>Ga0316206_1000108_pt1 | contig 165769 bp, 155 predicted proteins | sample 6monthpyrite_MG_FD_204942 | JGI IMG/M metagenome (GOLD analysis project Ga0316206, IMG submission 204942) | Microbial mat bacterial communities from mineral coupon in-situ incubated in ocean water Damariscotta River, Maine, United States -... | ecosystem: Environmental > Aquatic > Marine >... | reverse complement strand
GGAGTTGTTGCAGGTGACACAGTTTCAACATTTACTACAAGTGATGAAGAAGGTGGTACGGTAACTGTAACTCTAAGTGATACAACAAACTATGCACTAGATGGAAATACAGTAGTACTAACTCAGGCTGGAGTTGATTTAGTTGATTCTGGTACTGACTTACCTGCATTCACATTAACACCTAATGATGGAACTATAGATGGAACACCAGCAAGCGCTGATCCGTCAGTTATTTCAGTTATTGCTGTAGATGAAGATGCTAATCAAGACCTAGAGTTTAGAAATATTGAAACAGACGGAGATGAAGATAAAAATGACTATACATTAGAAACTCTAACAACCGAAGGTGGTGACGATAGTATTAAAGTAGATGATGATATTGATACAAATGTTCATATAAGTACTGGTGATGGTGATGATTCAATAAGTATTGGCGATGACTTACAAGGAACATCTACTATAGACATGGGAGATGGGAATGATACCATTACTTTGAGTGGTTCAAGAGGTAATATTGAAGAAAGTCCAACAATCAATATGGGCTCAGGCGATGATACAATTAGTGCTTCAGATGAAATTAAAGATAGTTCAAACATTAATATGGGCGATGGTAATGATACTATAAATGTTGTAGATGATATTGATCAAAGTAAAGATGGATCTATAAACATGGGCTCAGGAGATGACACTATTAATGTGGGTGATGATTTACAAGGAAAATCTACCATAGATACAGGTGATGGCGATGATACAATCAATGTAAACGGTGGAGAAGGCAGTAATATAGAAGAAAGTCCGGTGATAAACATGGGTGCTGGTAATGATACTATTAATGCTAGTAATGAGATTCGTGGTGATGCAGAGATAGATATGGGTTCTGGTAATGATACTGTTACTGTTGATGATGATATTGATGGAGATGCAAAAATCAATATGAAAGATGGTGATGATTCTATTACAGTAGGAGACGATGTTCAAGGTGATTCAAAAATAAATATGGGTGATGGCGATGATTCTGTTACAGTTAAAGGTGATTTAGATGGTAAGGCTGAGATTGACACAGGTAAAGGTTCTGATAGTGTTGATATTCATTTAGCTACAGGTAGGTCTGAAATTGGTACAGGAGAAGGTTCCGACACAGTTAGTATAGATAGAGTAGAAGATAATGTTAAAATTGACACTGGTTCAGGAAATGATAGTTTAACATTGGATGATGTTTCATCAAGTTTTGATAAAGGAAGTGTTGATTTAGGCTCAGGTGATGATACTTTAGTAATAAATGATACTTTAAGTGGAACAAAAGCAAGTTTTGATGGTGGTGAAGGAACAGACAGTTTAACTCTAAATGATGTTAGTCAATCTGAATGGGATAGTAATATTAAGGATAACTTTACAAACTTTGAGAGTGTTACACTTAGTGATACTACTATAAATTTAAGTGATGATGGAGTTAGTAGATCACCAGAAAGTCAAAATCCAGGTAATTCCAAACCTGTAGGTTCATCTAAGTTTGACGGTGAACAGGGTGAAGATGCTAAACATGGTGAACGTGGTGAACATGGTGATAAAGAAATCAAAGAGGCTAGCATGATTGATGGTGTTGTAGAGGGCGTAGAATATAACACAACATCAGATATAAATGGATTTACAGATGAAGAAGGTAGTTTTTCCTTCCGTGAGGGTGATACAATTGCATTTAATGTCGGTAGTGTTTCCCTTGGTGAAGTTACATCTGAAGAAGCAATTAATGGTCAAGTATTTTTACAAGATATTGCAGATGTAGATAGAACAGACTTGAATGATGAACATCTTGAGAATATGGCTACCTTCTTACAGTCTATAGATAGTGATGAGAGTAGTAACATATTGATCACACCTGAGACAACAGCATTGTTAGCTAATGCCAACATAGACCTTAAAACAGCTTCAGAAGAGGAAGTTAAAGGACTAGTTGAGAGTGTTGGTGCTACTTATGTTGGTGAAGAAGGGGCGATGGAACATGTTCAGGATATGCTTGAAGAGTATGCAGGTATGGATGAGAGCGAATTTGATAAACATGTTGACGATGGTCTAGAAGCTTCAGTATTGGCAACCACTCCAACAGCGGGTATACTTTATGCAACAAGCTCAGGAGAAGAAGGGGTAACTGGAGACAATGGTGAGTTTACTTATGTTGATGGTGATTCTATAACATTTACAGATCCAGATGACAACCCTATAGCTACTATAAAATCTTCAAATATTAGCGACAATGGAAGCATAACTATTGATGAAGCTGTTTCTTTAGATGAACAAACATCTAAAGAAGCAGAAGAAGTTCAGGCAGAAGAAGTTCAAACAGAAGAGGTTCAGGCAGAAGAAGTTCAGGCAGAAGAAGTTCAGGCAGAAGAAGTTCAAACAGAAGAGGTTCAGGCAGAAGAAGTTCAGGCAGAAGAGGTTCAGGCAGAAGAAGTTCAAACAGAAGAAGTTCAAACAGAAGCTCCTATACTTAGCAATATGGATACTCCATTAGATTTTGATGCATTGGAAATCGTTAACAGTAATGATTCAGGTGAAATAGGAGATAATTCAGAAGGACTTGATCTTGGTGATATGATGCACGTGGATAGTGTAGATATTAGCTTAAATATTCCAAGCAGTGAAGAAGATGAAGCAACTTCGGTAAGTGATACTGGTACGTCAGTTGATACAGATACTCAAGATACACCTTCTAGGGATGATACTGATAAATCAGAAAGTTCTTATGTTGATACTAGTGCAGGTGATGACTTTACTGTTCCAATAGATCCATTGGCAGGACTTGAAAACTAAGCTAGTTATTTAAATAAGGGGTTATATGGGGCACTTAAAAATACAACTCTTGGCTGGTTTTATTGTGGCACTACTGACTAGTGTTGCATATTTGATTATGCCATCAAAATTTGTAGCCCTTGATAATCAACTTAGGGATAATGTATTTTTAGTTCGTGGTTTTTTAAAGACATCTGATAATGTCACTATAATTGATATTGATGAAAAAAGTCTCAAACAACTAGGTCAGTGGCCTTGGAAGCGTAAATATTTTGCAAAGGTACTTCAAAATCTTTCTGATGCAGGTGCAGGTATCATAGGACTGGATATTGTTTTTGCTGAAAAAGACAATTCAAACCCGGCAACAATTTTAAAAGAATTGGGATATGATACAAAAGGTGTAGAAGATTATGAAAAAATACTTGCTCAAACCGTTGCCTCAACACCAACCATCCTTGGTTATATTTTTATAACAGGCGATGATGGAATAAAAAGCGATGCTGCCCCAAATATTCCTGCTATTTTCATTGAAAGAAACAAACCGGATAAGAACTTTGTTCTTAGTGCATATCGCGCAGTTTTAAATGTACCTATAACACAAGAGAGTGCTTACTCCAGCGGATTTTTTAACACTATACCTGATGATGATTCGGGAATTATTCGTAGTGTTCCCTTAGTTATGGAATATGACGGTGTTATATACCCCTCTTTGTCTATGGAAATGATTCGAGTCATGACTGAGGCGAGCAAGGTTTATGTTAATTACGAAGAAGGTATAGGTGTTCAAAATATTCAGTCGGGTGATTTAACAATTCCCACAGACAGTTTTGGACGTTTATTTGTAAACTATAGAGGACCCTCGTATACTTTTCCATATATATCTGCCGCAGATATTTACAATGGAGATTTTAACCCTGAGGATGTCGCAGGTAAATTTATACTTATTGGTACTTCAGCCTCAGGTTTAATGGATTTAAGAGCTACTCCGTATGATAATGTTTATCCTGGGGTTGAAGTACATGCTAATGTTATAGACAACATACTCACAGGTGATTTTATCTCTAAACCTTCTTGGGTTCTTGCAGCAGATATAGCTCTAATCTTTGTAGTAGCGATTATCTTAGCCATTTTACTGGGTAGTCAAAGTGCCTTTATGACTCTTGTTGTGTTAGTTTTGGTGATGTTTATTGAGTTTGCATTTAACTACTATATGCTCTTTTATCAAGGTATTGCACTTAATCTCCTTTTTGATATAGTTATTTTGTCTATATTGATGTATATAGTCTCAATGGTTTTAAATTATTTTCTAGAAACTAAACAAAAAAATATGATTAAAGGTAAGTTTGCAAGTAAGGTTAGTCCGAGTGTTATGGAAGATATTTTAAAAAATCCAGATTCCAATACTTTAGATGGTGCTGAAAGAGAGATTACAGTATTTTTCTCAGACGTCAGAAACTTTACAAATATTTCAGAAGCTATGGGCGATGCCAAGGTACTTATAAAATTTATGAATGAAATCATGGAACCAATGACAGAGATTATCATAGCTGAAAATGGTACGATTGATAAATATATTGGTGATGCCATTATGGCTTATTGGAATGCGCCTCAAGACGTACCTGACCATGCTGATAAAGCAGTAGTGGCAACACTTAAACAGCTCCATAGACTGAAACAACTTAATGAAGATTTGAGAAATAATCCAGAATATATAAATGTAGTGGAAATGTCAGACAAAAATAATGCACCAATTGTAGATATAGGTATAGGTTTAAACAGCGGTGTTGCTATTGTTGGAGAGATGGGTTCTACTGGACGTTCGGATTATACAGTTATAGGTGATCCTATTAATCTTGGTGCAAGATTAGAATCATTATGTAAGTTTTATAACTCTAGATTAAATATATCTAACTTTACAAAAGAAAAATTAAAAGGAAAATATATTTATCGCTTTTTAGATTTAGTGACAGTTAAGGGTAAAAAAGAGCCTATAGAGATATGGCAGATACATGATAGCGAGGATAGCGAAGACCCGCTTTTTTATACTAATAAAAAAGAGCTTTTAGAAGAAGTTGATTATTATCACAAAGCTATAGAACTATATAAGGCAGCAAAATTTGAAGATGCTTTAGCTATTTTCAAAGAAATCAATGAACGAGAAAACAAGGCTAATCTTAAAATTTACGATATATATATAGAACGTTGTGAACATTATATTGAATTCCCACCTAAAGACTTTAATGGTGTTTTTGTACATACAACAAAAGGATAAGTTCTAAAAAGTGATCACCTTTACGTCGTCACTTTGTAATGAATCGGTTAACATCTCTCCAGTATGTGTCAAGTCTATATCAAGACTTCTAAACTTCTCTGATACACCATAATCATCTGCACACACTATACAAGCATTGAACTTTACTCCTGCCTTTTGAACAACCTTAAACTGTTTTTGTAATTCAATATCTTGAGCCAAAAGTTTTACAGAAGGTCCCCAAACCATTATAGTAGCTTCATCCCAATACTTACGTTCGAGCATAACTGAACCATAAAGTAAAACTAGTTTTTTTGCTACATCTTTTTCACCACTAGACCAAACTATAAGAAGCTTGTTTTTCATATGTTCTTCCTTGTACTGTTAAAAAGGTATTAGTGTATCGGCTACATCACCGACGGCTTCAATACTATCACCGACCGGCTCTGGAGCTACTGAGTTTACAACCGCACCAACAGCCTTAAAGGGTAACGATACAATAGTCCCTACAATACAACCTGAGAACATAAATGTGATAAAGCTAAAAATCAATATTTTATACAATAATTTCCTTGGTTGATTAGTATAGAAATTATATCTTAATGAAGGGTGCAAGTTGGATAACATAAGTACATCTTCTGCTAAGAGAAGATGAATAGGTAAACTTAAATCTTTAGACGAAGGATCAGCCTCCTTTATCGCTAAGCATTGTAATAATTCTTACCATTTTAATAAATCTTTTGTTGTGGTCAACCTTTGGACAATAGGCACAAGATGCATTTAAACTAACTAAATCAATTTTCATGGTATATCCTTAATGTTAAAGTATCGAAATACTTAAGTAAAGCAATAAAGAAAAAATTATGTAAATCCATAATAATATAAGCAAAAAGTGTTCACAAAATTTAAATAGTATGAAAATTTATCAGTTTGAGTCTTTTATGCATCGAACATAACGTCCATAAGTACGGTCACTTAAGCCTGTATTGATACTTGCAAAAAAATACTGATAGTAAGATTTAGATAGACTTGTACTATTTGACCAAATGCTACCATAAAATATTTGACTGGTATTTATACCATCACTATAGTTTCTATAACCAGAATATGGCAATTTCAAAAAAATATTAAAAGCCCTTGCAATATTGGTCACATCTGTGATAATATCTACCGTTTCATTTTCCAGTTCAGTTATGGTTGGGACTCTATACTCAGCTGGACATATAGAAGTACCATCAGTCTTAGCCCAGTTACTAGCCCTTATAGCTCCATCATTATCTATGTCTTTTATCCAGTCATAGTTATATTCAACACTTGATATTATAAAAGAGCTTTCTGTGTTGTCTAAACTGAGTGCTATCGAAGAAGAAGTGGAACTGTTTAAGTTCTCATGCCCGTCAGTTTCTCTTCCCCATTGATAATAGTCACCATAACAAGATACATCACCAGGAGCAGTACAAACTTGAGATGCACCTAAGTTTCTATCTAGCCATGTCCTACCTGTTTTTGGAGATATAACACTTTCATAGCTAATTCCATTATGTTGTATATTTTCATCTAAGATGATGATGCTTACCTCTTGAGTCGTACTATTACTTGAAGAGTCTGTAGCTGTTGCCGTAAAGTTATAGTTTTGCTTTGTCTCAAAGTTTGGAGCTGATTTAAATATAACTACTCCTGTAGTTGTATTTAAATCAAAAAAAGAACTGTCTATACCACTAATAGAATAAGTCACTGCGGATGAATCATCAGTCGCAACCAGTGTAATGGCAGTAGTCTGATTTTCTATTACGGTAGCCGTATTGTTTGATGTAAAAATTGGTTTTGTCGAATTTAGTATATTTGAATTTAAAATATTGATAATGACATCTATACTTACGGAGTTATTTGAAGAGTCTGTTGCAGTAGCTACAAAGCTATATGTTTTCTTTATATTATAGTTTGGTTCTGTTTTAAAGGTAACAACGCCACTTGTACTATTAACGTCAAACTCAGAACTATCTCCACCGCTTATGGAATATGTAATAGTTGAACTGTCAGTAGCTATCAGTTCAATGGCAATAGTTTGATTCTCCTCTACACTAACAGTACCGTTCATTGTAAAAGTAGGTGCAGTAACATCTTCACCTGGATCTGGCGTTTGTGAATTCGCTGAACTGCTACTTCCGTTAGAACTGCATGAAGTGAATAAGAGTATTGTTGCTACGAGTATGATTAAAAAAGTAAACTTGTTCATATATTCATCCAATTTGGAAGTATTAAACTTTGTTTAAATAAGTTAATCTTATTATATCATATATAGGGTTAGTTTAGATTGAGTGATGGTGGAGCTGTGGAGAATCGAACTCCAGTCCGAAACCACGCTACTCCTAACGTCTACATGCTTAGAAAAGCCGTTAAAGTTTAATCTTGCTTCACACAACTTGCAAAGCTACACAAGACGAGCCTCATTGTTTCTTATTACGCTGAGACAGACGTAATATATATCTACATAAAGGTTATACTTCGAATCCTATCTATCTAGAGTCCATAGGTGAAGCAGCCCGCCGACAGAGTCGGGGTTAAAAACTTAAGCTACTGCTAAAGCTGGGCGATAATTTGTATTGTTTGCGTTTAAGCAATTTTAAGCCGTGTAACGGAGATGCTCAGTCCGACATGCAGTCAGAAGCCACTTGATCCCGTCGAAACCAGGTCAGCCCCATATGGATGGAATTATATCAAAAATCATATTTATATTGTTAATAAATCATCTTTAGTCGGAAGTTCTATAAAAAACTTTGCACCATTTCGTGTATTTGTTGCATATAGTTTTCCATGTAGACTCTCGGTTATAATCTTATAACTCATATGTAAGCCTAAACCTGTACCGTTACTCTGATGTTTTGTTGTAAAATAAGGATCAAATATTTTAGGTAATATTTCTTCGGGTATTCCACCGGCATTGTCTTCTATTGTTATAATTGCCTTGGATTTTATCTGTATCAGGTTAAGAATTATAAATGGGTTTGTTATGTTTTTTTCCAATATAATATCTTTTGCATTATTCATTATATTTATAATCACCTGCGATAACTCACCCTTGGATATAGTTATTACAATAGGATCGCTGTAATCTATTTCATTTATTATTTTTATATGGTTGTCCCTTAGTACGGAATCTATTATCTGTAATGATTCATCGAGTATCTCTTGAATACTGATAGTTATATTTTCTTTGTTGTCTTTTAAAAAGTTTCTAAATGTGTCTATTATATAAGATAAGTATTTTGCATGTTCTGCTATCTCATCCATGCTTTTTGGTATTTCTTCTTTATCTAAGGTGTCCAGCTCATTGAGTAGTTTTACATTATAAGCTATAGCTGATATCGTCCCTAAAGGTTGTCTCCATTGGTGAGCAATATTAGCAATCATTTCTCCCATGCTCGCAAGTTTTGAAGCTGAAAATAGTTGCAATTCTTGTTGTCTGCTATTTTCTACTTCATCGTGTATAGTCTGCTCAAGATTTTTATTTAAGTTTTCTAGTTCCACCTTTGAAGTTATATTGTCTCTAATAGCAAGGTAACCGAAAATATTTCCATGTTCATTATATTCAGGAGTTATATGCATCTCTATCCAATAGTTAGTACCGTCTTTTTTTTTATTTTCTATGATTCCAGACCATTGTTTACCGGATTTAATAGTATCCCATAAGTTTTTATATAACAGCTTTGGTGTGTTTGGATGCCTAAGTACTTTATGTGATTTGCCAATCAACTCTTCTTTAGTATAGCCGGACATTTTACAAAATGCATCACTTACATCTATGATAATACCGTTTAAATCTGTTTGAGAATGTATCACGTTTTCACTAATCAATTTTTTGTATGACTCAAGCTTTTTAGTTTTTTGCATAAGTGTTTCATTCAAATCTAAAAATCTTGTTTCCATGTTTTTTCTATCATTGATGTCTTTTAAAACAATAAAATTTTTGTTTTTGTCCTTGGATGAAATATTTGTAAAAAAAGCTTCTACACAAAATACTTCTTCATCAGATTTTTTGAATAACCATTCTTGTACATAAGTTTTTTTTTCTAAAAGTATCTTTAGTATTTTTATTGTTTTCTCAGAAGAGTTTTGTCCATCTAGTTGGAATTCAGGACTTAGTTCAGATAGCTCAAGATTAAGGAAAGTGTTTTTGTCTTTGTATTTAAATACTTCTAAGGTAGAATTATTGCAGTCTACAATCTTATTGTCTTCTAAAATAAACATACTTTCAAGGGACATCGAAAAGATAGTTTTGTACATCTGTAGGTTATGTATAGACTGGTCATTTATTTCAGAAACTACCGTATTTTGCTTTTCCAAGTAACACCTCTGAACGAAAGAATAATATATTAAGCGTATATAATTCTACTATTTGCTACTTTAAGTATCTGTTAAATTTAATGATTAGGGAAAATGTATAATTAAAAGTGGTGGCCTGTCTCGGAATCGAACCAAGGACACAATGATTTTCAGTCATTTGCTCTACCGACTGAGCTAACAGGCCACGGTGAATTTTGATAGGTCTTTAAAAGAGTGGTGGCCAATCTCGGAATCGAACCAAGGACACAGTGATTTTCAGTCACTTGCTCTACCGACTGAGCTAATTGGCCATCTTTTAAAGAGCGCAATTATATCCGTTAAGGGCTGAAACTTAGCTTACAAAATGTAATGTTATCTTAAAGGAATAGACCATTTTTTATAATAGGCAACTAAACGTAAAATTATTGCTAGAAGGAAAATAGTTGATATTGAATAGATTGATATAGCTTCAAACTTGTTCAATGCGTATATACTAAGCCCTATAAGTAATGAGATTGTCCCGTAAAAGCCGGTTTTTAGTACAAAAGGAACTTCATTTATGATGATATCTCTTGCGATTCCTCCACCAACAGCAGTTATAAATGCAAGTGCTAAAACACCCGTTAGATTAAGGTGGTTTTCTATGGCTATAATTGCACCTGTTATACTAAATGAAATCAGACCAATAGAATCACTGAGTATAAAAAAGTACTTGTTCTCAATGGAGTTTCTTTTTTGAAATTTAAATATTATAAGCAGTATCAGTACTGAGAGTACAATCAATGCCGGATAATTATGCTCAAAGGTAAAAGGTGTTTTATTTACTGCAATATCTCTTAATATACCACCACCCAATGCGGTTAAAAAGGTAGCTACAAGTACGCCTAAGAGGTCAAGTTTATTTCTAACAGCTACAAAAAAACCACTCATACTAAATGCAACAATACCTATGTATTCAGCTATTTCAAACATAAAGTAAAACCTTCTACTATGGCTGTTTGTTCTAGCTTTTTTATCTTTGATTCTAAGGAGTCTACAGTTTCATCAGAGGAGAGTTTTAGCTTTTTTTGTAGTATTATTTCTCCCTTGTCAAACTCTTCATTAACATGATGTATCGTAACTCCGCTATACCCCTCATTGTTTTTTATAACAGCCTCATGTACAAATCTTCCATACATTCCTTGACCTCCATATGAAGGTAACAGTGCCGGATGTGAATTTATGATTTTAAACATTCTTGTTGTTTGCTTAGATATTTTTTTCATATATCCAGATAAATATACATAGTCTACAGAGTATTTACGAAGTAAAGACTCTATAGCCTCATCAGGGTTATTGTGAGTCTTATTATTTATTATGAAGTTTTCTATACCGTTTGATGATGCTTTTTGTAATACTACAGCATCTGTATTATTTGAGATTACTAAGACAATCTCTATATTCAATACTTTATCTTTACACGCTTTATAAAGAGCATCTAAACCACTTCCATTGTGAGAAGCTAAAACAGCAAGTCTAAACATTTAATACTGCTTCTTTGAACTCATCCCCTCTTTGGGCATATGAACTATATTCATCAAGGCTTGAGGCAGCAGGTGAGAGCAGGGCAACTTCACCTGATCTTAGGTTTTTATTTATTTTATTTACAGCATCTTTTAAGTTTTTACAGCTTGTAGAATCTATTTTATATTTCTTAGCAAGGCTAAGAAGTTTTTCTTTGTTTGAACCGATAGTATATATACTAATACTGAAGTCTTTTAAAAATTCAAACAGTTCATCAAGATTGACTCCTTTGTCATCACCACCAAGTATAAGATGTATAAGAGATTGTTTATATCTATTAACAGCAGCTATTGTCGCATTTAGATTAGTTGCTTTTGTGTCATTTACCCAAAGTCTGTTTTTTGAATCGACTAGTTCTTCTTGTCTGTGTGGGTCAAGAACAAAAGAATTTATCTTATCATAATCAACTCTATCAAAAAGTATTTTGTCTACAGACATCGCCAATAGTGCATCAGTTAAAAAAGCACCGCTAAAATTGACTTTTGATATATCAATATCAAAAAATGAAGATAGGTCTTTTTCGTCCTTATAAGTAATAAGCATAGCATTAGTTTGAATACCTTTATATTCCTCTGGAATGATAGCTACTTCACCTTCTTTCATAGATTTTATAGGTTTTAGTTTGGTGTTAGTATACTCATCCATATCTCCATGCCAGTCTAGGTGGTCAGGACTTAAGGGAAGTAAGATATAGATATTTGGTTTTGCAAGATTTGTATAATGTATAGTAAAAGAACTTGTCTCTAAAATCCATATATTGGCTTTTTCATCTAGTTCTGATAAAGGTGTTCCTATGTTTCCACCGGATAGACTTTTTTTATCTTGTAAGAGATGTTGCATCATCTGGGTGGTAGTTGTTTTTCCGTTTGTTCCACTAATCCAGATTTTTTGTGGTGATGTTTGAGTAAAGCAATCATATTCACTTTGTAGGTTTAAAGCTTTTTTTATAAGCATGTTTGATGGAGGTATTCCGGGTGATGGAATCTCCAAGTCCGAATACTTTGGATTAAAGTCACTTGATGGTTTTACATTGAAGCCATTGTCGTCACTAAATGGTTTTAGACACTTATCATCATAAAATACAGCGTTTGGATATAGTTTTGTCAGTGCTTTTGTGGTTTTTGCATATCCGAATAAAGAAACGCGGAGCATTTAACGAATCTTTAGCGATATGAGAGCTATCATATTTGATAAAATTGACACTATCCAGAATCTGACTATTATTTTATTTTCTGCCCAGTTTTTCATCTCAAAGTGGTGATGTATGGGTGCCATTAGGAAAACTCTTTTTTTTCTCAGTTTAAAACTACCAACTTGTAAAATAACGGACAAGGTCTCTATAACAAAAATTGAACCTATTAATAGAAGTAGAACCTCACTTTTACTTATAATTGCAAGGTAACCTAAAAATGCACCTACAGTAAGAGAACCGCTGTCTCCCATAAACACTTCTGCAGGATGACAGTTGTACCATAAAAATCCGGTAAGAGCACCCATCAATGCACTTGAAACTATTGCCACTTCTCCAACATTGAAATGGGGCATAAGCAAGTAAGAACTGATTGTTACGTTACCTGTAATGTATATGATAATACTAAAAGTGGTTAGAGCAGATATAGAAGGCACAGTTGCAAGACCGTCTAGACCATCTGTTAAGTTTACCGCATTTGATGTGGCTATGATTACTAGAATCCAAAAAATAATAGAATAATTGTTCATATCAAAAATAGGATTCTTTATAAAAGGAATATATAGTTCCGTAGAAAAGTTCGCAAAAAAACATAAATAAGAAGCGATAATAAGAGAGGAGAAAATCTGTAATAATAGCTTTGTCCTAGCTTTTAGCCCTGCTAAATTTGCATTTTTTCTGATTTTTGCGAAATCGTCTTGAAAACCTATTATGGAAAAAAGTCCAAGTGTAAGTAAGGCTCCAATGGCATAAGAGTTTGAAAATTTTATAGTAAGCAATGAGGCTACCATCGTTGAGAATATAAATACTATTCCACCCATTGTAGGTGTTGAGGCTTTACCCTTATGTCTGTCTGGCGCCCATTCGTTTATGGGTTGTACGCTCGACGTTCTTTGTGCCCATTTTATAAATCTAGGCATTAAAAACAGTGTGAAAAACAAGGCTAAAAAGAAAGAGATTCCAGCTCTTATTGTTATGTATCCAAGAATGTTTATATCAAGTGTTTGAGAGAGCCAATATAACAAAGTTAATTATCCTTTATAAAATAAAAACAGCATTATAGTATAATACGCTTAAATAATATGTTTTGTTATTAAAAGGAATAGATTTGAGCAAAAAAGTTGTTTTAGTTATTACTGATGGTATAGGGCTTTGTGAAAAAACACAAGATAATGCATTTTATCATGCGATAAAGCCAAGCTATGATAAGTTGTTTTCAAATACTCCACATTCTCTTATAGAGACTTCTGGACTTAGCGTAGGTTTACCCGAAGGTCAAATGGGCAATTCTGAAGTTGGACACATGGGTATTGGAAGTGGAAGAGTTTTATATCAAGATTTGGTAAAGATATCTTTAGCCTTGAATGAGAACACTTTAAAAGACAATGAGGTGTTGAAAAAATTATTGGATTCTTCAAGCAGGTTACATCTGATTGGACTTATGAGCGACGGTGGTGTACATTCACATATTGATCATTTTATGGGAGTTGCAAAAATAGCATCCAAAGAGGGTAAAAAAGTTTTTTTACATCTTATAACGGATGGAAGAGATGTCTCCCCGACTTCAGCACAAAAATATATAAAAATAGTGCAAGACCAGTTAGATGAAAACATACAAATAGCAACGGTATCAGGACGTTTTTACAGTATGGATAGAGATAATCGTTGGGAAAGAGTTCATAGGGCTTATGACGCTATAGTTAATGGATTACCGAAAACTCACTATGAACCTGCGGGGTATGTTGGTTCATCTTATGCGTTGGGAGAGACTGATGAATTTGTAGAACCGGCAGCATTTGATAAATATGATGGTTTTGAAGATGGAGACAGTGTCTTAACTATTAACTTTAGAAGTGATAGGATGAGAGAACTGGTAACTGCTATGGGTGATGAACATTTCAATAGTTTTTCTAAGACTCATATAAATATAAATATAGCAACTATGACAGAGTATGATAAAAGTTTTTCATATCCGGTATTATTTAAAAAAGAAGTTCCAAAAAATACGCTTGCTGAGGTTATATCTGCAAATGGATTAAGACAGCTTCACACTGCTGAAACAGAGAAGTATGCACATGTTACATTTTTTCTTAACGGTGGGATTGATGAGCCGTATGCAAATGAGACAAGAGTACTTATCCCATCACCAAATGTGAAAACTTATGATGAAAAACCTCAGATGAGTGCACCAGAGGTTGGATATGCTGTTTTAAAAGCTATGGACGATGATTATGATTTTGTTGTTGTCAACTTTGCAAATGGTGATATGGTTGGACATACCGGAAACTATGAAGCAGCAAAGGTAGCTGTGACAGCGGTTGATAAGCAAATTGGATTAATCATGCAAAAGGCAGAAGAAAAAGATTATGCACTTGTTATCACTTCAGACCATGGAAACTGTGAAGAGATGCGTGATGAAAATGGTGATATCTTGACAAATCATACAGTAGGTAAAGTTTGGTGCTTCATAGAAGCAGATGGTGTGACAAAAGTTGATACTGGTAGTTTAAACAATATTGCACCAACAGTTTTAAAACTTATGGATATAGAAATTCCATCAGAGATGGATCACAGTCTGATATAAATAATAAAATATTTAATAAAAAAAAGCAACTAGTTGCGTGGGCTTCTTGCCGAAGGAAACAAAGCGTTAGCGCGCTCTGTAGGGAGTGCCCTTGGGGTATAGATGACGGAATTACTTCCGACATCGATATGAGTTTTATGATATAAAAGGAAAATAGATGGTATTTAGTGGAAAAAATGTTTTAGTTACAGGTTCAAGTCGTGGTATCGGTGCAGAGATTGCAAAAACTTTAGCAGGTTTCGGGTTGAAAGTTTGGATAAATTATAGAAGTGGTGCTACTGAAGCTGATGCTGTAAAAGCGGATGTTGAAGCTGCTGGTGGAAGTGCCGCAGTAATCGGATTTGATGTAAGTGATGAAGCTGCTTTTATAGACGCTATTAAAACTATAATAGATAGTGACGGTGAACTTTCATATTTAGTAAATAATGCAGGTATAACAAATGACAAGTTAGCACTACGTATGAAAACAGATGACTTTATGTCTGTAATTAATGCTAACCTTACTTCATGTTTTATTGGTTGTAGAGAATCTATGAAAGTAATGAGAAAGAAAAAGTTTGGTTCAGTTGTAAACATAGCTTCTATTGTCGGTGAAACAGGTAACGGTGGACAGACAAATTATTCAGCATCTAAGGGTGGAGTAATTGCTATGACAAAAAGTTTTGCTATAGAAGCAGCTACAAGTGGAATTAGGTTTAATACTGTTACACCAGGTTTTATAGCTACTGAGATGACAGATGCTTTAAGTGATGAGATTAAAGAAAATTTTACTTCTAAAATACCTATGAAAAGGTTTGGAAACGCAGTTGAAGTAGCAGAAGCAACAGCATTTTTACTTTCAGATCACTCATCTTATATAACGGGTGAAACCTTAAAGGTTAACGGCGGAATGAATATGGCATAAATACTCTTTCTAATCTGTTATTTAGAATAAATTAGCTACAATTACCGAATTAAATTAAAATACAGGAGCTATAATGGCACTTTTAGAAGATATTAAAGAAGTAGTAGTTGAGCAATTAAGCGTAAATGCAGATGAAGTTAAAGAAGATGCAAAATTTGTTGAAGATTTAGGTGCGGATAGCCTTGACGTTGTTGAACTAGTAATGGCTCTTGAAGAGAAATTTGATATTGAAATCCCTGATGATGAAGCAGAGAAGATTCAAACTGTTAAAGATGTAGTAGATTACATCGAAAGTAAATAGTCCACTTAAAGTAAGTGTTTTTAGAATTTAATAGTTAAAATACTTAACTATTAAATTTTATAAAGTATTTTTATATTTTGGAGATTTTTTAATGAGAAGAGTTGTAGTTACTGGTTTAGGCATGATAAATGCGGTTGGAAATGATAAAGAGAGTTCTTTTAAAGCTATCTGTGACGGTGAATGTGGAATAGATAATATCACTCTTTTTGATCCAGAGAACTACAGTGTAAAGATTGCCGGTGAGGTAAAAGATTTTGATCCATCAACTGTTATGCCCCCAAAAGAAGTTAAAAAAGCTGATAGATTTATACACCTTGGTTTAAAAGCTGCACAAGAAGCTATGGCAGATGCAAATATTTCTGATGATATAGATATGGAAAGATTTGGTATTAGCGCAGGTTCTGGAATTGGTGGACTGCCGTCTATTGAGAAAAATTCTATCATAATTGAGACTAAAGGTCCAAGAAGAATAAGTCCATTTTTTATCCCTGGAGCCTTAGTAAACATGCTAGGTGGATTTGTTTCTATTGAGCATGGAACAAAAGGTCCAAATCTTTCAAGTGTTACTGCTTGTGCTGCCGGTACTCATGCTATAAGTGAAGCTGTTAAGACAATTATGTGTAACGGAGCTGATAAAATGTTAGTAGTTTCAGCTGAATGTGCAGTGACGGGTGCAGGTGTTGGTGGATTTGCTTCTATGAAAGCATTGTCAACAAATAATGAAAACCCCAAGGAAGCTTCTCGTCCCTTTGATGCAGATCGTGATGGTTTTGTAATGGGTGAGGGTGCTGCAGCACTAGTACTAGAGACATATGAAGATGCGCTTGAACGTGGTGCAAATATATATGGTGAGATTATCGGCTTTGGTGAAAGTGGTGATGCAAATCATATAACTACTCCAAGCCTTGATGGACCGGCTCGTGCTATGAAAGCAGCATATAAAATGGCAGGTAAGCCTAATATCGATTATGTAAATGCGCATGGTACAAGTACACCAATAAATGATAAAAATGAAACAGCAGCAGTTAAGGAACTTCTTGGAGGTAAAGAAAACTGTCCTCCAATCAGTTCTATAAAAGGTCAGATTGGTCACTGTCTAGGTGCAGCTGGCGGTATTGAAGCTGTTACCTGTTTAATGGCAATGAGAGATGGAATTATCCCTCCAACAATTAACTATACAACACCTGATGAAAATTGTGACCTAGACGTTGTTCCAAATACTTCAAGAAAAGCTAAGTTAGATGTGATTATGAGTAACTCATTTGGTTTTGGTGGAACCAATGGTGTTTTGATCTTCAAAAAAATCTAAGTGTTAAGGATTTAATTTGGCTATATATTTAGATTTTGAAGAGAAGATAAAAAATATTCAAGAGGATATTATATCCGCACAAGTTCGTCATGATGAAAACTCTGTTTTAAAGTTAAAAGTTGCACTTGATAAAGAAGTCTCAAAAACTTTTAAAAATTTATCAGATTTTCAGAAGTTACAACTTGCTCGTCATCAAGACAGACCATACGCACTTGACTATATCAACCTTATTATGCGTGATAAGTATGAGATTCACGGTGACAGACACTTTCGTGATGATGCTGCCATAATTTGTTATATTGGATACATCGGTGATGAAAAAGTTATGGTTATTGGTGAGCAAAAAGGTCGTGGTACGAAAAACAAGATAAAGAGAAATTTTGGTATGCCACATCCAGAGGGTTATAGAAAAGCTCTTCGTGCGGCTAAAATGGCAGAAAAATTCAATATACCTCTTTTAATGTTAGTGGATACTCCTGGTGCATATCCTGGCCTTGGTGCAGAAGAGAGAAACCAAAGTGAAGCTATCGCTAGAAATTTGTTGGAGCTAGCTGAACTTAAGACTCAAACCGTCTCAATCGTTATCGGTGAAGGTGGTAGTGGTGGAGCATTAGCTATAGGGGTTGCTGATAAATTTGCTATGATGAGATACTCAGTATTTTCTGTTATCTCACCTGAAGGCTGTTCTGCGATTCTTTGGAATGATCCGGCGAAAGCTGAAGATGCTACAAAGGCTATGAAAATCACCAGTGCTGACTTAAAAGAGCTTGATCTGATAGATGATGTAATTGACGAGCCATTAATTGGCGCACATAGAGATAAAGACGCTAGTGCAGCAGTTCTTGCAGAGTATTTTTTAAACAGTCTTAAGTCTCTTCGTGAAATGAGCGAAGAAGAAAGAATGCAAGCTCGTTATGAAAAACTAACAGGTGTTGGTGCTTTTAGCGAATAATCTTTATTGATCCACTTTCAAAAGTGGATCAAACTTCGGTCTTTTTAATCTTGAGGCATTTTTACTAAACCTTATAAGATCCTCAACACTCTTTATTGTCTTATCTAAGGTCTTTAATGACATGTTAAACAGTGCAGTAGTCGTTACTGCATCTGACATTGCCCTATGATGGTTGGCTTCTGGATTTAGATTTAGAGTTTCATTCAAATAAGATAATGCATATCTATAAGATTCTATAGTGCGTTCGGCTAAAAATAAACTACAAACACTTCTGTTTAGAAGGGGTGGTAATCCAATTTTTTGTAAGCTTAGGGAGATAAACCTATAATCAAACTTTACATCATGTGCAACAAATATAGTATCGCCTAAGAACTCTTTAAACTTGTAAAGCACTTCTTTAATATTCGGTGCATCTTTAGTGTCTTGTGCTGTAATTCCAGTGATTTCTGTAATATGTTCATTAATCTCTTTACAGTTTACAAGAGACTCATATTTGTCAATTATTACGCCGTTTTTAAGTTTAATCGCCCCGATTTCTATTATCTGATGTTTATCTATCTTAGAGCCATTTGTTTCTATATCTACTATACAAAAAACAGCATCTTTTACAGGTATAAACTTTGTATCAAAATAGAAGTTTCCTCTATCTTTTATAATATTTAGACCTTGCGCCCGCCATAATTCCAAGTTAAAGTCCAAATCATCACCAATCTGTTCTTTTAAGGTTTGCATACATAAACCTTTTGAAGATAGTTTGTGTATGCTTTTTGCATCTAGTGAGAAATCATAACTTAGCATTAGTTATAAACTCTTTTACTTTTTTAGAATCTTTTTTGCCATAAGATGTTTCAACACCACTGCTGACATCAACTGCATAAAACCCATACTCTTTAAGTGCTGAAATATTTTCAGGGTTTAAGCCACCGGCTAAGATTATTTTAGAACAATCAACATCTTTAAACCATTCAATATTTAGTCGTTTCCCAGCTCCACCATAGGCTTCACAATAAGCATCTACTAGTCTATATTCATCGTTATACTGAAGTATATCTTCTTTGTTTCGTGCACGGATTACCCTAATATATGGAACAAATAACTGCTCATAAACTGCATCTTTTGCTTCAAAATGTATTTGTGCTAAGGTACATCCTGATTCTTGAATATATGAATTAATAATTTGTGCATCAACATTTACAAAAAGTCCAACTTTTTCTATAAATGGCGGAAGTTTATCTATAATTAGTTTTGCATCGAATGGAGAAATATATCTAGCTGATTGTTCATAGAATACAAAGCCTAGAGCATCAGTACCAGCTTCTATTGCGTTAATAGCGTCTTTGTATGATGTTATTCCACAAATCTTTGTTCTCACTTGTTTATCCTTCGTACAAAGGAAGTAATTCCTTTGTCTTCGCTTGGATCACTGTGCTCAATAAAGCTTTATATGTTTCATAATAAATCATATCTGAAGGCTTTTTATTGCTTCTTCTTTGCTTTTATGTTTAAAGACATAAGAGCCAGCTACTACTACATCTACACCAACATCTTTTAGACTTTGAATATTTTTGTCACTAACACCACCGTCAACTTCGATAAGACATTCTGGATTGAGTCTGTTTCTCATCTCATTTAGTTTTGCAGCTTTTAGTATAACACTGTCAATAAAACTTTGTCCACCAAATCCTGGGTTTACGCTCATTAAAAGTACCATGTCTAAATCTTTTAGGAGATACTCCACAGATTCTGGTGGCGTATGAGGATTTAATACTATTGCAGGCTTTATACCTAAAGATTTTATCTTTTGTATAAGTCTATGCGGGTGCTTTTCCTCTTCAATATGAAAAGAGATATAAGCCGGCTTTAACGGTGCAAACAGTTCAACAAAAAATGTGTTGTTTTCCACCATAAGATGTATGTCTAAAGGTTTTGTTGCAGATTTTGCTATCGCAGATACAACCACAGGACCAATAGTAAGATTTGGAACAAAGTGTCCGTCCATAACATCAATATGAACTAGGTCGCAGCCAGATTGGCATATCTCCTGCACATCTTTTTCTAAGTTGCCAAAGTCAGCAGAAAGTACACTAGGTGCTACTAACATATTATTCCTTTATTAATGTCTATTTTTTAGCACTATACCTATTTTTTAGGGGTATGTAATAGTACTAATTATATTTTGAAATTATACTCTTTTTGTATTAGAAGTATCTTTTATCTTGTTAAGAAAAATAAGAAATTGTCATTATCAAATGATAAGTCAACTTGGACACCTTTTCTATCTTCAATCACCTCAAGTAAGCTATCTATATCTTGATAAGTTCTTGGAAGTGTGATGTCTACACTTATATCTTGATCTGAGAGAAGTGTTTTGATTTTACCACCGACTATATTTACAAGTTCGGCGAGTGTATCTAAGATCATTTCAATGTCATCGGTTTTTTCACCAATAAGTAACTCACAAGCTTTTTTTGCAATTTCAGTAGGAAACACAAGTACAACCATACCGTCAATATCACCATAGTAACCAATAGAACTTGCGATTTTATCAGATTTTTCTTCAACCAAAATAGGATCGATTTTTGCCGACTTCTTAACAGCTTGAGAGTTTGTCATCATCTCTATAGTTGCAACAGTAGCATCTATAAACCTAGGAAGTTCTGTTACTGTTGCTTTATTTAAAGCCCGTTTTGTCTTTATATTTGCAGCGCTACTTGCACCTAACTCTTTTAATAGTTCTTTATTTTGTAAAATATCATCCATTTGATCATAAAACAATATACCGGAATCTTCTAGGTTCTCTTTAAATATTTCAGGTGTCTTCTCAAAGGTCATACCTACAAAACATACAGTCGCATTATATTCTGCGGCTGAACTTGAAAGTTTAGAAAAAAAGTTCAATGCGTGAATATTCATACTTATAACCTTATATGCGTCAAATATAAAAAGTCTGAAGCCTACATTTAATGAGTTGTTGTGATACTGTATATTGAATTTATCAGAAATCTCAACATCTAAAAACGATGAGACAGTGTATATGATTGCATTTCCTGTAACACGTGTAGCAATTTTTTGTCCCATCTGCCCTAAATATGTATTATTGATTACATAATCATAAGCATCCTCTTTTTTACTCTTTTCATCAAAGTCATCCTGGTCTTTTGCAACTATGGGGTTATGCCCATTATCATGCAATTCTATCGCCATTGCCGTTCTTTGTGATTTGTCTTTGCTATAGAGTAAAATATTTTTATTTTGATTTTTAAAACTGGATGAAAACATATATGCAATATCTATTGATTTAAATAATGAAAAATTCATCTCATCTTGATAAAATTTTTTAATCGCCTTGTATTTATTATTATCATAGTCACAAAAGCCTACAGTAGCATGATTTTTCTGTCGAACCTTAGTAAAAAGTTTCATAAACGTATCAAGCCCGTTTTTATTGAAAAATATAACCCTTTTTAAAGAAATTAAAATCATATCTACTTTCAGGTTTGCAGTAGATTCAACATCTTCTATACTTAAGATAGAACTCGTATTGTTGCCATCTAAAAAACCTTGAGGGCTGAATACACCTATGCTGTTTTTTACAACTGCTTTCATTGGACTTCCATTAATACTGCAAACTCTTCATATATGTCAGACACATAATCAATTTGAAAATCTACAAAGTCGTTTAAATCGGCTTGTAAAAACATTGGTTGTGAGAGTTCAAAAAATAACAATAAGTGCATCCATTTTCCGAGTAGGTTTATTTTTTCATCTTTGGACGGTTTTATTCCGGATGCTGCTTGTATTATATTTCCAACATTATCAGGCATTTCCCATTTATGAGAGATTTCTTCACATATATCAAATAAACCGATACCGCAAAGTCTAGTTAAAATCGTATTGTAATCAAGAGCTTTGGTATTCCTTAGAAGCCTAACCTCGTCGATTTTTTCACAAAATAAAGCTTCTGATACTATTACACTTGCCGGTAATAAACTTATAGCGCTGTCAATATCTTTATCATCAATATTTAAGTGTTTTAAAACACTTTCCCACTTTTTAGATAGTCTATCTTGAAGTTCGTGGAAACTATTTTCGTTTAACTTAAAAAGAAGCCATTTTGATGGGCTAAGAAGCGTAATCATATAGTTGTAGACTGACTGCTGAGAAGAAGATACTCCAAGGATACCAAAAATCTGAGAAATATCACTAACCTCATTTCTAAAACCATAGATTGGTTTATTTACAAGGCTTTTTAGATAGCTTTTTAGGGCTAAGTCTGTCTCGGCTACTTTAGCTGCCTTTGTCAGTTCACCAACTCTAAGTAATGATAGAGTTTCTCTTAGAGCTTTAGGGGCAGGTGGTATTTTTTGTATAAAATTATCAATTCTATCTTTTGTTATCAATTTTATCTCTTGTTTTGTAAATTTATTACATTCTATCGCTATAATGTTAAAATAAATATAAAACTAAACCTCTATTCTTTAATTTAGTTGTTTATTTATCAGAGATGTACACTTAATTTTCAACTTAAGCTGGAGTTTTGCTTCATGTTGATATAATTCGCAACTTTTAAAACCTAAATTAAGGAAGCTAATATGGCAAGAAGATGTGCTATTAGTGGCAAAGGCCCTATGAGTGGAAACAATGTTTCTCACGCAAAAAATAGAACAAAACGTCGTTTTTTATTAAATCTTAGAACTGTTCGTATCACGTTAGAAGATGGTACAACCAAAAAAATTAAAATCTCTGCAAGAGAATTACGTACACTTAAGAAAAATTCTTAAGTGTAATAATAGGAAATAAAGTTGAATCTTTTACAAAGGATTCGAAAATTTCTTCATTGGGAGTCATCTCCCACACCTTCAGTAAAACTATTACCTGAGATATATCCACACTTAAAAGCATTTCGTCTACCACTAATTTTAACTGTATTAATTATGTTGATCGGAACAATGGGTTATGTAATAATCGATGGTTTTGAACTTATGCATGCGATATATCAGACAGGTATTACTTTTACAACAGTTGGCTTTGGAGAGATGTCAGATATTTCAGATGCCGGTAGGATTTTTACTATTACCCTTATTATCGGTGGTTTTGCAGTTTTCTCTAGTGCTATTGGTATAATGGTCACAGAAATAAATCGCGGTAATATAGTTACTATTTTAAAGGAGCGAAGAATGTTATATAAGATTGCAAGGCTTAAAAAACATTTTGTTGTTTGTTATCATAATGATTACACTCTTGAAGTTACTAAGCATTTAAGATTAAATCATATCCCTTTCATTGTAATAGATCCTAGAGAAGAGATACATGCGTGGGCAATTGAGCATAATTATTCTACTTATTTAAAAGCAGAGCCTCATGCTGAATTAAGTATGTTAAAAGCACATCTCTCATCAGCTAAAGGTCTTATAACGCTTTCAGATTCTATGGCTGACAATATTGCTTTAATAGCATCTGTTAGACTATTTGAAAGAGATCATTTCTTACCGAGACCTTATTATATTATCTCATCTGCTGAAACTGTAAGCGATGTAGAAAAACTTAAAAAACTTGGAGCAGATACAGTTGTGTCGCCAACGAAGTTAACAGCCCAAAGAGTAAGTGCAATGGCAGCTCGTCCGGATATGGAAAACTTACTTGAAGAATTTTTATATAAGAGTGACAATCCATTAGATATGGAAGAGATAGTTGTTCCAAAGTACAGTTGGGCAGTTTTGAAAAAACTTAAAGAGACACATATCAGAGCTATTACAAATACATCAATAATTGGAATTACAAAAAAAGATGGAAAGTTTACTTCAATGCCAAAGGGTGATATGTTAATTACGAGTGAATGTAAACTGCTAATTATTGGAAATCAAAGTGATATAAATGTTACAAAAGGTCTTCTGAGAAAAAGAGATAAGCCTAAGGAGCTGAAATTTGTATAATATAATACATACTAAAGATGGTATTTGTGCAAGCAAAGGTTTTTTTGCAGATGGTGTAAGCGCTGGTCTTAAGACTGATTCTGCAAAAGATATGGCATTTATTTATAGTGAAAAAGAGTGTGAGATAGCATCTGTGTTTACAACAAATAAGATGTATGCAGCACCCATAAAACATTTTAGGCTTAAGGGTGAGTTTAAGACAAACTTTGTACTAATAAACTCCAAAAATGCAAATGCAATGACGGGTCAAGCAGGGCTAGACGATATAGACGAGATATTGTCAAATATAAATGATGTTAAGAACCCACTTATGAGTTCTACAGGTGTTATCGGTGTTAGATTACCAAAGGAAAAAATCATTGAGGGAATTAAACTTTTTGATTTTTCTTCTAAGAATGCCACTGATGCAGCAAAAGCTATAATGACGACAGACACCTTTTCAAAAGAGATCTCATTTAAGGTGAAACTCGATGACGGTAGTAGTTTTAATATAGGAGCTATGGCAAAGGGTGCAGGAATGATAAATCCTGCAATGGCTACTATGCTTTGTTTCATTACCACTGATGCAGAAATTTCAAAGAATGAAATGCAAAATATACTTGATGAAGTTACAAAGACTACATTCAATGCCATAAGTGTTGACGGAGATACTTCAACGAATGATACGGTAATGCTTCTCTCAAATGGTACAAGTGGAGTTTGTGATGCAGAGGCATTTAAAGAAGTACTTTTTAAAGTGATGCACTTCTTAGCTTTAGAGATGGTGAGAGACGGTGAAGGTGCTACAAAACTTGTGACTTATAAGGTGACAGGAGCCAAAAATAATGAAGAAGCTGAGATAGTAGCAAAAGCACTATCTGATTCACTTTTAGTGAAGACTGCACTTTTTGGAGAAGATCCAAACTGGGGTAGAATTGCTTCAACTGTCGGTGCAAGTGGCGTTGAGGCTTATGAAGATAAGTTGAAAATATCATTTGATAATCTATGTGTATATGATAAAGGTAAACTTTTTTTTAACAAAGAGATGGAAGATAAGTGTGCTATTGTAATGCAACATAAAAAATTTACCATATCTTGTGACTTAGGCATAGCGGATGGAGAGTTCAAAGCTTACGGTTGTGATTTGGGACATGAATATGTTAAGATAAATGCAGACTACCGTACATAGTAAAAGCCAAAGTGATTTTTTGCCTTGTAATATATGAAGTTAAGGCTTTACTCACAGTATAATAAATTACATAGTTATTTTACTCTTTTATATCTGCAGCTAATAGATGATCATATATATTAGCTGCATTATCTAAAAAGATTTCCAATAAATCATTGTCAACATCAACACTTGAAATATTTCCTTCCACAATTAGTAGTATAGCTTTATTGTCAGGATTATGCTTGTGAAGTATAAGATATTCATTCTCTCTTGTAACAGAGGAACTTAACAATACTTTATCTATCTCTTTATGATAAATATTTTCAATGGCAAGTTTTGTTTCTTCTTCATCACAGTATTTACCAGTACCTATTGTTTTATTGCAAACATTGTTTTTATAGAAAATGATGATAGAATTAATATCGTTAGATATAGAACTATCGTTTTCTGATACAAGTGATATGACTTGTTCTAGCAGACCATCAAAGAACTCATGTATAAACTTCACTTTTACCATAAATGATGTTGATTTTAGTACTTTTTCTAGACCATTTTTGTTTTTTTGAATTTTGATTAGATCACTATATGAGCGAAGTGCTGAAATTAAAGAAGAAAAAAGCTTTTGTATAGTTAGTTCAGTTTTGTCTTTGTAATCATTAATGTCATAATTTACTATAACTTCTTCTTCCGGAGCTAGACCAGGTTGTCCTGTTCTTAGTATTATTCTAACCATGTTATTTTTTAAATCTTCTCGTATAACTTTGACTAAATCAAGACCTGCCGTATCCGTTTCCATAATAACATCTAAGAATATTACAGCTATGTCAGTATTGGTTGTAAGAACGTCCTTTGCTTCTTCTGCGCTGTAGGCATGTAGAAGTTCAAGACCTTTATTTTTAAATTCTATATTTTTTAAAGCCAATGATGTCATATCATGAACAGCAGGCTCATCGTCTACTATCAGAATCTTATATTTTTGAGTGTCCAAGGTAGAAACTTCATCTTCATCTTCACTGAACAAAAAGTCTTCATCGTCTGTAAAATTAGCCATAGAATCGCCCTCTGATTGTTAAATTTAATTAATACTTAACAATTCTACTGTTTTATTTCTCAATAATATATTAATTTTTTATTTGATATTCTTGTTTAAACTTAACATATCTGTTAGCAGAAGCATAAAGTTCCTTGACTTCATCATCACTCAGTTGCCTGATGACTTTTGCAGGGCTTCCCATGATAAGAGAACGTGGCGGAAAGACTTTATTCTTAGTAATCAGTGATCCGGCACCAACAATAGATTCTTTACCAACAACAGCTCCATCTAAAATTGTAGCACTCATGCCTATGAGACAAGCTTTTTCAATAGTGCATCCATGAAGCATCACACGATGACCTATTGTTACATCATCTCCGATTATGGTAGGGTTTCCATCACTTTTATCTGGTTTTTTGTAGTGTGTTACATGTACCATACTTAAGTCTTGTATGTTTACTCTATCTCCTATTTTTATATAATGAACATCAGCCCTAACTACGCATCCAAACCAAATAGAACAACTCTCTCCACAGCTAACATCACCAATAACATCGGCAGAGGGTGCAATCCATGTCTGCTTACCTAGTTTTGGTTCAGTGTCTTTAAACTTATGTAGCATATTAGCTCTCTACAAAAAGACGACTAGCAAGTTGTGCAATATTGCTTGAAGTTTCTTTTTTTGTAGCTCTTGTAATACGGTTTACATAATCTTCTAAAAGTTTATGATTATTTATGCTTTTTTGACCATCATTTTTTACTTTAACATAGGTACCGTCACTCTGAAGTTTATGAGATAGTACATTATCCGAACATTGAAGCTTTAATATTTGTATAATCTTTTCTTTGGATTCAGTGTCTTTTATAGCAGTCAGAAGCTCTATTCGTCTAACAAGGTTTCTTGGCATCCAGTCAGCACTTGATATATAGACCTGTGCAGAATCATTTTTAAAATAAAAAGTTCTTGGATGTTCAAGGTATTTACCAAGTATAGATATTACACTTATGTTTTCACTAACACCTTCAATCCCAGGCTTCAAACAACATATTCCACGTACGATAAGTTCAACTTGTACTCCGGCTTGACTTGCTTTGTATAAGGCTCTAATGACATCTTCGTCTACCAATGAGTTCACTTTTGCAATTATATGACCCTCGTTAGCTTTTCTGGTCTCATTTTGTATGAGGGAGAGAATCTTCGGTTTTATTTGTGATGGCGACATATAAAGTTCATTAAGCTTACCTTTTTTACTAAAACCAGTTAAAAAGTGAAAAAACCTTGTTAAATCATTAGTAATCTCATCTTTTGATGTCAAGTAACTCATGTCCGTATATATTTTAGCAGTAGCAGGATTGTAATTTCCTGTACCTAAATGAGCATATTGTTTGAGTTTATCATTTTTTCTTCTTGTAACTAGAGTAGCTTTAGCATGTACTTTAAAACCTCTGATTCCATAAATTACATGAGCGCCTGATTTTTCTAATGCCTTTGCCCAAATCAGGTTATTCTCTTCATCAAATCTTGCTTTAAGCTCAACCATTACAGTTACCTGCTTTCCTAGTTCACTAGCACTTATAAGAGCTTGAACAATAGGAGAATTTGTACCTGACCTGTAAAGTGTCATCTTTATAGACACAACATCAGGGTCTTTTGCTGCTGTTTGTATAAGCTGCACAACAGGATCAAAACTTTCATATGGATGGTAAAGTAAAATATCTTGTTTTTCTAAGGTTGCAAATATATTTTCATTATTATCCATAGGCGGAAGAGCCTTAGGTTTAAACGGAGCTGCTAAAAGGTGTGCGAAATTTTTATTAGAAACAATCTGCCATAGACTTGAAAGATTTAAAAAGGTATGAAACTTATATATGTCATCTTTGTAAATGTTAGTATGACGGTTAAAAAAGTTAATAATCTCCTCATCGCCGTTGATACCGACTTCAAGTCTTACCATTGCACCTTTACGACGAAGCTTTAAACCCTCTTCTAATATCTCCATAAAGTCATCTGCTTCTTCTTCTTCTATCTCTATATCTGCATTTCTTGTGATTCTAAAGGCTGCATATTTTAGAAGTTTATAGCCTGGAAAAAGCTCTTCAATATGTTGTGCGACTAAACTTTCAGCCGGAACATACACTCCGTTGTCAAGTTCAATAAACCTACTTATAACACGCGGTACTCTTACTATTCCAAATCTTTCTATTGAATCATCATCACTATCTGATAGTTTGACAATAAGACCAAAGCTAAGATTGTTTAAATGTGGAAAAGGATGTGTGGCGTCTATAGCGATTGGTATGATGACAGGATAGATGTTTTCATGAAAGTATCTATTTAGATGATTCTTTTCATGTTGATTTACCTGATCATAAGATTTGATACTTATGCCCTCAAGTTCTAGTTTTTTTAGTATACCGTTCATACAGTGTTCTAAGACTTGTTGTTCTTGATGAAGATATTTTCTTATCTCACGAAGCTGCTGAAGCGGTGTCAACTTGTCTGCACCTGACACAATGATTCCGGCTGCAAAAAGTTTTTTAAGTCCGGCAACTCTAATCATATAAAATTCGTCTAGGTTAGTTCCATAGATTGCAAGAAATTTTAATCTCTCAAGAGATGGAAGTGATTCATCTTGAGCTTGTTTTAAAACTCTGGTATTAAATTGAAGCCATGAAAGCTCACGGTTGTTATAAAGATTTGGGTTTTTTAAATTTAACATCAAGCTACCTATTTAGTTATATATTTTCATGATTATAGCAAAAGCATGTTACAATAAGGTTATCTGATAATACCTGTTCCACTCCAATTTGCAGAGTGATATATGGTTACATTGTTTTTACGAGCATAATATCTCATTAGAAGTTTTTGAAGAGTAGGCTCTATTGATGGACTAAACCATGCGTTATTACTTGTCGCTATTACAAAATCAACTTCACCGTCGTATATCTCAGAACAAGTTGCTTCATAACAAATTGCATTTCTAAATTTAACACCATCTATAATAAAATCGGAGGGCTTTTTAGCAGTATGAAAATCAGAGACGCCTCCAAAGAAGGTTTCATTAATAAATTTACGTGCAAACTTTGGTAGCGGTATATATTCTCCAAACGGTACAAGAACAAGTTTTTTAGCTACTTCATACTTTCCGTCTTGAAACATATAAGTTACATTATAGTGTATCCCGTTTTCAGTTAAAAGTGAACCTGCTACTATTGTAATGTTTTGTGAGTAAGTTAAAAGTTGATTTATAAGCTTAGGGCTTTTGTTCATATATAATGGAAAGACGGATTCTGGTAATACTATTATGTCATAAGTATCTTTTGTAGCTTTTTGTATTTCAGAAAAAGCCATTTCAACTGTTGGGGCAAGGTTTTTTGATAACCACTTTTCATCTTGTTTTATATGCGTTTGAAGAAGTTTTATCTTAAGCTTAGGCTCTTTTTTTAATGGATGGTTACCGTCCAATGCAAAAAATAATAAAAATAGTGGTAAAAATCTATATGTTTGTTTTAGGTAGTAAATAAGCGTAAAGGAAAATAATATTATAGCTAGTTGATATTTTAATATTCCCATATAACTGTCAACAAAAAGCAGTTCTATTTGCATCCAGTTCCAATCTAGAGGTTCAATAAAGCTGATGAGAAAAAGTAAAATTGTTCGAATATATACTTTGTTTGATATAGCAATAATACCAAAAAATAACATATAGAAGATGCAGAAGAACATGGTGATTATAGGCGTCATGTAGCCTATGTCATAATACTTAAAGCTATAGCCTATCCAGTAAAACCATAAAAGTCCTATAAAAAAACCGGCTATTAATACAGACTTTTTAGGGATGAATAAAAATAATGCCAAGGCTATCAATCCTGTAATAGTATTAAATATTTTTATAGTTACCCCAAAGTACTCTAAGTATAAGAATGAACTAAAAAAGATAGCTGTTATTATGCCAAAGGTTATTTCAGAGAAGTTTGGTTTTGTTAAATGAATTTTCATATTGAAAGTATAGTATATTTACCAGTAAAAGATAAGTGGAAATATAAATTTAAACCTCGTAACACAATATATACTTCATATCATAAATTATAAAATATATTTATATAATAAATGAGAATTAAGCTTATAGATGCGATAATAGAGTTACAAATTGACTACAATAGGATTACAATATGAAGCGCTTTAATAATTTACCTATATTAACAAAGGCATTGATACCGCTTATAATTGTTTTTATACTTCTTTTTGTTACTTTGAGTGTGGTTACTTTTTCTGAGTTGTCTACTATTAGTAAAGATATTTATAAACAAGAAAAAAATCAATTGCAAAAAGACATTACGCAGTCTTTAAATACAAAAACAGAACTATTGAAGAATATAGTCATTTCCATCTCTCAAAACGGTGCTGTATTAGAAAATATGTACAATGAAGAAAGGGAGGCTATCTTTGATGAAGTCTCAAAACTATACAATGCATTAGAACTTAGTAACTCATTTAAAAAACCGCTTATACAGGTTGTTGATGCAACTGGAGCATCATACGTTAAATCATGGAATAAAAAAGCTTATGGTGCTGTAGTTAAAGGTAGAAACAGTGTAAAAGTAGTTCAAGAAAATAAAAAAGTTTTTGTCGGTAACGAGATTACACGCGGAGGTCTCATGATAGTTGCCACTGCACCTTTAATATTTGAGGAAGAAGCAGGAGAAGATGATGAAGAAGAAGAGAGTTTTGCCGGTGTTAGTCAGGATGGTTATCTAGGAAGTATAGATTTTATCTTACGCTTTAACAACATAGTTTTTAAGAAGAATGACCCTACAGATAATAGGGATTTGCTAGTATTAGTACATAAAGAAAAATTAAAAACTGCACTTTTAATCAAAAACCCTAAGATGGTGGGGGATTACTATGTTGACTTGTCTGATGATACAATTGACACTTCTTTTTTACAAGCATCCCAAAAAATTGATTTAGATACATTGTTTAAAAATGGTTTTTATACGGATAATAAATATTTTTACACATACAAAGATGTCTTGAATGTTAAAGGGAAAAAAGAGGGTGTCTTATTATTGGGAAAACCTATTGTAGAAGTTAATCAGACTATTGACAATACAAGTAATGCTTTTATGCTGATAATTTCAATTGTATTTATCGCGATTTTTGCTGTTTTAGTTATTTTGGTTTTTGTCTTAAGAAAAGTAGTGTCAGTACCTATAAATGAGTTGACGGATGTAGCTAAAGATTTGTCAAAAGGGGAAAGTGATTTAACAAAACGATTGAATGTTGAAAGTTACGATGAGATAGGTAAAACATCTGGATTTATTAATAAGTTTATAGAAAAGGTGCAAGAAGTTGTCTCTAAAGTCACTGTAACAGGGCAACAAACGGCAAGTGAAATAAATATTATTACTAAAAACCTAAAAGATATGAATACACGCATGGATGAAGAAAGAAAGATTGTTAAAAATACAACTCTTTTAACGGCGAATATTGATACTCTTTTGGAACATTCAGTTACTGACAGTATAGCGACTGTAAAAAAAGTAAACTCATCTATTGAAACCTTAGAGGTTGCTCATAATACTATCAATGAACTTGTTGATAATGTGAATACAGCTGCTGAAAAAGAACATGAAATGGCAGAATCGTTATCTCAACTCAGTAAAGAAGCAGAAGATGTTAAATCAGTATTGACAATTATCTCAGACATAGCTGATCAAACTAACCTTTTAGCCTTAAATGCTGCTATTGAAGCTGCAAGAGCAGGGGAGCATGGTCGTGGATTTGCTGTTGTCGCCGATGAGGTTAGAAAACTTGCTGAACGTACTCAGCATAGCCTTTCTGAAATAAATGCTACTATCAATGTGATTGTTCAGTCTATTATTGATACTGGAAATCAAATGGAAAGTAATGCTAAGTCAATAAATCTTTTAGTATCTTCAACTAACGAAGTTGAAGCTAAAATCAATGATACTGTAGCCTATATACAAGAAGCAGCAGAGATTGCTAAGAACTCGGAAACAGATTCTAAAGAGTTGGCAGACAATACTAAAGATATTATTAATAATATTGATAATGTAAATATGATTTCTCTTAAAAATAGTGAATCGCTTCGTGATATAGATGAAAAAGCTATGGAATTACAAAATGGCGCAAATGAATTAAACAAGCAATTAAACCTCTTTAAGGTATAGCTATTCACTTTTCAGTCCTTTGTTAAGATACTTTTTGTATAATCGCCTTAATTCATTCAAAGGAAACCCTGATTCATGGAAATATTAAGTCAATTTTTACCGTTTGTGTTTTTAATCGCAATTATGTACTTTGTGATTATTCGTCCACAACAAAAAGAAGCTAAATCGAGACAAGAGATGATAAGTTCTCTGCAAAAAGGTGATAAAATTGTCACCGGTGGCGGTGTTATTGCTGTTATATACAAAGTAGAAGAGAAGTTTTTAAGTGTCAAGTTCAATGATGACACTATTATAAAGATTACTAAAGAAGCAGTTGCTAGAAAGTATGAGGATGAAGCTTAATTATCGCATAGTCATTTTCGCACTTGCTATAGTGTTTGGAATATTTTTTTCAATTCCGTCTCTTATGCAGACGGAAAACGGAAAAAAAGTTACCTTAGGTCTTGATCTTCAAGGTGGGCTACATATGCTACTTGGAGTTAAAACTGAAGAAGCTGTCAAGTCTCGCATGAAATCTATTACGGCAAGTATTAAACATTTTGCTGAGCGTAAAGATATTTTAATAGATTCTCTAAAGTTTAGTGAGGATTTTATATCTTTTTCACTGCTGGATTCTGATGATACAAAAACAATGAAAACTTTTTTATCTGATATTGAAGGTGCAAATGTTGTTATTGAAGCTGAAAAGATATCACTAAATCTTACTGATGAAGAAATAATTAGAACCCAAAAACAAGCAATATCCCAAGCTATAGAGACTATTCGAAACAGACTTGACCAATTTGGTTTGGCTGAACCGGTTGTAGCACGTCAGGGTGAAGAGAAGATCCTCGTTCAATTAGCTGGAATTAAAACTCAAGAAGAAGAACAGCGCGCACGTGAACTTATATCTCGTGCAGCAAAACTAGAGCTGATGGCTGTAGATGAAGATAGGATTGCTAGAGTTAACACTATGAGTACAGCAGATGCAGCTGCTTATGGTGATGTTATACTAGAAGATGTAGAAAATCCAATGATAAAATATCTTGTCAATGAGATTCCTATTTTAGAGGGTTCTATGTTGACTGATGCCCATGTTGGTTTTGATCAAAACAATCGTCCACTTATTAATTTTACACTTAACTCTGAAGGTGCTGAGATATTTGGTGACTTTACCGGAAAAAGTGTTGGAAAAAGATTGGCAGTTGTTTTAGACGGGAAAGTTTATTCTGCTCCTAATATCAATGAGCGTATAGGTGGTGGAAGCGGTCAAATCTCTGGTAATTATACAGTTTTAGAGGCAAAAGATTTAGCTATCGCTCTTCGTTCAGGTTCTATACTAGCACCAATTTATTTGATGGAAAAAAGAAGTGTCGGACCAAGTCTTGGTGCTGATTCTATCAAAGCTAGTATGATTGCCCTGATTGGCGGTTTTGTATTAGTAATAATCTTTATGCTTGTTTATTATAGACTTGCAGGAGTTATAGCAAATATTGCTTTAATTGCCAACTTGTTGATTATTTTAGCTGTTATGAGTCTTTTCGGTGCAACACTTACACTCCCTGGTATGGCAGGTATAGTCTTAACCGTTGGTATGGCAGTTGATGCAAATGTTATCATCTCTGAACGTATACGCGAGTTGATTTATCAAGGTGTATCAATTCATAAAGCAATAGAAGACGGATACTCCAATGCTATGCGTGCTATTTTAGATGCTAACATCACAACCTTGATAGCAGCCGTTGTTCTTTATGCTTATGGAACAGGGGCTATTAAGGGTTTTGCAATTACTATTAGTATAGGTATTTTGGCTTCTATGCTTACAGCAATTTTAGGTACGCATGGTATCTATGAGATGTTTGAGAAAAAAATACAAAAAAGTAAAAACAACCTTTTATGGTTTGGAATTAAGGGATAAATATGGAATTCTTTAAATATACAAGAACCTTTAATTTTATGGGCAAGTCAAAACTCGCTATGATTCTATCTATAGTATTGGTCTTAGCTTCTTATGTGATATTGGCAACTAAAGGTTTAAATTATGGTGTAGACTTTGCCGGCGGTACTATAGTTCAAGTTAAATATGATACTACTGCTCCAATAGATGAGATGAGGAAGAAGTTAAAGGGTAATAAACTTTTTAATAATGCTTCAATTACTGAATTTGGTTCTCCTGATGAGGTTGTGATTCGTATGAAAAGCACAACGGGGAGTGTAACAGTTGATATAGGTGACGTAACACGTGAAGCTCTTAAAGGTAGTGGAAACTTTGAAGTTCGTCGTGTTGATATTGTTGGACCAAAGGTAGGAAGTGAATTAAAAGAAAAAGGGATAACATCCCTTGTTTTAGCAGTCTTAGGTATTTTGATATATGTAGCTTTTAGATTTGAGTGGAGATTTGCTGTAGCATCTATAGTAGCGCTTATTCATGATGTTTCTTTAGCATTGGGGGCGATTACTCTTGTTGGACTTGACGTAAACTTAGATGTACTAGCAGCCTTACTTACAATACTCGGTTATTCACTCAATGATACTATCATCGTTTTTGACCGTATTCGTGAAGGTGTTACTAAAGGGAAGAATAGTGATTTATCAGGTATTATTGATGAATCAGTGACAAGAACACTTGCTCGTACTACTTTGACCTCACTTACGACATTCTTTGTTGTATTCACTCTTTTTATGTTTGGTGGTGAGATTATTCATGCATTTGCATTTACGCTTCTAGTGGGTGTTATTGTCGGTACATACTCATCAATCTTTGTTGCTTCACCGATTTTACTTGCCTTTGGTTTTGATGTTAAAAACTATCATGTCAAACTTGCTGCAAAAGCAAAAAGAGAAGCTGAAAAAGACAGAATGAGAGCTCAATTTGAGTCAGGAGTAATGTAAAAGTCATAATAGCTCTCATATCTTGCATGAAGTGCAAAGCTTTAGTGATTGAGACAAGTCTGGACTTGTTCAGATTTGTTGAGAAAACAGACTGTAAAGCTCAATTTGAGTCAGGAGTAATGTAAAAAGTCACAATAGCTCTCATATCCTGCATGAAGTGCAAAGCTTTAGTGATTGAAACAAGTCTGGACTTGTTCAGATTTGTTGAGAAAACAGACTGTAAAGCTCAATTTGAGTCAGGAGTAATGTAAAAAGTCACAATAGCTCTCATATCCTGCATGAAGTGCAAAGCTTTAGTGATTGAAACAAGTCTGGACTTGTTCAGATTTGTTGAGAAAACAGACTGTAAAGCTCAATTTGAGTTAGGAGTAATGTAAAAAGTCACAATAGCTCTCATATCCTGCATGAAGTGCAAAGCTTTAGTGATTGAAACAAGTCTGGACTTGTTCAGATTTGTTGAGAAAACATATTTAAAGTGAAAATTATATAGTTTACTTTAATCTTGTAGTGGTATTTTTATAGTGAACTTTGCACCTACTTCTGTATTTTGAGCATCTAATGTACCTTTACAATGTTCATGTATAATAGTTTTACTCATATAGAGCCCCAGACCTGTTCCATTTTGCGTAGTCTTTGTTGAAACATAGGGTAAAAAAAGTGTCTCAATCACTTTTTTATCAATTCCTTTGGCATTGTCTTCTATAGAAATTATGGCATTATCACTATCTTTGTCTATTATGATAATAATATATTGGTTCTTTACGTTACTTCCAGTAAAGGCATCTTGCGCATTTTTTAATATGTTTAGTATTACTTGTTGAAGCTCATTTTCAAATGTTTTATATTTAGGATCACTTATTGTATGAATATCTATCTTTATTCCTTTTATATTAAATGAATGTTTAATCAACTTAATTGCTTTATTTATTAAAATAGAACTGTTTGTAGTTGATGCTTTTTTTGTTGGTTTGAAAAAGTCACGAAAATCATTAATAGTATGTGAGAGGTGTTGAACCTGCTCTGTTATATCATTAAAACATAAGGATAATTCATCCATACTAAAGCTATCTAGTTCAATACTTAATTGCTCATTTGCCACTAGTGTGCTTATTATAGATAGTGGCTGACGCCATTGGTGCGCAATCATGGAGATCATTTCACCCATTTGTGCTTGTCTATTTTGCATAATAAAAAGCTTATCTTTAATTTTTTGCTGTGTGATATCTTCTTGAATGGCAACATAGTTTATTATATTATTATTTAAGTCGAATATTGGGAAGATAGTTGAATCAAAATCAAGTAAGGTGCCATCTTTCATCTTGTTTATTATTGTCCCTCTCCAAGTTTCTTTTTTATTACTTATCTTATCCCAAAAAGATTCATAAAAGTTTTCATTTTGCTTACCTGAATTAAATATATGCATATTTTTTCCTATAAGCTCATCTTTTGAGTAGCCTGTAATATATAGGCATTGTGTATTTACATATTCTATATTTCCGTATAAATCTGCTATGATAGTCGAGAATGGATTTTGATCTATAGCCTGTGACAACTTTGAAATCTGATTCTGAGTATATTCAATATCTGTTATATCACGAATAATAGAAGATACTTTATGCACATTGTCCTCAACATAATGTTTGCTAAGTTGGTGCAGAGTCTTTATTTTGTTTTTAGCGGTAATTACATGATAGATAATATCATCATTAATATTTTCATCTATAGGTCTGTTGACTAAGTTGTATACATTATCCTTGTCTTTTTTGTGTAGGAAAGAAGAAAACAAATCATAGTCTACATCAACACTAAAAGGTTCTAAGTCAAATATTCTATAGGTCTCAGCTGAAAATACTATTTTCTTAGTAATGGTGTTATATGACCAACTTCCGATATGTGATATTTGTTCTGCTTCATTTAAGTTTTCTTCACTACTTTTGAGTGTTTCATAAAGAGTTGTATTTTTAAAGATAATAGCAGTTTGTGTCAATAATGTCTGTATTGTTTTTTTTGTTTCAGAGCTTAATGGGGTAAATATTTCAGAATTCTCTAAGTACAATGCTCCGCTAACTTTATCATTTAGTTTGATTGGTATTACAGTAGAGGAAGCCGGTGCATGTTTTTTTATATAACTGTCATGTTTGAAGTTACCGTTTTTAGAAGGGTTTTGTAAAATAAGGGTTTTTTTAGTATTGATGCTATAGTATATTACTTCTTTTGGGATGTTACGATAATTATCTAGACTTACATTAAGTGTCTTAATCTTGTCTTCTTCAAAGTTCATATCTGCTTTAACCATAAATGAATTTTTATTTCTTAAAATAAATACAGCTTTGGTTGCTGTGGCTGTTTCTAAAATAATACCCATTAGCGTTTTTATCAACTCATTAGTGTCTCTTGATTTGGAAATCTCGTAAAATGATTTTAAAAGATTTTCAAGGTTTGATGGTTGAAATATTGATGAAGAACTATTAGTACTTTGGTTTAGTAAGCCTTCAGTAGGTGTATTTGAGGGTAAAGTATTTTTTAGAGTGTCCGATACAGCATTTGCACCCCATATATTTAGACTGACAGTAGCTTCGTTATAGTATAAATCAACCATGTCTTGATAGTTTGAACGTTTCCAAAATCGTCCGGCACATAAACTTGCAATAGATGTATAAAATGAATTTTTGATTTTTTTTGCTTGTTTTAACGCCTTATCGTATTTTGACGCTGTGTCCCAAATAGATACAATATCTTTATTGGATTCTGCATCCAATAAAAGAGTTTCAAAAGCAAAGTTATTTGGAGTATGCTTGGCATAGTTTTTATGTTCATCTAAGTCAGAGCTAAGAACTTGCTTTTGAACCATAGTCAAAGGATCTTTTTTTCCTAAAAGCAATAATGCCCGTATAAAGTGAAGCCGAATTTTAGGAAACATTATTATTTCATTATCAGTTGAATAAACATTTTTTTCTAAGTACTTTAGTCCTTTCTCTAGTTCGTTATTTAAAAAACAAGTTTGTGCTTTTAGTATTGCAAACCAAGCCAAAGCAGGTATGAACTTTATTTCGTCAAACAATAAAATACTCTCAGCATCTTTTTCATAGTTTACATTACCGTATTGCAGTTCATCAAGTGTCCGTATCAAGATATTGAAAATATATATCATCTTTACATCGCCTGAGTTTAGGATGAAGTCATTTTCTTGCTCAATTTTTAGTCGTAAATGTTTTAAAGATGAACCTGATAAGTAGTCACTAAAATGCATGAGAAAGTTTGCCCATGTACCAAAAATTATATTTCCGTTTATCTTTGATTGTTGAAGACTTATTTGATATAAAGATATATTTTTAGACAGTGCTTTGGTATACGGACTTATAAAATTCGCCATAAAGTTATATATTTTAGGAAGCATACTAGAATCATTGAAAGATTGATTAAGCTTTAATGATATTTGAGCAAACTCATATCCTTTTTTATATTCCTGTTGTTTTATTAATCCAGCTCCATAAAGTACATAAGCAAAACATGACTCACTAGAATTTCCATATTTAAATGAGTGTTGAATCATTTTTAAACTACTCCACTGCATTAGAGATATATCTGATAGATAATAAGATGCTTCCCAATAGTCAACTAAAAGAGATAATATTTGTTTATGTTTAGTGTTTTGTATAGTTTTGAAATTTAAAATATTTTCTGGTTTTTTGTAAAATTCATGTTTGGATATATTTTTATTTAATTTATTTGATTCCACATCTAAGTCTGTTGAAGATTCGGGTACTCTTATGCCTAATTCACCTAGTAGTAGATTTCCAAGTTCTACAAGTTTATTAAAGTCTTTACCTTGAGTTACGCAGATGTCTTTTAGTAAGCTAAAACAGATAAGGTTTTCTTTAACGTTTTTTGTTTTTTTTATTAGCTTATTAACCTCTTTATAGGCTTGAGTAAGTTGTGAGTTTTGATATAAAATTTTGATTTTTAGTATTTCAAAATGAAATGATGTTGTATGAGTTTGATTTGATAAATTAGCTATATTAAAATGTGTTTGTATCCATTGAAGCCTTTTTAAAGCGAATAAATAAGAGTTGTTTAGTAAAAGTGTATCTAAAGCCTTTATGTTTAGTTTAAATAATTTCTTTGGGATTTTATTAGTAGGGTAAGCATTATTTAGATGCTTAGTAATAGTTACAACATCAGTATATTTTTTTTCATCATACATACGTTCAAGATAAAGTCCGATTTTTAGATTTATTTTGTATTTTAGTTCTTTACTTATAGTAGAAATTATATATTCTTGTACCTTATCATGAACAAAGTGGTGTTGATTTGAATAAATATTGATAAAACCTATGCTAGAAACCTCATTCATATAATTGAGGCTTTGTCCACTACCATCTATTATTTTATGGCAAAGATTAATATCAAGGTTATTACCTAATATTGCTAAGTATTGCAGATATATTCGTTGCTTATCTGTTAGTTTATTAAATTTATTAATGATAATTCTAGCGATATTCAGACTTGAACTATAGGTCTTTATTACAAGTAAATCATACTTCCATTTTCCATTAATAAAGTATAAGACCTTTTTGTCTATTAAATATTCAATAAATGTCTTAAAATCAAAAGGATTTCCATGTGTTTTGTCAAAGATTATTTTGCTTAATTTATTTAAATCTTTAGTCGTATCTTTAAATAAACTTTGTATCATCAAAGTAAATTGTTCAATATCTAATGCAAGGAGATTTATTTCAAGAAAAGGGTAGCTTTTGTTACTTTTAAGTACTTTTAAAACTTCCAGTGCATTATTATTGTTTTTTATTTCTTGATCTCTATAGGCTGTAATAAAATGTATATATTTATTTTGCATATTCAAAATTGTTTTTATGATGAGATCACTTGAAGCGTGGTCTATCCATTGCAAGTCATCAAAAAATATAATAATTGGATGATTGTCTGTAGCTATAATACTGAATAATTCTTGCATGGCAAATGGAAGTTTATCTATGGTGTTTTCGCTAATATTGTTATGATACTTTTTTGTAGCCTCAAGTATACTTTGTATTTCAGGAAAAAAAGAGACTAATACGTCTGCACTGTTTTTTGATATTTTATCTTTAATACCTGAATAACCATGAGTCATCAACCTTGTATTTAGTTGTTTAAAAAACTGTCTAAAACCATAGTATGGAATGTGAGTATTAAACTGATTGAATTTTCCTTTTATGATGTTGAATCTTTGAGTGTCAAAACTAGCAAAATATTTTTTTAGTAAACTTGTTTTTCCTATACCTGAACTTCCGGTAATAATCAAATAAATAGGTTCATCAACAACTGTTTTTTTATATAATTTGTTTAAGGACTTTATCTCTTCATCCCTTCCAAATAACTGATCTCCAATATGTATATTTTGAACATCAGTCTCGGCGATATTGAAATAGTCTATATTATTTTTTTTGTCTAGTAGATTTATGCATTTTTCTAAATCATAAAGGATTGAATCATAAGTCTGATAACGGTTCATCGGTTTTTTTAAAACCATTTTTTGAATAATGTCGGATAAAACTTTAGGAAATTTTGTATCTATTTCATGTAAAGGTTTGAGTGTTTTAGCAAGATGCTTATGAATTAGACTTCTTTTGTTCTGTGCTTCAAACGGAGTCTTTGCGTAAAACAAATGATAAAGAGTTAGTCCTAGAGAATAAGTGTCAGTACGATTGTCAATATTGTATTTACTAAGTCCGGTTTGCTCAGGAGAGATATAGTATAAGTTTGCTGAACTAATCACTTGAGAATAGTTGCCGGAAAGTAAATCATTTTCAATCAAAGAAAGCCCAAAATCGATTATTTGTAACTCTTTTGTTTTTTTATTGTAAATGATGTTTTTAGGATTTATATCAGCATGTATAATTCCTTTGTCATGCAAATAACGGACAGTCTTTGTAAGAGTATATGCAATATCTAAAGATTCTTTTATACTAAACTTATGTGTAAGTAAAATATTATAAAGGGAATCAGCACCTATGTCTTCAAATACGTGACAATAAATGTTTGGGGAAGATAGAACATCTAATAATTTTACTATATATTTTGAATTTAGTTTTGATAAGATAGTTTCTTCATTTATAAATTGAGTAAGTTTATATTCATTCCTGAACTCCTGCCTAAGAACTTTAAGAATGACACCTTTTTTGTCTTTTATTTGTGTAGCTCTGCTAACGACGGTAGAGGATGTGGAGTTTATGACTTCAATGTTTGTGTATTTATTATTTAAAAGCATAAGTTAAATATCTCCATAAAAAATATTATACAACAAAATTGTTTCGTAAATCTTAAATTAGATAGTTACAATTGAGTCACTACTTAAGATATTTTATAGTATAATCTCCTTAATTTATTTAACACTAAGGTATTGATATGGATTGGGGTAAGGTAATATATGTATTTTTCTCGTTGATGAGTTTAACATCAATTGCGGGGTTTTTATACGAACACAGTGCAGTTGCACTTTTTGTTGCAGGCAGTTTGAATCTAGTTTCCACATTTTTAAAGATTGGTGTTAGAAATCTTCTCTCAGCTGAACTTTTGGCTTCATCTTTGGTGGCAGATTTACACCTGATTCCAGCATTTATATACCTTGAAATTGTAGGAAATATGGAATGGGCAATCGCTTTAACAATAGGTGCTTTAATCGCTAACCTTTTCTCTGTAGGACTTGTGTATATAGAGAGTTCAAAAAATCGTGAAGATTACTAGTGATATGAAGACCGTTTAGGTCTATAAAACTAGGTTTTTAGAATCAAAAAATTTATAGGATATTTTAATTGGAATACAACGCGTTAGATATAGAAAAAAATTGGCAAGAATATTGGACTGAAAATAGAAGTTTTGAGCCAAGTGAAGATTTTAATAAAGAAAAAAAATACATATTAAGCATGTTTCCCTTTCCTAGCGGAAGATTACATATGGGGCATGTAAGAAATTACACATTGAGTGATTCTTTTGCAAGATATTACCGTCAGCAAGGTTTTAATGTACTTCATCCTATAGGTTTTGACAGTTTTGGTATGCCGGCTGAAAATGCTGCTATAAAAAACGGTTCACATCCTAAAAATTGGACATATGAGAATATAGATTATATGAAGGGTGAATTCAAAACACTTGGTTTTTCTTTTTCTAAAGAGCGTGAACTTGCAACTAGTGATGAGCTTTATACTAAGTTTGAGCAGGGCTTCATCATCGATATGTTTGAACGTGGTCTGCTTTATCGCAAGAAAGGTCTTTTAAACTGGTGCCCTCATGACCAGACAGTTCTAGCAAATGAACAAGTCGTTGATGGGTGTTGCTGGAGATGTGATACGCCAATAGTTAAAAAAGATATGAATCAGTATTATTTTAAAATTACTGAGTATGGTGATGAACTTTTAGCAGACTTATCTAAACTTGAAGGTGGTTGGCCTAAACAAGTCATAACTATGCAGGATAATTGGATAGGTAAGTCAAACGGGCTGGAATTTGATCTTTATTTTGATGAAGATTCTAAGACTAAACTTGATTGTAAGTTCGAGAGTTTTGATGTGTTTACGACTCGTCCTGATACAATCTATGGCGTTAGTTATACGGCTTTAGCACCTGAGCATCCAATTATTGCATATATGATTGAAAACAATTTGTTAGATGACAGAGTAAAGACGCAAATCGATGTGATGAAAAACACTTCATCTATAGATAGACAAAAAGAAAAAGCCGGTGTAGCACTTGGTTTAAATGTCATTCATCCTCTTAGTGGAGAGTCTATACCTGTATGGTGTGCTAACTTTGTTCTTATGGACTATGGTTCAGGCGCTGTAATGGCGGTTCCGGCTCATGATGACAGAGATTTTGATTTTGCTAAGAAATATGACTTGCCTATAAATACTGTAATAAAACCTTTTGAGGGTGAAGTTGATGAAACTTGTGCCTTTACTGAAGTAGGGGAGCTATTTAACTCTCAAGAGTTTAACGGCATGAACTCTAAAAAATCTCAGTATAGTATTATCAAGCATTTTGAAGAAAAAAACATAGGTAAAAAAACCACCAACTATAAGCTAAAAGACTGGGGTGTGTCTCGTCAGAGATATTGGGGTGCTCCTATCCCTTTTGTTCATTGTGAGGACTGTGGCATAGTTATGGAGAAAAAAGAAAACCTCCCTATATCTTTACCTGAAGATGTTGAGATTACAGGTGAGGGTAATCCACTTGAAAATCATCCGACTTGGAAACATTGTTCATGTCCTGCTTGTGGAAAAGATGCTGTCCGTGAAACAGATACTATGGATACATTTGTAGAATCTTCTTGGTACTTTTTACGCTTTTGTGCATCTAAAAGTAACTGGGAAAAAGAGGCTTTTTCAAAAGAACAAATACAGTATTGGATGGGTGTTGATCACTATATAGGTGGTATAGAACATGCAATATTACACCTTCTTTATGCAAGGTTTTTTACAAAAGTTTTTCGTGATTTAGGTTACCTTGACTTTGATGAGCCTTTTGATAGACTGCTTACTCAGGGTATGGTACTTAAAGATGGTGCTAAGATGAGTAAGTCTAAGGGTAATACTGTTGACCCTGATGCAATAATAGAAAAGTACGGAGCTGATACTTCAAGGCTTTTTATACTCTTTGCAGCACCGCCAACTCAGGAACTTGAATGGAATGATTCTGCTGTTGAAGGTGCGTATAAATTCATAAAAAGATTTTTTGACAGAAGTTCAAATATTATGCAAACAAGTTCTATCCCTGTTATAGAACATAACTTGCTTGATAAAGATGAAAAGTTTGCTAGAAAAAAAGTTTATGAAGCATTGGTTCGCTCAAATGAAGTTTATACAGAGCGTTATACTTTTAACACTATGATTGCCGGTGTGATGGAAGCTATGAATGCTCTTAACACACAGAAGAATTCTGATGTATGGACTGAGGGTTATTGGATATTATCTTCAATTATGGAACCTGTTATCCCCCATGTATGTTGGGATATAAGCAATAAGTACTTTTCTTTAAACAATCTATGCAAACAAGAGCTTAAAGAGGAAGTATTTGTAGAAGACAGTATGGTATTGGGTGTGTCTATAAACGGTAAAAGAAGAACAGAGATAGAGGTCGCAGTGGATGAAAGCAATGAAAGTATAATTGTGATTGCAAAAGAAGCTGCTTCTAAGTGGTTAGAGGATAAGATAATTATCAAAGAGATAGTTGTTCCTAAAAAGTTAGTTAATCTTGTTGTTAAAGGCTAATTGTGAGAAACATTATAAAAATAACACTTCTTTTAGTAATATTTTTCAATCTAGTAGGATGTGGTTATAAGGCAAGTTCCAAGTTCGCACGTCAGACATTAGGCGAAAAGATAAGTACTAGCGTTGTAATATCTGCACTAGATCCTGAAAACACTGTAATCATTAAAGATGCTGTTGACAGTGCGATTATTAGGGTATTTCATAGTTCATTAGTTAGCAAGAATGATTCTGATACACACCTTGTTTTAAAAATGAGTAAACCATTATATACACCGATAATATATGATTCTAATGGGTATATTATAGGATACAGAATGAGTATTACCTTGTTTATAACAAGATTGCATAATGGAGTATCTACAAAATATACAACTAGGGGTAATTATGATTTTGAGGTAGCACCTAATGCCGTTGTTACCGATCAAGATAGATTTAATGCCATAAGATTCAGTGCAACGAAGGCTATCAGGTCATTTGTTGCACAGGTTTCCGCTGAGGGAGCTAGGGCAAAATAATACTTCTTGCTAAAAGTAAACTTTAGTAACTGTATATAATATACTATATCATAGGGGATAGGTTATGACGATTCAAAGTATTATTAAAAAGGCTATAAAGAGGTTGGAATTAGAAGGTAAGCTCTTGACTCCTGATTTTTATGCTGAAGCATTTTGTAAAGAAGCAGATAAAGCCGGTATGAATACAGAGGACTGTACACATATAAAAAAATTTACGTCTACCTTAAATAAAGAGTTTCAACAAGAACTTACAAAGTACCGTATAAACACTATGCAGGAACTGACTAGGTTTTTAATATCAAAACTAAACAGAACAAACTCTACTCATTGCGCTAATGTCCTTGAATCACAAACAAATCTCACAAAAAGAATTTTACAGGTAGTGAGTGTCTTACACAATAAAGAAGCAACAGAGCTGGCTAAAAAAAGTTTGGAACTTCTTAGTTCTGAACCTTTACCTGCTCAAATAGACCAGTTAAGACAGCACTGGGTTAATTTTATAACCACTTATGATGATACTTTCTTACAAACATTAAGTAATGTTGGAAATATAGATACAGATGACTTAAGAAAAAGTATTGAGAGTCTGACTATAGCTACTTCAAACAAGATGGTTAAATCAATGGAATTATCATCTATTGCTTCATTGATTGTAGCATCACTAGTTCCATCAATAGCATCAAGTGTAAATGATAAAATAGCTGGTTTAAGTGAAAAACTTAAGAAAAACCCAAACTTATTAGACAGTACTAGTGTTGAGGCTGAAATAAAATCAGCAATATCACTAAGAATATCACTTGACAAAAAAAGTGTTAAGACTATGGTGGAATCTTTAGATAATGTTTTAGATAAATTGTCTCATAGACTTATTGAAATGATTGAACGCTCAGATAACTCAAATATAGAGATACAAAAGATAAAAAATGAACTAGAGACATATAGTGATAAGTCTAGTTCTAATTTTAAGTCTGCTCATAAGAAGCTATATACAATTGCTGTGGCACTGGAAGAAAATACTCAGGTGTTAAGTCAAGATTTGAAAAAAAATAATGATGAAGTGGGTGCATTAAGTAAAAGGGTTCGCCAGCTTGAACATGAACTATCAGTTGCTAAAGAGGAATCAAAAGAGGACTTCTTGACGAAGCTTTATAATAAACGTGCAATAGATGAACTTATGGGAATGAAAGAAGCCGAATTTGAGAGGTATGGACATAATTACAGTGTAGTGATGTTTGATATAGATTTTTTTAAAAAAGTCAATGATAATTATGGACATGAAGCAGGAGATGCAGTTCTATCTGCATTTGCAAAAGTGTTGAAAATTGAAGCCAGAAGTGTAGATATTGTCGGAAGGTTCGGTGGTGAAGAGTTTATCGCTATTTTAAGTGAGACAAATACTAAAGGTGGAGTGATATTTGCTGAGAAAGTAAGAAAAAAAGTGCAACGGGCTCGTTTTATGTATAAGGGTAAACGTATTGAGGTTACTGTCAGTTGTGGGGTAAGTGAGAGAAAAACTCATGCCTCGCTTAAAAGTGTAATAAACTCAGCTGATGAGTACTTATACAAGGCTAAAAATGATGGCCGAAACCAAGTATCATACAAGTGATGTATCTAAAATGCTTGAAGATTTTTTAAACTCGAAACCTCTTTATTATGATGAAATAGACTATACCCGTATGCCGTATGTATATGCAAAAATAAAAGAACACTTTATACCGACTAATATCATTCATCTAGTAGGTACAAATGCAAAAGGTACAACAGGCCGTTTTTTAGCTTCTGCACTACATGCAAGTGGCTATAAAGTAGCTCATTACACATCCCCACATATTTTAAAGTTTAATGAGAGAATTTGGTTAAATGGTTTTGACGTTGATGATGATGTCTTAGAATTCCATCATGATATTTTACAAAAGATATTGCCTGAACCTGATTTGAACGCTCTTAGTTATTTTGAGTATACCACTTTTTTAGCTATGCTTATTTTTAATACCAGTGATTATATTGTCTTAGAAGCAGGACTTGGCGGAGAGTTTGATGCTACCTCGGTGTTTGATAAAACATTGTCCTTAGTCACACCTATTGACTTTGACCATGAGGCTTTTTTAGGTTCAAAGATAAGTGATATAGCGAGAACAAAATTAAATTCAATACAAAACAATGCCATAATAGCTACTCAAAAATTTGAAGAGGTAAATGAGGTAGCAAAAGAGATAGCCTTGCAAAAGTCTATAAATATATATACTATCAGTGATTTTTTAGATGAAGGTGACAAAACTAAAATTGAACAAGTAAGTAAGAACTTATCTTTAGTGTCTTATCTCTCAGAAAATCTATCTCTTGCAGTAGCCGCATTAAAGTTTTTCAATATTGAGTATGAAGTAGAGGATTTTAATGAAGCGAAATTATTTGGAAGACTAAGTAAAATAACTGATAATATAATAGTAGATGTGGGACATAACCAGCTTGCAGCTGAAGCTATACTAAAATCTTTAAGTCCAAATAAGTATATATTAGTCTATAATAGCTACCAAGATAAAAATTATAAAAAAATACTTGATGTATTAAAGCCACTTATACTACATGTGGAAATAATAGAGATAGATAACCAAAGAGCTGAATCATTAAACCTGATACAAGATGCTTTAAAAGATTTGGGTATAGAATATTCCGCATTTGAGGAAATAGATGATTCTGAAAAATACTTGGTTTTTGGTTCATTTAGTGTTGTCGAGGCTTTTTTAAAGGAGTATAATGGATAATCATTTTACAATCACAATTAATGATGATAATGGTGTTAAACAGTACAACCTGCATCAGTTTGTAAAAAGAGTTATTCTTTATGTCGCATTATTCTTAGGTTTTATAACGCTTGTTGCTGTGGGGACTATCCTTTACCTTGACAGTTCCGTAGATGCAATTGACAAAAAACGTAAAGAGACTCAAAGTGCCTATAATAGTTTAAAGAAAAAAAACAATGAACTAGATGAAAGTATAACTAAGACTCAAGTAGCTTTAGAAAATAAAAAAAAAGAACTCACAGAGGTCTCAGACAGTCTCTCAGAAATTGAAACACTTATCGGTCTGGCTCCAGTTGCCGATATGTCTCTTCAACAAAGAGTAAATCTAACTAAGATTAATTCAGAACACATAGCTACACTTATGCAGTTTATACCAAGTGGTTCACCTGTAAAGTATAGAGGGGTTACCAGCAAGTTTGGTTATAGAGAGCATCCAACTTTAAATAGAAAAGAGTTCCATCGTGGTACAGACTTGAAGGCTCCAATGAACACTCCTGTTTATGCAACTGCAGACGGAGTTGTAGAATGGGCGGGTTATCACAAAAAAAGTGGTTTTGGGAACCTTGTAATATTACAACACAATTACGGATTCAGAGCATATTTTGGACATTTAAATAAAATTGTGATAAAATCAGGCAAGTTTGTAAAAAAAGGTGACTTAATAGCTTATACAGGTACTTCAGGCATGAGTTCAGGCCCTCATCTTCATTATGAAATAAGGTTTATACAAAGAGCAGTAAACCCTTTTTGGTTCGTAAAATGGGATGTTAAAAATTATCAAGATATATTTAAAAAGGAAACAAAAATACCATGGCAATCTTTAATAACAGCGACAGCCCACATCAAGGTACAAAAACTGACTCAAACACAACTATTATCACAGCTGGTTCAAGAATCAAAGGTGAAATGAACCTTTCATGTAATTTGTATGTAGATGGTGACTTTGAAGGAACTATTCACTCTGATAAAGAGGTGAATATAGGTCAACATGGACATATTAAAGGTGATGTACATACCAAAAGGTTAGTTGTACAGGGTTATATAGAGGGTTCTGTAGATGCATCAAGGGTTGAGATAAAGGCTGCTGGTAGAGTCAATGGAAGTATAGAATCAAGTGAGTTGATTATAGAAGCTAAAGGCGTCTTTGAAGGTAATAGTGTTGTTAAAGGTGCAAGTCCTGTCCCTGCTCCATCTTCTACTAAGGTAAATCAAACTTCTTTAAGAGAACAAATTGAGAAGTCATAAAACGCATTTAATCTTTCTTAGGTAAAATTCCATTAACAATATTGGAATCAACGGTTTCAAATAACTAGGAAATAAATGTCGCAAAGTGCACTGTTTGAATATTTTAAAACAAATAAAAGACAAGATTTAGAACTTTTAATATGTGAAGATTCTAAAGAGGTCTCTGAACTTGAGAGTGTAGCAAGGTTTTTTAAAAAAGAAGTTTTAGTTTTCCCTGATTTTCGTGCATCATTCGGGGATGACCTTCGTTCTTTTAAAGAAGAGTTACATCAGCTTTTTACCAGTCTTAAAACATATTACAGTGCAGATAAAAAACCACTTATAATTGCACCTCTTAAAACCCTACTTTTTAATCTACCAAAAGAACAATTACTAGATTCTGTTATATTGGAGTTTGGCTCAAACATACAACTTAAATCTTTTAAAGAGCAGATGCTATTTTGGTCTTATAATTTTGTTGATATGGTTCAAGTTGAAGGTGAAGTATCTTTTCGTGGCGACATTATAGATATATATCCTCCATCTTCAAAAATGCCTCTTAGAATCTCATTATTTGATGAAACTATAGAACAAATAAAATACTTTGAATTAGAAACACAAAGAACTAAAGCAGAAGAATTAGAAAGAATAAATATCAGTCCTGCTTTTTATTCTTTGGATGAAAACTCTTTTGAAGCGTTACAGCTTAAGGTTCAAAACAGTGAATTTGATTCACTTGTAAAAGACATTGCATCATTGGGTTTTTGGTACCTAGGTGAACTCTCAGCAAACTTTTTAGAAGATAAAAATGCAAAGTTAATCAGAAACTTGGACAATCTTTTAGTAGACGCTTACGCACTTAATGCACCAACACTATCTAGGGAATGTTTTGACTTAGATATATTAGAAGATTCTGGTGAGTTTAAAGAGCTTGTAGTCACTGATGTAAATACACTGTTAAAAGTTCATAAAAAGAAAAAGATAACTGTTATTGCATCAAACGAAGCTGTTTTAAAACAGGCAGGATTGTTTGAACTTCAAAATATCAATGAAGTTTATGCTCCGTATATTTTAAACATTGTAAGTAATGACGAACTGGTTATATCACTAAATAAACAAGATAAGATAAGGCGTAGAAGAAAAAGTTCAATCTTGCTTGATGACTTAAAGCGCGGTGACTATGTCGTTCATGAGGACTATGGCGTAGGTATTTTTGAGAGTATTGAACAAGCCGAGATTCTAGGGGGTATAAAAGACTTTATAGTTATAAAGTACATTGGTGATGATAAGATATTGCTTCCCGTTGAAAATTTAGACTTTATTGACCGTTATATAGCTTCTGGCGGTTCAACCCCTGTTTTAGACAGACTTGGCAAAGGCAGCTTCGGAAAGCTCAAAGACAAGGTTAAGAAACGTCTTATGGAGATAGCAGGTCAGATAGTAAATACTGCTGCGGCAAGAGAACTTATACAAGCACCAAAACTTAGTGTTTCAAAGAAAGATTTAAAAGAGTTTCAGGCTCTTAGCGGTTTTGACTATACTGATGATCAAAGTCAGTCTGTAGATGAGATAATAACACAGATGGGCTCTGGTCAGATTATGGACAGATTATTAAGCGGTGATGTTGGGTTTGGTAAAACGGAAGTTGCCATGAACACTATGTTTTCAGCTTATAAATCCGGTTTTCAATCAGCTTTAATCGTCCCCACTACTCTTTTATCAGCTCAACACTATCGCTCCCTAGCCGATCGTTTTGATGATTTGGGAATTAGAGTATCAAAATTGGATAGATTTGTCTCGCCAAGGGATAAAAAAAATGTTATCTCAGCTTTAGCATCAGGTGAGTTGGATGTTGTAGTTGGAACTCATGCACTATTTGGTCTTGAGTTTAAGAACTTAGGTGTAGTTATAATAGATGAAGAGCACAAGTTCGGGGTAAAACAAAAAGAGAAAATAAAAGAACTTTATCACAATGTACACCTTCTTTCTATGAGTGCAACACCGATACCTCGCTCACTTAATCAAGCATTAAGTTCTATAAAGACAATGTCGCAATTATTGACACCTCCTAGTGCTAGACAAGGTGTGAGGACATTTGTTAAAGAGTATAATGAAAAACTTATTAAAGAGGTTATTCGTCGTGAGTTAAGACGTGGAGGACAAGTCTTTTATGTTCATAATTCCATAGACCATATGCCGATAAAACTTGGTGAGTTGAAGGCTATACTTCCTGATTTACGTATAGTAATGCTCCATTCAAAAATATCAGCAGTTGAGACGGAAAAAGAGCTTCTAAAGTTTGAATCCGGAGAATATGACTTGATGATAGCTACTTCGATTATAGAATCAGGCATACATATGCCTAAAGTAAATACTATAATTGTAGATGGAGCTGACAGATTTGGTATAGCAGATCTGCATCAGCTTCGAGGACGTGTTGGACGTGGTAGTTTTGAAGGTTTTGCATATTTTATAGTGGACAATAAAGAGAATTTGACAGATGAGGCTAAAAAAAGGCTTTTAGCCTTAGAATCAAACTCCTTTTTAGGTAGTGGTTCAGTTTTAGCATATCATGATTTAGAAATACGAGGCGGTGGAAACCTAGTCGGTGATGCTCAGAGTGGGCATATTAAAAATATAGGGTATTCACTATATCTTAGAATGTTAGAAGATGCAATAAAACAGCTTAGCAATACCTATGTAAACGAGCGTGCGAAAGTTGATATAAAACTTACTATATCAGCTTATCTATCTGATGAGATAGTTAAAGAGGATAGACTTCGTTTAGATATATATAGACGTTTGTCAGCTTGTGAAGCTTCAGTTGAGATATATGAGATTGAAGAAGAGGTTATAGACAGATTTGGTGAACTGGATATGCCTACGAAGCAGTTTTTTGAGTTAATGGTAATAAAATTATTAAGTTTAGATAAGAAAATAAAGACTGTTTCAAATTATGGACAAAATGTGACTTTTACTTATGTTAATGATTCAAAAGAGAGTATAAAATCAGATTCTAAAGATGATGACGACATTATAAAGTCGGTTCTTTTTTATCTTAGAAATACTAAACCAAAGGTGTTGTAAATGAAACAAAATATCTCTCTTACCCAAGGCAAAGCTTTAGTAATAGGAGTTTTTTTGAGTATTTGTTCACAAAAAAAGGGGACCATAGTATGAGAGTAGCTTTTATAGGTGATATAGTGGGGCGTCCAGGTCGTGAGATGCTAAAAAAATATCTTCTTAAAATAAGAGAAGAGTATGAGATAGATTTTGTTATAGCAAATTATGAAAATGCTTCACATGGTTTTGGACTAACTCCAAAAAATGCAAACGAGATTGTATCTTTTGGGGTAGACTGCATGACAGGCGGAAATCATTCATGGGATAAAAAAGAGATAGAGAATATTTTTGATACTCATGAGATTTTACGTCCTCATAATTATCCGGATGAAGTTAAGGGGATAGGCTGTAAGGTTTATGAGATAAACGGTGAAAAACTTGGGGTTTTAAATCTTATGGGTCATTTCTCCATGCCTTTTTGCGATAATGCTTTTAGAAAGGCACAGGTGACTGTAGCCGACTTAAAAGAGCAGGGAGTAGAGAATATTTTTGTAGATTTTCATGCAGAGGCTACTAGTGAAAAACGTGCTATGATGATGTTACTACAAGGTGATGTCAGTGGTATTATAGGGACACATACACATGTATCAACTGATGATTTTCAGGTTTCAAAAGGTACAGCGTATCTTACAGATATCGGATTGACTGGCTGTAGGGATAATGTAATAGGTATGGATGAAAAAGTTCCTCTGAAGCAATTTTTAACAGGAATGAAGGGTCACTTTGACGTCCCTAAGTCATGTAAAAAAATTCTCCAAATGGCTGTTATGGATTTTAGGAACGGAAATTGTATAAATGCTTTTAAATTAAAGTATTTTGATAACGATAAAATAATTAAGACCGAGGCATGGATAGAAGATTAGTAAATATCTACTAAGCTGTAATCAAATAGTATTTATCATTTTCAAGATAGGTATTGACCATAGTCCTACGCATATTTTGCTCTTTTAGTTCTTGTATGTCTTTTGGTAGTTTTAAATCTATTTTCGGTGCTTTATTTAAGGTGTGACCAGGCTGTATAAGCAGTGAAAATACCTTAGAATTATCCGAATAGGCAGTTTTCATGTTTTGCATAGTTTTGATTTTAGAAAACTTTTCACCGTCAGGGTTTTGTATCTCTTGCTGAAGTTTTTGCTTATTGTTAAAGGCTTTATAGTTTGAGATATAGCTAATTGGTAGATTTTGTGTACTTTTTGATTCAATAACCGGGTTATCTAGAAGGTTTGACTTAAAAGAGTTACTACTACTTTTGGAGTCTAACGCCCCGCTTTTTTGGGTTCTATCTGTTGTATTTGTGCTAATATATGTATTATACGACGTAATAAACATAACTAACCTCTTTATACTTATCTTACTAAATTATAAACTAATTAAACTTTGTGTATTATAAAAGATATTTTGATACAATTATATCAAGAAATATCAGGGAGTATATTTGTGAATGCAAAAATAGTCATCGTAGAAGATGAAGAGGATATATTAGAGCTTATTGAATACAATCTTCAAAAAGAAGACTTTGAGGTCATAGGATTTTTAAACACTAAGTCTGTTGAACAGATTCTAGAAGAAGAAGAGATCGATCTACTGATAATGGATAGAAATCTTCCCGGAACCGAAGGTAGTGAGTTTGTAGCAGAACTTAGGCGTAACGGCGTTTTGGTACCTGTTATATATCTAAGTGCTAAAAATACTGATTCTGATATTGAAGCCGGTTTTAATATGGGTGGAGATGATTATCTTACCAAACCTTTTAACATGAATGAACTGATATTAAGAGTAAAGGCTATTTTACGAAGGACCAGCAAAAAAATAAATGATGAGATAATTTCATACAGAGACTTAATACTTGACAAAAACTTACGCACATTAAAGGTAGGTGATGATATTGTGGAGATTACAAAACTTGAGTTTGAACTTCTTTGTGAATTTATACAAAATAAAACCAGAGTCCTAGATAGAGATTACCTTTTAGAAAATGTTTGGGATGACGGAGAAGAGTACCAATATAGAACTGTAAATGTAGCTATCAATAGGTTAAAAGAAAAAATAGATCCAGATAAAAGAAAAGATTACATACAAACAGTACGTGGGGTTGGGTATAAATTGTGTTAAAAATCCATCAGATATTTATAATAAAATTTTTACTTTTATTTGCAGGTACTATAATATTTTCATCTATTATTAGCTATATTGCTCTTAAGTCTATTATAATAGAAAACAATAAAAAGCATCTTCAAGATGCTATTTCCATCATATCTTTAAACCTTCCAAATACTAAAAACCTAGATGTGTTTGCTATGGAGGTTAACCACAAAACAGGACTTAGAGTAACCATTATAAATGATTCGGGTAAAGTTATTGCTGAATCAAATACCGATAAAAGCTTAATGGATAACCATGGACAAAGGTATGAAATAATTGAAGCAAATTCGCATGAATTTTCAGATATAGTAAGATATTCAGACACTATCAAAGTTGACTTTTTATATGTAGCAAAGAAACTAATATATAAAGATAAAAATATATATGTCAGACTCTCTATAAGTTTGGCAGCTATAATGGATCATTTTTATGCATTATGGTCAAAACTTACATTTGTATTTATCATAATTATTTTCAGTGCATTTTATATCACCAAAAACATGAGTAAAAAAGTTTTATTTGATATACACCAGATAACAAACTACCTAAATCAAATATCAAATAAGAACTATAAGGCTATAGTAAGAATAAAATATTTTCATGAGTTTTTGGATATATCCTTAATACTGAAAAACCTAGTAAAAAAACTAGATAGCAGGGATAGGCAAAAAAGAAAATACACTGCTAAGCTGAGGCTAATGAATAAACAAAGAAATGATATACTATCTGCTATATCCCATGAGTTTAAAAATCCTATAGCATCAATAATCGGATATGCTCAAACTATACAAACTGATATTGATATGCCGGTAAAGATTAAAGATAAGTTTTTATCTAAGATTGTCTCAAACGGTGATAAAATATCTAAAATGCTAGATAGACTTGCCTTATCTGTAAAATTAGAAAATGGTGATTTAGATGTGGTAAACAGCAGGTTTGAGCTAAAGAGACTTTGTCATGAAGTAGCAACTAACTTGAACTCTAAGTATCCACAAAGAGATATTATAGTTGAGGCTGATTTAGGTAAAATATATGCAGATAAGACGATGATAGAGTTAGTCTTGATTAATTTAGTTGATAACGCCTTAAAATATTCAAGTTTTGATGTAAAGATTATTTTTAAAGATGAAGTAGTATCGATTATAGATCAGGGAATAGGAATAAAAGAGGAGCATATAGAAAAAATCGCCAATAAATTTTACAGAATTGATAAAAACACTTGGGATAATTCTATGGGGATTGGTCTTGCTATGGTAAGTTATATACTTAAATCGCTTGATTCGTCATTAGAGATAGATTCTGTTTTTGGAGAAGGTTCTACTTTTAGTTTTAGTGTTAAAGAGATGAAAGAGAAAAATATCATTAAAGTAGAAGTAGAAGAAGATAGTTAAATCTTAGACTGAATTGTCATCTTTTTTGCTTCAAACATCTCTATGGCTTTTTGTACCATTGGCTCTTCTTGGATTTGTTCACCATCTATCTCTTTTGTAGATTCATTGGAATCTGAACAGTTGGTTACACAACTCGCACTTCCGCCTATCTCTACATCTTCTATCATAGAGGTACTTTGTGGTTCTGTCATTTCAGGTTGATTGACTGGTTCATTATTAGACTTTAAGCTAGATTCTTCGAATCTATTAACTTCTGTACTTTTTCTAGATTCATTTAAATTCTCTGAATTTATTTCTATCTCTTTTGTGCAAGGGGTATGTTTGATTTTTGTATCAAAGCCAAATAGTTCTCTTACAAGCTGTTTGATTGCAGGATAACCGTGTTTTAAAACTGTTCTACACTCTTCATTTGCACAGCTTTCCCAAGTTAGTGTATTGTCTTCATATGATCTAAAGTTTACACTATTTTTAAAGCATTCTCCTAGCTCATAATTTCTGTCTTGTATACTTAAAACGAGTGTATCAAAGATGTCATTTTTCGGAGAAGTAAAACTATTTACAGGCTTTTTTATATCGTTTATAGGATGTTTTGATGCAGAGGCTATATCTTCATCTTTAGAAACTTCTTCAATGCTTGCTGTTTGTATTTTTATCGTAGAAAGTTCCGGTTTACTGATCTCTTTTTGCAAAGATTCTATCATTTGGTCAACTTCTTTTATACGTAGGGCCTCTATCATTTTAAAAAATATCATGGATAATACAAATCCACCATCTGCATTTATACTAAACAGGTATTTAGATTCACTGAGTATTCTAAAAAATCTGTCTAATACAAGTGTAGAAAACAGTGCATCATGAGCATACATTCTCTCTTTTAAGTACGCTATAAGTTCATCAACTACCATTTCAGCTTCATAATCTTGTAAAACTTTTGTAAGTTCTACGAGATGTCCATAATCTTTTGCAAATACGGCAGAAAAAATCTTAGCTATAAATGTGGGGTCTACCAGTCCCAGCATATCTGTAACCGTTCTTACGTTAACATGATTTTTTGAATAGATAATAGCTTGGTCAAGAAGTGTCAAAGTGTCTCTTAAACTACCGCTTCCGCTTCTTGCCAATATTTCAAGGGCATCTGTTTCGTATTGTATATTTTCAAGGTTTAATATATGTGCTAGATGGTCACAAATTTTATTGCTTGCTATACTTTTGAACCTAAAATGTTGAGTACGGCTTAGTATTGTGGCAGGTAACTTTAAAGGATCTGTAGTAGCTAAGATAAACTTGACATATTCAGGGGGTTCTTCAAGGGTTTTTAAGAGGGCATTAAATGCTTCTTTTGTAAGCATATGTACTTCATCAATTATAAATATCTTAAACCTTGCAGTTGCAGGTTTATATTTGGTTTGTTCAATCAGGTCTCTTATATCGTCTATTTTTCTTGAGGATGCAGCATCCATCTCTACTATGTCCATATGACGGTTTTCAAGTGCTAATGTACAGTTTTGACAAGTACCACAAGGCTGATGGTTTATCCCTGTTTCACAAATCAAGGCCTTTGCAAAGATTCGGGCAGTTGAGGTCTTACCGCTACCCCTAAGTCCTGAGAAAAGGTATGCATGTGATAGGCGGTTGGAATCAAGTGCTAAAGAAAGAGTCTGAGAGATGGTCTCTTGCCCTATTAGCTCATCAAAATTTATCGGTCTGTATTTTCTTGCTAAAACTTCAGAACTTTCTTTCACTGGGATACTCCAACTTTAATTGAATGATTTTAGCATGTAAAGTGTTAAATTCTTCTAAGAAAGAGTTTAAATTAGTATTGGGTTTATTGTAGTTTAAAAATTAAAGACATCATCCAAGTCTTCTTCGGAAAATTCAACTTTCTGAGGTTCTATAAGTTCGGAAATCATATCGTAATCAGCTTTTATAGAATTGTCCATAAAGTGAAGGTCTGCCCCACCCTTAATAAATAAGGTTTGAAGCCAATGGTCAATGTTATTTATAAAACCGTCTATCAAAGCAAGTTCATCCTCGTCTAAAAGGATGAATTTATTGTGATTCTGGTTTATAAGGTTTGAAAAATGTGTTATGGTAGTTGCCATAGGAGATATTTGATTATAATATCTGAGGATAAGACAAAACATAGAAAAAGTTGAACGGATGGATATAAACATACTATCGTTAATACCATTTTGTTTCATACTTATTATAAAGTCCTGCATATCTTCGCTTAGTTTTAGTAACTCCTCTAAATCATCAGTCTCAATAAACGTATACGCCGGTATTGGTTTTGCTTTTTTTGGTTTAGATACAGATTTAATAAGGTTTTTTTGTCTTTTGTCGTTTTGCTTTTTTAGTTTAAGCATCTGTTTTCTATAGACCGTTTTATCTAATTTAATAGTAATCAGTTTATCATCATATATGAAATCCAAAGATGTTTTTTTTGCATATTTTTTAAAAAGTAAGGCTGTTTTTTTATTCCATACTGTCAGATAGAAATAATGCTTATTTTGTTCAAGTATTATCTCAAAAAAGTGTGTTTTTTTATTTAGTACATATGCCAAAGCAAGGTTATAAAACTGAGTCAGAAGTGCATGAACATCATCAAAAGATTCATAATCTATAGTACTTAAAAAATCCCAGCATTGATTTAGATCATCTTCATCTGAAATTGATATTACATGTTTTATATTATCAACCTTGGTATCATCAAAAAGGTTGATGGTCTTACGTTTAGTTCTCATAGTAAACAACTCATTGATATATGGTTTGTTGCTGATTTAGCAACTTTTTTCTGCATTGAGAGAACCTTGTTTATACTTTGCAGACATCTTTTCTTTGTGTTTTCATGGACTATGACTATTGATGCGCTTACTGTAAGTAAAGGAAAAGTTTTTTCTTGCTCAGACCTGTCTTTAGAGAGGATATATCCTCTATCTTTATCTTCTTGTGAATAAAACTCTTTAACGTCATCAGTAAATTTTTTGATTAATTCTTGAATCTGCAAGGCACATTCATCCTCATCATATTTTTTTATTTCCATAGCTATGAAAAAGTCATCCCCGCCGATATGTGCTTTAAAGTATTCCTGAGGTAGGTTTTTTCTTAGTATATCTGCGAATAACTGTATAACCCTATCTCCGTTTCTAAAACCGTATACATCGTTAAATGCCTTGAAGTTATCTAAATCAAAGTAAGATAAAAGAAAGGTGCTTTCCGAGCTAGAAGTTGAAGCAAGATATTTCTCAATCATTGTGTTTCCGGGAAGCTTAGTTAGTGGATTTTGCTCTCTCGCATATAATAAATTTTGTTCATTCATTATCGTAATTATGGCTCTCGCTGATAAAAAACCATAGTATTGAGAGTTTTGCGTGATAATAATACCTATTGATTCAGGGTTGTTTGAAAAAAGCTCAATTATGACTGAAATATCACTATTTATATCTGCTATTCCACAGGGCTTCATAAGATTTTTTAATTTTGATTTTTGAGAGCCGTTATTTAAAAGCAGTGCTCTTCCGTATGGTGAATATAAAAAATCTTTTATTTGAGTATCTTGAAGTATACCTAAGGGTTCGGATAAAGAGTTTACAACCGGTACTACGGAATCATCTTGATGTATTTGGAAGTATTCTATGACAGCTTCCATCTTTGTTTTTACATAAAGTGTCTGGATTTTCTTAATATAGTTTTTTATTTCATAATTATCGCCGGACATTCTTTTCTCGTTAGCTATAATTTCTTCTATTGGTTGATAATGTGTTGTAATACTTTCTACATTTGTAGTCGGTCTTTGCGCTAAAAAGCCTTGAAATAGGTGACATCCTACATCCCTACATATAAAATATTCTTCCTTTGTCTCAATTCCTTCTGCAATTACCTGAATACCAAGTTGTATGGCAAGGTGTACCATATTTCTTAGCATGATTTTTTTCTTTGGATTGTTTTGAATATCTGCTAAAAAAAATCTATCAATCTTTAATATGTCAGGCTCTACGTCATGTAGTAATCTATAGCCGGAGTAATCAACTCCATAATCATCAATCGCTATACAAAAGTTGTTATCTTTATAGTGTTCTATAAGGGTGTGCATATCATGTTTATCTGATATTCTATATTTGTCTGAGATTTCAAAGCATATACTGTCTTTTTTTAAATCATGCTCTTTAAGTATCTTACTTGTATTTCCAGGCGAGAAATTCTGCATCTCAAAAAGACGGTTATCTAGATTGTAAAATAGTTTTAAGTCTTTGTAGATTTCAATCTGTTTGAATTTTACGATAGCTTTTTCTCTTAACTCCATATCAAAAGAGTAAAGGATGTCTTCTCTATATACCGTATCAAACAATGATTCGATTGACCTAAAACCAATCTCTTCATAATTTCTAACTAATGCCTCTACTCCAAATATTTTTCCGGTGTGCATATTGAGTATTGGTTGAAACGATATATCTAGTATCTCTAAGTTTTCATACCATATCTTGGGTAGTATATTTTCCATAGCATGATGTTAACAATCATTTATTTCATTATGGTTACGTTTAGATATTAAAAAAGTAACCACTTTTTAGCCAATTCTTTTAATGCCTCAGGATTTTCAGATGCAAAAAACTCCAGTTTTGGGTCTGTATGTTTTTTTGCAAAATGAAACTCTTTTTCTAAGTACTCTACTATAGCATCACCTGAGTGAATTAGTATAGTTGACTTTGAAAAGTAGTTTTTTAGACTATCTGACAATAGCGGAAAGTGGGTACATCCTAGTATAATTGCATCAGGTTGTTCAATAGCCTTGAAATAGTGTTTAAATGTTGCTTCTAGTATCTCACCTTCATAAATTTCCTCTTCTACAATAGGAACAAAAAGACTTGTTGCTTTAGCCTGTATATTATTAAAGTCTTGATTTTTAAGACCTGTCTCATAAGCTTTTGAATTTATAGTTGCTTTTGTAGCCAAAATTAAAATATTTGATTCTTTATTCGCAAGTGCATTTGAAGTAGCTAAAATACCGGCTTCAACAACACCAATCACAGGACAGCTTGAACTATCACGCATCTCATCTAAGGCATAAGCACTAACTGTGTTGCAAGCGACAATGATGAGGTCTAGTTCAAAGTTTTTAAAAAACTCTACAGCTTCTATAGCGTATCGGATAATGGTATTTCTGTCTTTTATACCATAAGGTACTCGAGCCGTATCTCCAAAGTAGACAATCTCTTCAAAAAGTTGGTGTTGTAAGAGTGACTTAACAACAGTTAAACCACCAATTCCACTATCAAAAACTCCAACTTTCATTACTTGTCTCCTTGAATTCGAAGCAATTTTATTTAAAGAACTCTCATTAAAGCTATACTTTTTGAGGAGAGAAAATTTATTTTCATCTTAGTTAGTGTTCATACTTTCTAAGAACTCTTCATTTGTAGGTTTTTTACCCATAGTTGTATAAACAAACTTAAGAGCTTCAATCTCATTATCTTGCTTATGTATCATTTGACGAAGGATAAATACTTTTTGCAATGTTTCGGGACCGATAAGCAACTCATCTTTACGAGTACCTGATTTAAGAATATCAATCGCTGGGAATATACGTCTATCAGCAATTTTTCTGTCGAGAATAACTTCTGAGTTACCTGTACCTTTAAACTCTTCAAAGATAACTTCGTCCATACGGCTTCCAGTCTCAATAAGCGCAGTGGCTACAATAGTTAAACTTCCGCCGTTTTCTATGTTACGAGCAGCACCGAAGAAACGTTTAGGTCTGTGAAGTGCATTTGCATCAACACCACCTGAAAGAACTTTACCGCTAGAAGGTGTAGCAGTATTATAAGCACGGGCAAGACGAGTGATAGAATCTAGAAGTATTACAACATCACGACCTAACTCAACACGACGTTTGGCTTTTTCTATTACCATCTCAGCAACTTTGATATGATTTTTAGCGGGCATATCAAAAGTTGAACTATACACTTCACCCTTAACACTTCTCTCCATATCTGTAACCTCTTCAGGTCTCTCATCAACAAGTAATACCATTAAGTCAACTTCAGCATGATTGTTAGTAATACCATGAGCAATCTCTTTTAAAAGTTCAGTCTTACCGCTTCTTGGTGGTGCAACGATTAATGCACGTTGACCTTTACCTATAGGTGAAAACAAGTCTAACATACGACCGGTTAGACCTTTTTCTCTGTACTCTAATTTTAATTGATCCAGTGCATAAAGTGGGGTAAGATTTTCAAATAGAGGCCTTTTTTTACTCTCTTCAGGTGGAAGTGAGTTAACAGCTTCTATTTTGATAAGAGCGTAATATCTTTCTTGATCTTTTGGAGGGCGAACCTGACCAGTTACAACATCTCCGTTACGAAGAGCAAATCTTTTTATCTGAGTATTTGATACATAAGCATCATTTATACTCTCGTTAAAACTTTTATCTATAGAGCGAATAAAACCATAGCCATCTTGCATAATCTCTAAAATACCACTAAATAGGATAAAACCACCTTGCTCTGTTTGAGCTTTTAAAATTTCAAAAATTATATCTTGGCGTTTTAATTCATTTGGATTTTCAACATTTAGTTCAGCTGCTATTTCAGTAAGTTCTTCAATACTTTTAGTACGAAGGTCTTCAACACTAGCACCCTTAACAGGTTTGTGTGTTCGTGATTTTGAGTTGTTTCGGTTATTGTTTTTGCTATTTGGATTGTTGGTGTTTCTGTGAGATTGTTGTGAATTATTTTCACTCATAAGATGGCTACCTTAGTTTTTTTGATTTTATGTTGAGGAGAGATATTTGGATATGTATTTATTAGAGTATCCAGTTTTTATGGACGAATTCTACAATATTAGTTTACCTAAAGTCAAGCTATTACTTTTTTATTGGAAATAAAGCTTATGAATATAGTATATATGAATACTTTATGCGTAAAGCTTTTTATTAAGCTGATCAAATTCTTCTAAGGTTTTTTCCAGCAATGTTTTTGTTTGTTTAAAAATATCATCAATACTATTATTTGTAGGCTTTAAACTTGTAGAATCTGGAGTTTTTAATTTACTAAGTGAGTTGTCAAACATACCTACTATATTAGTTTTAACTTGATTTTTTTCATTTTCACCTCTATCTCTTGAAGGATCAAAAATTCCGGCAATTTTATGTGCTAACTGTGATACAGGTGAAGATGGTGCAGCATCTTCAAGCTCTTTTAAAAATTTATCAATAAATGGTTGGGCTATTTTCATAAAAGAATCAATCTCTTTTTGGTCCTGTTTGTCTATACCGTTAGATTCTATAGAAAATTGAAAAGACTGCATAGAGGAAAAACTCATAGATGTTTTAGAGCCTTTGTCATTTTCTTCATGTTCAATAGAAGAAGATTGTTTATTTGCAAAATCCATTTTAATAAGATCACCGCTTGATGTTTTCATAGCTATATTTAAGTCGTGTGAACGATATAAATCGAGTCCATAAGAAGTATTCATGATCCTGTTTCCTTTTAATTAATCTTTAATCATATTGACAATTAATATTATCTTGGTAACATCGGACAAAAAAGTAAATTATAAAGTTTTAATCAGTATTTGTATAAAATGCTTGTATGAAAAAAAAGTATAATATTTTAGTTACAAATGATGATGGTTATGAAGCAAACGGGCTTCTTGAGTTAGTAAAAGCTTTAAAAGAAATAGACGATGTGAAAGTTACAGTAGTAGCTCCTGCAAATGAAAAATCTGCTTGTGGACACTCTCTTACTTTGATACGTCCTTTAAGATTTGTCAGTGTCGGTGATGACTTTTATAAACTTGATGATGGAACACCGAGTGATTGTGTATATCTTTCTCTTAGTACAATTTTTCAAGATAATAAACCAGACTTACTTGTGAGCGGTATTAACCGTGGATCAAATATGGGTGAGGACATAACTTACAGCGGAACAGCAGCAGGTGCAATGGAGGGAGTACTTCATGATATTCCATCGATTGCTATTTCTCAGGTTATGGATTTTACAAACCCTGAGGGAGATTTTTCACTAGCTTCAAAGACTATAAAAGAGTTGGTGCTAAAAATAAAAGAGGGTTCATTTCCACTTCCAACAAGAGAGTTTTTAAATATAAATATTCCATCAGATGTAGCTAAGGCAAAAATGCAGGTTACTTATGCAGGTTATAGATTTTATGCCAATGATTCTCATGTTCACAGAAATCCACGTGGTGAGGAACATTATTGGCTTGGACTTCACCCTTTGAACTTTTCACCTCGCAAGGGTATAGAGGGAATAAGTGATTATGAGGCTATAGAAGCAGGAATGATCTCTGTGACACCAATTATGTTAGACCTGAGTGCATACAAGAGTATGGATCGACTAAAAGATTGGATGAACTAAGTTTGAAGCACGAGAGAATTAAACAACTTTTAAAAGATGATTTTGATAAACTACAAAATGCTAAAGTACTTTTACTTGGTGTGGGTGGAGTTGGGGGACATTGTCTTGACTGTCTGATACGCAGTGGAGTAAAAGATATAACTATAGTAGACTATGATACTTATGATGAAACAAATCAGAACCGTCAATTATGGTCGGAACTTCATGAGGGCGAATTAAAAACTGAAGCCTTAAAAAAACATTATCCAAGTATAAAAGTTATCAATGTAAAAGTACAAGAACAATGGGTAAAGGAGTTTGATTTTTCAGAGTATGACGTAGTCTTAGATGCTATAGACAATACACGTGCAAAATTAGCACTAGCCCAAGCCTGTTATAGAAAGTTAATATCATCTTTTGGTTCTGCAAAGAGAGTGGATCCGACAAAGGTTCAAGTAGCTGATATTTGGAAAAGTGCCGGTGACCCTCTAGGAAAAAAAATAAGACGAGAGTTAACTAGAAGAAGGTTTAAAAGTAAGTATAAGGTTGTTTTTAGTTCTGAAGAAGCTGTGATAACAGAACATAGTAAGGCAAGTTTTGTAGGTGTTACAGCTAGCTTTGGGTTAACTATGTGTGCGGAAGCGATAAAAAAGATAAGGGAAAAATAGTATGTTAAGTGTTAAAACCTATATAAAAAAGGTTATTAAAATGAGTATACTTGTTTGATTTTTTAGATACGGACTGGTTTAATATAGGTCTAGAAATAGTATTTGTTATTTTAATATCTTATGATATTAAGAAATATTTCGAGACAAAGAAAAAAGAATATATAACAAATATTATTTTGACCATGGGTTTTGCTGTTTGGGCATTATATCCATACTATAACAGTTATGTTGGCTGGGATGATGATCAAAAAAAAGAGATGATAAGCCATTGCTTGGAATTAAACGATACTAAGCTTTGTAAGTGTGTGGATGAGAGTATATTTAAAGCTTATATGTATGAAGAATATATAGTACTTGAGAAAAATTCTACAGAATATACTGAATTTGTACAAGAAGCTAAAGAGGATTGTCTTAGTGATAGCTGGTTTTGATTTAAACTCACCCTTGGTTTGTGAAGGAATCATAGGTGATGGTTGTGGTGGTGGAAGATTCTTCGTAGTTAAAGACTCCGTGTTAAAAGCTTACGACCCACAAAGTAAAGAGAGTATAGTACTTTTAAAAGATGTCTCAGATGCCATAAGCATAAGTAAAAAAGCTTGTATAATTACTATTAAGTGTGAAGGACAAATCATAGAGTTTGATTTGTCCTTGATGAGTAAGAGAGTTATTTAGAGCTAATTATTTTATTCCCAACGATATTTTGTCATTGGAGTATCATCTCTGTTTGCCCACTCTAACATAGATGAATCATATAATGTTGCTTTTGTAAATCCTAAAACTTTGTGAAAAACAAAATAGTTCATGGCAGCTTCTAGTCCACCTGTACAGTATATGATAACTTCTTTATTTTTATTAAGTTCAAGTCCTTTTTCAATAGTATCAGATAATACTTCTTTTGACTTTAAAGAGTTGTCCTTGTTCAGGCTATATTTCCAAGAGTGACTTTTCGCGCCACTAATGTGTCCTGCTCGTTTTAATACACCTTGTTTATCTGTACCAAAGTAATATACAGCCGGTCTTGAATCAACCATTGCAACCTTGTTGATTGACTTTTTTACATTTTCCATATCAATAATCATTGCATTGTTGATTTTAGCGTTAAAGTTACTTCTTGGATAAACTATAGTTTTTGTAGTTAATTTACCACCGGCATTGGTATACGAATCAACCCCTCCGTCTAACATAGCGATATTTTGTAGTCCAAAATATTCTAAAGCCCAGACTATATATGGAGCAGTCAGTAAATCAATAGGATTAAGATTATGAGAATATACGACTATATTCGTATCTTTATTAATACCCAGTCTGCGTATTTCAGCTTCTATCTCTTTAGTACTACGTATCTCGTAAGCAGACTTTCCTTTTGATTGTCTCCATTTACCTAAACCTGATTGAACGGCATTTGGTATATGAGCTTTTTTGTAAGTGTTTTCATTAGTAACATCGATAATTACCAAATTTTTATCGTTTAAATGTTTTGAAATCCATTCTCCGTTTACAGTTGGTTCCATTGCAGATAATGACAATACTGTCATCAAAAGTATAAGTGTTTTACGCATTTCTTTCCTTTTATGATGTTATGCTCAGAAGTATATGAAACTGATGCTTATAAATTTATTGTTATAAAATTTACTTAGAATTTAAAAGAATTAACATATGTGAACTTTATATGCTAAAGAATATTTTACATTTTAAGATAGTTACTAAGCCTAGATAATGTTTTTTTGATATAATCACTACAACAAAATGAGTAAAAGAGAATAAATTATGGAAAAAATTGAGCCTATGACATTATTTGGATATGAAAAACTCCAAGCAGAAGTAAAAGATTTAAAAGTTATAAAGAGACCACAAACCGTAAAAGATATAGAAGAAGCTTTAGAACACGGAGATTTAAAAGAAAATGCTGAATATCACGCGGCAAAAGAGCAGCAAAGACTTATTGATGGTCGTTTAGCAGAGTTGGCTGAGTTGATAGGTAGTTCTAAAATAGTTGACCCTAGTGAGTTGGAACATGCAAAAATAAGCTTTGGTTCTACAGTTGTTTTAACTGACGTAAATACTGATGAAGAGTTGACTTATACAATTGTAGGTGGATGTGAAAGTAACCCTGACATGGGGCTTATCTCATTTGGTTCTCCATTAGCAAAACAACTACTTGGTAGAGAAGAGGGTGATGAGGTAAAGGTTCGTTTACCAGGCGGGGAAAAAGAGTTTGAAATAGAAGAAGTTAGGTATCAGGAGATAGTTTTTGACTGCTATTAAAGTTGGTATTATCGGAGTTAGCGGTTATACTGGTCTAGAACTAGTTAAGATGCTTATTAGTCATCCTGTGTTTGCTATTTCATACCTTGCAAACTCTGAAGGTGGAATAAGTTTGGATGAACTACACCCTTCATTAAAGTCTGTATTTGAGATGAACGTTGAAAAAGCAGATATAGATGAATGTGCAAACAATTGTGAACTTGTATTTTTGGCACTCCCGCATAAGGCATCAATGGCTTATGTGAAACCTTTGGTGAAAAAAGGTATAAAGATTGTTGACTTTTCAGCTGATTATAGACTAACGCAAGATGTCTACGAAGAGTATTACTGTCCACATACGGATATAGATAATTTAAAAAATGTTGTTTATGGTCTTCCTGAACTGTTTCGTGATAAGATAAAATCTGCTTCTCTTGTAGCCAATCCTGGTTGTTATCCAACTTCTGCAATTCTTGGACTTCTTCCGTTTATGTCTAAAAGAATAAAAAGTACACCGATAATAATTGATGCAAAAACAGGAGTAAGTGGAGCAGGTAAAAAACTTAGTGAGTCAACTCACTTTGTAAATGTTAATGATAATATCTTTTCATATAATCCATTTATACATAGGCATGCCCCTGAAATAGCACAAAAACTTGATATAGGTTTCGATGAAGTTCATTTTGTTCCTCATTCAGTTTCTATGACTCGAGGTATGTTGTCATCCATATATATTCAAGTTGATAAGAATATAGATGCTTTTGAACTTTTAGAAGAGTTTTATAAAAATGAACCTTTTGTCAGAATTTACGAGCAGCCCGTAGATGTGAAGAATGTTGCAGGAACTAATTTCTGCGATATATATGTAAAACAAAAAGAAAATATTCTTTTTATATCGAGTGCTGTAGACAATCTTATGCGCGGTGCTTCATCTCAGGCATTAGCAAATGCAAATATAATGATGGGTTTAGATGAGACATTTGGAATTCCTTTAATAGCTTATGTCCCATAGGGTAGAGATCTTACAAGGCGCATTTATTGTCTCTGATGCGCACTATTCGCATAAACGTCCAAATTTTTTAAACTTTTTAAAAGATATACATTCTAAAAAATTACTTCCTACTCAGCTTATTCTTATGGGTGATGTTTTTGATGCACTTTTTGGTGGAGTAGGGTATACACTAAGAGCAAATAAAGAAGCAATAAAACTTATTGATGAAATATCTTCAAGCATTGAAATAATCTATCTTGAAGGAAATCATGATTTTAATATTAAAAATATTTTCCTTAATGTAAAAGTATTTCCTATCCAAAGTCAGCCTGTAGAAGCTATTTACAGAAACAAAAAAATTTTATTGGCACATGGTGACATTGAGAGCGATTATGGCTATAGACTTTATACATCAATAATAAGAAAGCCTTTGGTACTTAGTATCTTAAGTATTGTAGATTCTATGTTCTTTAATTTCATTATAAGAAAATTGGATGGTTACCTTAGTAAAAAGGATGATTGTAATGAGTTTAACGGTTTTGAGAAGTTCATTCGTGAGAGATTGATTGGCAAGTATAATTGTGAATACTTTATAGAGGGGCATTTTCATCAAAATAAAGTCCTAAAGTTTAATGATTTTACATATATAAACTTAGGTGCTTTTGCGTGCAATCAAAGATATTTTATTGTACAATCAACAAAAGAAGTAGAATTATTGCAAGAGAAAAGTTTCTCTGAAGGAATATAAAAGATGAAGGTAGATGATTCGTTGAAAGTTGGTTCCAATGAGATGGAACTTGTAGACTTTCGTATTTTAAAAGAAGAAAATGGCGAGGTTTACGAAGGAATTTATGGTATCAATGTATCAAAGGTTCGAGAGATTATTAAAATGCCTCAACTTACAGAACTACCTGGTACGCCTGAATATATAGAGGGTATATTTGACCTTAGAGATGTTGTGATTCCGGTAGTTAATCTGGCAAGTTGGATGGGTATTGTTACACCTGAAATTGTTAATGAACAAAGAAGAGTTATTATAACGGAGTTTAATAACATCTTAATTGGTTTCATAGTCCATGAGGCAAAAAGGATTAGACGGATAAGTTGGTCCAACATAGAACCGGCATCGTTTATGAGTAATGGAGGCTCTATAGATGGAAGTAAGATAACAGGTGTAACTAGAATAGAAGATGATAATGTTCTTCTTATCTTAGACCTTGAAACAGTTGTTCAAGACTTAGGCTTATATGAACCTGATGTTGAAAATATACCTGACAATATGGATAATTTTTCCGGACTGGCACTTATATTGGATGATAGTAGTACAGCTAGAAAAATTGTCAAAGATGCAATGCAAAAAATGGGCTTTAATATTATTGAAGCCGGAGACGGACAAGAAGGCTTAGAAAAACTTAATGACCTATACAATACGTATGGAGATGATCTGGCAAATAATTTAAAGATAATTATTTCGGATGTGGAGATGCCTAGAATGGACGGTTTTCATTTTGCGGCAAATGCAAAGGATGATGTCAGATTCAGTAATATTCCAATAGTGTTTAACTCATCTATTAGTGACCATTTTTCTGAGATGAGAGGTAAAGATGCAGGTGCTGAAGGTTATTTAGTTAAGTTTGAGGCAAGCTCATTTTATGATGAAGTGGCACGTGTTGTACGTGCACATATGAAGTAGGAGTATAAATATGGATGAATTTCAAGAGATACTACAGGATTTTTTAGTTGAATCATTTGAGTTAGTAGAACAATTAGATGCTGACCTTGTTGAGCTAGAAAGTACACCGGAGGATCTAGAACTACTAAACAGAATCTTTCGTGTAGCACATACGGTAAAGGGTGCATCTTCGTTTTTGAATTTTGATGTTTTAACTCACTTGACACATCATATGGAAGATGTTTTAAATAAATCTAGACATGGAGAGTTACTAATAACTCCAGATGTAATGGATGTTATTTTAGAATCTGTTGATTTAATGAAATCATTACTTGAGACTATTCGCGATACAAATGCTGATGCGGGTATAGATGTTTCTGCATGTGTAGTTAGACTTGACAAATGTAGCGGTGGTGACGGTAACGTAGATACACCAGTAGCTGAAGCTCCTGTAGTAGAAGAGGTAAATGAAGTTGTTGAGGATATCTCTGTAGAAGAAGATGCTGATGATACAGATTATGAAAACATGGATGCAGATGAACTTGAAGCGGAGATAGAAAGACTCCTGCAAGAAAGACAAGCAGAAGATAAAGCTAAAAGAGCAGCTAAAATAGAAGCCGGTGAAGAGGTTGTGTCTATTGAACCTGATGAACAGATACCAGAACCTGAAGTTGAAGAAGAAGTGCCAGAACCTGTAACAGTACCTGTTCCAGTAACACCTACACCTGCTCCTTCAGCAAATTTAGGTACAAATTCTGAGGATGCTAAGGCTGCAGCGCCTGCTAAAAAAGTTGCTACAGTTGAGCAAACGATTCGTGTTGACGTAAAAAGACTTGATCATTTAATGAACCTTATCGGTGAGCTTGTTCTTGCTAAAAATAGACTTATTAAAATAAATGATGACGTTGAAGAACGTTATGAAGGCGAAGAGTTTTTAGAGGAACTAAATCAGGTTGTATCTATAGTATCACTTGTTACAACAGACTTGCAAATAGCGGTTATGAAAACAAGAATGCTTCCTATCGGAAAAGTGTTTAATAAATTTCCTAGAATGATTAGAGATTTGACCAGAGAATTAGATAAAAAAATTGAACTTGATATTTCGGGTGAAGATACAGAATTAGATAAGTCTATAGTAGAAGAAGTAGGTGATCCTTTAGTGCATATTATCAGAAACTCATGTGATCATGGTGTTGAAATACCTGAAGTACGTATAGCGGCAGGTAAAGATGAAACAGGAGTAATCAAACTTACAGCTTATAATGAAGGTAATCAAATTGTCATACAGATAGATGATGACGGTAAAGGCTTGGATGTAAATATGCTAAAAGCCAAATCTTTAGATAAAGGTCTTATCACAGAAAAAGAAGCAGATATGATGAGCGATAAAGAGGCTTTTGGTCTGATTTTTAAACCAGGTTTTTCAACTGCCGCACAGGTTACAAATGTATCTGGTCGCGGTGTAGGTATGGATGTTGTTAAAACAAATATAGAAAAATTAAACGGAATTATTGATATTGACAGTGAGCTTGGTGTTGGAACTTCAATGAAGTTAAAAATTCCTTTAACACTTGCAATTATTCAAGCATTGTTAGTTGGCGTTCAAGAGGAACATTATGCAATCCCATTAGCTTCTGTACTTGAAACTGTTAGAATCTCTAAAGATGAGATATATACTGTTGAGGGTCGTTCTGTTATGAGACTTCGTGATGATGTTTTATCTCTAGTCCATATTGGGGATATATTTGAAGTTGAACGTATACTGGATTCTAGTGAACATGCTTATGTTGTAGTACTAGGTTTAGGGACACAAAAGTTAGGGCTTATTGTAGATACCCTAGTCGGACAAGAGGAAATAGTTATTAAGTCCCTTGGAGAGTATTTAAAAGGTATTGAAGGTGTTGCGGGAGCTACTATCCGTGGTGACGGTGGTGTAACATTGATTGTAGATGTTATAGCACTTATGGATATTGCTAAGAATGTTAAGGCTACGGCGTTGATTGAAGGTTCCGGAGATGGGGCAGTAACATCAAATGAAAAAAATCAAGCAAGTGACTATACGATTATGATTATTGATGATTCTAAGACGGATAGAATGATTATGAGAAAATCATTAGAACCGCTTGGAGTTACCTTAGTTGAGGCAAGTGATGGACAAGAAGCATTAAATATCTTAAAACAGGGTGATAAAAACTTTGATGCATTACTTATTGATATTGAGATGCCAAGAATGGATGGTTACTCTCTAGCAACTGAGATAAAAAAGTATAATAGATACAAAAACCTTCCGTTAATCGCAGTTACATCACGTACAGGGAAATCTGACCGTATGCGAGGAGTTGAATCTGGTATGGTTGAGTATATTACTAAACCTTATTCTTCTGATTACTTATCAAGTGTAGTACAGAGAAATGTTAACTTTAAATCGGAGTTTTTATCATGAGTGACAAATTAAAACAGATTATTAATAAACAAGAAACGCAACAGGGTGCAAGTTTAGATCAGTCAGACGATATAGTTCAATTGGTTGGTTTTATAATTGGTGAAGAAGAATATGCGGTGCCGATTTTAGCTATTCAAGAGATTATAAAACCGTTTACATGGACAAGAGTTCCACAGGTGCCTAAGTATATTTTAGGTGTTTTTAATCTTCGTGGTTCAGTTATACCGCTTATAGATCTTAGACAAAAATTTGGTCTTTCTCAGAAAAACCATAATGAAGAAACTCGTTTTTTCGTTATGAGACATGGTGATGATGTTGCAGGGTTTGTAATAGATAGACTGACCATGGCAATCAGGATAAAAAAGACTGACATTGGACCGGCTCCCGATACTATAAGTGGAGATGATACCATGATAGATGGTGTCGGTAAGCAAGAAGACAGAATTATAACTATTTTAAAAGTAGATAAACTGTTAGAAAGAGATTTTTAACAATTTTTTATGAGTTCTTCATCTCTTGAAATAGCGTTAGACCCGAATAAACTCTCCTTAAGCTTTTTTGGGGAGTTTACCATCTATAAAGTCAATACATACCAAAAAAAAATCAACAGTATTAACTTAAAGTCTATGAAATCAGTAACAATAGACTTAACACAATTGAAATTTTTAGATAGTGCAGGTTCGATATTTCTATATAACTTTCAAAAAAGACTAACAGAAAAAAATATCACAATAAGCTTACAAACCGAAGATAAAGACATCTTGGATATTTTAAATCTAGTAAAAAAACAAAAACAAAAAAACATCGATATTGAAAAAATACAAGACAGATCAGTCTTTAGCATGATAGGCGAGTCAGTTTACAACAACTATATTGGTTTTTTATCTTTCATGTCATTTATGGGAGAGTTATTTGCTTCTAAGTTTCATTATTTTAGTTCACTTAGAAATATTAGGTATAAAGAGATATTCTTTGAAATTAATGAGAGTGGAGTCAAAGCCTTTGGGATTATTGCTTTAACTAGTTTTTTAATAGGCTTGGTGGTATCTTACCAATCGGCATATCAATTAAAACTATATGGTGCAAATATATTTATAGTAGATATGGTAGGTATATCTATGTTACGTGAACTAGCACCGCTGATTACGGCGATTGTCATAGCAGGTCGTAGCGGTTCGGCTTTTACAGCCCAAATCGGTGCTATGAAAATAACTCAAGAATTAGATGCAATGAAGACAATGGGCTTTGACCCATATATGTTTTTGGTTATACCAAGAATTATTGCTTTGATGATTAGTATACCAATCTTGATATTTATTGCTGATATTATGGGTGTACTTGGTGGTGTGCTCGTTTCATATTTAGACCTTGGCATAAGCACCACCCTTTTTATAGATAGATTCACTGAAGTTGTAGCAGCTAAACATTTTTTTATAGGCCTTATAAAAGGTCCGTTTTTTGCATTTTTAATCGCATCTATCGGTATATACCGAGGTCTTATGGTTAAAGACGATACTCAAAGTATAGGGTTTAATACAACTAAAAGTGTTGTAGAGTCGATATTTGCCGTAATTATATGTGATGCACTTTTTTCAATTGCTTTTACTCATCTGGGGATATAATGAATAATATAATTGAAGTTAAAGATGTTAAAACAGTCTTTGGTACAAAGCTTGTACATAATAAATTGAATCTGAGTATAAAAAAAGGTGAGATATACGGTCTTATTGGTCCAAGCGGATGTGGTAAGACAACTCTTTTACGAGAAATGGTTATGTTACAAAAGTTTGATGAAGGTTCTATAGATATTTTAGGATACAAATTAAATAGTATTAGACATGCTCAAGCTCAAGAATTAAGAAAGCAATGGGGAGTTTTATTTCAGGCAGGTGCACTTTTTTCATCTTTAAATATAGCGCAAAATATAGCATTACCGCTTATTGAATATACTGATTTATCACAAAATATGATAAACGAGATAGTCCAGTACAAGATAAGCATAGTTGGACTTAAAGCCGAAGATTCTTTTTTATTTCCATCACAGATTAGCGGTGGTATGAAAAAAAAAGCAGCTCTTGCACGTTCTTTGGCAATGGATCCAAAATTGTTGTTTTTAGATGAACCTACTAGTGGGCTTGATCCTATTTCTGCAAGAGAGTTTGATGCTTTGATATTAAAGTTACGTGATCTTTTAGGTTTAACTATAGTAATGGTCTCTCATGACTTACAATCAATTTATAACACCTTGGATAGGGTTGCTATTATTGATGAAAAAAGGATAATATATGAGGGTAGTTTAGAAAAAATCAAGTCCGTAGACAATAAGTTTATACAGATGTTTTTTGGAACTTCAAATAATCAAAAAAAGACAATTCCTGATTTAGAAGATTTAAAAGAGGATTCATATGAATAATAAAGTCAACTATACTCTTATTGGTGTATTAGTTATATTAAGTGTATCCATGATGATTGCTTTTGGTTTTTGGCTTTTAAAACCATCTGATGAGAAAGAGATGCAAAAGTATAATATACATTTTGATGAATCTGTTCTTGGGTTAAACTTAGATGCACCGGTAAAGTATAGAGGAATAAATGTTGGTAAAGTCTTAAAGTTAAGTATAAATCCAGACAACTCAGAGCAGGTTGAGGTTTTGATAAGTATTTTGAAATCTACACCTATAAAATCAGATACGGTTGCTAAATTGACATCACAGGGTATCACTGGACTTAGCTATATTAATTTAAGTTTGGGTCATAGTGAATCTCCAACACTTAAACTTAAAGAGGGTGAAGAATATCCAATTATAAAAACAATACCCTCTCTGTTTAATAAGCTCGAAGCCTCTTTTGGAAGTGTATCAGACCATATATCAACTACTCTTTTAAAAACACAAGAATTATTAAACGATGAGAATCAAAAACAATTTTCACTTTTACTTGACAATACAGCGGCGTCAATGTATAGTGTAAATAATGTACTAAATGCACAGAACCAAAAAAATATAACAATACTTTTACATAGATCTGCTTCATTTATGGATAAAATGAATAAACTCTTAGATGAAAATACGACAAATAACTTTAAACAATCTATGTTGAACTTAAATATGGCAACAAGTAAACTAAATAAGATGATGCCACGTATAGATAAGCTTTTGGTTAACAGCATGGATTGGCAAGATACAATATCTGCATCTTTTACGTCAATTACATCAAGTTATTATAATATCAGTTCTTCAATGACTGAATTTAAAAAAGCAGTTCAAAGCGGTCAGTTCAATATTAAAGATATATCAAGTGATTTGGTTCCTAGTATGAACAATACTTTCATAGAGGTTCAACAATTAATCATAAAACTAGAAGAAGTTCTAAAACAATATGAAAGAAGTCCGGGCGATATTCTCTTTAAACAAGAGAGGATTAAAAAAGGACCGGGAGAGGAATGAATAGATGATTAGATTTTTATTGATTAGTATAGGGATTTTTTTACTTTTTGGGTGTAGTACTATTAAGCCTCCTGTCACTGAGTATAGAATAACCACAGATGCTAAAGTAACTGACATTGATTCAAATGGATGTAAAAATAAGTCACTAAAAATTGCTCAGGCCTTTAGTCAAAATTCACTTATGTCCTTGAAGATGAACTATATTCTTTCAAATAAAAAGATGTTTTCATATTCTCAAGCTCATTGGAGTGAGACACCTAATCGTGCAGTTTCATTAGAACTATTAAAACAGATTAGGGACACAAAACTATTTAAATATACTCAAAATTATAAAAGTAGAAGTAGAAGTGACCTTTTATTGGAAACAAATATTGAAGACTTTATTCAATACTATAATGATGACCTTAGTAAATCACATGCTGTTATCACTATTAGTTTTTCATTGATTGATATGAAAACAAACATGACAATTGCAGACAAAACATTCAGTTCTAAGATAATAGCAAGCTCTAATGATGCTATAGGCGGAGCAAATGCTTTAAATAATGCATTAGATAGTGTTTTATTAAAAACAAGATTGTGGCTTGGAGAGATTTGTAAATGATAAGCAAGGACGAGTACAAAAGCAGAAGAGATTTACTAGCTAGTAAGTTATCAAATGATAGTGTTGGAGTTATTTTTAGTGCTACAAACAAGGTTCGTTCAAATGATACGGATTATCCATACAGACAAGATAATAATTTCTATTATTTAACCGGTTTTAGGGAGGATAACTCCGTGTTAGTCTTTATCAAAACAAAAGATACTGTTAAATCTGTTATGTTTGTACAAAAAAAAGATAAACTATTGGAGCTATGGACCGGTAAACGTTTGGGTGTAGAAAAGGCAAAGCAGAGGTTCAAAGTTGACGAAGTATATGAAAGCGATAGTCTAAAAATAAAACTAAAAGAATTTTTACTAGATAAGAAGTCTTTATATTATGATTTAAAATCAGATAATGAAAAAGTAAAAAAAGTTATTAAATATGCAAAAGATTTAAAAAACTGCAAAAATATATCTTTATTGATTCAGGAGATGAGACTTATAAAGTCTAAAAATGAGATAAAATTAATACAAAAAGCTGTAAATATAACGGCAAAAGCACATCACTATGTTATGAGTAGTAAAAAGGCAAATAAGAAAGAGTACGAGCTTCAAGCAGATATAGAATATATTTTTAAAAAAAATGGTGCATACAGTGATTCCTATACTTCGATAGTAGCCGGAGGAAACAATGCAAATACTCTGCATTATATACAAAATAATAAAACTTTAATCGATAATGACCTTATTTTGATTGATGCCGGTTGTGAGTTTGATTATTACGCAAGTGATATTACAAGAACAATCCCTGTTAGTGGAAAATTCACATCAGCGCAAGCGGAAATATATCAGCTTATATTAGATATACAGCTAGAAGTTATTGCTATGATAAAGCCAAATGTAAAAAGAAGTAAACTTCAAGATACGGCGGTAGAGATGTTGACAAAGGGATTAGTAGAGCTAGGTATTTTAAAAGGCAGTTTAAAAAAACTGATAAAAAATCAAAAATATAAAAAATACTATCCGCATGGGATAGGACATTGGTTAGGACTAGATGTTCATGATCCAGCACCGTACTTAGATAAAGATAAAAATGAAATACCACTCTCAGCAGGTATGGTATTAACTATAGAACCTGGTATATATATAGATAAAAATGATAAAAGAGTACCTGAAAAATATCGGGGAATTGGTATAAGAATTGAAGATGATATTTTAGTTACAAAAAATGGTAATAAAAACTTATCTTCTAAAATTGCTAAGACCATAAAGGAAATAGAAAGTATTTCTAAAAGATAAAGTAGTATTGTTTTTAAAATATAATGAGTTAATATATTTTATTGGATTAATTATAACTATATGTCCAACCGGTTAAGCTGTCTCTTTTTGCTTCATTAAAGTTGTCAGATTGAGCTAGAAAATCCATTACAAGCATTTGTGTATGAGGTATATCCGGCATATCCTGTTGTCTTGTTATAAGTAGTGGCATAGGTGTTTCTTGTGCACCTTGAGAAAAGCCTACCGGCATTATTTGTGACATTACTTGAGCTGGATTTTCAATACCTTCATTCTCTAAAAATTTATTAAATATTTGTTCTTGTATATCTCTAGGAATATCATCACTAGTATTTAAAAATATACTAAAGTGTATAGGCGTCTCAGGGAACTTACTTGGAGCAGGTGCTGCCATAATTATGTATTCAACGTTATTTAGGTGTTGCTTTATTTCAATAATATCTAAGTATTTATTTGTTGCTATTGATTGTGCTATTGGCAAGTTAAGAATCCTCGCCAGTAAGTGATTTTCCTGTTTCTTCTTCTATTTCACGTTGTAGCTTAGACATTTCAAACCTAATTGTATCCATCACTACAAGGGGAACATTATCGTCTTTCATCCATCTTACTTCATCAATATTTCCACCGTAATCTCCACCAAGTTCTTCCACTTTTTTAGAGTACTCTGATAAATCAGCACAAATCTCAACCCTGTCGTCTACTGTATCACGAAGTTCTATAAACCAGTCTTCTTGAGAGTTTTCAACCATTTTTATTGTGGATTCAAATATTACCGACATGACTATCTCTTTGTCTCATCAAATTTTTTAGTAAATGTTGCTAAGTCATCTTTTTTCTTTAAGTCACCATTGTACGGCATGTCTTTTAACTCAATATTGTCATCATTTAGTATTTTTGGAACAGCGTCACCGTTAGCTATAACTTCCATATGTGCATCTAGTTCATCTTCACTATAAGCCATTTGCATATCAGCCGTAATTACATGAGGGATTGCTTCGATGATTTTCATTTTTTCTAGTTCTTCAGAGACACCTTCCCCCTCAATAGTAATAATGATTCTACCTTCTTCATCATGCATATGATAATCACAGGCTTCACAGTCTTTTAAATTTTGTACAACTTCTTCTAAAAACTTTGGTACGGTCTTTACTACTATACTTGATATATTCATTTTCTTTCCTTATTCATAAATAACTTTTCTTATATTTTCGCCGTTTTCTTGACGAATTTTATCATATAGTTTCTGATATTTTAATTTTTCATCATAACTAATTGGTGTGCGTAATGATTTATACTCAACAAGTACACCATTTTTGTACACACCTGAGACTATTGCTTTTACCCAGTAAAATCCTTTATCTTGTCGAAGGTTTTTTACGACACCTATCCATTGCTTGTCATTTGTGATAGTCTCCCATAAATCCTTAAAGGTAGTGTTTGGCATATCGGGATGCCTAACTATATTATGTGGCTTTCCAAGTAAATCCTCTATCTTATAAGCACTTATTTCACAAAAAATATCATTTGCGTAGCTTATGTTTCCATTTAAGTCGGTTCTGGAAATTATAAGTTCATCTTCTGGAACCTGCGTTTCTATTAAAAATTCACTTTGGTTATATTCCATTATTTGCCCCCTATTTTATATAAATTAATAGTCTTACTGTTACTTGAGACTAAAAAACTATTTTCATCTATAAACACTATATTAGATAAGGTTATTTTATTTCCGCCAAATTTTCCCAAGGATGATTTACTTATAGTATTAAATACACTAACATTATTTTTCTCATCACTGGAATAAGCAGCTATTTTACCGCTAGGAGACAGACCAACACTATAAACCAAAAATTTAGATCGCTTGTTGTAGGATGAGTTGAACTTTGGTGCATATATTCCAACTTTTCTGTCTTGACCAGCCGTAGCAATAATTCCGTTTTTATAGCTGATTTGAAAAACATTATCAAGGTTTTGACCCTTTAAGGTTCTTATGTTTATACCGCTTTTTGTATCATGTATCTGCAACTCTCCACTTTCATCTGCTATGACTACCTTTGATCTGTCTTCATTTAAACAAAAGTCAGAAAATTTCGCACCGCTAACTTGAATACGATAATTTTGTTTTAATCTAGAAATATCATAAGATATTATCTCATTACTAAGAAGCGCTAATAATAGAGTGTTAGAATCTAAATATCTTGCTTTTATAATACTTAGTTTATTTGTATAATCAATAATAGGTCTATTTTTGCCGTTTTTATGTATATATATACGGCTAAAACCTTTTTTGTCTTGTGACAATATCATTATACTACCGTTAATCTCGTCAACTGAAAAAATCTTAGAATCTATCAAGTCACCCATAAAATCTTGTATCTTATCTACGGTTATCTTTTTTATGATTTTTTTTGTTTTAAAGTCAAATATGTCGACTGTACCAGCATCGGTAGAACTGTATATCTTAGAATCCTTATACATAAGGTCTATTACGTACCCGCTGGATGTAAAAGTTGCTATTGGATACTTTAATTCATTTGAGTACAAAGAGGCAAATATTGATACCATAAAAACAATATATTTTATCATCTACAATACCTTTATATCTATAGCACCGGTTGGACATCTGCTTATACAAAAACCGCAAGCTGTACATTTGTCGTTGATTTCAGGCATAAACATAGCTTTAAAATCTATTGCATTGTCCAAACAAGGGTCTTTACAAGAAAAACACATTGTATGATGCCAACTAACACAATTGTCTTTATTGATTGTAACAACTGCATTTAATGTTTTTTTATTTTCTAAAGTAAGTACACCAAATTCACAAGCATTGGAACATTCATCACAGTAAGTACAACCATTAGCTGAAAAAACTATATACGGAGTTTTATCATCTGCAATTTTAATAATATCTTCTTCACAAACAGTGGCACATACGGCTTCACATTTATGACACTCACTCTGAAAAAGAGATTCATCGCAAAAGTAAGGTGGTCTTAATAAACTCTCTTGCTTTTTATCACCCTTTAACGATGATGCAAGAGAGCTAAATAGCTCTCTTCTTTGCATTTGCTAGTGATGAGTCCAAGGACTAACACCTGCAGGTGAATTTTTGTTTTCAACATCTTCTTTTGTTACGTAGTTTTTACCACCGTGAAGAGTTTTTAAACCATCAGTTAGTTTACCGCCGTTCCAAGTAGATTTACTAGCACCATCTTTTGCAGTATATTTAGCTTCGAAAGTGTTTTCTACAGCTAAATTACCCTGAGATTGAGGAGCATGACATTGTGAACAATTAAATCTTGCATTTTGAAGATGAGTTGTCTCTTTAATAGAAACCTCATTTTTGTAGTTATCAACCTCTTTTTTGAACACTCCGTCTTTAACAATATTATGAGGTCTAAAGTTTGTAAAGTGTGATACTGGAATTGGAGTAGCACCAAGACCACTCGCCATTTCAGGCATATGACAACTAATACATCTGTTATCACCCACTTTAATTGGTAGCATACCAATAGTATCGTGAGGAATCATAGGCGGAGCATCTTGATATGCTCTTTTGAATTTTGTACTAGTAGTAGCTTGCGCTCTTCCATACTCAGTTTTTGTAGCTATAGTAGTGTTTTCAGTATATAGGTCAGTTTTTCTAAGACCTAATGATGCTTCACTTACTTTTTGAGGAATTTTTGAATGTGGAACTGATTTAGCACCATCATTACAACCAACAATCAGCACTGCCGCAGCAATTAAACCGATTGAAATTTTACTTATTGCTTTCATTTTACTCTCCCGTTTTTTTTGTTTTTGCTAGTTTTCTTATTGAAAAACTAAGAGCATCATCATCACATACTTCGATACACCTAGCACAGTTCGTGCATTCACCTGAAAGAACAGGAAGGCTTTGTTTACCGATCATATGTAAAACTTGACTCTCCGGACAAATAACTTTACATTTCATACATAATGTACAATTCTCTTCAGAGTGTTGTACTTTTATCAGACTAAGCTGTCCTACCAGTGAATAAAATCCACCAAGAGGACAAACATGTCCACACCATCCATTTTTGAGAACGAATACATCAAAAAGGAAAATTATGAGCATTGCTGCCCAACCAAAACCTAAACCAAAAACAATACCTCTATGAAACATAGATATTGGTGAAATAAATTCAAAGGCTGTTACACCCATAACAGCTGAGATAATTAAACTCAAAGCTAGAACCCAGTATCGCATATTACGCGAAGCAGGTTGTTTCTTTGAGAAAGCATCGACACCCAGTTTTCTTCTAAGTAATGCTGCTGCATCTGTTATTATATTTATAGGGCAAACCCAGCTACAAAAGGCACGACCGCCCACAAGTAGATAAAATACAGTAACTATCAACATACCTATAAGTAAATCTGTCGCCATGACTGCACCTGCTGCGAGCATTTGCAGTCCAGCATAAGGATCACTTAAAGGAACAGTATTTAAAAAAAGTGATGAACTTAGGTTTCCCTTAAGTACAGTCCATCCCCAAGCATTAGCTCCAAAATAAAGAACCAGTATACTTATTTGAGTAAATCTTCTAAAAAACAGATATCGGTAATTATTCCAAATATTAATCATTTAGTATAAATCCTCTAATCCACTATTTAATGAATCAATGGCTGACTTTTTACTTATTTCAGTGGTTGTTTTGATTTCTCCGGCATTTTTTAAACGCTTTTCGTCCTCTTTATCCCAACCTCTTATATAATGGTCACCAGCCTTACCCATAGCAACTTCTCTTGGAAGTATAAATATAGATGCTTTTTCCGTAACACAGGCTTTCTCACAAAGTCCACATCCAGTACAAGCACCTGCATGTACAACAGGCTTCATAAAAGCATGTTTACCAGTTCTCTCATTTTTTTCATATTCAATTGTTATTGCTTCACCTAAAAGTGGGCAAGCTCTATAACACGCATCACATTGAATTCCCCAAAAAGCTATACAACTCTCATCATCTATAATTGCAAGACCCATATCGGCTACATTTATATCAAGTTCTCCATTTGTTGTAACACTTGATTGATCGAGTGCTCCAGTAGGACATACTGGAACACAAGGAATATCTGGACACATATAACAAGGTATCTCTCTAGGAGTAAAATATGGAGTCCCTAGAGGTTTGTTATCACCTGGTTTAGCGAGTGATAATGTATCGTATGGACAGGCTTCAACACAAAGTCCGCATTTGATACAAGTTTTCAAAAAATCTTCTTCTTTTATAGCTCCCGGTGGACGAAGTAAAAGTTGTGAAGCTGTGACTTCATCAACATAAGCACTCCATATAAGTCCACCAAGTGCTGTTATACCAGCACTTCTTGCAATATTAAGAATAAAGTTTCTTCTATCACTCACGTTTTATTTCCTAATTTTTAGTATCTGTTTACTTATGCTTTATAAATTTTTACAGCACATTTTTTAAAGTCTGTTTGTTTTGACATTGGACATGTCGCGTCTAAACATACTTTATTGATAAACACTTTCTCATCGAACCAAGGTACGAATACTAAACCTCTTGGAGGTCTGTTTCTACCACGAGTTTCAACACGTGCTTTAACTCTTCCACGACGAGATTCTACCCATGCAAGTCCACCTTGTTTAAGGTCCTTAGCTTTTGCATCAGTAGGATGCATATAACATAATGCTTCTGGAACTGCACGGAATAATTCCGGCACACGCATTGTCATAGTACCTGAGTGCCAGTGTTCTAAAACACGACCTGTACATAACCAAGTATCATAATCTGTATCTGGCATTTCCGGAGGATCCATATACGGACGAGCAAAAATCTTAGCTTTATTTGCCAATGATTTTTTCTTAGACGATTTGTCTTTTCCTGTTAATGTACCTTTTTGTAGTGCTTTAGCAAGTGTTCCGTAGAATGCATGCGTACTTGTACTACCAGATTTTTTTACAGCTTTTGCAGCATACGGATCGTATTGAACATTAAATCTCCATGCTGTTTCTTTACCGTCAACAACAGGCCATTTAAGACCACGAACTTTATGATACATATCAAACGGTGCAAGGTCATGACCATGTCCACGAGTAAATGCAGCATACTCTTCCCAAAGATATTTCTGGATAAAGAAACCATAACCTTTAAACGGTTTACCGTCAGTACCGATAACATTTCTGCTATCTCCGTAACCATCAGTATTATCATAACCCTGTTGGATTTTATCAGCTTGGTCAAGTTTATAAGATTTAGCAACTTTGTTCGCAAAAAGAATTTCGTACATAGTCGTATCTTCAGAATAACCCATAGCTTTTGCTTGCTCAATTACGCTTGGAAGTGCTTTCTTTCTCGGACCAGATGGTGCATAACCGCCCCATACGTCTTTAACAGTAAATCTTTTTGAAAGTTCAACCCATTGCCAAGTATCACTCATCGCATCACCTACAGGAAGTACTTGTTGTCTCCAGTGTTGTGTACGACGTTCAGCATTACCATAAGCTCCCCATTTTTCATAAATCATTGCAGATGGTAAGATAAGGTCAGAAACTTTTGCTGATATACCAGGGTATCCATCAGAAGTTACAATAAAGTTATCCATTTCACGAGCTGCTTTAATCCAGTGATGAGCAGAAGCAGAATCTTGGTAAGCATTACAAACATTTACCCATGCAAACTTGATTAGACCATCTTCTATATCACGGTGGATTTTCATAATGTGTTGCTTACCAACTCCATTTAAAGTTCCGGCAGGAATCATCCATTTGTTCTCAGCGATAGCTCTGTGTTTAGGATTTTTAACCATCATATCAGCTGGAAGTCTGTGTGTAAATGTACCAACTTCACGAGCAGTACCACAAGCAGAAGGTTGACCAGTTAAACTAAATGCACCAGAACCTGGAAGCGCTTGTTTATTCAACATAAAGTGTACATTATATGCAAGTGTATTTGTCCATGTACCACGTGTATGTTGATTCATACCCATTGTCCAGAAAGACACTACTTTTCTACCTTTTTCTATGTATAGGTTAGCTAGTTCTTTAAGTTTCGCTTTAAAGTCATTGATATTTTCATCAGGATCACCTTTTACAATGTTCGCCGTATAATCTAATGTATATGGCTCTAATGATTTTTTATACTCTTCAAATGAGATTTCCCAGTGACCTAATGTACCACCAGTATGTTTCATAGTATCGCCAGCTTTATAACCAAACGGTTCTAATGCAGCCCCTTCTTTTTTAGAAACAGTTGTTTTCATCTCTTTGTTTATAGTTTGCATCTCTAAGGCAGAGTAGTTACCGGCACTACCGTCAGCTCTAACTGGACTCATTGCTTTATCACCGGCTCTTCTTAAACCGTAACCGATATTTACAGGACCAGCTGCAAAAATCATGTTTTGTTTAACAAAGTCCCAGTCAATGATTTTTTCAGCATCGTCTCTCATTACAATCTCTCTTGCAACATAATTCCAAAGAGCAGTATCCGTATTTGGTGAGAAGATTATCTCAGTATCAGCTAAATCTGAAGTTCTATGAGTATAAGTCTGAATAGATATAACTTTTACTCTCTCAGGATCTGAAAGTTTTCTGTCAGTTACACGAGACCAAAGAATCGGGTGCATCTCTGCCATGTTTGAACCCCATGATACGACTGTATCAGTAAGTTCGATATCATCATAACAGCCAGAAGGCTCATCAACACCGAATGTTTGATAGAAACCAACAACCGCAGATGCCATACAGTGACGAGCATTAGGATCAATCGCGTTGGATCTAAAACCTGCTTTCATCATTTTTTGAGCTGCATAACCTTCTTGAATAGTGTATTGACCAGATGCAAATACGCCAACTGCTTCAGGTCCACCGGATTTTAGTGCTTTTTTGATGTTTATTTCCATCTCATCATAAGCTCTTTCCCATGATATCGGAACAAATTGACCTTTTTTGTCAAATTTACCATCAGCACCAACTCTTAGTAGAGGTTGAGTAAGTCTATCCGCACCATACATGATTTTAGCATTAAAGTAACCTTTAATACAGTTAAGACCACGATTTACCGGAGCTGCAGGGTCTCCCTTAACAGCAACGATTTTACCGTTTTTAGTAGCCATCATAATACCACAACCTGTACCACAGAAACGACAAGCTGCCTTGTCCCATCTCCAGTCTCCTTCAGCGCTGTTTGCTGCTGCTTCTAACTCAGCCGGTACACTCATACCAACTGCCGCTGCTGCAGACGCTGCCGCTGAACTTTTAAGAAATTCTCTTCTTGAAAGTGACATATTTTCTCCTATTTGATAATTTCAAAAACTTTAATTATAAAGTTCCATCTTTTTGTTAAGGTGTCCATTAACAAGATATATAGTACTTTTTATAATAAAATATACCTTTGACCTATGTCAAGAGATTAAGTTATATTATTAAGTTTCTTTTTATTTATTAAGAAATGTAGACATAAGTAACACTACTTCATATCACCTTGACAACTCTTTGAAAGTTTTGTTAATTCATGTTTTAACTTTTGTAGTTTCTTTGTTGAATTCATCAGTTCTTCTGTTGATTCTATAACAATGTCTTCACTGTTGTTTAGGTGTTTTGATACTAAAGATTTATCTTTTAATTCATCTATGATTACGTCAAACTCGTCAGTTAGCTCCTCTAACTTACTTGAGGCTCTTTCAGATTGAAGAAGTGCTGCTGTTGAATAATCAACTGCAGAGTTTATTTTTTGTATAAAACAGTTTATCGTATCACTTGCTTCAATTATTTCACTCTCACTTTCTGCTTTTACCATTATAGGTGTTAACTTATCTGTATCTTCATTGTTTGCAATCATCTTGGAATAGCTGATTAAAGTATCCACTTGTTCTTCTATTGAACGTAATTGAAGGATAGAATATAAAAATAAGGTGAGCAATATAAAGGCTGATGAATATTGAAATGTTTTTATAAAATTGGTTTTGTTTTCACTATAGTTTGTATACATGGTTACAAGTTTATCTACATTGTTTAGTAACTCCGTATTTTCCTTATATATTAAGGTCACAATTTTTTCACGTTCTAGTTTTTTATCCTCTTTTGCATTTATATTAAGTTTAAAATTTTGTATATTTTCATAATAATTCTTCCATAGTTTATTTATGTCTACAAGTTGATTTGATATTTTCACAGTTGGTGCTGAGGGGATTCCTATATCTTTTTTACCGTGTCTTAAAGTGTTTAAACCTTCTATGAACTCATTTATTGCTGAATTTAATTCATAAAAGTCTTTGTCAGCACTATGGTTTATATAAAAAATATTTTTTGCCATTTGCTGTGTTAACATTCTTTGTTTACCGGATATGTTTATGGTCATGGCATCTTTTATATTTTGTTGGTTTAAATATATTGTTGTAAGAATAACACTAAGCATTAGTAGTACTAAAAGTAAGCCTAGCAGTTTTATCTTTGTACTTATTTTTGTTACTCTTTTCATAGTTCTTTACCTTCGTACATTGATTTTAATAGATCTTTATCTAATATAGTTATATAAGAATCTACAACCTCAATAACATTTTTTCTTTTTAGCTTTTTTAATACTCTAGATAATGTTTCAGGCTGAATATGTAGCATGAAAGAGACTTCATGTCTTTTATGTGAATTGAACATAACTAAGTCATTAAGTAACATATATGCTACTTTTGCCGTAGCATCGAAAACCAATTCTCTGTTTACAACACAATGAAGTTGTTGTGTCTTAGATAAAATCTCGTTGATAAATTCAGTAGTCAGTACATTACGAGATAAAAAATGTTTTTTAAACTCAAGGAAGTTTACTTCTAGTATAGTACTCTCTTCTGTAAATTCTGTATTTGAAAAACAGTGTATAGAATCGTTATTTATGGTAGTTAGTTCGGAAATCAGAGAATTTTCATAAATATGATATAAAAATATCTCATTTTCAAATTTATCGATTTTATATACTTTTATACAGCCTGATACTAGAAATAGTACTTTATTATGTACATCATTTTCATAAAAAAGGATACAACTTTTTGGATATACGGAAATGGAGGAAATGTTATATACGGCGTTTAACTCTTCATCACTTAGTGATTTAAAAAAATCTAATTTTTTTATTAGTCCGAGTTTGTCATGCATCTATAATTTGTTCCATTTTTATAATATTAATATATCTAAGCATAGCCAATTAATGCAAAATATAAGATATATCCATAAAAATATAGTTAATAATATTACCTGCGGTTGTAAATGGTATGCTATATGCTTCATATATCTATACCATAAGGGAGTTGTATGCAGTTTATTGAAGCATTAAAACTAAGAAGTAAATTACTGTTTATTTTTATTTTAATAACTTTAGGGCTTGTCGTTGTCGGTATAATGGGCGCTATTAACATTAACACAATGAAAAGAAACCTAGATAATCTTTATTTTGGCTCGCTTGTACCTGTAACTGAACTAGGTGTTATCTTACAAATTTATAATGGAAATCTTGCTAACACAATATACAAAGCCAGAAACTCTGAAATAGATTTAAACCACTTGAAATTACAAATACAAACATCCCTATCACAGATCGATAAAGAATGGGAAAAATACGAATCCCACTTTAAAAGAGATGAAGAACTTGAGTACATGGATTACACTGCGTTAGAGATTCAAATAACCAAGAGATATTTTATTAATATATTAAAAGCAATAAACAGTGGACATGATATAAAAAAGATATCAATAAATAATTTTGATGCAAAAATAACGCATATATATGAAGTCGTAAATAAATTGATAAACTATGAAGTAAGTGTTGCTAAATATGAAAGAAAAAACTTTTTACGCATATATGATTCTCTATTAGTTGAGGTAGGAAGTATACTATTGATAATTATACTGGCTATAATGATAATATCTTATTATGTATTTAAAAGTATACAAAATGACCAGACAGAGTTAGAAGTTGCGACTAAAAAACTGCAAAAAGCAAACAAACAACTTGAAAATGTATCATATACTGATTCATTAACATCCTTGTATAATAGAAGATATTTTAATGTTGTATATGATAGGGAATTAAAACGTGCTAAAAGGACAAACTCTCATATAACTTTTATGATGTTAGATATTGATTACTTCAAACAGTACAATGATACATATGGGCATATAGAGGGTGACATAGCCCTTAAAAGTATTTCTCAGGCTTTAAAAGATATATTGAGAAGACCTGGTGATTTTGTATTTAGGCTTGGGGGAGAAGAGTTTGGTATTTTACTCACAGAAACAGACGAATCAAGCAGTGCAAATTTAGCTAGAGAGGTGTGTGATGCAGTCAGAGAATGTGAGATTAAGCATGAGACATCAAAGGCAAATAAATTTGTTACTATCTCAATAGGCGTTGTATGCTGTATAGCAGATGATTCATTAAATGAAGAGATACTATTATCTCGTGCTGACAAGATGTTATATAAAGCAAAAGAAAGTGGTAGAGATACTTATAATATTACTACAAATGTCAGTGAGGCTATGATTATAGAAGAAGATAAAAAAAGTGCTTAGTGCTTATTTTTAAACCTGAAGCCTTCATCGACCAATAGAGGTCTAAGCTTGTCTTTTAACTCACCTTGAAACTCCATAAAACCTTCTTTAAAACTACCACCGCAACCAAGTTTCTTTTTCATACTTTTTAGTATAGTTGTAATGTCGTTTTTTTGCATAAAAAACTCTCCAACCAAGGTGACTGTTTTACCTCTTCTTTTTTCTTTTGAAAAAAATAAAGAGTGTTTGGAAGGTTCTAAAATCTCATTAAATATTTTTGTTTTACGAGGGGATTGAACTTCTGCCCAACCATCATCTATGTCTGCACCTATAAAGATATCCAATTTTTTACCTCTAGACACTTTCATCTCCTATATATTTAAAACGTGGAATTTCTTTTTCGTCTACTAATACATTTTCAAAAAACATAGTATATGGTCTAACCCAGAGGCTCTCGTCTGTGTACATAGTACGATACAAAACCATTAACTCTTCTGTTTCGCTGTGCCTAACGGTGTCTATAACTTCATAACGAAGCCCTTTATAATGCTCGTATATACCGGTTTTCATGTTATATTACTTTTTGTGAAAGTATACTCATGTTTTTAGCATTATATGAGTTGTTTTTTATAGCTTTGACTAAATCTTTAGTAGAAATCTTTTTAGTATCATAAACTACTATGATAACTTCATCGTTTGGTTTTAAAAATGTTGTTTCACCGTAGGGTGTGTATCTCGTAGCACCAATACTGATAATGGCTTGATTTGGATAATCGGCTTCTCTTATGTATTCACTTAAGTGTTCTAATGGACCAAAATCTTTTTGTTCATTTATTTGATTAGACATCCAATCTAGTAATTTTTCATAAAAGTAACTATATCCATTTAGCTCAACATCTTCACCGTAAGCATGAACTTCGCCATTACGACGTAAAAAACTACATATAGAGTAGTTGTCCATTATCCCACCATCGCTAAACTTATCAATGTTTATTAAGGTATCACTTAAACCCTTAGAGTCTGGACCCCAGTTTTTTTTATCACTAATCTTGTTCGCACCGGCTACACGGATGGAACAATCGTTATAAGCTCCAAAATGAGTAGGTTTGATTTTAGATAGTTTTTTGTTTGAATATTCTAAAGTACAAATTAGACCAACTTCCGGTTCTGCTTGAACATTAACATCTTCATATGGTAGTTTAATAGTATCCGATGAAAGTGGATAAGTGTTTAATATACTTTTAGCATTTTTTACAAGAGAGGGAAGATAAAAGGGAAATATCCCTTTTGGTGCAGCTTCATCGGCAGTTATTATATCTTTGAACTCTTCAAGTTCACCGGCTTGAGCTAAGTGCAGTGCAAAATTCCCTGCAATTCCTAAGCCTAAGAAGTTTTTATATTTTTGCATTTGTATCCTTTAGATTCTATAGTAAAGCAAGAGAGTGCTTTACTTAGTTGCTAGTTTAACCACCATAAAAGATTATATTATTTTGCCTCTTTAGATTCTGCGTACTCTTCATAAGAACCTTTGAAGTCTGTGATACTTCCATCGGCATGTATCTCAATTATGCGGCTAGCAAATGCATCCAATAGTTCACGGTCATGAGATACACAGATAACATTCCCTTTGAACTCTAAAAGAGCTTCACCAAGCGCAACGATAGCTTCAAGATCAAGGTGATTTGAAGGTTCATCAAGAACTAGAAAATTTCCACCCTCAAGCATCATTTTACTTAACATCATTCTATGTTTTTCACCACCTGAGATACTTACAACAGATTTTTCTTGCTGTTCACCATTAAAAAGCATACGACCAAGGCAGTTTCTTATCTCAGCTATATCACGTTTAGGGTCAAAAGCTCTTAACCAATCATAAAGAGTTCCATCTCCATTAATAGTATCTGCCGTATCTTGTGGAAAATAAGAGTTTTCAATAGTAGCACCCCAGTGAACTTCACCAGAACTCGGTTTCATCTCTTCCATTAGTATTTTAAGTAGAGTTGTCTTACCAGCACCATTTGGTCCTATAAGTGCAACTTTTTCACCTGGAATAAATTTTAAATTTATGTCTTTCAGTACTTCGTTGTCATCATAAGAATGGTTGATATTAATTAAGTTAAGAGCCTCATCACCCATCTCTCTTTTTGCCTTAAATACTATACTAGGGTCACGACGAGACGATGGTTTAATGTCCTCTATAACAAGCTTATCAAGCTGTTTCTGACGTGAAGTAGCCTGTTTTGCTTTTGAAGCATTAGCGCTGAAACGACGAACAAAAGCTTCTAATTGCTCTTTTTCTTTCTCTTTTTTAGCATTATCTAGTTCATTTTGTTGAGCAATAACATTTGCTGCTATATACCAGTCATCAAAATTACCTGTAAACTCACGTATCTTTTGGTAATCAACGTCAAGAATATTTGTAACAACAGCATTTAAAAAGTGTCTATCGTGAGAGATAACAACCATTGTACCTTCATGGCGTTGTAGCTCATGTTCTAGCCAACTGATAGTCTCTATGTCAAGGTTATTTGTAGGCTCATCAAGGAATAGTACATCTGGCTTAGGATATAGAACCTGCGCTAAAAGAACTTTAAATTTATCAGCACTGTCTAAACTCGACATTAGATCAGTATGTTGACTTGCAGGGATACCAACATTTTCAAGTATTTTAGCGATGTTAACATCATACTCATATGTTGGATCTTCTTCTACTGAGATAACTTCAAGTTCTGCAAGACGGTTATTTACAGCGTCATCTTCAAAGTCACCGCTAGTATATAACTCCTCTTTTTCCTTTATGGCATCATATAGTCTTTTATTTCCATAAAGTACGGCATCAGAAATTGTATAATCTTCAAAAGCAAATTGATTTTGTCCAAGAACACCTACTTTAAGACCATTCTCAACATTGATATCACCTTCGTATTCATCTATTTGACCAGATAAAATTTTTAAGAAGGTAGTTTTTCCGGCACCGTTAGCACCGATAAGACCGTATCTTTTATGACGGTCAAGCTTGAGGTTTATGTCTTGAAATAGAACTCTATTTCCAAAGCGCATAATTAAGTTGTTTACATTTACCATTGTTATCTCTCTTAGATATATTTTCGCGATTATATCTAAGAGTTGTTTAAATCTTGATTTATATTATATTTTAGAATGAGGTTTGTCCCAGAAATCTTCATCAGGCTTACCATGTTGCATATCTTGAAGATATTTTTCATCAGTTCTTGCAATTTCAGCACGGATAAGATTGACAATAGCTTTTTGTGATTCAATAGGCTCTGGAAGGACACAATATTCACCCTCGGTAAGTTCATCATTAAATCTCTGTTGGTCGAAATTTTTACCAAGGTAATTTACAATATATTTTAGATCCCTCTCTGCGTTGCCAAGGCATGAAGTAGCTCCTGGAGATGGAGTCATATTAAATATTAAACCTTCCCCAGTAAATATCGAAGCCTCTCCCAGCATAAGCTTTTGTTGGTCTTTATCTAAAACTTGTGGGCGTACACCACCAAATCCTTTGGCATAATGGAATTCCTCTAGTTTAAGACCAGGAACAATCTTTCTTGCGTCTTTTAGAAACAGCAGCTTATTGAAAAAAGGTATTTCAAATAGAAAGTTTCTAAATATGTACTTACGAATATCACTCTCTTTTAAGAGTTTCCATAATGCACTGGCAATCCTAGAATCAAAACGAAGAGTTTTCCAAAAGTCCATATATGTACCGCTTTTATAACGCTCTAGCTTTGGCAGCATTAAAGCCGTCGGACCAAAGCGAGTATTTTCATCAGCTAATACATCAGGGTCACCGTGAAGAGCAGCAAACGGAAGTTTCGGATTTTGTATCATATATACTTTACCGTTAAGCATCCTCTGGTTTGTCATGTAAAAACTTCCTGCAACCGGTAAACAGCCAAGCTCTAGTCCAAAGCCCATTTTATGAGCTAAAAAGAGTGAGTGTGCTCCGGCATCTACAACAACAAAGTCTGCATAATATGTAGTGTCTTTTGTTTTAACAACATAACCACGTTTTTTACTTTTTTCAATATCTAAAACTTCAGTGTTTAAAAATATCTCTACATTCGTGTCTTGTTCTTTTTTAGCGTTTTCAATTAAAGACTTTGACATCTTCCCGTAATCAACTGTTGTCCATTCACCTATAGCACCAATACCTACAACTCTTTCAGGTCTTTCATTTCCATTTTCATCATAAATTACACGAGGTTCTAACTCTTTTAGTCTTTCTTTATTCCAAACCTCTAAGTAAGGGAAGAGTTCTGAAAACTCTTCATATCTGTGAAGTAAAAACTCAACCTCTTTTTCTCCTATGCCAAGAGCCATCTTTTGGTGAGAAAATATAATTTCATTCTGATAATTATATTGAAGGCAGTACTTTTCAACCATTTTTGCTGTTCTTTTTGTTATGGCTGCTTTTTCTAATGTGTAATTTGTTTCAATATCTCCAACATGTATAGTTTGGGAATTGCTTGTTCCACTAGAATTTAAGGTTGCAATATCTTCATATTTCTCAATAATACCAACAGATTTAATATCTGTATATCGCGCAAGTTCGTATGCAAGTGCTGCTCCTGATATGCCAGCGCCAACGATAATTACCTCAAAATTCTTAATTACCATAAAATGTTCTCCTGTTAAATATTAATATTTATACGAATTGTAACCAAATTTATTATAAAATTTTATAACTTAATATTTTGGCGGTAAAATGCAGATCAGAGAGCTTGATTTAAAAGAGTTAGATATAGCATATGAACTTGTAAGGCAACTACGTAAAAATTTGTCATATAAAGAGTTTGAAGACTTGATTTATGATATGCGATATATGGAGTATAAGATGTTTGGAATTATGGATGATGAAAAACTACTTACATATGCAGGTGTGTCTATTTGTACTAATCTTTATCATAAGAGACATCTTTATGTTTATGAACTGGTTACGGATGAAAAATATAGAAGTAAAAACTATGGCAATATGATGATAGATTATTTAAATGATTACGCTAAGGTGGGTATGTGTGAAAATATAGTACTGTCTTCAGGTTTTGATAAAGAAAATGCTCATAGGTTTTATGAGAATAATGGTTTTGTTAAGAAGAGTTTTGTTTTTTTAAAGAGTATTTAGTCTATCGGTATTAAGAGCAACATCTTTTAAATTTTTTTCCGCTTCCACAAGGGCAGGGCTCATTTCTTTCTACTTTAGAGTTAAAGAGTACGCCATCTGTATAGTACCAAGTCTCATCCTTTAGAATAAAATTACTTTTTTCATGCAAAACTTTTATATTTTCACCCTCTTTATAATAGGCTTTAAACTCTACTGTATTGTTTTTAGAAGATATGACATCAAGCTTTAGCCATTCATTTGAACTGCTGAACTCTTCTATAAGTTCTGCATCATCTTCATATCTGTTTTGCTCTATGGTGCTAAGTACTAGGTATCTACCATCACCTCTGACATAAGCACTATATCTGCTACGCATAAGATCCTCTGGAGATTTTGCTTTTTTGTCACCGTTGATTATGGATCCACAACATTCATTAAAGTTTTTTTTATTTCCACAAATACAACTCATATTATTTCCATTTTTTATGAAATGCTAACATAATAGTTTATAAAACTCTGTAAATTAGAAAAATTGATTGATTTTAAAGATATGATAGTTTAAATAGAGGGTTAAGAAATGATGTATACAGGTCACCACAAGGATGAAACCTGTAAAGTAAAACCTATAGAGGAGTTACGTTCTCAGCTTGAGGACCTTTTTGACCTTCGCCAACTTCAAAAGTTACCTTTTGACCCTCTGCTAAAGAAACACGACCTGGTCCTGTTCTGTTTACTTGACGAAAGTGTACGAAAATATCACTTTGTCCATTGTCTTGTTGAATAAAACCATAACCTTTTTCTTCGTTGAACCATTTAACTGATCCGTCTAGCAATTCTGCCATATGTAGTACCTCTTTGGTAAAAATTCACTTCATAAGAAGTGGAGTCAAAATATAGGGGTGAGTCGTTTGTCTAGCAGAATATACTATAGATGAACTCGATCCTCATCTTTCATCGACAAAATTATATCCTATTTTTAAATAATTTTCCACTAAAATTGTATTTAAATGTAGACTTTAGCAAAAAAATATTCTTATGATATTATTTATTTAAATTAAAATATAATCTAAAATAGGTCGATATATAGGGTATAAGCATAGCTCTTATTATAAATTATGAAAAAGGAATATCTATGAAAATTTCATCAAATATCTTAAGTACACAGGCAAAAGAAAATCATATAAAAACTAATTCTATACACAAAATAACAAAAACCGATGCTGAAGAAATAAGAAAAAGTATATTTGATAATGCAAATTCAATGATGTTTAAATCAACCGGTTTACAAGTAAATATACTAAGTAGTGAAGATAAATTCATAAAAGACTATAACGATTTTCAAAGTTTTTTAAGCAGTATCTCTTATGAGGGCAAACCAATATCTGATCTTTCAAAGGAAGAAGCAAGTGAGCTTATTAGTGATGATGGGATGTTTGGTATAAGTCAAACCTCTCAAAGAATTGCCAGTTTTGTCATCAATAATGCTAACGGAGATGAAGATAGACTTCGTGCAGGTCGTGAAGGTATATTTCAAGGTTTTAAGATGGCTGAAGATATATGGGGTTCAAAACTGCCTGAAATCTCTCAAAAAACTATGCAAAAGTCTATAGAAATCCTAGACAATACAATGCAGAAGTTAGGTTTTTTAATTATTAATAAAGAAGTATAAGCTTATTTCTTTAGGCTGAAATATCAATTTGTTTCAAATCAGAACTATTGTTTTGGACTAAATTAGAAGAGTTTTGTTCTGCTTCTTTTTTATAAGTTTGTTTACCCGTAGTCTCACCTTGTTGTTCTTGGGCTAGTTGTTGTTGTGCTTTTATCATCATCATTCTTGCACTCGATGCAACAGCCTGATCTTGTCCGCTTGGATTTGCAGGAGCCATAGCAGCTGCGATTACAGCTTGAGCATTTGAAATTGTTTCTTGTGGAGTTGACCCACCTTTAAGAGCTATAGATACTTCACCGCCAATAGCGTACATCTTTCCATCAGGACCTTGCTGATAACTAAAAGAAGCTGCTCCTGTAGAGCCACCGCCACTTTGATGTGCTAATTCATGAGCACGAACTTCAGCATCCCTAGACTGAAGGTCTACAACCATCCTTTTTTCATCTCCACTCAGTTCATTAAGTTGTTTGGATTTATCGACGCTTTTTTCTTCTTTTTGTTTTTCTTGAAGCTTGTCATATTCAGTTTCTTCAACTTTTCTTGTATCATCGTCTTCATATACAATAGTTTCTTTATCGTTGATTTTAACTGAATAGTTTGTACCGATATTTTGTAAAGTGTTTAGTCCAAGCTCCATAATATTACATTGTACATCGAATAAATTTAAAAATACTTTAATATTCTGATATGATTTCAGTATTAATTATTATATATTAGACATAAAACCAAAGGAATTAAGATTATGAAATATGAACTTAAGGATGAATATATAGAACTTTTCAAACTTTTAAAAGTTTTAGACTTAGTGGATAGCGGTGCAGAGGCAAAGTTTCTAGTTGCTGATGGTTATGCGATTAGAAATGGTGAAGTTGAACTTAGAAAAAGAGCTAAGATTCGTAAAGGTGATGTTATAGAAATAGCTGACGTTGTAATTGAAATAATATAATATTTTCACTAATACGCTAAGCCTTATGGGTTTGCCAAGCAATTAAGCAGATGAAAGATAAAGATATTAATGCTATTTGTTTTATTGACACTTCACCCTATAAATGAAGTGGAGTGTCATATGCGTGTATATTCTAGAAATGAATATTTGGAGTTAATATCCTCAGAAAAAAAAGTCTCTCTTTTTGTTTCCAACCAGAATTTTGAATCTATATTAGGAAAATAAACATCTCCAGTATAATCTGCTTCAATCACAGTTAAATAAATTTTATTAGAGATACTCATTGCTTCTTGCCAAGGTCTTTGTCCACCAACAATAAAAATATCTTTATTCTTTTCAGCTTTTGCTAATGCTTCTGTCAATGATTGTGCATATACAAATTTAGAACTAGTCATTTTCTTTTCTGATAATACAATATTCTGTCTTCCAGGTAGAGGATTTTTGATAGTTTCAAAAGTTTTTCTTCCCATAATTATAGGACAACCTAAAGTCTTGGCTTTAAAATAATGAAGATCTTCTTTTAGTTGCCATGGTAGTTGACCGTTAACTCCTGCTACATTTCTTCTTGATACTGCACCTATTAATGAAATGTTCATAAAACCCCAATCTTATTATTATTTTCATTGGTAATATCTTTCCATGAATTCATAAAAAAAACTTCAATATCAGTTAATTGATCGGAAAAATCCGCTTTATCAGATATTACATTAATTAAAAGTTGTCTAATATCGTCGTCGAAAACTACATCTATGTTACTGATTGTTAGTCGTGGATTGTTCTTTAATAAATAATAAAAATCAGGATCCCTTCTTGACATTCTAATTATAGAGTTTAAAGAATTAAAGTCAGGATGTTTGTAAAGTTCAGAGGTATTCTTATCAATATGGTTTGTCAAATTATTTGATATCCAAAGTGAAGAATCTAGTTCATCTAATTTTTCCATCACTAAACCAACATTGTATCTGTGTTCAGGTAATAAAGAAATAACCTTACCATCAAAACAAATCAAATTATTCTTAGAAAGCTCATTAAGCAAATTAAGCAGTTCTTTACTAGGCTTTATATTTTGTTGTTTTGAAATAAATTCTAAATTGACCTTTAATAACCACAGACCGAGGATAACCTTTCTCTTAAATAAATCACTATTATTTAAATTAAATACTCTTTTATCTTTTTCCCATTCAAGCAAGTCCGAATACTTGTGTACATAAGGTGAATTTTCCCATAATTCAGAGCCACTTCCACCAAATGCGGATGGACCTATGGGAAGAATATCGCTTCCATCAAATGCATTTAGTAGGTATTTACATTTTCTGTTATCCTTAGCATATTCCGATAATGAATATTGTTTAAAGCCAGCTTTTTCTAGCATTTTTAAACCTTCGTTAAACATAGTTTCAGTTTCTGTTAAAACTTGCTTAGGTTGTTTGTCCGGACGTAAAATAATATTGTTACGTTCATATTTACCATATTTAAATACATATAGTCGATACATAGATAAATGAACAAAAGGCAAAGAAATAGCAATTTCAATATTTTTGAGCCAGGTGTCCAATGTTTGACCTGGAATACCAAATATGAGATCAAGATGAATGTTTTCGAATCCAGCAGAAACACAATCTTCAACTAATTTATAGATTTCAGAGTTGCTATGCATTCGTGTGAGATTTTTCAAGTCATCATTAGAAAAAGATTGAGCACAAACAGATATGCGGTTTACCCCAATTTGTTTTAATTCTTGCAGCCTTTTTTTATCTACAGTTCCAGGCTCACACTCTAATGTTATTTCTACATTTTCAAGACCATTTTTTGATTTCTTTTCTATGAGTTTGAGTATTTTTGATATTTCAGAAGGCTTCATCAAAGAAGCTGTTCCTCCTCCAAAAAATATAGAGTTTAGTTTTGCATTAGAAAAATCATCATAATTAAAGTGATTTGTTATTTCGTCAAGAAAAAGATTTGGAATTTGTTGAGCACCAGCTTTGTTTATCAATCTAGTTTCATACCCACAAAAATCGCAAATTTTTCTACAATATGGATAGTGAAGATAAATACTAAAGTCGCCCCATACCCTCTTGGATGATATGATATGATTCCATTTTGATTTAGCAGGCCAATGATACAATGGTGCTATATACATTGTAATATAACCTTACTTGTAGGAGTTCTATTAATTGTTAAATAATTACCAATAAAGTCAAAGCTTATTATTTTAGTTATTCTCTGTGTCACTTATTAAAATCTCTTTTCTTTTAAGTTTTACGAAATATACAATAATAAAACTTTTATTTATTTGAAAATAGTGTTTTTTTTAAATTAAAATCGTTTATCAGTATGAGGAAGGGGGATTAGGCTTTTTTTCATCATATCATAGAGAGTTATATGAGATATAAGCTCACAAGTGGACATTTCACAAGCTTATATCTCGTTAATTCCTAGCGTATTTAACTCTAGCATTAATAATTAAACAAAATATATTTAATATTGTGATAAATATATGATATAGTTATGAAATAAAATTAATATTAAGGAAAATTTATGAGTAAAAAAACACATAAAATCATTGTTTTATCTGTCCTGTGGTTTACATTTTCTGTTAGTTCAGTATATGCATGTACGGCATTTATGTTAAAGACCAAAGAAGGTATAGTAACTGGAAGAACTTTAGATTATGATCAGCCATCCGTTTACAACACTAAAACGTATAAAAGTGGTTCAACTATACAGTCTGTCCTTAAACCAACTCCCCCTACACCTAGATTTTCTTGGAAAGTAAAGCATGACTTCATTGTAGTAAACAACGTGCTTAGTGATCCAGCTGGTTACCTTGTTGCTTTTGAGGGAATGAATAAAGCTGGCATATCAATTAGTGGGAATTTGGCTGGAGCTTCTTATCCTAATGGAAACAAGACTTATCCAACTTTGTCATCTGATGATATTGTTCGATATGTTCTTTCTCTCGCATCTGATATAGATGAAGTTAAGTCATTGCTTTCTAAAATAAACATAAAGAGTAGTTGGCAGTACCATTATATTATATTTGATAAATCAGGTCATAGTCTTGTTGTTGAATTTAAAAACAATGCTGTAAAATATACCGAAAATGAAACAAAAATATTAACTAATAACCCTAACCTGAACTATCAATTGGAAAACTTAAATAATTATGCCAATTTAAAAAATTTTAATTCTAAATCAATAACTCCAGGAAGCGGTAATCAATTTCATGGGGCTGGAATGTTTGGTTTACCAGGTGACTGGATGTCACCCTCTAGATTTATAAGAGGAAGTATTATGATAAAAGAGGGACAGAAATTTATATCTACCACTAAAGAAGCAGTTAATTTGGCAGCAAAAATAGTTGATTCTGTTAGTCTTATAAAAGGTATTGATCTAGGTAAAACAGAAACTTCTATTCCAATTTACACTCAAATTCAGATAATTAAGGACTTAAATAATAGTAAACTTTATTTAAAGAGATATGATGATTTTGAATGGACATTGATAAATTTTAATAACAGTACTGACATTGATGCAGGGCCTATCTCAGGTAATAAAGATGCTAAAATTAAATGTCCCAATGTGTGTAGTGCTTCTAGTCTGAAATGGAATGGACAATGGACCACCACTATACCCAACGAAATGTCTGTTTGTGGGTGTATATAGTAAGCTACTAAATGTTTAAATGGGACTATTAGTCCCATTTTGCCAAAGTAGATTTTATGTTAATATCTTAACATTCAAGGTGTATGAAAAATCATAATCTAGAACACCATATTTCAAAAGCTCTGTCTGGAATAAACCATTTTTCATCTTCTTTGTCAATAAATTCTTTTTTAAATAACTGCTTAAGTGCTGATGATAGGCTTTCTTTTTGAATCTTGTATTCATCCAAGGTACTTTTAGTATAAATGTTTTGTGAATTTTGAGATATTACTTTAAGAGCTTTTTTTTGATTTAAACTCATCTCTCCATATATCACTCTGTAACTGGCATCTTTAGCATTTATAAGTTCATCAATTGTACTTATAATATTTTCTCTATTGATATTTATATCCTTATATCTATCGTATAGTATATGAAATACATGCTGCATCATTTTAGTCTCTTTATCACATATTTCAATTATTTCATCTATAAGTTCGTCACTTATATTTATATAATCTTTGACATACTCACTAATATCCTTACTGTCTATACTTCCTAGTAAAACAGGAGTTGCCATTTCATATAAGGGAGACTTGTATTTAAAAAGTTCTATTAGCAAGTGTTTCTTAGAACCTAAAAAGATATATGATATGTTGTTTGGCTCTTGCATATACTTTCTCATTAAAGCATCTATTTTAGAGTCTTTGATTAGTGCTATTTGCTGAAACTCATCTATGGCTATCACCACTTTTTGTTTTTGGCTTAGCTTAAACACTAGTGTAAAGAAATCAACTATCATTTCGTCAAAATCTAAAGATTTTGTACCTGGCTTAATATGAGGTGTACCACTACTGTCTATTGAAAAATCCGGGATTACTCTTTTAAATATAGAGCGAAGTTGTATAGCAACATCTTGTATGCTGCCTTTTATTGAATTAGAAGCTTCTTTTAGTAAAATATTAGCGAAGTCTTCTTTTGAGGTGATGTCAAACACATCAGCGTATATACAGATATTAGTGTCCCCAAGTTCCCTGAAAACCTCTTTTATTAATGAGCTTTTACCCATTCTTCTTTTTGAGATTATACAAAGATTGGTAGAGTTTAGAATGTGTGATTTTATTAATGCTCTTTCATTTACTCTACCAATAAATGTCTGCCCGGTAGCAAATGTTTCATAAGGAAATGGGTTAGTATGCATAAGGGTCCTTTAGTGCTTAAATTTAAATACTATTAGTAGTATAGCATATAAATTTAAATAAAGAAACTTTTAGTATTTAAAATTAAGTACTAAGCTTACTTATGTGATTTTTTCAATATATAGTTTTTTTTGATACAGTTCAACTATGATGGCTAACCCCTCTACGTATGGAAGTGGTAGTAATAGCGTTGGTGGTGCAACTATGGCAATAGGCTTATTAATGGCTTTTACTGGTGTCCAAGTGCCAAAGCCATTTAATATGTTCAAAGTCACAAATAACAAAACAAAAAAAACATGGACAAAAGAATGGTCTTTTGGTTCTGGATGGAAATTAAACACTAGCCGAGTAATGAGAAAGGTAATTTATGATGATATATTTATATACCACTCAATTTATATAATCTATACTTGCTTAAGGTTTATATAAAAAATGAACTTACAAGTCCTATTAGTCCACCAAAGACTCCGCCCCAAACAATAAGCCAAGACAGATGTGCTTTTATAAGTTTTTGAACTATCTCTTTTACTATCTGAGGTGTCAGTTGATTTAATCTTTCATCAATTATATTTTCAATGTTATTAATCATATCAGAACTTAAAGATGAGTTTTGCATATGGTTTTGCAAGGTGTTGTTAAAAGCTTGAGAATTAACTATCTTGATTACAGCATTTTTCATTTTTAGTGAGAATGGTTCACGAAGAGCATCTAGCGCGCTTTCTCCTCCAAACATTCCCAGCATTCCTCCAAAAGAAGATTCCATAACCGTTTTGCTTAGAGCATCAAAAGCAGGACTAAAATCTGTTTCTTCGATAATCGGTTCTAGGTTTATCTTTTGTTCTTCATTTTTAAAAAAATTATCCAATTGCTCTATTGTGAAGAACTGATTCATCATAAGGTTCTTTATAGATAGTTTAAATGATTCGAATCTTGCTGGTATCACGCCTGAACCATAGAGAAGAGGTACTCGTTCAAATAGCATATGGATTGCCAACTGATTTGTCAAGGCACCTGAGAGTGCAAAAAGACCTGTAAAAAGTAGTAGTGAACTATAATTGTTTTGTAATAAGTAGGATATTACTATAAGTAATAATGCCATTAAGTTTGTCACAATGCTTTTATTCAAATTATTCCTTCAAAAATGAAATTATACTAAAAGATTGGTATAATAAGGCAAAAATAATTAAAAAGAGAAATTTTATGAACAAAGAAAGTTACGAACTTTTTAAAAGCTCAAATATTGAAGATATTTTAGAAGTTTTAAGAAATGAACTGAGCCTTAGAAATGAATCCCCTTTTTGGGCAGATAAAGTACTGCCCTTTTCTGAAGCGATATTAAGTATATTGATTCCACTTAGAAATATAGATATGCTTTTTACGCCAGAGGGATATAAAGCAGATGAACTCACTCCTGAGCTTTTTTTATCTTGGAGCGATTTTGTCAGTTTAAAGTCCCTAGCCTTTACCATACAAAAATCAAATGTAGCAGAGGAGTTACTTAGAACAAAGCTGGATAAGTCGGTTTGCGAAAAGTATAAATATATTGATTTAAGCAAGTTGGGTGATTACCTTGCTAGGTATACGGTAAACCTAGAAGATGAAAACTTAGATTTTCCAATATCTAATTATAATTTACATCAAGGTGTAAGTAATGTAATAAAATCATTACTATAAGAGTTTCTAATGATTTCATTTATAGAGTATTTTATTAAAAACAAGAGATTGAGCTATATGCTTTTAGTCTTTTTAGCGTATATGGGTTATAACGCATATGTTAATATCCCTAAAGAGATATTTCCGGATGTAGAACTTGATAAGATAAGTGTACTTGGTGCGTATAGTGGTACTAGTGCTTCAGTTATGGATAAGATGGCTGTTCGTGATATTGAAGATGAACTAAGCAATATCAATGGAATAGATAAGACTGAAACTACTATCACACCCGGGGCTTTTGCAATAATATTGACTTTAAATGAAAGTGCAAATAAGATAAATACTCTTTCTCGTGTAAAAGATTCTATAGCAGTCACAAGACAGTACCTTCCATCGGACATGAATGAACCAATTGCGAAGCTTTTAGACAAAAGTAGACCACTTATAAAGTTGTCATTATCATCAGATAAACTTTCACGAGGTGAACTGACTGTAGTGGCTAAGGAAGTAAAGTCAAAACTCTCAAAAATAAAAGATATAAGTGAAGTCCTTATACGCGGTGATTCTAAAGAGGAAGTCTCAATAAGTATAGACTCACAAGCTATATTGGCTTATAAGCTAAATCATGCAAGTATACAAAAAGCTATATCTGAATTGTCATATATATTTCCAATAGGGGATATTGAGCAAAAAGGTAATTTTGTTTATATCTCCACCGCAAACGGTAAATCTAACGCACTTGAATGGGAAGAAAGCATTCTAAATATAGATGGACGTTATGTTAGACTTGGAGATATAGCCAAGGTAAAGATTGAGTACCCTCAAACGGACACTTTAGCAACATTTAACTCCAAACCAACGCTTACACTTAAAATATCAAAAGGGGAGAGGGGAGATTCTATAGCCCTTTCTAAAAAACTTAGAGAATATATAAAAAAACAGAAGAAAAACTATGATAGAGTTGAGTTTAATTTTTATCAAGATACTTCTAAACCTGTTGAAAATAGATTAAGTACAATTATCTCAAACTTGTTACTTGGGTTGATTCTAGTATTTTTCTCAATGTATATATTGATTAATCTTCGTATAGCATTGATAGTAGCTCTTGGAATACCGTTTTCTTTTATAATAGGTTTACTTTTTATTTATTATATGGGTTATTCTATTAACATAGTCTCCTTACTTGGAGCCTTGATAGTGATAGGTATAGTTGTTGATGATGCTATAGTTGTAAGTGAAAATATTCAACGGCACATAGATGAAGGTATGGATAATTATGAAGCTGCAGTTGCAGGTGTAAAAGAGATGATACTCCCTGTTACTTTAGCTACTGTATCGACAGTAGCCGCATTCTTGCCTATATTTATGATGAATGGAGAAATTGCTCTTTTTATTATTTTGATTCCAATTACAGTTGTTATGATCTTATTAGGTTCACTTTTAGAAAGCTTTTTATTTCTGCCTTTGCATGCTCAGGAGTATTTGAGAAAAAGTAATAATCTTATAGATTGGACACCTTTTCAGAATCTATATGAACGAACTTTGTCATTTTTAATACACTATAAAAAAACATTTGTTATTTTATTTTTAATTTTGATTCCAATATTTACCGTTATTACGGCAAAGTCTATGAAATTTCAGTTTTTTCCAAATTTTGATGGTAATTACATCTATATATCCGGGAAACTGGATATAAATACCCCACTTGAAGACACCTATAAAATCTCTAGAGAGATTGAAGCTAAGATGATGGAGTACTCAGATGAGTTTTCTCTTAAATCTATATCTTCAGTTGTAGGCTATAGAAGAAGTCTCTCAGGTGAGACGCAAAGAAACAACAGTGTATTTATGGTTACGATGGAACTATATGACAGAGAAAAAACGGATTTTATAAATAAGTATATAAATCCAGTTTTAAATATGAGTTTTGAGTTTAATAATCCTGAAAATATTAGAAAAAAACAAACCTTTGAATTATCTCCCCGTGTAAAAGAGATAATAAAACCATATAAAGACAAGTATCACATGATAGAACTTGGGGCTATGGAAGATAAACCCGGTTTAATTCGAAGTGATATTCAGATAAACCTCTCAGGAAGTGATGACAAAGCACTTCAAGGAGCGATTAAAAAGCTTGAAGATGGGTTGGCAAAGATACAGCATATTAAAAATGTGAGTGATAATATTAAATACGGAAAGATGGAGTATAAGATAAAGATAAACTCATACGGGGAAAGTCTCGGTTTAACCGAAAGTGCTGTTGCTAAAGTTTTAAGCTCTTATTTCTTAGAAAAAAGACAGGCTACAACTTTTAATAGCCGTGGAGTAATGGAGATAAAAACTCAACACAAAAATAAAGACAATACAAATACTCTACTTGACTTTAACATAGCTATAGCCGGTAATAAGTATGTAAAGTTGACAGATATTGCAGATATAGCAGAGATTAGAGATTATGAAAAAATAAACAAGTTAAATGGTAGTATCATCAAAACTGTCTATGCAAATGTTGATAAAAGGCACATTACACCTAGTGAAGTCTTGAGTATTCTCGAACCGGTATTAAACGAGCTGAGAAATTCAGGTATAGAAGTTAATTTACTAGGTGAAAATGAAAAGAAAAAACAGTTAAAAGATGACATGAAAAAATCATTCGTATTGGCTATATTCTTAATATTTTTGACACTTCTTTTGATTTTTTCTAAAATCAAGTACGCCTTAATGGTTATGAGTATAATCCCGCTTTCAGTACTAGGTGCCTTACTCGGACACAAGTTGTTAGGGATTAATTTGTCTATGCCTTCTGTTATCGGTATACTTGGATTGGCAGGTGTTGTTATAAATGACGGGATTATAATGTTGGATTTTTTACATGGAACGCATAAGTCAGAAGAATTCTTTATAAGGGCAAAGCTTAGACTAAGACCTATAGTCATAACCTCTGTAACGACATTCTTAGGTTTATTTACACTTATTTTTTATGCAACAGGACAAGCTGTGATTTTACAGCCGATTGCTATTTCATTAGGGTTTGGTTTGATTTGGGGTACGATTTTGAATTTACTGTATCTTCCAACTCTGTATGCAATGGTAAATAATATCAAGCCTATCAATAAGATTTAATCAAAAGAACATAAGATATAGTGCGCCCCAAAGTAAAAAGACAATAAATGCAATCATTCCAAAGATTATGATAATCCTTGTAGTGAAGTAAAATAAGAACTTTATAAAGTTCATCTAAAACTATTTATATGGAAGAATTGGAAGTTTTTTGTATATAGCGTACATCATACCACTTTGAAGGTCTATAACATTATAGTTCATTTTCTTTGACAAAAAGGTCGCTAGCACCTTTGTTCTACTTCCAGTTCTACAAATAATGGCAAAAGGTTTACTTGTATCAACTGCTTTATTCAGCTTATCTAAAAAAACCTTTAAGTCATAGTTTCCTTTTTCATTAAAAAGCATAATCGGTATAGCTCTTTTTAAAAGACCTGTTTCTTTCCATTCTCCAGGTGTTCTTATATCAACAATCGGAGTCTTTGAATCTAGAAGTTCTTGCGTAACATATTCATTTGTAACTGTTGCATATAATGAGACGCTTATAAGTAAGAATGACAATAATGTTTTTTTCAATATCTATCTCCATAGTTTAAAATTAATGTATAATTATAACAAAAATAATATTTATAAATTAAACATATGGATTACTTGTTTTTATAAAAGCTTTAAATTTACTAAGTAAATATTAAGAAGTTTAGATAATAAGGAATGTAATAGTAGGAGTATTAATGGCATCACAAAAAGCGATAGATAATTCACAAAGATTAAGATACATAAGGGCTCTAGAGAGGTTTCACAAAAGTATATTGTCTTATTTATTAAACACACCGGAACTTACGATTGATGGATATAACAAAAAAATAATAAATGCTCTAAAGGTCTTAGAAAGGGTTGAAGAGGTCGATATATATAAGGGTGAGTTACAAGATTTGCAAAAACTAGTTAAAAAAATGATTGACTATAGAGATTCTGATACTGAGATTGATGATATAAAAGAGATATTATTATATAGTTCAAACCAGTTGGATAAATCAAAAAACTCTAGAAGATATAAAAAAGATAAACACACCCAATCAAAATATGATGATTGGGAGTAGGTGAGTTATATTACTTTTTGCTCTTCTTGTAACATATAGTCTAGTAGGCTAAAGAGTTTAGTAGACGCTTCTTCCATATCATCAAAGTTTTTGATAATCATATCTGAATGTGCCAAAGTCTCATCCTGCGCATTTTTTTGTAAGTAACTGAGGTTTGTATGAACTTTTGCATTAACCGTTTTACGAGGTATATCAAGTTGAGAAAATGTTGCAGTATGTGAAAATCTTCCTTCACCCTCACTAGAACACCATTCTCCCAGTCGACATTTGTCAGTTGGTTTAGAAGGTACTACATTCTTTAGTGAAATCATAGAGTTGTAAGCACGAGATTTAAATAAAATCTGGTCTAATTTTGCCAGTACGATAAACACACTGTTTTCCATTTTAAATGAACTGTCAACAATCTTTGAAGAGTTATCGCTTAGTTCAACAAGAGTGTCTTCAAAACCGTTTATTTTTTGGGTTGAACCTTCTACTGTTATTTTCATATGTTCTGAACTAGATTGAATGTCATTCATATCTTGTTGTAAAGATTTGATTGATACGGAAATCTCTCCTGTAGCTTTATGTGTACGCTCTGCTAGTTTTCTTACTTCGTCCGCAACAACCGCAAAACCACGACCATGTTCTCCTGCTCTGGCTGCTTCAATAGCTGCATTTAAAGCAAGTAAGTTAGTCTGATCTGCTATATCCGTAATCAGTTCAATAACTGAAGTTATCTCATTGGCTTGATTTGTAATCTCTACAATACTATGGTTATTAAGTGTTACCTGCTCGCTTAATTCACCTAGCTCGCTTGTTATATCTGTAATATCATTACGAGAGTTTGAAGCTAATTCTGAAGCTTGCTTAGTAGCAGAGGTAATCATTTTTAAATCATCAATATTAACTCCTAAATCAGATATAATAAGGGACAAAGACTCAGAAACATTTACACTTTTTACACTTATTTTGGAGTTAAAGACATCTCTTTGTGCTTTATCATTTTGAGATTTCATAAATTCTATACTAGTTCCAACACTCTCAATAGCATCTACAAATTCACCCTCCATACCTTCTGAGGATATTTTGTGCGTAAATATACCTTTACTGGCATCAGTGATGGTAGTATTTATCTCATGAATAAGGTCTTTTGTATGGCATATAAGTCTGGATAACTCTCTGCCCATAATGCCTAGTTCAGTTTTATGCTCAACTTGATCATCTTCTATTGTACTATGGTTGGAAAAGTCACCTTTTGCAACATATCCTATAAGCAAGGTAAAGTCTTTAATCCCACTAACTATTGACCTTTGAATCATTGTAGCAAAGACTAATACAATTAGACCAACAATAATCCCCATGATAAGAATCAGGTATTTAAAAAAGGTGATCTCTTTACCAAGAAACAAAGAATCTTCTCTAAGTTCAGATCCCTTAAGAGTTACAAGCTTTTTAAAAGCCTCTCTTGATTTGTTTGCAAAGGGTGTTAAGTCACTTTTATAATTTGCATAAATAACATCTTTATTGTTTTTTATATCATCAGCAGTTAATGACTTCATCATCTTATAAGAGTTTTCTAAAAATAACATTGTGGAAGACTTGGCATCTACAACCATACTAAGTGATTCTTCATTTGCCATTAATTGTTCTAGTTTATCAAAATTAGTTCTTATACTTTCGATTCTGTCATTAAGCTTAACCATATTTTTCTCATAGTTACCACCTAACAAAATATCACGTGAAGTTCTACTAATATAGTTTAGCTTTTTTTCTATTTTAAGAGTGGTTAATTCACCAATCATAGAATTATGATGTAAGTGATTATACTTTGTCTCTATATTGGTCATAGCCAGAAATATAAAAATTGCTGCAGAAAACACCGAGATTGTAACCATTGCAATAAAATAGTTCATCTTTTTTTGTATACTTAAGTTCTTTAACATGGATATCCTTATCAATACTTATAAAAGAATAATAACATAAGATTAGTAACAATAACTTATATTTTTTACATTTTTCACAGACAATAGTAGATGAGTTTATAAATACATAAATTGAGATAACAGTATTATAATAACAACAAAACTAAAAGGGAAAAAGTGGCTTTTAAATACCCATGGATTGATTTTGAATAGTTTTTGATTTATACCTCTGAGTCCAAGCCATGAAGCCAAAAAAGCTTTTATACTAAGAATTATTTGAAAACTACTCATACCGTCTTCACCGATAACACCGAATACTTGTGAAATCATGTATAAGCCACTAGCTACTGCAACCATTAAAGCATAAGGTACAACCTTCCTTACATGAACCATAATTGCTTCTCTAGCTTTTATATGTTCTTCTTCATTCAATGTTTGTGACATTTTAGATAAAAACAATATATCTACAAATAAAAAACCACCGTAAATAAAAACAGAGAAGATGTGTATAGTATGTATAATAGTGTAAGTGATGGTATATCCTTTTTTTGTGTATTTTAACATACCTATAGACTATACAATATTGCTTTGTATCAATTATTGTTGAGTCACATTTTGAGTGCAATTAAAATTCATAAATATAAAATAGTATCTATCCAATAAGTTTTGTTATAATATACATCATAATATTGGCATAATTACAGGAGTCAGACATCAAGCTATTATTTTTAATACTTTTAGTATTCGTATCAATAACCTTAAATGCAAAATCTAACTTTGGAGATTTTCTTGATAGTCAAGTCAGTATTATTCATCAGATAAATGATGAAAATGCTACAAAAGAGTTTATTCTAACAATCACATCAGAACAAGAAAAGCTTTATTCTAGTAATTTAAATAATATTCTTGCCAATAAAAATATATATTTGCAGACAAAGGTCTCTCACGATTCTGAGATTTTTGCTATTGAAAAAATCATAAAACTAAATAAAAGACATTCAAATAAATATGCAGTTATCAGAGACGAGGTTCTGATAAAGTCATATAAGGTTATAGATATGCAAAACCTAATGATAAAAGAGGTGTTGCATGCCTTGGATAAATATAATTATGCAGAGTTTCAAGTCAAAACAAGTGAACTGTTTGCTAAAAATCAAATAGACGTACATAAGTTTAGTAATGATAGGTATATGAAAATTTTAGAACACAAAGATGAATCAAAGGTTATAGATCAAGCTAAAAAAAATATAAGAGATTTTTATGCACTTCTTGAAGTGAACTCAGATTTTATCAGACATATTTCTATCTTTGATAAAAAAATATACACATTAAATAAATACTCACAATACAGTCTAATAAAACCAGTCTTATTTATAAACAGTCTACAAGTTGTTGAAACAATCAACTCAGTTATATTACCGTATGGTTTTGATGTTGTTAAACTTATTATTATAATGCTATTGATTATATTAGTATATTTAATTCGTAAAGTTTTTTATAATATTTTACAGAGATATATAGTCCAAATAAAATCATTAGAAAAGTATTCTAAAGATATTCTTGGCAGTATTAGAAAACTGGTTGAGACAACAATAATATTCATCAATGTAGAATTGGTAGTATATGTATATAATGATTTTGTAACTATAGAATCCACAAGTAAAGTGTTCAATGTAATATATGGATTCTTATTTACCTTTATAGTCTATAGAATTGCTAATTCTATAGCTAAAATCAAAGTAAAAGAGATACAAGTTGGTAGTGACTCAGTAAAGTATGAGGTGATTAACGTCGCTATCAAAATTATAAGTTTCACGATCTGGATTATTGGTTTATTAATCATTTTATATTTATCAGGGGTAAATTTAACTGCAGTTCTATCAGGACTTGGTATTGGTGGTTTTGCGATTGCTTTAGCAGCTAAAGATTCTTTGGCAAACTTTTTTGGAACTTTATCTATCTTACTTAGTGATGTCTTTTCTCAAGGAGACTGGATTGAAGTAGATGGTAAAGAAGGTACGGTAGTTGAAATAGGTTTAAGGGTTACAACACTGAGAACCTTTGATAATGCATTAGTATCTATTCCAAACTCTGTCGTATCAAATAAAGATGTTAAAAATTACAATAGACGTTCGCTAGGTAGAAGAATTAAAATGAGCATAGGAATAAAATATGATTCTAAGCCAGATGATATACGAAATGTAATTGATCAAATATACAACACGCTTGATAAACATCCAGCTATAGCAACCGAAAATACAGAGTTTATACATAAGGATACCCAGTATAGAGCAAGAATAGTTCGTTCTAAGGATGATGAGAAAGGTGTAAAGAAAACATTACTGGTATATTTGGATGAGTTTAGTGATTCAAGTATAAATATTTTAGTTTATTGCTTTAGTAAAACTGTTCAATGGAAAGAATGGCTAGAGGTAAAACAGGACATAATGTTTGAGATAATGGAAATCTTAAAAGTAAATAATATTGAGTTTGCGTTCCCGTCTTTGAGTATATATAACGAAAATGAAAAGGAAATAATAGAGTATTAATTAAAGATAACCTGATATTTAGATTTTTTAGATAGAATCACTCTCACAAAAAAATTAACACAAAGAATTTATGCTATGCAAAATACACAAGCAAGAATAAATATATATGCACTTTTATCCCGTGTTTTACTTCAAGAATTAGATAGCGGTCTTTTAAATACAATTAAAAATGATGAAAATATTTTAGAATTTTTTCCAACCTTAAAAGAATGGGAACCATTTAAAGAGCTTGGAGATAAGGAACTTTTAGAAGAGTACTTAAATCCGGATTTTGTGAATTTGTCTATATTACATCTTATTCCATATGAAACATTTTATACTAGAGAAGACCAGATGATAGAGACTGGTGGAGCTAATCCTGTTACAGATATGTACAGCGCTTATAACTTTATGGTTGACTTTGAAGAAGCTCGTACTATCTCTGCTGATCATATTGGCGTTGAACTTGAGTTTATGCACCATCTAAGTGTAGCTGAGTTAAAAGCACAAGAAGAAAATGATGTAAAAGCTACAAAAGAATTAAAAGAGATACAGCACGAATTTTTAAATAAACATCTTTTAAAATGGGCACCTATGTATCTGATAAATATGAAGTTTGAAGCAAGAAGTCCACTTTATTATGATGCTGCTGAAATGGCATTAGAATTTATATTAAGCGATAATGAATATTTGGTAAAAGAGTTAAACATATAGATGATACAACTTGCTGCCAGTCGTTGTGTCCGTTCACTCTCACGTGATAGTGAATGTAACAAATGTGAAGTTATCTGTCCAACTAATGCAATTGTTGTAGGAGATAATCCGCTTCCGAGTATAAACTTTTCCGCCTGTGTAGGATGTGGTGCATGTGATGCAATTTGTCCTAATGAAGCATTGTCGTTAGATGATTTTAGTCCAACAGATTTTTTCTTCAGTTACATAGAAGATGAAGAAAATTTAATTTCATGTAGAAAAAATGTCCCATGTATAGCTGCATTAAATGTTGAAAATATTATTTCAATGGCAGTACTAAAAAAAGAAATTATCTTTGATATGGGTCATTGTGATGGATGTCATATAGCAAATACATGTAAGCCACAGATAGAAAAGAATTATGAAGAAGCCTCTTATATGCTAGAAGCTATGCAAAGTGACTCAGTTATTAAGCTTGAAGATGTAAAGTATGAATCAAGTGAACCTGAGGACGGTAATGCAAGTAACAGAAGAGAGTTTTTGAACTCTATTAACTTAACAACAGTTGCTAAGACTAAACTAGAATTTGAAAAAGAGATAAAAAAAGCTACTGATGAGTTAGTTGAACATACTCTAGAAAAAGCCGACATAGCACTTTTGAAAAAAAAGCGTATAACTGATAGAAGAAAGCTTTTCTTCACTGCCATTAAGCGTGTTGAAACACCGTCTCAATTTCATGTAGTGGATGCATCAGAGCTTAGTTTTACATCATCAAAGCTTTTAGATACTCAGACATGTACAGCTTGTCAAATGTGTTATAGGGTTTGTCCAACTGGAGCGCTAACTTCAGATGTAAAAAACTCTAAAATAGATTTTGATCCATTTCTTTGTATCAAGTGTCATATATGTCATGATGTATGTGAACCGGATTCTATAACTTTATCACCATCATATAATGTTAAAGAGTTTTTTGATCCAGCAGTTGTTAATTTAATTGCTTTTAATGTAAAAAGATGTGATGAATGTAATGTGATATTCAGTACAAATACTAGGGATAACCTTTGTTACAGATGTAAGGCTGAAGAAGAAGAAGCTAGAGAATTATGGGGAATAACAGATGAGATGTAGGGAAATAAAATTATGATGAATAATGCTAATGAGATATCTCATCAAACAAAATTGTATGGTTTTATAGGTGAGTTTGCCGGTCAAAGCAGTATATCAGCAACTCTGAACAAAAACTTTAAAGCTAATAACAAAGATGCAATGATGATTCCTATGAATATCCGTGAAGATGATTTTTATTTTACAGTTGCTAATATGAAAAAATCTCATGTAAACGGTGCGCTTATTTCAAATGAGTATGTAACAAGTGTGCTTGAAATACTAGATGATTCCACTGAGATAGTTAAAAAATCAGGAATGTGCGATATTTTAATCAGAGATGGTGAAAAACTTATTGGGGATGTATTAGCGGCTCATGTCTTAATCAAGTTTTTAAAAGAAAAAAATGTAGAAAAGATTGCACTTATTGGTATAAATCATTACGCAAAATCTTTTGTAAGTTCAGAGGATTGTTTTAAGCTTGATTATTATGATGAAAACATAGAATCTTTAATGAGCTTTACAAACGAGATGAATATAGAAGATGCTGATATCAATCGTATAGCAGCGGATATGAAAGTAGACTTATCAAAGTATGATGCTGTCTTAAACTTTTCAGATTTAAGTAGTTTGGATATGCTTGAACAAATACCCAATATAAATATAGATTTAAAACAAAAAAAAGAATTCTCACTTTTAAAACAAAGAGTAATTGAACTTGAAGGTGATTATTTTGGGTTTGAAGAGTTATTGGATGAAGTAGGCAACGGTATGTATGATTTTTTAAAAAATAAAAATCATCTTGATTATGATAAATCAGATATGAGATTTTAAAAAAGGAAAATAAAAATGAACCAACATGATTTAAGTGATTTAAAAGAAGAGTTTGATAGATTTGTAAAAGATAAGTGTGACACAGATCCTGAAAATGGACCTGCAAGAGATAGAGATGCTGGGGATAAAGAAGATGATGAGCCTGTTCCTCAGTTTGTTGATGCTCTAACGGCTAAGTTGTTATCACCTGAGCAAAGCGGTGTATATCTTTCACGTTTAGATATTAAAAGAGTTGCTGAGGCTATTGATGAATCAATACCAATAAAAGAGCGGGTTAAAATGGTTAAAGCTCTTTTTAGACATACAACTAAGCAACAGTACTTAGTAGATGCTTTTACTGAAATAGATAAACATATAAATGGTCGTATTTTAATCTATACAGAACTTTCAGAAGCTTTTCCGTCTTCTAAAGAGATCTTTGATGAACACATTCTAAAGGCTAAAAAAACTATGAGAATGTTTGAGACAATAATTTCAGATTTTGAAGAGATAGAGCCTACAGACGATCCAATGTTCGTTTAATTTAAATTTGCGTTAGCAATTTAAATTAAAATAGCGACGCATTTACTGCATTGTTGTTTTCGTCATGCACCTTAAGTGCACTTCTTCAAACACGCCTTGCAACTATATCACTTTTTAACTTTTGCCATTGTCTTGAGCGTATGGAATATTTTGGAATAAAATATTTACGGAAGCTCAAAATAGGACAATGGTACTTTGTCCCTTTTACGCACTATAGTATATTCATAGCCTGAAGCTGTAACCATCCTTGCCAGATAACTGAAGATAAGATTCCAGCTACAAAACCTGCAATTATATCATCACCCATTACACCAATTCCACCAGGTGCTTCACGGTCAAGTCTACCTATGATAGACGGTTTTACTATGTCGAAGTATCTAAATAATACAAAGGACATTAGACTTTGTACCAAAAATCCATTTTCCAGTGTAGTTACTTCACTTATACCGACACTAATAGCCGGAGCTACACTTAGTGCAAACCACATTCCGGCAAGTTCATCAATAACGATTCTTTTATCATCATGTATACCGCTTTGTTCTTCATATTTATTAATTTGTTTAATAGCGATTATACTAATTAAAACCGTTGCTAAAAACAGAGTATATGCATCAAAATAGATAAGAATTAACATTCCGAGTGGAAGAGATACTAATGTCCCAACAGTACCTGGTGCTTTTGGTGCTAAACCGCTGTATCCTAAAGTTATAAAAAACCAATTCATCTTATGCCTTTTTGTTTTAGTGATAGTTTAGTGTTTATATAAGCGGTTCTAAAAATCAAAAGATAAAACAGGAAGTTTTATCGATTTTTAGCCTCTGAAAAATCACATGATGTGATTTTGAGAATGAGCTTATAAAAATACTAAACTATGTAAGTGACGTCGTTTGATAAAGTCTCATTAACTCTAAATAAAAATCTTTTTCCGTATGTTCTTCTAAAAGACCCTCTACAGGTAAGAGATCATAGTATAGTTTTTCTAGATTTTTAAATCTGTTTGGAAATAGCTTAGATAATATAAAAGCCGATATCTCTTTCCTTATTAGCATTGTTGGAGGCAATATACCCAGTTCCAAAAGTTCTAAAATAGAATCTGCATGGTAAGATATTTGATGATGTTGACCATGTGGACAAGTGTCTTTACTGACAAGAGTTGTACACTTATCACAGTATACATATTCACTTGCTACATTTATTTCTATATCTATTCCTACAACCCTGTCAACTATTGATTTATTCGCATTGGAATCATAAAACATTCCAAGACCGGCATGGTTTCGTCCAATAGTGAGCCTATCACATCCATAGTTATTTGCTACAATAGCATCGATAATAATTTCATTATATCCTGCAAATATGTAACTATTTTCCAATGGAACTATAACAACATGATTTTTTATCAAGAAGTTGTTTATAAAGAACTCTAAAGCTTCTTTTCTTGTTTCATAGTCAAGGTTAGATTCGGTATATGGTTTTAGCAAAAATATAACCAGTAAATCAGTATTTTCAAGAGTCTGACGAATAAGTCTCTCATGGGCACGATGTAGAGGGTTTGCTGCCATTACAAGTGATGTTGTATGTTTAGCACCTATAAGTTTCTTAGCGTCAGTAATAGTTTGCTTATTTGTATTGCTTGATTCATTTATAAGGGTATAGTTCCCACTTACCGCTAAAGAACCAAGTCTATTCATTGTTGCTTTTACACCTGGATGATTTATGTCATCAGTTCCATAAATCTGCTTTATTCTATCACTTGGATCTATATGAAACACTTCTTCAACTATTAATGTTGCAAAAGGCTGGTCATTGAAAAATATAGTTATTTCTTCGGATTTTTCCACATTATTTAGAACTTTAGAATTCATTTTTCCTGATGGAGCCAGTATAAAAGGAAACGGAAAGGTTATGCCATCTATTAAACCTGTTTGTAAAACTTCTTTATACTCTTGTGAGTTCATTAAAGATTTGGCAGGATAAAGTAAACCATCTTTTAGTAGTTCTAAAGCAGAAGCTGCTTCTTTATCTATAAGTAATGTTTTATTTTTTCTTGATGATGTCATATTTCTTTCTTTTTTCCCATAGACTTTTACGTGATATTCCAAGTTTTTTTGAAAGTTCTGTATCAGGAAATTTATGTTGATAATTTAAAACTATGAATTTAACATAGTCTTCTATAGGAAGTATTTCACCTTGATCAAATACATTGTTTTCGCTTTTTATTTCAATGACATTACAGTCTTCATCATCAATTTTATCACTACTTGAGACAATTACTGTCTTGTCCTCTATAAGAGATAAAAATACTTTTCTATCTGCTTTTTTAAGAGTATGAAAGTCTATAATATAAAGTAAGGTATTACTTGATACTGTCTCAATCTCATCCATAGATTTTAAATCACTTAGAGTTATAAAGTGAATCGGTAAATTATTCTTATTAGCATAAGCAAAAGCAAAAGAATCAGCATACTTCTGTATACCGCATGATATAAATAAAGGAAGTTCCACATTATCAAAATTATTATCTTGGCTCACTGCTTTAAATGAATGAGACAGATATTTGTCATAGGCTTCATTTCTTTTCTTTAATTTTTCATAATCTTGATAATGGTCTATTTTTCTTACTAGCTCCTCAATCATGAATGGTTTTAAAATGTAGTCTTTAGCCCCTGCAGATAATGGTTTGGACACTGTGTCATTACTGATATAAGATACCATTAGTATGATAATAGACTTTTTAAATGTTTCTATTACTGGATTAAAATCTTGACCATTTATATTTGTGGATAATAAAACAACATCATAGTTATTTTCTTTTATTGCATCTCTTGTTGAAGTGCACATCTCACACACATGACCAAGTTCACCTAATTTAGTTGCGATACTTTGTGCTAAGTATATTTCATTTTCTATAATTAGTATTTTCAATTTATTACCTTAAAATTAATCTTTATAATATTTATTTTGTCCAATCAAAATATTTTAAATTTGCATTTGCTATAACGGCTACGCCTTCACTTCTCCCGATAAAGCCAAGCTTTTCAGTTGTTGTTGCTTTTACATTGACTCTGCCTGTATCTATATTTAGTATAGAGCTAAGTGTCTTTCTCATGGCAAGTTTATATTTTGAAACTTTTGGTTTTTGAGCAGTTATTGTTAAGTCAATATTAACAATAAGAAAACCAAAATTGTAAAGTTTGGTAATAACTCTTTTAAGCAACTCTTTTGAATCAATACCTTTGAATTTATCATCATTATCAGGGAATAGCATTCCAATATCTCCCATACCTGATGCACCTAAAAGAGCATCTATTAGAGCGTGAATCGCTACATCTCCATCACTATGGGCTATAAATCCATATTCAGATTCTATTTCTACACCGCATAAAAACATCTTACCGCTGTTTCCAAATGCATGTACATCAAAACCGGTTCCGCTTAGTATGTCATTTGATGGCTTGTTTAAACAGTTTAATTCTTTTAAGTCTGAAACATGAGTTATTTTATTAGCACTGCTCTGACCTAAAATAAATTCTCTTGTACCGTTGTTATGTACAATAGCACTGCTTTCGTCTGTGAATTCTTTATCTGTTTTAAGAGCATCTTTTAGAATCTTGGTTGTGGAAAGCTGTGGGGTTTGAATTCTTTTAACTTTTTCTCTGTCTATAGTTTCATTTTCATAAACAATAGTATCTGTAACTTTTAGATATGGAACTATACAGTCAGCATTGCCCTTAAAAGATAGTATATATTTAAAAAAATCTTCATTTACACAGGCTCTGGCTATATCACTTACTAAAACAAATTTTGTGTCGACTTCTTTAAGTGAGTTATTTAAAGATTGCTGTCTAGTATTGGAACCTTCAACAAATGTATACTCAGCATAAGTTTTCATAAACTCTATATCTTCGTATGAAGAAGTAACAATTATTTTTGAAAAAAGTTTCATTTTTTCACATCTATCTGCAACAAACTGCCATAAAGGTTTATGCTCTATTCTTAGCCATTGTTTCTTAACATCAAGTTCAAACCTAGTTGAGCTACCTGCTGCTAGTAATATAAGTGTTGTATCAGACAATAAAATTCCTAAATTTTAAAAGTGTTACGAAATTATACATCGAAAATACTTTTTTTTATCTTGATGTTATTAATTAGATGTGAATTAAATACAAATATTATATAAAATTTTCAATCAATATATTCACTTAATATTATATTAACTTTATTTGATTATATTTCCACATACTTAATAAATTTATTATTTGAAATAATTAGGAGAAATTATGAGAAGTTCATGGGTAGAAAAACGTGAAGACGATCCTGTTAAAACTCAAATGTATTATGCAAAAAAAGGCATAATTACTGAGGAAATGGAGTATGTTGCAAAAATAGAAGACCTGTCTCCTGAGTTAGTTCGTAGTGAGATTGCAAGAGGGCGTTTGATAATTCCTGCAAATGTAAATCACAAAACATTAGAACCTATGGCGATTGGTATTGCATCGAAATGTAAGATTAACGCAAATATAGGCTCATCAGCGATAGCGTCTGATGTTCAAGGTGAAGTTGAAAAAATGCAGGTTTCTCAGCACTATAAAGCCGATACCGCCATGGATCTTTCAACAGGTGGAGATTTGGATGAAATTCGTAGAGCGGTTATAGAATCATCAAAAATCCCTATCGGTACAGTTCCAATCTATCAGATTCTTCATGATGTCGGAAACAAGATAGAAGATTTAAGCATAGAAGTCATGCTTGAAGTTTTAGAGCGTCAAGCGCAACAGGGTGTATCATATTTTACTATTCATGCAGGTTTCTTACTTGAGACTATGCCAAAGATTGCAAAAAGAAAAATGGGGATAGTATCTCGTGGTGGCTCATTAATGGCAGCTTGGATGATGCACTACCATAGAGAAAATCCATTTTATACTGCGTTTGATGATATTTTAGATATTTGTGCTAAATATGATGTTTCACTTTCACTTGGTGATTCTCTTCGCCCAGGTTGTTTAGCCGATGCTTCTGATGATGCACAATTAGGTGAACTTAAAGTATTAGGTGAACTTACCTTAAGAGCTTGGGAAAAAAATGTTCAAGTTATGATAGAAGGTCCTGGTCATGTTCCATTAAATCAAATTGAACGCAATATGAAACTTCAGCGTGAACTTTGTCATGAAGCACCTTTTTATATATTGGGACCATTAGTTACGGATATTGCAGCAGGATATGATCACATATCCTCAGCTATAGGTGCAGCTGTTGGTGGATGGCATGGAGCAAGTATGCTTTGTTATGTTACACCAAAAGAGCACCTAGGGCTACCAAACGCTGAAGATGTTCGTGAAGGTATTATTGCATATAAGATTGCTGCTCATGCGGCTGATATAGCTCGTGGTCGTAAAGGTGCTAGAGATGTTGATGATGAGATGAGTGATGCTCGATATGCTTTTGATTGGGAAAAACAATTTGAACTTGCACTTGATAGTGAAAGAGCAAGAGAGTACCATGATGAGACTTTACCTCAGGATGTCTTTAAAGAAGCAGAGTTTTGTTCAATGTGTGGACCGAAGTTTTGTTCTTATAAAATAACTCAAGAAATCATGGATAACCCTGAGGCAATTGAGCGAATTTCAAGAGAAAATAAAGAAAGAGAAGCTGCTGAAGCTATAGCTTAAAAAATAAAACTATTGATATAAGACAATTTTTGTCTTATTTAAATATGATATGCTTCTAAAATAAAATCTCGCCTATATTTAGGCAAAGCTTTAGTCGATATAGTGACGTAAGCGAAGTAAAAGGAACTTTGTCCTTTTATGAAATAAAATTAAATTAAGGAATAATAGAATAATGACTAATGAAATTGTAAATTCAGCACTTTCAAAAGTAATGTATCCAGGATTTACTAAGGATATTGTTACTTTTGGTTTTGTAAACAGTATAGAAATAAATGGAACAGATGTAAGTTTCAACGTAGAAATTACATCAAGTGCACCAGAAGTAGCTGAGCAGATTAAAGATGAAGCGGTTAAAGAACTTAAAGCTGTCGGTGCAGGAAATGTTAACTGTAATATAAAAGCTCCAAAAATTCCAGAAGCTCAAGCAGCTCCTAAGAGTAAAAATATTGCTCCACATGTTAAAAACTTTTTAATGGTAAGTTCTGGTAAGGGTGGGGTTGGTAAATCAACCACATCTGTAAATATTGCAATTGCACTTGCGGCACAAGGCAAGAAAGTAGGTCTTTTAGATGCTGATATCTATGGACCAAATATTCCTCGTATGTTAGGTGTTTCTGATATTAAGCCAGAAGTTAATGGAAATAAAGTTCTTCCAATTAAGGCTTATGGTTTAGAGATGATGTCAATGGGTTCACTTATGGAAGAGGGTCAGTCGCTTATGTGGCGTGGTGCTATGATTATGAAGGCAATCGAGCAGTTCTTAAGAGATATCCTTTGGTCAGAGTTAGATGTTTTAGTTATTGATATGCCTCCAGGAACCGGTGATGCACAACTTACTTTAGCTCAGAGTGTTCCAGTTACAGCAGGTCTTACTGTAACTACACCACAATCTGTGTCTCTTGATGATTCTCGTCGTTCTTTAGATATGTTTAAAAAGCTTAACATCCCAATTGCTGGAATTGTTGAGAATATGAGTGGATTTATTGCTCCTGATACAGGTGTTGAATATGATATCTTCGGTAAAGGGACTTCTGGACCAATGGCTAAAGAGTTTGATACTGAGATTATTGCTGAGATTCCAATTGAGCCAAGTATAAGAACTGGTGGAGATGAAGGTAAGCCAATTACTTTTGTTAACCCAACCTCTGAGAGTGCTAAGCGTTACATGGCTGCGGCTGAATCTATATGGGCTACTATTGAAGCTGTAAATGCTGCTGGTGGTGCTACTAATGAGAGTGTACAGCCAACTACACCTCCGGGAGTATCAGCTTGTTCTGTATAGAATAAGCTTTTTCTTCATAAAACTTAAATAGCGACGCACTTGCGTCGTTAGCTTCTTCGATTTTTTCACTTTATATATTGTATAGCTAAAAAAATACTCTAAACTTACTTGTACTAAAGTATACTTCGTCATCACTGCCTAGCAACTTTACAACACTCTTTAAATTTTGAGGGAAAGTATATTATCCAATTTCGTAGAAATTTAGCTTTAGTCGTTACAGCAGCACTAGTGGGATAAAAGGAACAGGTTCCTTTTATGAGATAATTAAAAATCTTCTCCACTAGAGTGCATCTCAGGGATAAATTCAACTATTTTATTTCTACCAGTATTTTTTGCTTGATAGAGTGCCGTATCTGCATATTTTATACATTTCCATATAGTATCCCCATCAGTTGGGAATTTTGCTATACCTATACTGATAGTTTTTTGTAAAGTTTCTGAGTTTCCAACTTCAAATGATAATTTACCAAATGTTGAATGTATTTTATTTGCAACCTGTAATGTTCCTTCATCTGTAGCATTATGTAGCATAACTATAAATTCTTCTCCACCATAGCGAATTGCTAAGTCTGCTTCTCGAATATTTTCTTTTAGGATTTTTGCTAGTTGTACAATCACTTTATCACCAATATCATGACCATAAGTGTCATTTATCATTTTAAAGAAATCAACATCCAGCATCAATATAGTGTATTGATCACTGTTTCTTTCTGCCTGACTCATAACTTTATCTATAAATTCTTCTAAAAACCTTCTGTTGTAGAGTCCGGTCATCCCATCTCTAAGAGATGTGTCCTTAAGTTTCTCCATCAGTATTTGACTTTCAATAACTGGTTTTGCAGCTTCTAAATAATGTTTTACACTTGAAATATGTGGTTTAATATCTTCAATACTGTCTTCACTGACTGTTATAATAGATATTGTAATTGATATGTCGTGATTTATTGTAAAAGGTATACAAACATAGTTACTGTTTGCAGATGTACAAAGTTTACAAAGATTAGGAAACTCTGAGGATACAGTAACAGTGTTTGTTCTGTGAGCTCTACACTCATCTGCATCTTTATTTGCTTTTTCATAGCATATAGCTTTATCCTCAGTATTGTAAATTATCCTTCTCTCAGATGTTACATTGTTTATCTCATAAAATGCAAAGTGAGTGAGCTTGTATTTTAATTTTAATATGTCTATAATCCTATCATATACATCTTTTTTTGAAGCATCCAATTCTATGGTCTTTTTAAATTTATAAATATCACTTAACTCTTTAATGATTGTTTTAGCTTCATATAATGGATCAGATGAGGCAACACATCCCTGAGGTATGAAAGTTCCAAGATTTTCTTTAATATCTCCAAAGGTCTCTTGCATCTTTGTAAATAAGGTATTCATCCTATTTACGATTTTCTTGGCATCACCGCCTATAGTTGTAGTGAATTGATGAGTGAAATCACCACTATATGCTTTTTTAATTCCCACTTGCAGACTGGAAAACAGTTTTGTGTAAGGAGATACATAGTAGTTAATTAAGATTAGTACTAGAATAAGAAACACTAGGTTTAAACCAAGTATTCTTAAAATCGTAAACAATCCAGTAGAGCGCATACTTGTAATATCAAACTCCATACTTATAGCACCAAGTGTATCACCTCTATTTACATCATGACAGCTTAGACAACTGTATTCTCCACCAGTGACTGTTGCTTTATAAGGAATTGTAACTCTTAAGCTTATCCCTTCTGTATGCTCCGTAACCTCTTGTATTATATCTCCAGACTTTAGTACTTGTTGGTCAATTGCATCTCTAACTGTCTCGTTTGTAAAACCATTTCCGTACTGTTTAGCAACGTTTTGACTTCTAATTATCCATAAAGATTTTATCTTGTCATTATTGTGCGAGATTTGATCCAGGAAATACTGTCTTTTATCCATAATTCCATTGACCATATGTGCTGTTAAACCGTCTTGAACTATAGCTGCCGTCATTTTAGCCTTGTCAATAGCACTGTTTATACTGTAGTCTCTAAAGTTTAGTGAAATATTAATGATTGTTGCTGTTGTTAGACCTAGTAGCATAATAGCTACTACTAGAAGAAGTTTTGATTTTGCTCTCATATAATATCTTTCATGTTATTTTAATAATAAATACTAGCTAATAAAAAATTAATATAACATGAAAGTGTGATAAATTATTCCACAGTAACACTTTTTGCCAAATTTCGTGGCATATCTACATCGTTACCAAGCCTTATGGAAATTTCTAGTGAAAGAAGTTGTACTACAATCATCATTTCAAAAAATTCCAACATATAATCTTTACACTCTGAAATCTGAATAAAATCATCAGCCTTATCAAACTCTATGGCACTAATAACACAAATAGTAGAATCTCTGGCACTGAGTTCTTCTACATTACTTTTAGATTTTTCGTAAAGTAAATGTTGAGGCAGTAATGCAATAGTAAATAATTCAGGGTCAGCAAGTGCAATAGGTCCATGCTTCATCTCTCCGGATGGATAACCTTCAGCATGAAGATAAGATATCTCTTTTAATTTTAAAGCGCCTTCTAATGCAAGAGGAAAGAATATATCACGTCCTATAAAGAAAAAGCCATGACCATGAAGATACCTTTTGGAAAGTCGCTTCATCTTTTCATGAAGTGTGTCAGTAACTTTTACAGAATTTGGTATTTCACGTAAAAGTGATATTTGTCTACATACCTCTTCATAAGACAATGAACTTCTAAGCTTTGCAATATAAAGAGTTAACATCCAAAAAACAGTAACCTGTGTAGCAAAAGCTTTAGTTGAAGCTACCCCTTTTTCAATACCGGCGCGTGTTAAGATGGTCGCATCTGCTAATCTGACCATAGAAGAGTTATCAACATTACAAATTGCCAAAGTTTTAAGTCCAGCTTTTTTTGCCATCTTTAATGTCTCAAGAGTATCCGCAGTTTCACCACTTTGTGATATAACTATAAATAACGTGTCTTTTGACATAATAGGTTCTCTATATCTAAACTCACTGGCTATTTCTACTGAGGTTTTTATTTTTGAGTATCGTTCAAAAAGATATGAAGCACTTAAAGCAGAATGGTATGATGTTCCACATGCACATAGTTTTATCTCTTTGATTCCATCAAATAATTCTTTTTTAATTTCATCAAAGATAACTTCATCTTCTGTAATACGTCCCATTAAAGTGTCAGATATTACATCTTTTTGTTCGTAGATCTCTTTTTCCATAAAAAATCTAAAACCATCTTTTTGAGCCGAGAGTTTATTAGTGGCTAAGGCTGTAAGTTTAAGCTCTTTTTCTACATCACCTTTATCATAAAGAAGTATTGAATCCGGTGTTACATATCCATAGTCACCATCTTCAAAGTAATTTACATCTTTGCATTGTCCAATAAGTGGAGTATCTGATGAAGCAAAATATTTTTCATTTTTTTCATTAAATCCAACTAGCATAGGTGAGCCATGTTTAGCAAAAAATATTTTTTTATCCTCAGCTTTTGTAATAAGTAAGATAGCATAAGCACCGTTTAAACGATTTATTGTTTTTTTAAATGCCTCAAAGGCATCTTTAGAGGACTTTAGATTTTTTTCAAAAAGGTGGACAATAACTTCTGTATCTGTTTGACTTAAAAAAGTTACATTATCCTCTATTAGTTCTTTTTTAATCTCTACATAGTTTTCAATTATTCCATTATGTACAAGATAAGAGTTTTCACCGGTATGTGGATGTGCGTTTAGTTCTGTAGGCTTTCCATGTGTAGCCCATCTTGTATGACCTATACCGGCGGCAAAGCTGTTAGTTATGAAATTTTTAGTCTTTTCTTCAAGGTTAACTAGTTTACCAACAGCCTTATAGTTTGAAAAATCTCCATTTTGAAGCACGGCAATTCCAGCAGAATCATAGCCTCGATATTCTAATTCCTTAAGCCCGTTAAGCAAAATTTCTTTAGTATTTTCTTTACCCAGGTAACCAACAATTCCACACATTTATTCAGCCTTAGTTAATAGTTCATAAATTTTGTCAATATTATTGCATATATCATTTTGTTTTTCCATTAAGAAGCTATCACGCACCTTATGTTTGGTTGAGTGTATCTTCGCTGTTACTATATTTATGTTTAGTTTTTCAAAACAATTCATTATATAAGCAAGAAGTCCCAATTGGTTTTTTGTTTTAACGCTGATTTCTGCATGTGTTAATGAATGTTCACAATCAATTTCTATTTCATCTTTTAATATAGATACATCTTTAAGTTCTATAGAGGATGTCATATCAAAAGCATTTCTTATAGTATTTTTTATTTTAATAAGTTCATCACTATCAATGTTTTGGATAAACTCAATCTTAAAGTATTTGATATCATCAAAAAGTGTAAAAATTTCCATAGAACCAACATCCAAACGACTAAGTGTTGCTAAAAGATAACTTATATTTAAGGGTATCCTTCTATATATTTCTATACTTAAGGAATTATCATTATAGATTGAAAAGTCATATTCATCTGTTTGTCTTGCTTGTTGTGCAATTTTTATGATATCTAGTGGTGTATGTTTAAAGAAAAATAAGTTAGATTCAACACCCAAAAGCTTCTTTTGTAGAAGTTTAGGCAAGGCTTTAAAGTCATTTTGTTTTTGCACTCGTTTTTCAATATTAATTCGCTTTGCTGCATCAGTAATCCTTCCAAGGTTTTCTGAGACCTCCAAGGCACTTTGATATAGGTCATGAATAAGATTTGAATTAAAAGAGTTATAGACATTACCGCCAACACCTGATATGTCAGCATAGGTTAATATATATAAAAGTTTTAAGTTTTTAGTGTCTTTTATTTTTGACATAAATTTATATAATGTTTTCTCATTATGAATATTTTGTTTAAAAGCTACATTACTCATTGTGATATGCTCTTTTATTAAGACCACTGAACGGTCGATAAGTTCATCTTTTAGTTTTAGTTTTTTGGCAAAAGGTACAATTAGTTTTGCTCCTACGTCGCAATGATCCTGTTTACGTCCTTTTCCTGTATCATGAAACAAGGTTACAATTTTAAGCAATAGTTTTTCATCATCAGTTAATTCATCAAACAAATTTTTAATAAATGGTTCTGTGATATTTTCAAGTGCTTTAATACATTCTATAGAATGTATATCCACAGGGTATTGATGATAGCCGTCAAACTGAGGAAGATGAAGAACCTTTCTAAAGTTTGAAAATAGTTGGTGAAGTATTCCAGCATCATAAAAAAGCTTTAAGAAGCAATACATATTTTCTTTTTTAAGAAGCTCTTTTAATAAAGTATAAGTTTTTGTTTGCAAAGGATGAGATATTTTCGTGTATGTAAGTTGGTTTAAAAAGCCTGCATCAAAATGGTAAAACTCATCTTCAAGTGAGACTAAAATTTCCAATAATGTATTTAATGGCTGAATTTCAAGCTTGTATGAAGCAAAGAGACGGTTGTTAAGTTTATAAATTCCATGAGACAATCTATTATGTCTAAACTTAGTTACATACGACATATCGGCGATATAAGGTCTGACCATTTTTTTGACAAATATTATGGTGAAGTTATTAATTCGCCACTGTGCCTCTAAAACCTTTGTGACCATTTTCTTTTGGTCGCTAAAACCGAGTATTTTTGCCACTTCTGGAATGTGAGCTAATAAAAGTTTATCTTCTTGTTTGTGTGTGATTAGGTGAAGAGCACTTCTTACACGAAAAAGAAGTTCAAGTGCTATTCGGTAATCTTTATACTCATCTTCAGAAAATAGTTCGCCTGTTAAGTCTTTTAGCGTGTTTATTCCATAAATGGTTTGTGCTACCCAAAATATAAGGTTGGAATCTCTTAACCCTCCAACACTCTCCTTAATATTTGGCTCCATAGTATTTGGGTACTTTTTACGCCTAAGTTGTGCCTCTTCAATCTTTGCAAGAATAAATTCTTTTTGATTATGAGTTCTTATCTTATTTAATTCTCTACCTACAGATTGCCATGTAAAGTTAGACCCTGTTATGAGCCTTGCTTCCATCAAAGAAGTTTTTATGGTTACATCTTCATTGCTAGCTTGAAATAGGTCAGCTGTTTCATGAACTCTATGACCTAGTTTTAAACCTGAATCTAAGGCTAGGTAAAACAGTTTTTCTATTATAAGTTCACTGTTAAATCCATCAACTTTTTCATAAGCTATCAAAAGATCTATATCACTATGTACACAAAGCTGTTCACGCCCATAACTACCAAGTGCTACTATAGCAATAGGTATAGAGTTTCTCATTGGGATATAGTTTCCAAATACACGTCTAAGCACTGTTTTATACATCATGGAGATGATAGAATCTAGTTGTTTTGTATGGCGAACCAAAAAGTCTTTACCTTGACTTTGGATAAATAACTCAGGCAAAGAATCTTTATATTCTTTTATATAATCTTTAAAAAGTTTTGAAAGTTCAAAATCTGAACCATTATTTTCTATTACATCTTCTATTTGTAAGACTAAATCCAATTTGCAAATCCCTTTAGTAAAATAGTTTTTACTATTATAAGATATAATCCATTAAAAATACTAAACGGGTGAATATAATGACAGTAACTAAGAGAGTGACATTTATAGCTAAAGAGGGTAGTGAAGCCAAAATGAAGGAGCTTTTAACTGCAATGGTGTCACCATCAAAGATAGAGGATGGTTGTATTTTTTATGATATTTTTGTTTACGCGGATAATCCTAGAAAGTTTATAGCAGTTGAGAGTTGGAGAGATGAAGCAGCTTTAGACGGTCACAAATCAACTAAACATTATGCTATTTATAAGTCTTCTTATGAGCCATATTGTGAGAAAAAATATAGTAATGATTTAAATATTCTAGGATAATCTTTTGAATCATTTAATGGCAATAGATGCAGGAACCGGTAGTATCCGAGCTGTGATTTTTGACACAAAGGGAAACCAAGTCAGTGTCGCTCAAAAAGAGTGGGTTCATTTAGAAGAAGACAGTGTGGAAAATTCTATGAACTTTGACTTTGAGTATAACTGGGAACTGGTGAAATGGTGTATAAAAGAGTCGATTTCAAAAGCAAACTTAAGTGGTGAAGAGATAATTGCTTTAAGTGCAACAAGTATGCGAGAAGGCATAGTACTTTATGATGGAAACGGTAAAGAATTATGGGCTGTAGCAAATGTGGATGCTAGAGCTGCGAATGAGGTAAAAGAACTTAAAGAAAAATTTCCCGGTATTGAAGAAGAGTTTTATAAAGAATCTGGTCAGACATTTGCTTTGGGTGCTATTCCTAGAATCTTATGGCTTAAAAATAACAGACCTGAGATCTATGAAAAAGTAGCTAAGATATCTATGATTGGCGATTGGATACTGGCTAAACTTAGTGGAAAAATCGCAACTGATCCAAGTAATGGCGGTACTACAGGAATCTTTTCTTTAAAGACAAGAGACTGGGCACCTTATATGGCTAAAAAAGTCGGATTAAAAGATGATATTTTTGCTTCTTGTATGGAAAGTGGAGCCGTGATTGGCAAGGTATTGGCATCTGTATCTGAGGAAACAGGATTAACAACTAAAACATTGGTAGTAATGGGTGGTGGTGATGTTCAGTTAGGTGCTGCAGGACTTGGTGTTGTTAAACTTGGTCAGGTTGCAATCCTAGGCGGTTCGTTTTGGCAACAAGTTGTAAATATTTCCAGCGATACAGTTTTACCAATTGATATGGGTATAAGAATAAATCCTCATGTTGTGGATGATATGTCTCAGGCTGAGGGTATTACATTCTTTAGTGGTCTGGTAATACGCTGGTTTAGAGATGCATTTTGTGAAACTGAAAAGAAAGAGGCTGCAGAGTTAGGTATAGACGCTTATGAGATTTTAGAGAAAAAAGCTATGGATGTTCCTGTTGGCTCAAATGGAATAATTCCTATTTTTTCAGATAGCATGAAGTATGCTAAATGGTACCATGCTAGCCCTAGTTTTTTAAACCTTTCCTTAGATTCTGATAAATGCAATAAAGCATCTATGTTTAGGTCTTTAGAAGAAAATGCAGCTATAGTTTCATCCATAAACTTAGATAAGATAAAAGAATTTACAGATATTGAGATAGATGAAATAGTTTTTGCAGGAGGGGCGTCAAAAGGTGAGTTGTGGCCACAGATATTGGCAGATGTAACTGGATGTAAGATAAAAATACCTGTAGTTAAAGAAGCGACTGCTTTAGGTGCAGCGATGGCTGCCGGTATTGGGTCTGAGATTTATGCAGATATACCTAGCGCCGCAAAAGAATTAGTGCAATGGGACAAAATATACAAACCAAACAAAGAAAATACAAAAATATATAAAAATATCAAAATAAAATGGCAAGAGGTTTACGAACATCAACTAAAATTAGTAGATGAAAATAAAACAACTTCAATGTGGAAAGCACCAGGACTATAAAAGGCAATTATGAATTTAAAAGAAAAGATTTTAGCAGGACAAAGAATAGATTTTGATGAGGCTTTAAGTCTTTATGATATGGACTTCTTTGAACTTGGTGAATTAGCTGACAGTGTTAGACAGAAAAAACATGGTAAAAAAACATACTTTAATATAAATCGTCACATAAATCCGACAAATGTTTGTGCAGATGTTTGTAAGTTTTGTGCTTATAGTGCGACAAGGAAGAACCCTAACCAGTATACTATGACACATGAACAGATTATGGGTGTAGTTGAAGATATACAGTCTCGTGGTGCAAAAGAAGTTCATATTGTCTCAGCTCATAATCCAAATACAGGTTTAGAGTGGTATTTAGACATATTTAAAAAGATTAAAACAGCTTATCCAGATATGCATATAAAAGCTTTGACTGCAGCTGAGGTTGATTTCTTGTCCCGTGAATATGGTAAAACATATGATGAGATAATTGATCTTATGATAGAAAACGGTGTAGATTCTATGCCTGGTGGCGGAGCTGAAATATTTGATGAAACAGTGCGTGACTTTATTTGTAAAGGTAAGGTTACTTCTGATCAATGGTTTGATATTCATAAAAAATGGCATGAACGCGGTAAAAAAAGTAATGTAACAATGCTTTTTGGTCATGTAGAAGAGCGTAAACACAGAATTGATCATATGATGAGGATACGTGAACTTCAAGATAAGACAGGTGGTTTTAATTGTTTTATTCCACTTGTTTACCAAAGTGAAAATAATTATTTAAAAGTCGAAAAGTTTATTACGGCTAATGAAATTTTAAAAACTATGGCTATAAGTCGTATAGTCTTAGATAATGTGCCAAACCTAAAAGCTTATTGGGTTACATCAACTGTTAATCTAGCCTTGGTCGCGCAGGAATTTGGTGCAAATGACTTGGATGGTACTATTGAGAAAGAATCTATAAATTCAGCTGCAGGAGCTGCCAGTGCAAACGGTGTTAATCTTGAAGATTTTACAGAGCTAATAAAAAACAGCGGTTTTATCCCTGTTGAGAGAGATAGTGTTTACAATGAAATTAAGGTTTGGTAATGGATATATCGGTTGTAATTCCTTCCTACAATCGGTATAAGCTTTTAAAAAGAGCGTTAGAATCTGTATACGCCCAATCATTTCAAGCAAGAGAAATTATTGTCATTGATGATGGATCAACAGATGCTACTTCACAAATAAAAAAAGATTTTCCTAATATTAAATACTTTTACCAAAGTAATACCGGAGTTTCATCTGCTAGAAACCTTGGTATAAAAAAAGCTAAATTTAATTGGATAGCTTTTTTAGATTCTGATGATGAATGGCACAAAGATAAACTAAAAGTGCAGAAAGAGTTTCATAAAAACAATGAAGATATCTTAATGAGCTATACCGATGAAAAATGGATAAGAGACGATAAAGAAGTCAAAATACCAAAGAAGTATAAAAAAGTCGGTGGAAGTATTTTTAATGAATGTTTGTCTCATTGTTTCATAGCTCCATCTGCGACAGTAATAAATAGAGATTTATTGAGAGATATTGGTTTATTTGATGAAGACTTAGAAGTTTGTGAAGATTATGACCTTTGGCTCAGAGTAGCTTTAGATAACAAAATAGGTTTAGTAGATAAAAAACTTATCACAAAGTACGGTGGTTCTGAAGATCAGCTTAGTATGAAATTTTGGGGGATGGATAGATTTAGAGTTTTAGCTTTAGAAAAACTATTGAGTAGAAATCCAATAGAATCTGATATGCTTATGCAAACATTGTTGCAAAAGTATAGAATTCTTCTACAAGGTGCTAAAAAACACAACAGAACTTTAGATATACAAAAATATGAGGATAAGTTGAGAATATTTGAGAGTTAAACTTTTATTATGTAGAAAGACTATATAATAATTTAAAATTATTTTAGGGTGTATGGTGTTAAGCAATATTAAAAAAACAAAAATAAGAAAGTGCCTTTTTCCTGCTGCCGGATATGGTACAAGATTTCTTCCGGCTACAAAGGCTATACCAAAAGAGATGTTACCGGTATTAACTAAGCCGTTACTTCAATACGGTGTAGAAGAAGCTATAAGTGCCGGTTGTGAGACAATGGCTATTGTAACTGGTCGTGGGAAGCGTGCTATAGAGGATCATTTTGATATATCTTATGAGTTGGAACATCAAATTAAGGGTACTTCAAAAGAACATTACCTTACTGAGATAAGAGATGTAATAACAAATTGTACGTTTTCATATACAAGACAGATAGAGATGAAAGGTCTTGGTCATGCTATTCTTTGCGGTGAGACATTAGTCGGTAATGAAGCATTTTCAGTTATACTTGCCGATGATTTATGTGATAATGATGGAGCATCAGTTTTATCTCAAATGACAAAGTTATATGAAAAGTACCAATGCTCAATTGTAGCTGTTGAAGAGATACCACCAGAAGATTCTAATAAATACGGTGTAATTGCAGGTGATACGATAGAAGATGGTATAGTCAGAGTTACAGATATGGTTGAAAAACCAGAACCAAAAGATGCACCGTCAAATTTAGCAATAATTGGTAGATATATTTTAACACCTGATATTTTTGATATCATTAAAAACACAAAGCCCGGTAAAGGCGGAGAGATACAAATTACTGATGCATTGCTAGAACAGGCAAAATCCGGAAATGTTATAGCGTATAAGTTTAAAGGTAAACGTTTTGATTGTGGTTCAGTAGATGGTTTTGTTCAAGCTACAAACTATTTTTATGATAAAAGTATATAAAATAACTAAGGTCATTTGATGGAATACAAACACAATTTTAACCCTACTATATCAGATAAAGATATTTTCAATGAAATTGTAAAAGAAAAAGACACTATAGGTTACTATAATCTAGTACATCAAGATACAAGTATATTTAAAGAATATTCACAAGAAGTTAAGCAAAGAAATATAGTTGTTATCGGAATAGGTGGCAGTACACTCGGTACCTATGCTATATATAAGTTTTTGAAACATTCAAAAAAACTTTCTAAAAAGTTATACTTTTTAGAAACAACTGACCCTGTAGATATTAAATCAAAAGTTGATAATATTGATTTAAATGATACGCTTTTTATTGTTATTTCAAAGTCTGGAACTACCATTGAGACCATATCAATCTTCAAATATATAAACTCCCTTGTTCAATGTAACGAATTAAACACGCTAATTATTACAGAAAATGACTCCAAATTAAATAAGTATGCAAAGACAAATAATATAAAAACTTTTGAAATTCCAAAAAATGTAGGTGGGAGATTTTCAGTTTTTTCTGCTGTTGGATTATTGCCATTGGCAATTGTAGGAATAGATATAGATGAACTTTTAATAGGTGCTAAAGAGATTTATAATTCTTTTTTTAATAAAGAGCAAGTATATAGTAGATTACTGAAAAAAGCAAGATTTTTTGTTGAATATAAAAATAGTTTTAATATTAACGTAGTATTTTCTTACTCATCAAGACTAGAAGGTTTTAATAAATGGTATATTCAACTTTGGGGTGAGAGTTTAGGTAAGATAGATATTAATCAAACTAGACAGGGACTTACACCTATTGGGATTATTGGGCCAATAGATCAACACTCCTTTTTACAACTTATTGTTGAAGGTAAAAGAGATAAAACTGTTACTGTGATAAAAGTGGATAACTTTGACAATGATTTAAAAATACCTGCAGTTAAGCTTGATGGATTAGAAGAGTTAGATTATCTTGATAATGTAGAATTTTCTTCTCTTATAAATAAGCAGGCAGATGCTAGCATTGAATCAATAAATAATTTAAACGATATTCCTTGTGATGTGATTACTATTGACGGAGTTTATGAAAAAAGTTGTGCGAGCTTAATGTACGAGTATGAACTTTTAACTTCTATCTGTGCTAAGTTTATGTATATAGATGCTTATGACCAACCAGGTGTTGAGGCTGGTAAGATTATATTGAAAAATAAATTGAAAAGTGATCAGTAGATGAAAGTTTTAGTTACAGGAACAGCCGGATTTATTGGTAGTGACTTAGCCATAAAACTACTAGAACGTGGAGATAAAGTAATAGGGCTGGATAATATTAACGACTATTATGATCAAAATGTCAAGTATGGAAGACTACAAAGAAGTGGGATATTACAAGAGCTTAAAGATGGTGAAGATATAAAATATAATAAACTTATGCAATCTAGTAAATATGAAAATTATAAATTTATAAAATTAAACCTTGAAGATAGAGAAAACATTAACAAACTATTTGAAAAAGAAAAGTTTGATAAGGTTATTAATCTTGCAGCACAGGCAGGGGTTAGATATTCATTAACAAATCCTACAGCATACATAGATAGCAATATAGTTGGTTTTATTAATATTTTAGAAGCTTGTAGACACAATAAAATAAAAGGCTTGGCTTATGCAAGTAGTTCTTCTGTTTATGGCTTAAATGAGCTACAGCCTTTTTCAACCAGCTCAAATGTAGACCATCCCATAAGTCTTTATGCAGCGAGTAAAAAATCAAATGAACTAATGGCTCATACATATTCACATCTATATGGAATCCCTACAACAGGACTTAGATTTTTTACTGTATACGGACCTTGGGGAAGACCTGATATGGCACTATATCTTTTTACTAAAGCTATTATTGAGGATGAACCAATTGATGTCTTTAATTATGGTAATATGCAAAGAGATTTTACCTATATAGATGATATTGTTGAAGGCATAATCAGAGTAAATGACAATCCACCGAAGGGCAATAAAGAATGGGACGGAAAAAACCCAGATCCATCAAGCTCTCCAGCCCCATATAAACTTTATAATATTGGTAATAATAATCCAGTCAAACTTATGGATTTTATACAGGCGCTAGAAAAGAAGCTTGGTAAAACTGCTCAGAAAAATATGTTACCTATTCAAGATGGAGATGTTCCAAGTACTTATGCTGATGTGAGTGATTTAATCGAGGACTTAGATTATAAGCCTGAAACTACAATAGAAGACGGTATCAGTAGTTTTGTAGATTGGTATATAGATTTTTTTAATAAAAAGAAGAATTAAATGATAAACAAGTTAAGAAGTCTTTTATCAAAAAAAGATAAGCAATTCTTAATAGGACTTTTCTTTTTTTCAATAGTTATATCAATTATAGAAACAGCAGGCATATCAGTAATTATGCCGTTTATAGCAGTATCAACTGATTTCAATTTAATTCATTCAAATCAATACTATACTCAAGTATATACAATGTTTAATTTTGACAAGGATGTAGACTTTATTATAGCCTTTGGTATAGTTTTAATCTTTTTTTATATATTTAGAAGTCTTATTAATCTTTCTTATTTTTATATGTTAAATAAGTTTACACAAAGTAGGTACCATCTTTTGGCATATAGACTTTTTGAAAACTATATGGGACTTCCTTATAAAGAGTTTATAAATAAAAATTCATCTACCATGACTAAATCAATCATAAATGAAGCATCTAATCTAACAACCTTAATATCTGCAGTTTTATTTATGATGAGTGAAGTATTTATAGTAATATTTATATATTCAATGATGTTGTATGTCAATTATAAAATCACATTTCTCTTAACAGTTGTTTTAATCTTTAATGCTCTTTTGATGTTGAAAACCGTATCAAAAAAGATCAAAAAAGTTGGTGCCATTAGAGCTGATGTTCAAAAAAGATTTTATGAAATTATCAATAGAAGTTTTGGAAACTTTAAACTTATAAAACTTCAATCAAATGATAAAGAAATATTACAAGACTTTGGAGATGCTAGTTTAACTTATGCAAAATCAAATATCACAAATGCTACCCTCATTCAATTACCGAGATTGTTTTTAGAAGCAGTAGGCTTTGGAATTATTGTCTTTATTATAATTTATCTTGTATGGAAATATGATAATAATATATCTAATTTATTGTCAGTTATTTCTATGTTTGTTTTAGCCTTATACCGTCTTATGCCGTCAGTAAATAGAATAATGAGCAGTTATAATCAGATTTTATTTTATCACAAATCACTTGATATAGTTCACGGTGATTTAATGTATGATACGGAAAATATTGGGTGTAAAGAGATATCATTTGATAAAAATATAATTATTCAAAACTTAAGTTTTGAATATGAAGAAAACAAACCAATTTTAAAAGATATTAGTATGAATATTAAAAAGGGCTCAAAAATTGCTTTTATTGGTGAGAGTGGAAGTGGAAAGAGTACCCTAGTTGACATTATTATAGGACTTTATAAACCTAAAGATGGACTTATAAGCTCAGATAGTAAAGAAATAGATGATTCAAATGTAAAATCATGGAGAAATAAAATAGGTTATATTCCACAATCAGTATATTTATTTGATGGTACTGTTGGTGAAAATGTTGCATTTGGTTCTATCTATAATAAAGAAAAAGTTGACAAAGTATTAAAAAAAGCTAAAATATATGATTTTTTAAGTACAAAAAAAGGACAAAATACATTAGTTGGTGAGGGTGGAATTTTGTTGAGTGGTGGACAAAAACAAAGAATAGCAATTGCTAGAGCATTATATATAGATCCAGATATACTAGTTTTAGATGAGGCTACAAGTGCACTTGATGATGAAACAGAAAAAGAAATAATGAATGAAATTTATAATGTAAGCAATGATAAAACTTTAATAATAATTGCCCACAGATTGAGTACCCTTGATAGATGTGAAACAATTTATAAATTAGAAAATGGAAAACTTTTAAGTGAAAAATAATATTTTAAATTTAATTGGTAGAGATTATGAACTGTTTTTTCAAGATATAAAGGAGTATGAAAATAAATTATCTGAGATGATAAACTTATCAAGTTTTTTAGTTATAGGTGGTGCCGGTTCTATTGGACAAGCTGTAACAAAAGAAATTTTTAAGCGTAATCCTTTAAAACTTCATGTTGTTGATATAAGTGAAAACAATATGGTTGAATTAGTACGAGATATAAGAAGTTCATTCGGTTATATAGATGGAGATTTTCAAACTTTTGCCTTAGATATTGGAAGTGTAGAATATGATGCTTTTATAAGTAATGATGGGAAATATGACTATGTTTTAAATCTTTCCGCACTTAAACATGTGAGAAGTGAGAAAGATCCATTTACATTGATGAGAATGATTGATGTAAATATATTTAACACTGACAAAACACTTCAACAGTCAATAGATAATGGAGTGAAAAAGTATTTTTGTGTTTCAACAGATAAAGCCGCAAATCCAGTAAACATGATGGGTGCAAGTAAAAGAATTATGGAAATGTTTTTAATGAGAAAGTCATTAGATATTAAAATATCTACAGCTAGGTTTGCAAATGTAGCTTTTTCTGACGGATCTTTACTTCATGGGTTTAATCAGCGTATAGAAAAAAGACAGCCAATAGTTGCGCCAAATGATATTAAACGTTATTTTGTAACGCCTCAAGAAAGCGGAGAACTTTGTTTGATGTCTTGTATATTTGGTGAAAATAGGGATATATTTTTTCCGAAGTTAAGTGAGTCCTTACATCTTGTTTCTTTTGCTGATATCGCAACTAAATATCTTGAAAAAAAAGGTTTTGAACCGTACCTTTGTAAAAGTGAAGATGAAGCAAGAGAATTGGCTGACATCCTTCCAGACCAAGGTAAATGGCCTTGTCTTTTTACACACAGTGACACAACAGGGGAAAAAGATTTTGAAGAGTTCTTTACGGATATCGAAGATTTAGACATGGATAGATTTCATAATCTAGGGGTTATAAGAAATAATGCCAGTTTTAATGAAAGTTTATTGAATTCTTTTGAAGCTGAAATTAAAAACTTTAAAAGAAATCTTGCCTGGACAAAAGAAGACATAGTTAAAGAGTTTTATAAAATGATTCCGGATTTTGAGCATAAAGAAACAGGTAAATATCTCGATGGAAAAATGTAATATGAAAGAGATAGTAAGTTTTATTCAAGAAACTTACAAAACTAAAGAATTCATTCCTCTTCACGAGCCTAGATTTTTTGGTAATGAAAAAAAATATTTAAATGATTGTATAGATTCTACATTTGTTTCTAGTGTGGGAAAGTATGTAGATAGATTCGAAGAAGAGTTTGCTAAAAAAGTTGGAAGCAAATACGCTATTGCTACTGTTAACGGAACTTCTGCTTTACATGTATCATTGATTTTAGCAGGTGTAAAAAGAGATGATGAAATAATAACTCAAGCACTTACCTTTGTAGCTACTTGTAATTCTATCAGCTATATTGGTGCAAAACCTATCTTTGTTGATGTTGATTTAGACACTATGGGCTTGTCTCCATCATCATTAAAAGAATTTTTAGAAAATAATTGTGAAGTTATAGATAATAAATGCCTAAACAAAACAACAAAAAAAACTATAAAAGCATGTGTGCCTATGCATACGTTTGGACATCCATGTAAGATTGATGAAATAAAAAATATATGCGATGAATGGTGTATATTATTAGTAGAAGATGCAGCTGAAAGTTTAGGTAGTATTTATAAAGGTAAACAAACAGGTACTTTTGGAATGCTTAGTGCTTTTTCATTTAATGGAAATAAAATAATAACATCAGGTGGTGGTGGCGTTATTGTTACAGATGATGAAGTTCTTGCAAAAAAAGCAAAGTATCTTACAACTACTGCCAAACTACCACACAAATGGGAATATGTACATGATGAAATAGGTTTTAATTATAGAATGCCTAATTTGAATGCAGCCTTACTTGTTGCTCAGCTTGAACAGTTAGATGTATTTATAGACAGTAAAAGGGATTTGACTTTGAAATATGAAAAGTTCTTTAGTAAAATAGAGATAGTTAATTTTTTTAAAGAACCAATATATTCTAAATCAAACTATTGGCTACAAACTATTCTATTTAAAGATATAAAAAAAAGAGATGAATTTTTAGAATATACTAACAAAAATGGAGTAATGACTAGACCTGTATGGAAACTTATGAGTGAACTATGTATGTTTAAAGACTGTCAAGCCATTGATTTAAGTAATTCTAAGTTTCTTGAAGAACGAGTTGTAAATATTTCAAGTAGTTGTATAATTAATGATGTATAAAGTACAAATAAATTATTGTTTTCTTGGAATGATTATCGGTTGTTATATTTATATGGGAGTAGTATGAAATATATACTAGAAGTTTTTTATTAAAATGAAACAAAATATTCTTATATTTGGTGCTAGTGGACATAGTAGTGTCATTATTGACATGCTAGAAAAAGGAAAAGAGTATAACATTATTGGTTATATAGATAGTGATGTGAAAAAACACGGAGAGTTATTTATGGGCTATAAAATATTGGGGAGTAAGAAGGATTTATCTTCAATATGTAAAGAAAATAATGTATATAGTGGCTTGGTAGCTATAGGAAATAATTGGAAAAGAAGAACAGTAAGTGAATTAATACAACAAGAATACCCAGGCTTCAAATTTATTTCAATAATACATCCGTCTGTACAGATTGCTAAAAACGTTAAAGTAGGTGAAGGTAGTGTCGTAATGGGTGGAGCAATTATAAATAGTAATACTATCATTGGTAATCACTGTATATTAAACAGTGGCTGTATTGTTGAACACGATTGTGTCGTTAACGACTTTTCAAGTATTGCTCCAGGTGCGGTAATTGGAGGTAATGTTTATATAGGAAGTAATTCGGCTATATCTATAGGGGCTGTTGTGAAAAATAATATTAATATTGGAGAAGCTTCAGTGATAGGAGCTAACTCAACAGTTTTACAAGATATAGGTAACAATGTGGTAGTTTATGGTACACCAGCAAAGTTTATTAGAAATAGAGATGAAACAGAAGAATATTTAACATAGAAATTGGAGTTACTAATGATAAATTCAAAAAATAATAATTTAGATGATATAAAGCAACATTGGGAAAAAGAGGATACTGTTTCTCTTAAAGACAAAAACTTGCAAATACTCGAAAGAGAGCAAATACTAAATTATTTAAGACGAGTTGAACCATCAATTATCGCAGACATTGGTTGTGGTCCTGGAGAAGATACTCTTTATTTCTCTGAATATTGTGAGCAAATTTTTGCATATGATTATTCATCATCTATGTTAAAAAAAGCAAAGAAGAACCTTGAAGGTATAAAAAATGTTACATTAAATGAATTGAATATTATACAAAACAATATAGAAAGTAAGTTTGATGCTGTAATTACAAAAAGAATGCTTATTAATTTAGGTAGTTTTGAAAATCAAATTAAAGCAATAAAAAAAATACATAATTCTTTGAATGAAAATGGATATTTTATTATGCTTGAAACATCTAAAGATGGTTTGAATAATTTAAATATTTTACGACAAAAAGTTGGGCTTGAAGATATTCCTGAACCATTCCATAATACTTTATTTGATTTAGATATTTTGAAAAAAGAGTTAAGCGAATTTTTTATTATAGAAGATGTGTCAAATTTTTCAACTTATTTTTTTCTAACAAGGGTTTATAATCAACTTTTAATAGATAATGACAATGATTTTATAAAATTTGATTCTTTTGCAAAAAAAACTGCAAACAGTATAGACTTGTTCAAATCAGAAATAGTTGGAGCACAATTTTGTCTATTATTGAGAAAAAAATGAAAAGTTCAAGTAGTATGAATGTATTTATAATTGCTGAGGCAGGAGTAAATCACAATGGCGATATAGACTTAGCTAAAAAGATGATTGATGTTGCTTCTGATGCCGGTGCAGATGCAGTGAAATTTCAAACGTTTAAAGCAGAAAATGTTGTTAGCAAGATTGCTAAAAAAGCTGATTATCAAAAAGAAACAACAAAAGCTGATGAATCTCAGTTTGATATGATTAAGAAACTTGAACTAGATGTGCAAACACATCATATGTTAATGTCTTATTGTAAAGAAAAAAAAATAATGTTTCTATCTACTCCTTTTGATCACGATAGTATAAACTTACTTAATGATTTGGGATTGAAAATATTTAAAATCCCAAGTGGAGAAATAACGAATCTGCCATATTTAAGAACTATTGGTAAATTAGATAAAAAAATAATACTTTCAACTGGTATGGCTAATATTGGAGAGATAGAAGAAGCTTTAAATATATTAATAGAAGCGGGAACTAAAAAAGATAATATTACTGTTTTACATGCAAACACTGAGTATCCGACACCAATGGAAGATGTGAATTTAAAAGCCATGCAGACTATTGCTCAAACATTTAAAATAGAAGTTGGTTATTCAGATCATACACTGGGCATAGAAGTAGATATAGCTGCTGTTGCAATGGGGGCAAAAGTAGTTGAAAAACATTTTACCTTAGACAAAAATATGAAAGGACCAGACCATAAGGCCAGTCTTGAACCATCAGAATTAAAAGATATGGTGAGATCCATTAGAAATATTGAAAAAGCACTTGGTGATGGTATTAAGAGATCTAGTCCAAGTGAATTTAAAAATAAATGTGTTGCAAGAAAATCAATCATAGTAAATAAACCTATAAAAAAAGGTGATTTGCTTACTGAAGATAATCTTACTGTTAAAAGACCTGGAGATGGTATAAGTCCAATGAGATGGGATGAGATAGTAGGAACTATAGCTAAAAAAGATTATCAAAAAGATGAGCTCTTATGAATAGAAAAATATGCATTGTTACTGGCACAAGAGCGGAGTATGGACTTTTATATTGGCTAATGAAAGAAATAGAATCTGATTCTGAATTAAAACTTCAAACTATAGTTACTGGAATGCACCTCTCTCCAGAATTTGGATTAACATACAAAGAAATAGAAAAAGAATTTAAGATTGATAAAAAAATAGAGATGCTTTTATCATCTGACACATCAATTGGTATATCTAAGTCAATGGGGATAGCTCAAATATCTTTTAGCGAAGCCCTGGATGAGTTAAAACCAGATATATTAGTAGTTCTTGGAGATAGATTTGAGATATTTTCTGCCGTAAGTGCTGCTATGATTGCCCGTATTCCAATAGCACACCTGCATGGAGGTGAAATTACAGAAGGTGCGTTTGATGAAGCAATAAGACATTGTATTACTAAAATGAGTCATTTTCATTTTACTTCAACAGCTGAATATCGAGATAGAGTAATACAATTAGGTGAGGAACCAGATAGAGTCTTTTATGTTGGTGCTCTAGGTGTCGACAATATAAAAAGAATGCAACTTCTTTCTAAAGTAGAATTTGAAAAAGCAATAGATTTTAAATTAAATAAAAAAAACCTTTTAGTTACCTTCCATCCTGTAACACTAGAAAAAGATACATCGAAAGATCAATTTAGTTCTTTGTTGAAAGCAATAGATGAATTAGAGGATACTAACATAATTTTCACGAAAGCAAATGCTGATACAGATGGAAGAGTTATCAATAAAATGATTGATGAATATGTAAGTAAAAATCTACATAAATCTATAGCTTTTGTTTCATTGGGTCAACTCAGGTTTTTATCTGCTATGAAATTTGTTGATACAGTTGTTGGAAACAGTTCTAGCGGTATTTTAGAAGCACCAAGTTTTAAAGTTCCAACAATAAATATAGGGGATAGACAAAAAGGCAGGATTCAGTCTTCGAGTGTTATTAATTGTGAGCCAGATTACCTATCAATACAAAAAAGCCTTAAAAAGGTTTATTCCACTGGCTTTCAAAAGAAATTATCTAAGATAAATAATCCATACGATAAGTTAAATACTGTATTAGAAATTAAAAACAATTTAAAAAGTATTAAACTAAATAGTATTCTTAAGAAGAATTTTTATAACTTGAAAATGGATAAGATATGATACTTATAAATAAAGAAAACATTGAAAGATTAATTAAATGAAAAATATTAACAATATCTTATTAAAACCAGATTCAACGATTAAAGAAGCTTTAGAAATAATTGATAGTGGAGCTTTAAGAATAGCTTTGGTTGTAGATGATTATAAAAGACTAGTAGGTACACTCACTGATGGTGATATTAGACGTGGTTTTTTAAATAATCTGGCTTTAGAAGATACTTGTGAAAGTATAATTTTTAAAAATCCAACAACTTGTAATATTGAAGACACAAAAGATAGAATTTTAGAAGTAGCAATAGAGAAGAAGTTATATCAAGTTCCTATAGTAGATAACGATGGTAGATTGGTTGGAATAGAAGAGATTGATGGGTTATTAAAAGTAAAGACTAAAAACAACAAAGTTATTTTAATGGTAGGAGGTTTAGGAAAGCGACTTCGTCCACTAACTGAAAACACTCCAAAACCAATGTTGAATGTAGGTGGTAAGCCAATTTTAGAAACAATAATATTAAACTTTAAAAAATATGGATTTAATAATATAGTATTATGTGTTGGTTATAAGTCGGATATAATTGAAACATATTTTGGAAATGGTAGTAAGCTTGGTGTAAATATAAGTTATATACATGAAGATAAAAGAATGGGTACAGCAGGTGCTCTAAGTTTAATTAATAATGAGTTAAATGAGCCATTATTTGTTATGAATGGAGACCTGTTAACAAATATAAATTTTGAACATATGATGGATTATCACCTTTCTAACCAGTCTATTGCTACTATGGGGGTTAGAGAGTATGACTTTCAAGTTCCTTATGGGGTTGTAAATATAGATGGAGTGAGTATATTGAATATAGAAGAAAAACCTATTCATAGGTTTTTTGTTAATGCTGGAATTTATGTATTGAGCAATGAAGCACTAAGTTTGATCCCAAATAATAAATTTTATGATATGCCAACTCTTTTTGAAGAATTAATAGAAAAAAAACTAAAAAGTATATCGTTTCCTATTAGAGAATATTGGCTAGATATTGGAAGACTTGAAGAGTTTGAAAAAGCAAATAATGAATATAATGAAGTCTTTTAATGTATAAAGATAAAACATTTTTAGCCATAATTCCTGCAAGAGGTGGTAGTAAAGGTCTTCCAGGAAAGAATATTAAAGAACTTTGTGGAAAGCCATTAATAGTATGGAGCATTGAAGCTGCATTAAAATCAAAATACTTAGATGAAGTAATGGTTACGACTGATGATAAAAGTATTTTTGATATATCAAAAGAATACGGAGCAAGTGTTCCATTTTTACGTCCAAAAGAACTAGCTACAGATAGTTCAACAAGTTTTGACAGCGTAAGTCATACGATAGACTTTTATAAATCTCATTTGGGAAAAGAATTTGATTATATTGTTTTACTTGAACCAACTTCTCCATTAAGAGACACAACAGACATAGATGATGCTATTGAGATATTACTAGGTTCACAAAAAATGAGTTCAATAGTTGGAATATCAAAAACAGAAGTTCAAAACCCAATTTTTTTGGTAGAAAAAAATAAAAATGGAAGTTTGGTTAGCTATGAAACTAAGGATATTGAATCTACCAGAAGACAGGATATTGAAGATGTTTTTTTTCTTGAAGGGACAATTTATATATCAAGAATAGACGAGTATATATCGAAAAAAACATTTTATCATTGTGATACCATTGGCTATGAAGTTCCTAAATGGAAATCATTGGAAGTGGATGATATTTATGATTTTGAGATGGTAAAAGCAATTATGAAATATAAAGGATTAGGAAGTTGAATTATCAAGAAAGACTACTCAAAGCTATACCAGGTGGAGCACACACATATTCAAAAGGTTATGACCAATATCCTACTAATGCGCCTCAAATATTAAAGGGAGGAAAAGGAGCATACACTTTTGATAATGAGGGAAATAAATATTTAGATTATTCTATGGCTTTAAAATCAGTTAATGTTGGCTATGCAGAAGAAGCAGTAGCAAACGGTGCAATACAACAAATACAGTTGGGAAATAATTTGACTAGACCATCAATGATTGAACTTGAAGCAGCGGAGTTATTGATAAGTTTAATCGACTCTGTAGACATGGTTAAATTTGCAAAAAATGGTTCTACTGCAACTACAGCAGCAATAAAGCTTGCTCGTGCATATACTGGTAGAGAGATGGTTGTAAGATGTTCTGATCATCCATTTTTTAGTTATGATGATTGGTTTATTGGTTCTACTCCTATAACAAAAGGTATTACAAAAAAAGACACAGAAAATACAAAGTTATTTAATTACAATGACATAGAAAGTTTAGAAAAAGTTTTTAAAGAATTTCCAGATAGTATAGCTTGTATAATCATGGAACCTGCATCTACAGAGCATCCAAAGGATAATTTTTTACAAAAAGTAAAAGAGTTGTGTCATAAAAATGGAGCAGTTTTTATTTTAGATGAAATGATTACAGGTTTTAGGTGGGATATGAAAGGGGCACAACATTATTATAATATAGAACCTGATTTATGTACATTTGGTAAAGCAATGGCAAATGGATTTTCAGTTGCTGCAGTAGCAGGTAAAAGAGAAATAATGGAATTGGGTTCTATAGAGTTTGAAGGTAGAGAGAGACTTTTTCTTTTATCCACTACTTATGGAGCGGAAATGAGTGGTCTAGGTGCCTTTATTGCAAATGTTAAGTTTATGCAAGATAATTCAGTAGTTGAGCATCATTGGAATTATGGGAAAAAACTTATCAATCTTATTAACAATACTGCTAAAGAATTTAGTTTAGAAAAAAACTTTGTTGCAAGTGGTATTGAGTGCTCACCATATTATTTAACTTTTGACAATGATGAAAAAAATTCTCTTGCGTTACGAACATTATTTTCTCAAGAAATGATAAAAAATGGTGTGATAATGTCATCTATTGCATTGTGCTATAGGCATACAGAGAAAGAACTGGATATAACAAAAAAAGCACTTGAACGTACTTTTGAAGTTTATAAAAAGGCTGTTAATGAAGGCTACAAAAACTATCTTGTTGGAGATGTTATAAAGCCAGTGTTTAGAAAGTATAATTAACTAAGGAGTAATACAATGCCGTTGAGAAGATGTAGTAAATGTATGTTACCTGAAACATATGAAACGATAGAGTTTGATGAAAATGGAGTATGTAATATATGTCGTTCTGTTGAGCATAAGCAAGGAAAAATAGATTGGGATAAGCGTAAGTTATTATTGGATGATATTATTGAAGCACATCGTGGAAAATATGATTATGATTGTATTGTGCCATATAGTGGTGGAAAAGACAGTACATTTCAACTATTGTATTTAATTAAAGAGTATGGTCTTAAGATTCTAGTAGTTAGGTTCAATCACGGATTTATGCGTCCTACTATTGAAGATAATGTACAAAATACTTTAAAACAATTGGGGGCGGATATCATTGAGTTTACCCCCAATTGGCAAGTTGTAAAAAAAGTCATGAAAGAATCTTTTGTTAGAAAAACAGATTTTTGTTGGCATTGTCACACCGGTATATATTCTTACCCGATTCGTATCGCTATTAACTTTAAAGTACCTTTGATTTTCTATGGAGAGCCATTAGCAGAGTTTTCAGCATATTATGATTATTTAAATGATGAAGTAGACTATGAAGATGAAAAGAAGTTTAATTTAGTAAGAAATCTTGGAATTTCTGCAGAAGATATGCATGGAATGATTAACTATGAAGAAGATCCAATAGATAAGCGTGATCTATTACCTTATACTTATCCGGATCGTAAAGATATAAGAAATGCAAAGATTATGCCATTAACTTTAGGAAGTTTTATACCATGGGATCATGTAGAACAAACAGAGTTAATTAAAAAAGAACTTGGTTGGAAATGTGATGATTTAGAAGGTGTCCCAACTGGATGTAACAGTTCATGTGAGAAAATAGAGTGTTTTATGCAAGGACCTAGAGATTACATAAAATATACAAAAAGAGGTTATTCCAGAGTTAGTCAAATAACATCTTTTGATATAAGAACAGGTAGAATGACAAGAGAAGCAGCAGAAAAAATTGTTTCTTTTGAAGGACGAAGACCAGAATCAGTAAAACTTTTATTGGAATACATGGATATGAGTGAAGAAGAATTTGAGAAAACTCTTAAAGAACATGCGATTCCTCCATATAAACATGATTTCTCAACAGAAAAACTTGCTGAAAAAACATGGGATTTTAATCAATGGTATAGAGAGAAAAAATAATTATAATGATTGGGATTTTAGATTATGGAATGGGAAATCTTTCTTCGGTTTTTAATAGCTTAGAGTATCTTGGATTTGATTCAAAAATAATCTCAAATAAAAATGAAGCAGATGATATAACACATTTAATAGTACCTGGAGTAGGATCATTTGCAGAAGCAATGAACAATCTGAAAGAGAGAGGTTTAGATTCGATTATATATGAACATATTGATTTAGGAAAGCCTTATTTGGGTATTTGTTTGGGAATGCAATTATTGGCAAGTATTGGTCATGAAGATGGACAAACTAAGGGGTTAGATTTGATACAGGGAGAAGTTATACCTTTTGATATCACTTTACCTTTACCTCATGTAGGATGGAACAATATTGATTGTACAACAGAGCATCCTATTTTTAATAAACAGGTAAATCACATAGATTTTTATTTTGTGCATTCATACTATTTCCATGTAGAAGATGAAAATAGTATTTTAACGAAAACTGAATATGAGGTTTCCTTTGCTTCTTCTGTAGGAAAAGATAACATTATAGGTGTTCAATTTCATCCAGAAAAGAGCCAAGATCCTGGATTGAAAATATTAGAAGCTTTTTGTGAATGGGATGGAAAGTGTTAAAAAAAAGAATTATTCCTGTGCTTTTGCTGAAAAATGGACGGATGGTAAAAGGAAAAAAATTTACAGACTATAGAGATACAGGAGACCCTGTATCGCAGGCTAAAATATATAATTCTCATAATACTGATGAGTTGATTTTTTTAGACATTGAAGCAACATCACAAAATAGAAGCTCTATTATTGATTTAATAAAAGAGATTTCTAAAGAGTGTTTTATGCCTCTTTCTGTAGGTGGTGGGATAGCATCTATTAAAGATATCAGAGAAACAATAAGTGCAGGTGCAGATAAAGTTATTATAAACAGTGCGGCAGTTAATAATAAAAGTTTTATTACTCATGCTTCAAAGCAATTTGGTAAACAAGCAATTATCATAAGTATAGATGTGAAAATAGAGAATAACAAATATATTGTTTATTCTCATAGCGGACAAAGACGAGAAAACATTGACTTGATTGAATATATTAATATTCTACAAGGTGCAGGTGCAGGAGAGATTTTTATAAATTCAATCGATCAAGATGGTATGATGCAGGGTTATGATTTAAAGTTATTAGAAAAAATTAAAGAAGTAGCTAAAATACCGGTTATAATTTGTGGGGGAGCTGGTCACTTTGAAGATTTATTTCAAGGTTTTGCCCATGGCGCACATGCCGTGGCTTGTGCTAGTTTATTTCACTTTGGAGATAATAATCCAACAAGAGCAAGATCGTATTTATTAAACAAAGGAATTCCCATGAAGAACTTAAAAGGTATTGTATTTTGATGAAGTATAGTATATCATCAGAGGAGCTTTTTAAATATACATGTAATCAGATCAACAGTTTATATAATGATGGTAGATACATAAGTTTTGAGATGCTCTATAAATATTCTTCGGATACTCTTGATAGATTAAGCTATTGTTTTAAAAATATTAAAAAGCCATACTATTTTGAAAATGGTTTTAGTTTGTTTAATCATTTACATGGTGATCATTATGCAATGTTTTTATATTTATTGTCAAACACTATTTGGAAAGTGGATAAAAATGAACAATTAGCGTCAAAGGTATTTTTATTAAACAAAACTTTACACGGTATAGATGCTTTTTATAGTATTGAACTTCCAAAAATATTTTTATTTGTACATCCTGTTGGAAGTGTGCTTGGAAATGCAAAGTATTCTAATCATTTAGTAATATATCAGAATTGCAGTGTAGGGGCAAATGAGAAGTTGGTTTATCCTACTTTTAAGGGAGAAACAGTATTATTTAGTAAGTCTACAGTAATTGGAGATTGTGTTATTGGTTCTAATACAATTTTTGGTGCTAATAGTTTTATTATAAATACTGATGTTCAAGATAACAGTGTTGTAGTCAATAGCTTTCCGAATCATAGAATCCTAAAAAATGATAGAAATGTATTAGACATAATGTTTAACTAGAGAGTAAAGGTTGAAAATGTTAGAAAATAAAGTAGTTGTTATTACAGGGGGAGCTGGTCTCATAGGACATAGTTTTGTAGAAGCTATTGTTGAAAATAATGGAACTGCCATCATTGCTGATATTGATGAAAAACTTGGTAGTGAAATAGAAAATAAATACAATAACACAAGAGTTGAGTTTGTAAAGCTTGATATAACATCCAAAGACTCCCTTAATGATTCTATTGATTTTTTACATAAGAAATTTGGAAAAATTGATGCCGTAGTTAATAATGCGTATCCTAGGAATAAAAATTTTGGAAGAAGTTTTTTTGATGTTGAATATGAAGATTTTTGTGAAAATATAAATCTTAATATTGGAGGCTACTTCCTTACATCTCAACAATTTGCAAAATACTTTCAAAAACAAGGATATGGAAATATTATTAATATTGCTTCTATTTATGGAGTTGTTGCACCAAGGTTTGAAATATACAATGGAACAAAAATGACTATTCCACCTGAATATGCAGCTATAAAGTCTAGTTTAATACATTTGACAAAATTTATGGCAAAGTCTTTTAAAGGTATGAATATAAAAGTGAATGCAATTAGCCCAGGTGGAGTTTTAGACAATCAACCAGAGGTGTTCTTGAGTGCATATAAAGAGAAGTGCTTAAGCAAAGGTATGCTTGATGGTAATGATCTAAAAGGAACTTTAGTTTATTTATTGAGTGATATGAGTAGATATATAAATGGACAAAATATTATTCTTGATGATGGTTTTTCATTATAATAATTAAAGGCTTATTAAATGTATAAAGAAAAGACTTTTTTAGCTGTAATTCCGGCAAGAATAGGCAGTAAAAGATTAGCAAAAAAAAACATTCTAGATTTGTCAGGTAAACCACTTGTTGCTTGGACTATAGAATCGGCTGTAAAAAGTAAGTATCTAGATGAGGTAGTAGTATCTACAGATTCCGAGGATGTAGCATTAGTTGCAAAGAAATATGGAGCTAAAGTACCATTTTTAAGACCTTTGGAGTTTTCTACTGATACAGCAAGTACTTATAGTGTAGCTAAACATTGTATTGATTTTTACGACAAAGAGTTAAGAAAAAAGTTTGATTATATAATACTTTTACAACCTACTTCGCCATTAAGAAAACATAATGAAATAGACAATGCAATTGAATACTTAATTAAAAAGCAAGCAGATGCGGTTATATCTGTTACAGAAGTTGATCACAGCCCTATGTGGGTAAATACTTTACCTAGTTCACTTTCGATGAAAAACTTTACTAATGAAAAAAAGTTAAATAATAGGAGTCAGGACATTGAAAAGTTTTACAGACCTAATGGATCAATATATATTGTAGATATGAAAATGTTAAAAAAATATGAAAGCTTTTATATAAAAGAGAACATATATGCTTACATAATGGATAGAATGACATCTATAGATATTGATGATTTAATTGATTTTAAATTAGTTGAGGTTTTAGTCGATGAATTCGGTTTATAATAGAATTGAAAAGTTTTATAAAAGCAATTATATAGTTTTTAATAAATTAGAAATTGAATTTGAAAGAAAGTATAACATACCAAAAAAAATCATTAAGGATACAGTAAAGAGAATTCTTACAGAGACTGTTGATAATGGTGCAAAAAATCATCTTCTTTCATATAATGCTTTTATAAGCTTTATAATTTATTATGTCACAATGGGATACTTTATTTTATTAAGTTTCCTAGGGAAAAGAAAGCTTTACGAAGAAAAAAAGTATGATGTTTTACTAGAAGATTGGACTTTGAATGGTTTTTCAGAATTCTATAAAAGAATTTATGATGCATTGGCACATTACAAAATAGATATTTTTATTAATGCTAAAGTTTACCATGAACAATATTATCCTCAAGAATGCGATTTAGTAATTGAAAAATCAGTTCATAACCATTACTATTCATCTGCACAATCACAAGAAATAATATATAAAGATTTTACTAGGTTTGTTTTTTATCATAAGTTATCAAAAGAATCTAAGATAAATATTGTAAATATAGCATTGAGACTGTTAAGATATATATCTGTATATAAAACAGATACTTTAAATTTTAAAACAAAATTTTTAATAAGTGCGGGAGATAATTATTACAATGCTTTAAGGTACTATATCTATAAAGAGAATGGAATAGAAAGTATAATACTCATTCAAAATGGTTACAGGGCAGGTTCTATTAGTAATAATGGTGGTGATATGTATACATATTGTGACTATTATCTTGGATTTGGTTATAAAAACATTGAAATACAAGAAGGAATGGAGTGTAATAATAAATTAGCCATAGGATCATTAAGGTTATATGATAGAGTACATAAACTAAATATAAAAAAAGAGATTAAATGGGACATTGTTTTTATTGAGCAGTTAGCCTTAATTAAAACAGCCAGTTTTAATGTAGATACCTATATACAAACAGTTAACCTTTTATGTCAATTTGCAAAAAAATATCCACAATTTAAGATCAATTATAGAGTTAGACCTAAAAGAATGGAACATTACGCTATAAATAAACCTATGAAATCACATATAGAAGATATAGATGCTAAACTAAAGAGTGTAAATATTATTATTGATGAAAAGATTTCAGAAAATTCATATGAAGCGATATTGTTATCAAAAGTAGTAGTCTTTTTTACATCAACTATGGGAATCGAAGCCTTGGGACTTAATAAAAAAGTTTTAAACTGTAATTTAGATAAACAGGAGTTTTGTTTATCAATAAACAATGAAGTCGGTGTATTGGTAGAAAATTCTTATGAGCTTTTTGAAGAAAAGCTTTTATATCTTTTAAATAATGATAATGATAAAATGAAGGAATATTTTTTAGAGAAGAAATTTCAATATATGAACTTAGATGGTGATCCAATAAATGAAATTGTAAAAATAATAGAGGAAAAAATAAAAAATGATTAAACGAATTGTAATGATGATCATTTCTCCTTTAAATGAACGTGATTATAAGCGTTTTGGAATTGAAGTATTAATTGAAAATGGATTTGATGTACTGATATTTGATTTAAGTAAGTTACTTTTTTCTTTAAATAACACAAAAAAGTATGAAGATTTAGTTACTCCAATATCTAGTTATATTGATTTAGAAAAAAAAATAAATGAGATTAAATTTGATTCTGTTTTTATTCCTTTTTTTGGCATAAGTAGTAAAACAATTCGTGTTACTTATATGTTAAGTAGATTGAATGCTACTACAGTCGAATATAATACGAATATAATACCTATTACATTTCAATCTATAAGCTTTATAAATAAATTAAAAATAAATATAAAATCTCTTACACCATCAAGCTTGATTTCTAAATTAAACTACATATATATAACAAGACTAAAAAGCTTAAGAGCACCTGATTATGCTATTTTAGGTGGAAGTAAAAGTGATAGGTTTTCTGAAGAAAATACAAAAAAAATTTGGACGCATACTCTTGATTATGATATTTTTTTGGAAGTTGATCAGCAGTTAGAAAGAATAGTTGATGAAAAATATTGCGTTTATTTGGATGATTATATACCCTATCATCCCGATAATAAAAAAGTTGGACTTGAAAACACTTTTAAAAATATAGCAGATAGTTATTATTCGAAAATGAATAGTTTTTTTGATTATATAGAAAAAATGTATAACTTGAAAATAGTTATAGCAGCTCATCCTAGAGCTGAGTATAATAAAATAGGAAATGTTTGGCAAGGTAGAGAAATTTATTATAATAAGTCTATTTGTCTTATAAAATATGCAGATTTTTGTATGATGCATGCAAGTACATCAATAAATTTTCCAGTGCTTTATAATAAACCAATAATCTTTTTAACACTTGATGAATTAAATCCTTTATATGGATTTATAATAGATGGCTTTTCAAGAGCAGTTGGAGCTAAAAAATTATTTATTGAAAATAGATTGAAAAAACAAGAATTTGATTTAAAGTTGGAAGTTGATATTCAAATGTATGAAAACTACAAAGAGTCTTATATTAAAAAAAACAATACAATAAATAAAAATAGTTGGCAAATTTTTGTTGATTATATAAAGGAAGAAAATGTCATTAAAAAATAAATTAAAAAACAATCAATTAACTATAGGTTCATGGATAACTATCGGGCATACATCTGTAGTAGATATTATGGCTTCAGCTGGATTTGAATGGTTAGTTATTGATATTGAACATACGTCGATAGATCTTTCTACCGCGCACAATTTAATATCAACTATTCAGGCCAACAATATGAAAGCATTGGTTAGGGTTAGTAAAAATGAAGAAGTTGTCATAAAGCGTATATTGGATATGGGAGCTGATGGTATAGTTGTCCCAATGATTAAGTCTAAAGCAGATGCTCTTGAAGCTATAGATTATGCAAAATATCCTCCTGTTGGTAAGCGTGGAGTTGGACTGTTTAGAGCACAAAAGTATGGATTAGGCTTTGACGAATATAAAAAGTGGGTAAATGAAGAATTAGTAATTATTGCGCAGATAGAACATATAGAAGCTGTAAAAAATATAGATGATATAATAACTACAGAGGGTATTGACGGTGTTATAATTGGTCCATATGATTTATCTGGCTCTATGGGATATCCAGGTGAATACCACAGGGAAGATGTAAAAGATGCTATTGCAGATGTATTAAGTGCTTGTAAAAAACATGATTTTCCATCTGGCTTTCATGTAATAGAATCTGACCCTTCTAAACTTCAAGATAGAATAGCTGAAGGGTGTACATTTTTAGCATACAGTTTAGACTTTTTCTTTTTAGGTGATAGTGCAAGAGCTGGAATGCAAACTTTAAAAAAAGGATTAAAATAATATGAATATTATCTCAATAATTCCGGCTAGAATGGGTTCTAGTCGTTTCCCAGGAAAACCAATGGCAGATATACTTGGAATGCCAATGATAGGGCATGTATACAAGCGTGTTAAAATGAGTAAGCTTTTAACAGAAGTATATGTTGCTACCTGCGATGAAGAAATATATAAATATATTGAGTCAATTGGTGGTAAAGCGGTTATGACCAGTGATTGTCATGAGAGATGTTCTGATAGATGTGCAGAAGCAATGCTTGCTATTGAAAAAGATGAAAATATTAAAGTTGACATCATGGTTATGGTTCAAGGTGACGAACCTTTGACATTTCCAGAGATGATTGATGAAGCGGTTTCCCCTATGCTTGATGATAAGTCTGTAGTCATTACAAACTTAGTGGCAGATTTAAATACAGTACGTGAGTTTGAAGATCCAAATGAAGTAAAAGTTGTAATGGATAAATTTAACAATGCAATTTATTTTAGTAGAGAACCAATTCCCAGTAGAAAAAAAGGTATTCTTGATGTGCCTATGAAAAAACAGGTTTGTGTAATACCATTTACAAGAGATTTTTTACTTAAGTATAATGAGATGGAACCAACACCTTTGGAAATAATAGAATCTGTCGATATGATGAGAATAATTGAAAATGGTATGAAAGTCAAGATGATACCAACTAAATATGAAACAAAAGCTGTTGATACTGCAGAAGATTTAGATAAGGTTGTAGAGATGATGAAACTAGATAAATTATATCCAATGTATAATAAGTAAATATTATGAATGATAGATTTATTGATAGAAGTACAGATAGAAAAAAGCAGATTGTAAAAGATAAATTAACTATTATAGATGGAATACCTGTCTTTTCACTGATAGAATTTAATATTACAGGCTCTTGTAATAGAAGTTGTACTTTTTGTCCTGTATCAAATCCAGATGTTTATACAAAAACAAACGACGGGTTGGAAGTTGAGCTTTTTGAAAAGATAGTTAAAGATCTACAGGAGATAAACTATGAAGGAAAGATATTATTTTCAGCATTTTCTGAACCATTGTTACATAAAAAAGTTGAAGAGTTAATTGTAACTGCCAAACAATATTTACCCAATATTAGATTAGAGATGGTTTCTAATGGTGATTTGTTGACAACTAAGAAATTAAAGAAACTTTTTGAAGCCGGACTTGATACCATAAATATAAGTATGTATGATGGAGCACATCAAATTGAGTATTTTAATAATATTAGAAAAGAAGCAGGTGTTAAAGAAAATGGAGTTATTTTAAGAAGAAGATATTTTGAAAATGGAAACTATGGAATAACTATATCTAATAGAGTAGGTCTTGTAGATTCGAACGAATTTAGAGATAAAAATGAAGAAGCTATTCATGAATTACCGTTAAAACAACCATGTTATTACCCATTTTATATGATACTTGTTGATTATAACGGGGATGTTTTACTTTGTCCTCATGATTGGAGTAAGAATTTAAAATTTGGGAATTTAAAAGATGAAAAGCTTTTTGATATCTGGAATGGGAAAGCTTTAAATAATATTAGAAATAAATTATCAAAATCTGATAGAAATTTCGGAGCTTGTAAAAGTTGTGATGTTTTAGGCACTGTAATAGGTAAAGATAGTTTTGAAGCTTGGAATAAATAAAAATGCTTAATAAAGAATATATATCAAAATTATATAGACCATCTTTGGAAAAGAGTGATAGAAATAAATATACCTGTTTAGATAAAAATGAACCACCTTTTAGTGCTTTTGATATAATTGACAATTTATTTACAAGTGATGATATAAAAAGTTTAAGAATTTATCCTGATCCTTATGAACTGTATGAAAAACTTGCAAAATTTGTAGGAGTAAACATTGATCAACTACTTATAACTAATGGTTCTGAACAAGCGATTGAGTTTGTATTTAGAATTTTTTTAGAACAAAATGATGAAGTAATATACTTAAAACCAAGCTTTGCTATGTTTGATGTATTTTCATATGTTCAAAAAGCCAATATTAAATATATAGAGTTTGATGATAATCTAACACTAACTCTTAATGCTGTAATTAACTCAATTACTGATAAAACTAAATTATTTGTTTTGGCTAACCCAAACAACCCTACAGGAACAGCTTTTAATTTAGAAGATCTTGAAAAAATTGCCAAACATACAAAAAACACAGATACTATATTTTTACTTGATGAAGCTTACTTTCATTTTTATAACATCAATAGTGTGAGTTTAGTACAAAAATATGACAATGTCATTATAACAAGGACTTTTTCTAAAGCTTTTGGTATAGCAGGTGCTAGAGTTGGATATGCTATATCAAATGAAAGTAATATCGAGTTACTAAGAAAATTAAAACCAATAGATGAGATTAATCAATTGTCATATATATTAGCAAAGAAAGTTCTTGATAATGCAGAACTTATTTTAAATAAAAATGTAGAACAAGTTGATAAATGGAAAAATATTTTCAGAACTACGAAATTAAAAGATGTAGAATACATTGATACTGAAGGCAATTTTGTTTTATTGAAATCTAATTCTTATACAAAACATAAAAATTTATTTTTAGAAAATATGATTTTACCTAAAATGGATTTTAAACAAGGATATTTAGCAAGTTGTTTTAGGTTTTCAATATTAGATGATTTAACAATGAAAAAAATAGTTAATTTATTAAATTAAAGGTTCTGTATATGCTTACAAGACAGTTAAAGGGATGGAATGAAAAAGAAACCATTGAATACTACTCAACTTCTAGAATTAAGTATACAGATTTATATGAAAGTGAAAAATATTTTCTAACAAATAATTTTTTATTTGCTATTAATAATGTTTTAGATGTGGGGTGTGCGGTAGGTGGAATGTATAATATATTTAAAGAGTTAAATGAAGATATCACTTATACAGGTCTTGATGTATCTGAACAATCTATAAAAATTGCTAAAGGGCTTTATGATTGTAAGTATACAGAATTTCATAATTATGATGGTATTTCAAGTTTTCCACTAAATAACAAAAAATATAATTTAGTGTTCTCTTCAGGTGTAATGCATTTGATTGATAATTACAAAGATATATTTTCACAAATGCTCGATAGTGCAGATAAATATCTATTAGTTGATTTTAGATTAACAACAGATAAAAGCTATACCGGTAAATTTAATTTTGCTTTTTTAGATAAAAGGAAAATATCCAATTATACCAATTATCATGTCTTGAATTTTACTGAATTAATTGAGTATTTTCAAGAGTTTAAAAAAATATCAAATATTGAAATTTATGGATATAAGGGTGGTGCAAGTGATATGAGTGAAGGCATAGATGATGTTTACATGATCTTTTTCAAGATAACACTAAGTAATACATCGTACGATAAGCCAAATCTAGTCTTTTATAATAAAGAACTAGAAACAATATTTATGAAAAAAGAAAATTAGAAGGATACATAGATGAAACAAATATTAAAAAAAATCATAAGAAAGCTTTTTGTATATTCATTAAATGCTTCTAGAAAAGAAAACAATTACGAAGAATTTATAGATAAACTGGAGAAGATACTACCATCACTAAAAGATCAGCATAATTTTTTAAATAATAATGAAGAAGAAGATGATGAGTATTTAAAATTGAAAAAAAGAAATCATCATGCATTTCAATTGTTGTTTACTTTAGAGAGAATTAAACAATATAAAGAGATACAAGATGTTGATAATATTTCAATAGTTGATATAGGTGATTCATCTGGAAATCACTTGTTGCAACTACAGGACTTAGATAAAGATATAAAAAAAATTGCCTCTGTAAATCTAGACGTTAAAGCAGTAGAGAAAATAAGAAATAAAGGTATAGAAGCATATCATTGTAGAGCTGAAGAATTATTAGAAAAATATGATCTAAAAGCCAATTTTTTTATATCATATCAGATGCTTGAGCACTTAACTGATCCAATAAGGTTCTTACATAGTATTTCAGAAAGTAATAAAAATGGACTGAATGCATGTGATAGGTTTATTATATCTATTCCATATCAAAAACAATCGCGTGTAGGTTTCTGGCATATGAGAATTAATGATACTCAAACAATAAGAGATGCAGAAGATATACATATTTATGAACTTTCTCCTGAAGACTGGAGAATGTTGGCAGAATTTTCAGGTTGGGAAGTTGTATCAGATAAAATATATTACCAATATCCAAAATGGCATTGGTTATATTTTACAAAATATTTATGGAAAAAATTTGATTTTGAAGGTTTCTATATAATGGAATTGAAAATTAATAATAAATGGTCAAAACTATATGAAAGTTGGTAATAAATGAAAATAGCCGCTACATCACCGTCTTTTTCAAAGAATAAAGTCTTACAAGAAGAAATTTATAAATATTTTCCAAGTGCTAAGTTGAATTTGGAAGGTAAAAGGTTTACTCAAGATGAGTTCATCCAGTTTATAGAAGACGCTGATGGTATAATAGTAGGCTTAGAACCAGTAAATCATGAAGTTCTAGATAAATGTAGTAATCTTAAGATAGTTTCTAAGTATGGTGTTGGGTTAAATAACATTGACGTAGAAGAGTGTGCAAAAAGAGATATAAAGATAGGCTGGACCGGTGGTGTAAATAAACTATCTGTAGCTGAGATGACATTAGGGTATATGTTAATGCTTAGTAGAAATTTATTTATTACTTCAAATGAATTAAAAGATGGTATTTGGAATAAATCTGGTGGATTTGAACTTAGTGGCAAAACAGTTGGTATTATAGGTGTTGGACATATTGGGAAAGAAGTTATTCGACTTTTAAAACCTTTTGGATGTAGAATTTTGGTTAATGATATTATTAATCAGGATAAGTATTATGAAGAAAACAGTATAAGAGAAGTCTCAAAAGAAGAGATATACACTTATTCAGACATAATTACAATTCATACACCACACACAGAAGCTACAAATAATTTAGTTGATTTAAATGTATTAAAAAGCATGAAAGAAACAGCATTTATATTAAATAGTTCTAGAGGTGGGATTATAAATGAGCAAGATTTAAAATATGCACTTAAAAATACTATAATTGCCGGAGCAGCGATTGATGCATATATGGAAGAACCACCAAAAGATACAGAATTCTTGAAGTTACCAAATCTTATTTGCACTCCTCATATTGGTGGTAACTCCCAAGAAGCTGTTGAAGCTATGGGAATGAGTGCTATTGGACATATAAGGGAGTTTTTTAACAAATGAAAAAAGTAGTAATTTTTGGTGGTAGTGGTTTTTTAGGTTCTTATGTTGCAGATGAACTTACGAGAAGAAACTATGAAGTCACAGTAGCAGATATACAAGAATCCAGTTATTTACAGAGAAATCAGAGATTTGTTAAAGTTGATATTTTAGATATTGATAATCTTTTAGAAGTTATAAAAGATTCAAGTATTGTTTATAATTTTGCAGCCGTGGCAGATCTTGAAGATGCTATTCATAAACCTCTTGAAGCTATGAATATAAACGTTATTGGTAACCTTAATATATTGGAAGCCTGTAAAAGATTCGGTAAAGTTGATAGATTTGTATATGCGAGTAGTGCTTATGCCCTAAGTGATGAAGGTTCATTTTATGGTATCAGTAAACAAACATCTGAAAAATTAACAGAAGAGTATTTTAAAAGATACGGACTTAAATTTACTGTAATACGATATGGATCATTATATGGAGAAAGACCAAGTCATAACAATTATATATACAACCTTATTAAGGATTCAATTATATGTGGCGAATTGAAATATAAAGGCGATGGACAGGATTTAAGAGAATATATACATGCAGCAGATGCCGCAAAATTATCTGTTGATATTATTGAAGATAAACAGTACCAGAATGAGCATATAATATTAACCGGGATTGAAAAACTTAAACGAATTGAATTACTTACAATGATAAATGAAATTATGAAAAATAAGTTAAAAATAGAACAAGTAGAAGATAATAATCATGGTCATTATAAAATAACTCCATATTCATTTCATCCAACAGTCGCTAAAAAACTAGTTGCTAATCCTTATGTAGATCTTGGTCAAGGTCTTTTAGAATGTATACAAGAGATACACAAAGAGTTTGATAATTAGATGTTTTATTTATCTTATATAGTAGATAAAAATACTCCAACTTACGGAGATAGAAATAAATTTGTACAAGTAAAAAAAAGTGATATATCTAATGGAGATATAGCTAATGATACTTTGATCTCTAGTACAGTGCACATAGGTACGCATGTGGATATGCCATATCATTTTTATGAAAATGGTCAAACTATAATGGACTATGATGCTGATTTTTGGGTATTTAAAAAGCCTTTAATTATAGAGATAATACAAGATGATTTAATAATAAACAACAATCTAATTGAAAGACTAAATAGTATTGAAAATATTGGTTATGATATTTTAATAGTTAAAACTGGAATGTGTAACATTAGGGATGATGAAAAGTTTTGGCAGGAAAACTATGGGTTTCATCCCGATATATATCATGTATTAATTAAAAGGTTCCCATCCATTAGAATATTTGGTTTTGATTCTATCTCCGTATCTAGTTTTTTAAACAGAATGTTAGGCAGAGAAGCACACAAAGCCTTTTTAAATCCAGATAAACCGATACTGCTTTTAGAAGATATGGACCTAAGAGGAATCGATGAAAATAGCAAGATAAAAGAAATTTTAGTTTCACCTTTTAGGATAGCAAATTGTGATGGTTTACCATGTACAGTATTTGGAAGATTTGATGATTAAAACTATCTTGTGGGATTTCGATGGTGTAATACTTGATAGTATGAAGATTAAAGGGGATGGCTTCTTAGAACTTTTTAAAGATTTTCATAAAGATAAGTTAAATCAATTGTATAAATATCATTTTGAAAATGGTGGTATTTCTAGATTTGATAAAATTAGATATTTTTATAAAGATATTTTACATACAGATATAACAGAAAATGAAGTTTTAATACTTGCTAAAGAGTTTGGTGAAATAGTTAGAAATAATTTATATGATAGAAATAACTTAATAGAAGATTCTGTTAATTTTATAAAAGCAAATTACATTAAGTATAATTTTCATATTGTTTCTGGCGCTGAACATGAAGAATTGCAAAATTTGTGTGATCATTTTAATCTAAGTAATTACTTTATCACTATTGAAGGTTCTCCAACTCAGAAGAGTGTTTTAGTGAGTGGTATTATTAAAAAATATAAATATAAAAATGCTGAAACTATGTTAATAGGTGATGCTATGACTGATTATAATGCTGCTAAAAACAACAATATAAAGTTTTATGGATATAACAATATTAAATTGAAAAAATTTGATTATATAGAAAGTTTAAACAAGTTTTATATATGAATGCTGAAAAATTAAATGAAACTTATGTAAAGAAAAAAGATGTTTTTTATCAATATATAAATTCTATTAAATCAAGAGCAATAGTAGATGTTCATACTATTATTAATGCTACTTTAATAAAGAATCCTTATCTTAGTGAATTTCCAAAAAAATTCTTTTTAGAAGATTTCAAGAAAAAAATAATAATTTATCAGTTTATAAAAAGTGCTTTAATCTTTTATATAAGACAGACATACTTTTTAGTTTCTTACTTTATAGCCTTTTTGTTGTTTAAAATTTATTATAAGAAAGATAAAGTCACTATTAAAAACCATATTGCAATAGATGTATTCTTTGTAATAGACAATATAATAGAAGATAATAAGTTTAATGAAAATTATTTTAGAGGCTTGTATGATGTTTTAGAAAAATACAATCAGGAGTATGTTTATTTACCAAGATTATATGGAATCAGTAAAAATCCATTTAAGTTAATAAAGTTTTTTAAAATAATAAATGAAGATAGTAGAGATTTTATATTTGAATTTGAACTTTTATCATGCAAAGACTATTTTTTAATTATTTATATAATACTAACTTATCCATTTAAAACATTAAGACTTTTGCAGACTGAAAAATCTAATGAAGATACATTATTCAATAATGAACTTATAAAAGACATAGGTTCTGTTAGTTTTGATGCTATTAGTAGATATTTATTTGGAAAAAATATAGCACATTTAGGTTGTATAAATAGGATATATTCATGGAATGAGTTTCAAGTTCTTGAAAGAAGTTTTAACTATGGAATAAGAAGTGAAAATAAAGATATATTGTTAATTGGATGTCAGTTTTATCTCAATTATGAAACATACTTTAGTTCCTATCTTGATTATGTTGATATAATGCAAAATACATTTTATAACGCTGTTTTGGTGAATGGTAAGTATTATTTAAAAGATGAAAGTGAAATTTTGTATAAAAATGGAGTTTCTTTACGATATAAAGATATTTTTTCAAAGAAAATAATTATGGCTGGTAAAAAGATAGTTCTACTTGGTTCATATTTAGAGCATGATACTATATACATGCTTCAGAGTGCAGGAGGCTTCGATGAAGTATTGTTTAAAAACCATCCTGCAGTAAAAATTAATAATATCAAAAGTGAGATAAACACTAATGTAAAACTTACAGATGATAATATATATAAATTATTTGAGGATGCAAGTATTGTAGTATGTACTGGTTTTTCAGGTGTCTCACTTGAAGCGGTTGCTTTTGGAACTTCAGTTATAATAATAGCAAGCCAAGATAATATAACTACAAACCCATTAGTAGATTATGGAAAAGGTAAAATTTGGGATATTGCTTTTAGTAAAGATGATGTTAAAAAACTGTATAATAATCTCATTGAGTACAGAAAAAATAATATAGAAGAAATACAGAAAATAGCAGTTTGGTACAAAGATAATTTTTTTATAGAGCCAACAGAAGATAATATTATACAAGCATTTGAATTAGACATTGATAAGGATTAATAAATATGAAGGTACTATTGTTAGCCGGTGGATTTGGAACAAGACTTAGTGAAGAAACAGATGTAAGACCTAAACCAATGGTAGAAATAGGTGGAAGACCTATTTTATGGCACATAATGAAAACATACTCATCTTATGGCTTCAATGAATTTGTTGTATTATTGGGATATAAAGGGTATTATATTAAAGAATACTTCGCTAATTATTTTTTGCATCAAAGCGATGTAACAATTGATATGAAAAATAATAAAATGGAAATACATAATAATTCTAGTGAACCTTGGAAAGTTACATTACTTGATACTGGACTTGATAGTATGACAGGTGGTAGAATTAAAAGGGCCCAAAACTTTGTAGGTGATGAACCATTTATGCTTACTTATGGGGATGGTGTTGCTGATATAAATATTGAAGAACTTGTTAACTTTCATAAATCACATGGTAAGGCTATGACTATGACATCTGCTCAACCAGATGGTAGATTCGGTGCTTTAGATATTGATGAAAATGATAAAGTTAAAGAGTTTAAAGAAAAGCCAAAGGGCGATGGTAGTTGGATTAATGCAGGTTATTTTGTATGTGAGCCAAAGGTATTTGACTATATTACTGAAGGTGATGGCACTATATTTGAACAGTCTCCTTTAAAAAAACTTGCAGAAGATGGAGAAATATTTACTTTTAAACATAATGATTTTTGGATGCCTATGGATACATTAAGAGATAAAATGAAGTTAAATGATTTATGGCAAGATAACAAAGCGCCTTGGAAAGTATGGAGTTAAAAGTGTTTTCTGATACTTATAATAATAAAAAAGTAATAGTGACAGGACATACTGGTTTTAAAGGTACATGGCTTACCACTTGGTTACTAAAACTGGGAGCAAAAGTAATTGGTGTATCAAAAGACATACCTACAAATCCTTCAATGTTTGAAGAGTTAGAATTAAAAAATAAAATTATACACTATCAAGAAGATATACGAGACTTATCAAAAATGATTGAAATAATCTCAAAGGAAAAACCTGAATTTTTATTTCATTTAGCAGCCCAGCCAATAGTGTCAACATCATATAGTGATCCAATAGAAACAATATCATCTAACGTGATGGGAACAGCAAATATTTTAGAAGCATTAAAAACTTCAAACCATAAATGTAGTGCAATAATAATTACCAGTGATAAAGCTTACGATAATGTTGAACAGGTTTGGGGATATAAAGAAGATGATAAGATGGGCGGTAAGGATATATATAGTGGCTCTAAAGGTGCAGCAGAACTTATTATAAAGTCTTATTACCATTCATTTTTAAAAAATAAAGATTCAAATGTTAAGATCGCAATTGGTAGAGCCGGTAATGTGATTGGCGGTGGAGACTGGGCTAAAGATAGGATTGTTGTTGATTGTATGCAGGCATGGAGTGAAAACAAAAGTGTTGAGATTAGAAGTCCTGAAGCTACTAGACCATGGCAACATGTACTTGAGCCATTAAGCGGTTACTTGAATCTAGGTCAAATATTATATGAAAATGATAATATAAATGGTGAGGCTTTTAATTTTGGTCCAAGAGCTGAACAAAACCATACAGTTAAACAACTACTTGAAGATTTAAGTCTATATTGGAACTTTAAAACTGTTGATGATGCTTTTACAGTAACTGACAATATACCTTTTCATGAAGCCGGATTATTAAAATTAAATTGCGATAAGGCACTTTTTTGTTTTAAATGGCAGGCAAATTTAAACTATAAAGATACTATCAAGTTTACTAGTGAATGGTATTATGATTTTTATAATACTGATAAAAATATTTTGGACAAAACATTGGAACAAATATCTGAGTATGAAAATATGGCAAAAGATAAAGAGTTGACTTGGACGGAATAACTTTAACACCATTGAAACAGATTCATAACCCTAAGGGTGATATATTTCATGCTATGAAAAGAAGTGATGATGGTTTTGATGGTTTTGGAGAAGCTTACTTTTCTACCATCCATAGTGATGATATTAAAGGCTGGAAGAAGCATACTCGTATGACTTTGAATATAGTAGTTCCGTTTGGAGAAATAAAGTTTGTCGTATTTAATGATAAAACAAATGAGTTCTTTAGTGTTAATTTATCTAAGGATAATTATCAAAGACTTACAGTTGAGTCAGGCTTATGGATGGCATTTCAAGGAATAGAAGAAAATAGTATGTTATTAAACTTAGCATCTATGGAACATGATTCTAAAGAAGCTGTCAGTATTGATATAAAAGAGATAGTTTATGATTGGTAGAAAAATACATTCTTTTATTTCATATATAAAAGCTTTTTAAAATGCTGTTTAACAGTTATGAGTTTATATTTGCTTTTCTACCAATAACATTTTTTATATACTTCTATCTAAATCATAAAAGACTTACAGAAGCGAGTAAAGGTTTTTTAGTATTTAGCAGTCTGTTTTTTTATA
>Ga0316206_1000107_pt1 | contig 165807 bp, 169 predicted proteins | sample 6monthpyrite_MG_FD_204942 | JGI IMG/M metagenome (GOLD analysis project Ga0316206, IMG submission 204942) | Microbial mat bacterial communities from mineral coupon in-situ incubated in ocean water Damariscotta River, Maine, United States -... | ecosystem: Environmental > Aquatic > Marine >... | reverse complement strand
CATTTATTTATCAAACTTGCTAATAATAACTTAATATAATCATAGCTTTATATATATGCTTAACACTACTCTATTCATCTTTAACTGCTAAGGCCTCCGTCGGTACACAAGCATACATCGACTTTGGTTCCGAAGCTACAAATGACATGCAGGTATCATTTGCGTTACGCTTCTCATGTGGAAACTTGGTTTGCAGGTATATAGACTTTGTAACGAGCCTATATGCTGAGGATAAGATCATGTTGAAGGGTTGTTGTTTTAGAAAAGAAGTTGAATACCTGCGTATAAGTTCCAGTTCTTTTGCTGACTGTCTGGTTCATAACATCCACTTGTACTGCATGGGGTGAAACTTGGAGTGATAATGGTGTTTGATTTTGAAATACTTGTAAAATCATACTCGAGTTTTGTTGTAAAGCTTAGTTTTTTACAAATTGGTATTGTTAATGGAGCCGCTATTTTATAGGTATAGACTGGACCTAGATCATAGGTCTCATTTAATGATCCGCTGGATCCTGTGAATTTTGCATCCATCTTCGGATCTATGCCTACTTGACCTGTCAGATCAATACCTAAACTCCAGTCTTTATAGATTATTGTCTCGGCCCCTATTGCGATCTGCACTAAAAAATAGTAGTACTCTTCTTTTTGGATTGATGAAAGTTTTCTTTCCCAGTATTTATAGCCTAAACCTGCAAGCACATATGTGGTACTTTCCTCATAACTGACTGCTCTTTTAAGGTTTGTTTCGAATTCGTAGAATGTATTTTCAGTGGTTGACCTGTAAGACCCATACCGTCCAGCAGGAGAGAGTGCAGGAGAGAGTAATGACCCAACATAGTCAGTGTTTCCATATGTTGCACTAGCGTAGACTTCTATATAATAGTCTACATTATAGGTATCTTTAGAATATTGCAGAACCTTATGTTCATAGGATCCATAGATTCCTCCTATTCCAAAAAAATCTGATTTTTCTGTATCAAGGATCTTATCTTGTGAATCACGCTCTGTATAATTATAGGAAGTTGTTGTGAACCCAATTTCTAATTTGTTATCATGTGATGCAGCATTTAAGGTGGAAATGAGTAAAAGAGGGATGGTCAGTTTATACATAATATTCCTTGAGATGTATTTTACATTTATATGTTTAAGTATTGATAAATATGATATTAAATGTGTAGGATAGTGAAGTTTTTATTGAGGAAGTTTATTTTAGCATCAATAATCCGCAAAATCGGCCGCAAATATTTTTTTCTGCTCGGTAGGAATAAAAGATGTCATTATTGCACGAGGTACAATAAGGAGAAAAATCTATGTGTTCATCTTTTATTTTTAAAGTTTTTAGTTGTTGTATTATTATGGCTTCTAAATCGAGATAATAACTGGAACCTTTAGTTTGTAGGGCGTAAGAATAGCCATCCTTTTCGATTTCATTTTGTAGTTCAAGACCAATCTCATAACAACATTTATGAATTGAGGGTCCAATCACCACAAGTAGGTCTGTGTTATTACAATGATAATAATCAATCATCTTTTGGATTGTTTTGGGAAGTATTTTTGATAAGACACCTGCACGACCTGCATGAACTACCGCAATGACTTTTTTGATGGGGTCATAAATTAAGATAGGCATACAATCTGCTACCATTACCATAAGGGGTGTATTCTTAAGGTTTGTAATAATGGCGTCACATGTTGGTACCTTTCTAAGGTCTGAAGCTTCATTCACAATAACAATGCTATCTCCATGCACCTGATTCATATGCACAAGACGATTTAAGGGGTAGCCTAAGTATAAAGAAAAATCCAGATGATTTTTTTTAACAGTTTCAAGGTCATCTTTAACATGAAAGGCGAGATTATTTCCGAGATAAGGAGTTTTTGAATAACCGCCTTCTCTTGTACTGAAGGCGTGAGATAAGTTTTTGTATGGAGTGAGAAGAGGGCTTGTTATGCCTTGCATCTAAGCGAAACTAAAGTATCCCATTTCAGAGCAGCTTTTAGAGTTGCTGTTTTTACAATTTTCATAAGCAATCTGATGCTTATTCCAAAAAGCTAAAAAGCCAATGAAACTAATCATCGCAGATATACCGGCTCCTTTAAGAAAAAGAATTAAACCAGCATACATGGAGCTTGAAAACGAAAGTTCTGTTTGGGCATAAGTGAATACCCCGTATCCAATTCCTGCTAGAATAGAAGCTGAGCCAAGCATAAATGCGAATACAAGAATGAACTTATAAACTGGCATGAACTTGTCATCTAAATATATGGGTGTAGTTTTCATCGTGACATCCTTTATTGAATAGTGTTCAACTACTAATCAAATTATATGTATATATTATGTAAATTATATCACATAAATTTATATGTCATGAAATTGTTATGTGCCTTTTTTTATTAAAAAATAAATATGTAACTTATTTTCACTATGTTTTTTTAAATGTAAAACAAAAAAAAACTATAGAAATTTATATCTTGTTCATCGACATAATAAATGTTTTTTTATGGGATTAATCTAAGAATATATGTAGAAAATTCTCTGTTTTTTAATTTTTTTTCTTAATGTCACTGATGTTCTAAGTGTTTTTTATTTAATCTGCTAAAATGATTCAATTAAATTGAAAGGCATAGAAATGTCACAAAATATCAGTGTAAGTTCTATGCACACCTTACACACACTTCCTATTACTTTAGAAGGAAATGATAGTGAAAAAAAACGTACAGAGATAAAAGAGTATTTCGATAAAACATTTACTTTGTTTGAAAGCTTGTTTGAGTGCTTTCAAAATAAAGATGTTTTTTACATGAGACCTGAGCCGACACGTCATCCTATTATCTTCTATTTTGGGCATACGGCAACATTTTTTATTAATAAGCTTGGAGTGTCAAATATTATTCATGAACGTATCAATCCGCAATACGAGGCTATGTTTGCTATCGGGGTAGATGAGATGAATTGGGATGATATGGACAGCAAGCATTATGTATGGCCAAAAGTAGAAGAGGTTAAGGCATATAGACTTCAAGTCCGTCAAAAGATAGAAGACCTTATAGACACATTGCCGCTTAGTCTTCCTATTTCTCAAGAGGATCCTATGTGGATTATTCTGATGGGAATTGAACATGAGCGTATTCATCTGGAAACCTCTTCTGTTTTACACAGACAGCTTCCTATTAATATGATCAAAGATAACGTTTTTTTTCCTCGCTGCAGTGAAGTGGCTCCCGCTCCACAGAACGAGATGCTCTCTATTGAGGGTGGGAAAATTTGTCTGGGTAAGGAAAAAGATCATCATCTGTATGGTTGGGATAATGAGTACGGTAAAGCCGAAGTGGAAGTTTCCTCTTTTAAAACCAGTAAGTTTTTGGTCAGTAATGGGGAATTCTTGGATTTTGTCCTAGCTAAGGGCTACGAAAATCTTGATTATTGGGATGAAGAAGGTCGGGATTTTTTAGAGCTTAAAAAAGTATCACATCCTGTTTTCTGGGTGAAAGATACAAGCGGCTATAAATACAGAGCGATGCTTGAAGAGATGGATATGCCTCTAAATTGGCCTGTTGATGTTAACTACCTTGAGGCAAAAGCATTTTGTAGATGGAAAAGTGAAAAAGAAAATAAAAACTACAGACTGTTGAGTGAGCCGGAGTGGTATAGGCTATATGAGCGCGCTGGCATACAAGATATACCAGAGTTTGATGATAGACAAGCCAATATAAACTTCAGGTATTGGGCCTCATCGTGTCCGGTAAACAAGTTCAGTTTTGGCGATCTTTTTGATGTGATGGGAAATGTATGGCAGTGGACGGAGAGTCATATGGACGCCTATGATGGATTTGAAGTGCATCCTGCTTATGATGACTTCTCAACACCGACCTTTGATGGAAAACATAATATCATCAAGGGAGGTTCATGGGCAAGTACAGGAAATGAACTGATGAAGCACTCTCGTTATGCTTTTAGACGGCATTTTTATCAACATGCCGGATTTAGATATGTAGAAGGAAAAGATATGGAAATAAATGATGATAATATATATGAGACAGATGAATTAGTATCGCAGTACTGTGATTTTCAGTATGGTGAAGATCATTTTGGTGTGGAGAACTTTGCGGTGGCTTGTGCAAAAAAAGCTATAGAATATACTAAAGATATTAAGCAGGGTTCAGCACTTGATCTGGGTTGTGCAACAGGACGTGCTTCTTTTGAATTAGCAAAGGCTTATGATAAGGTCTGCGGGATAGACTTCTCCGCACGTTTTGTACAAGTCGGTGTGGAGCTTCAGAAAAACACCAAGGTGGGATATTATCAAAATGGTGAAGGCGATATACGAATTCGCTATGAGGTAGACCTTGAAGAACTTGGACTAAACAAAGTAGCTGACAAAGTCGAGTTTTGGCAGGGTGATGCCTGTAACCTAAAACCCCATTTTAAAGATTATGATCTTATTATGGGAACAAACCTTATCGATAGACTCTATGAACCCCATCTTTTCTTAGAATCCGTGCATGAACGTATCAACGAAGGCGGATATTTGGTCTTGACCTCTCCGTATACATGGTTAGAAGAATACACAGCCAAAGAGTTCTGGATAGGTGGATACAAGGATGAAAATGGAAATGAAGTCTCAACTTTGGATGGACTGAAAAAGATGCTGGGCAAGCATTTTGACCTTGTGGCTACAGAAGATGTTCCTTTTGTTATTCGTGAGACGCCAAGAAAGTATCAACATACTATTTCTCAGATGAGTGTTTGGAAAAAGAAGTAGACAGTGGAACTAAGAGACAGCGTAGATTTTAATGAAGCACCGTCACGACAAGAGACTAACGCGGAAAAGTATGCTCTAAGAAAGAAGTTATTTGGCTCGGACGAGGTCTTGCCTATGTGGGTAGCTGATATGGATATTGAGACACCTTTTTTTGTGATGGACGCGATTCGAGAAAGACTTAAGCACCCTGTTTTGGGATATGAAGAGATTCCTAACGCTCTGTATGAATCTCAAATACAGTGGATCAAAGAACGTCATGGCTATGAAATAAAGCATGAATGGATGTTTTATTCACCTTCTGTTGTTGCCAGCATCAATCTTTGTATTAAGGCCTTTACTGACATAGGTGATAAGGTTATTGTTCAGTCTCCTGTATATTTTCCATTTTTTTCTTCTGTGACAAACAATGACAGAGTCGTACTTGAAAATTCCTTGAAAGAGGATGAGGGGTATTATAGTATGGATTTTGATGCTCTTGAAGCAGCCATTGATGAAGAGACCAAGCTAATACTCTTGTGTTCACCGCATAATCCGGTAGGACGTGTATGGAAAGAAGAAGAACTTTCCCGATTAGGTGAGATCTGTATTAAGCATGATATTCTTATTTTGGCAGATGAGATACATTCTGACCTTATCTTTAAGGGTGCAAAACACACACCTTTTGCCAGTATTTCGAAAGAACTTGAAGATCGGACTATTACCTGTTATGGGCCGGGCAAGACTTTTAATATGGCAGGGCTGGCTATCTCTACGATTTGTATACCAAATAAAGAACTTCGTGAAAGATTCGCTAAAGTCTATAAGGCTGTTCATTTTGCTGAGGGTACCGTCTTGGGGCATGTCGGGTTTGAAGCGGCTTATATCAAGGGTGAATCTTGGCTGAGTGAGTTGATAGATCATTTGCAAGGGAACATAGATTATTTGGACCTTTGTCTTAAAGAGTATATGCCCAGTATTTCTATGCGAAAACCGGAGGGGACATATCTTGTTTGGTTGGATTGTCGTGGCCTTGGTCTGCCTCAGAAGGATTTAAAGACCTTCTTTTTTACCGAAGCTAAACTTGGGCTTTCTTCGGGGAGCAGTTTCGGAAAAGAAGGGGAAGGTTTTATGCGTATTAATCTTGCAACACCTCGTGCTACCGTCGAAGAAGCTGTCTCGCGTCTTCACAGTGCTTACGAGTCACGAAGGTTTTAAGGCGCTTGCTTTACGGATACAAAAACAGATAGCATGTATACATGAAAAAAACAGCTTTCTTTTAAGGGCTGTTTTGGAGAAATTATTTACTTCGTAAGGTAACATTCTAGACATCTTCATGATATACGCTCTTTTTTTAAACCTAGGTTTGACTCGGAACTCTTTTTCTGTATTTCTTTAAGGACTTGTGCGGCAAGAGGACCTGTTTTTATATCTACATGTCGTCCATGTTCCAAGGTCTCTTGAATCTGTTTAATAATAGCCTGCATCATATTCTCCTTAGCGATATCTCTTAAGAGTAGTATCGTCTATTTATCTTATATTATTAGATACAAAGTATAAACTGTGCTAAGATTAATAAAAGACTTTGAAAAGGTGCCGTATGTCAAAGATAAACTGGGATGAATACAAAGAGTATAAATATGCGAATGAAAACCTCAAAGGACTCGATAACTTTGCAATCCTTTTAGAATTCCTTCGCAGTTTTTATAATAAGACATCGCCATTTGAGGTTTATGATATGTTGCAGACGGATGCGATTGGACAGATGATGTTAGAAAAAAGAGAGATCAGAAAACCAGAGAATCTGGAAGACTATCTAAATAAAAGACTCTTACGATGATTTTGATACTTTCGGGAGCAGGGTTAAGTGCAGAGAGTGGTATTAGAACTTTTAGGGACCATGACGGGCTTTGGGAAAATTATGACGTGATGCAGGTATGTTCAACACAGGGCTGGAAAAACGACAGAGAACTCGTTACACAGTTTTATAATACACGGCGCAAAGATTTGGAAGATAAAGAACCTAATAAAGCGCATTTGGCTATAGCTGCCTTGGAAAAGAGATATCCTGGAAAGATCTACAATCTTACACAAAATGTTGACAACTTATTGGAAAAAGCAGGATGCGAGCAGGTTATTCATCTGCATGGTACCTTGACTGACCTACGTTGTGAAGAGTGTGGGCATGTATGGGATGTTGCTTACACATCACAAAACGAACACGACACCTGTCCTGTTTGTGAAAGTGATCTGATCCGTCATAATGTAGTGATGTTTGGCGAAGCTGTTCCGGCTTATGCACATATATACGAGGCTGTTGAAAATTCAAAGCTTCTAATCGCTATAGGAACCAGTGGTCAGGTTATTGATGTTGTTCCTATCGCTTCTGCCATTAAGCATTCAATTTTGGTTAATCCAAAACGAGAAGAACATATCACATCATTTGGATCGGGTGATACATATATAGATCAATATTTTGAGTATTTCATTCAAAAAAATGCTGGTGATGCAATGGATGAGGTGATGAAGCTTATAGAAGAACTTACAGATGTATAAATTGATATTTATCGGATTGATCGTTACAGCAGTGGCATTGTACTTTACGGGGGCACTGAACTTTGGGATGAATGGAGATAATATTGACGTCTCGATTGACAAAAACAAGGCAAAGGAATTGGGTGAATCAATTAATGACAAATTAGCAAAATAGTAGCTTTTTAATAAATTAGTTTACATTGCATAAGGTCATTAGCATTTTTGTTTCTTTTTTAATCACTCCTGCATATTAGTCTCCCTAAAAGAATAGATATAATTTATTAGTATATTGAAATTTCTCAGGAGTGGCGTATGCAGTTTTTAACTAAATTTACAATTACCGAGCTTGATAATGGATGGGGATGGCCTGATATTGAGACTATCCTAGACTGTGAATATTTTTGTGAAGAGGAACTTGAAATCCCAAAGCAATTTTTAAAAGATATTAAGCTTTATGGCGAAAATATTCAGATTCATCTTAGCCGTAACAAGGCGTATATAAGAGATGATTGGTATGTCAACCTCTCACGTATAAGTGCCTAAATAAGTTAATACGTGAGTCTCACACAATAAGCTAAAAAGTATTTTTGTAATACTAGGGTAACCCTTTCTTTCTAAACTGTACTTATGAAACGTATCGTTAATGACACTGTCTATCACAGTATAGAGTACTCCCGTTTTGAAGAGCATCTTTTCTCTACAAAACTTTTAAACCGCTTACACTTTATCACTCAAAATGCCATTGCTTATTTCGCTTTTCCTTCCATTACAACAAAGCGTTATATTCATAGTCTAGGCACTATGCACATGAGCTCTATTCTTGTGAAAAATGCTTTCAACAATGCGAATAAAATTGATATGAAGTTTTTTCTTGCTTCTTTTATGCAGCTTTTAAAAGAACTTGGAGTCGATTCACCGAATGTTTATTTAGAACTTTTAGAAAGTGAAGGCCTGGAAGAGGGCTGTTTCCATGAAAGTAATGAAAGAGCGGCATATATGATAATGCTTCAGGCTGTAAGAATAGCCGGATTGATGCATGATCTTGGACATCTTCCTTTTTCTCATCAGATAGAATATGCGCTTGAGAGCTTTTATTGGAATTTTAAAAAAGAGGCCAAAGAAAGTGCTTTCTTGCATTTTTATGAGACGTGGACAGATAATGAAAGTGTAGCCTTGCATGAAAAACTTTCTCATTATTTCATGCACTTGATATTTGAGAAAGAGTTGGGGCATTTTGATGATACCTACGTATCGTACTCAAATTTATTACTGAAGATTGTTTCAGCGATTTACAGTGAAACAACAATCTGCGGTTTTGATTGTAGAGTCTTACATAATATTATTGATTCAACCGTAGACGCGGATAGATTAGACTACATAGTACGAGATATGCAAGCAAGTGATAGTGGTGTTTCAACGGAGGCAATGCGTATTGCTTCCAGAGCTATCTTTGTACGAAATGAAGAGAAATTTTATTTTACTTTTTGTGATATGGCATTAAGTGATATAGAGCATCTTATAGAACAGCGTTTTGTCCTGTATAAAAAAGTCATTTATCAGCATGATCTGGCTAAAAGTGACGGTCTTTTGGAGTTTGTCATTCAACACCTTATGTCTGAGTATATCTTTGAAAACACCAAAATAAAAGGGTGGATACTCCCCCGACGGATGAGTGTTATATGGGAGATCTTTTCTCAAGATATTGGACGAAGTCGTCTTATCGCTTTAATCAATCAGCTCGATGAAAACTGGCTAAATCAACTTTTAAAAGAGAATTATTTTAAACTGATTAAGAAGAAAAAACGGAGTCAATTAGAAAAGAAATACCTTTTAGCCTATGAAGAGGTCCTGTTTGGACAGCACCGTTTTATTAGCTTGTGGAAGAATCTTAATAACTTTTATAATGTCTTAGGCTTGGATAAACAAGAACGATATGCGTACAGAGAAAGTTTTATGCAAAGCTCAAAGCAGAAAAAAGAAATTTTGAAAAGTTCCTTGGATAACTTGGTCAATGTCATACAACAAAGGTATACAAATGTTTATCTTACCTACCAGATTGTTCATATCAATATTGGTATTGGCTCAAACTTTTCACTTTATGACGGTGAAAAGTTAGTACAGATAGATGAGGTTTCAACCTTAAGAAAACGTTTGAAGATGAGTTTGATCAATACCGTGCCATTTTATTTATATTCTAATGATGAGTCTTTATGCGACAGGATAAAAGAAGAACTTCTTTCATTGATTCAAAGTGTTTATGTACGTAATCAAGTATGGATCGTTTTGTAATAAAACGGTTATCTTTACAAAGTAACATTACAAAACTTAATTGAGGATATAAATAAATGCAATTTATGACAATGTTTAAGATTAAAGAACTGGACAATGGCTGGCAATGGCCTGACATCGAGACGGATAATGACGGCGAGTGCTTTTGTGCCGAAGAACTTGAGATCCCTAAGGAATACCTTAAAACAATCAAGGTCTATGATGAAGAGATGCATGTTACGCTTTGCCGTGACAGAAGCTATGTTCGCGATGATTGGTACGTAAATCTTTCTCGTATAAGTGCTTAGTGGATTTGTAGTTTTTTCGATATACTTTAGGCATAAAGGTTTAAAGGGTAGGAATGAAATCTTCTGTGTATGGTGCAATTTACGGAGCCTTGGTCGCAGATGCCTTTGCTCTAGGGGCACATTGGGTCTATGAAACAGATGAGATTAAAAAAAAGTTCCCACAACTCGAAGGCTTTTATGATCCGATGACTGAATATCATGGGAAAAAGAGAGCCGGTGATTTTACCCATTATGGGGATCAATGTATGTGGCTTTTAGAATCTATTGCTTTGGAAGACGACTTTTCTTTAGCAAGCTTTGCTCAGCGTTGGAAGGAATATATCTCTTCGTATAAAGGCTACATTGATGGCGCAAGCAAGACAAGCCTTGCAAACCTCAATGCAGGAAAATCTCCTCTCAAATCAGGTTCGACATCTCAAGACTTAAGTGTGGTTGGACGTATGGCTCCCTTGGCCTTATTGTATTGCGATGAGCAAAAAGACTTTGAAGAAGCAGTGGTTTTACATTCCAAGATGACACACAATTCCACAGGTGTAGTCGAAGTAACACGTTTTTTTTCCCAACTTCTTTATCATGTGCTGCAAGGCTATTCACCGAAAAATTCTATCGTAACCATCTTGGACGAGAGCAATAATGAAAAACTTAAGTCTTGGGTGAAGATCGCCTTCTCTTCACTGGAGCATGATACAGTAGAAGCAATCACATCCTGCGGACAGTCATGCAATATAAATGGCGGGTGTCCGGGTGTTTTGCATCTTATCTTAAAATATGAAGACGATTATGTTGAGGCCATGCGTCAAAATGTTTATGCGGGAGGTGATTCAGCGGCTAGAGGAATGCTTGTCGGCATGATATTGGGAGCCTATAAAGGGATAGATAGTATTCCTCAAACATGGCGAGATGCCTTAAGCTCTAAAGAAAGGATCTCTAAGTATTTGGAAATGGCCTGTGCAAACAAATAGTATTCCTCAAAATATGCTTGACTTTATTCAAGAACATCATGTCCTTTCTATGGCGACGAGTCAAAATAACAGACCTGTTTCATGTTCCTTATTTTATGTCTTTTGTGAGAACGAACAGACTTTCGTGTTTGCTTCCTCTTTAAAGACGGAACATATACAAAATATTTTAATAAATCCTGATGTATCAGCCAATATCCATATACAAACACATGCGATAGCGCAGATAAGAGGTATACAGGTAAAAGGAAAGGTAGAAACGGGTGATTGTAAGGATGAAGAGCTTTATGTCAAAGTCTTCCCTTATGCATCAAGCATAGAGGATAAAATGATATGGAAACTCAAAGTTAAAGAACTAAAATATACAGACAATAGTCTCGGGTTTGGACAAAAGGAAGTGTGGAAGGCTTAACATCTTTGAAGCATCGCTCAGCGATAGCATGGATTCTCTTTTGCAGAAACTTTTTACTTCGTAAAATCGCCATGGCTAGTTTTGGACAAAAGGAAGTGTGGAAGGCTTAAGTTTTGTTCTTAATCTCATAACTTTGACATTCTTTGCCGGTACTTGCTTTAACAACAAGTGAAGGAATCTGTTTTGACTTAAAACCATAGGCCCTGCAGCCATGGGGGTTTGTACTTTCCCAAGTAACATAATAATGAACACATTTTTTACAATTAATCCGAATCATAATGCCATTATAATATAATAGGTTCAAATTTAAAAATAAGAGAAACTATGCAACAAATTTTAGAGATGGTGAAACTTCAGCAAGAACTTAATGATGCAACGAATGGTACAGGTTGGGAAGATGGTCTGACAAAAAATGGCAAGATAATTGACTGGAAACGTTGTATCTATATGGAGGCAGCAGAACTGATTGACTCTTTTGCCTGGAAACACTGGAAGGCGATAAATCAGGAGCCTGACTGGGAAAATATTAAGATTGAAACGGTTGATATCTGGCATTTTGTCATTAGTCTTTTATTACAAGAATATAAGCTTCAAAAACGTGGAAACATTACTAAGCTATGTGAACATATTGTCTCTCAAGAAGCATATAAGGCATTTTCTACCTTGGACTATAAGCCTGAAATAGATATGTATACATTGATAAAAATGGTTGAAGAGATGATGTATGATGTCTTAAAACCAGAAGGGTTTGACTTAGATGCACTGATCAATGATTTTTTTAATATGGCGCTTCACTGTGGGGTTAACCTTCAAAAGTTGTATACGCTTTATATTGGTAAAAATATCTTAAACCGGTTCCGTCAGGACCATGGATATAAAGAAGGAAGCTATATCAAAGTATGGAATGGACAAGAGGACAATATAATAATGCTAGATATTATGGATTCTAATCCGAATTATGGTGCAGGTGAACTTTATAAAAGTTTAGAAGAAGTCTATAAAACGCTTTAACGTTCATCACTTAGTGGACAATCTCTTTGGGATGACCAAGATGTTCTTCTAAAATATGCCAGGTACTTTCCACCTCAAGTCCATAGGCCAATAAAAGCTTTTCTGAAGTTTCCTGATCGGATTTTTCCAGAGAAAGGACAAGGGCATAGAGTTTTCCCAGTTCTCCTTCATTATTGATTAAGGCATGCTTGATAACACCTTCGACTCCCAATTCAGACAGGATCATTGGCAGCGGCATATCAAATACAGTTTCTAAAAGTGAGAGTAGGGCGACAAAACGTGCCTGTTCGATCATCTCGTCATTAATATTGCCCATACGTTTCAAGATTCCAAGCATAAGATCAATACGGTTTTGAACGAGAATAGAAGAGGGATTGATATCTTGATCTCCTGTTCGGCCAGATTTTGCATAAACTATCAGCATAAGCCATTGCATCAAAGCTTTTTTACCGATATATTCTAAAACGTCACAGATACTTTTGGGTGTGGTCTCAAAATTGAATCCGCCTGAATTAACAAACTGTAAAAGTTGCAATACAATCTCGTTATGTTGTTCAAATTCCGTACATACCTCTGTCATTGGTTCTGAACCCTGAAGCAGATTGAAAAGGCGAATCACACCGAGGTGATGCGGGTCAATCCTGTTTTTCTTGATCAGTTCGGGAGCACCTAAGTGATAGCCTTGAAAGTAATCGAAATTAAGTTCTTTATAGGCACTGAGTACATAAACAGACTCTATTTTCTGCGCCATGAGTTTTTTGCCGTCAAACATAGAGATTTTGTCTTTCAGGAGTTCGAAATCGGTGCTTATTGTGTCGAATTTTACATAATCAACATTTGGTAAGACTCTCGTAATATTGTCAATATGTTCTTGATTAAAGGTTACATTGTCAAGAGCGAAAGAATATCCCTCTTTATGAAGTGCTTTGATAGACTCATACTCTTTTTGATTGATCTGAATATCTTCATTAAGCTCTAAGACAAAACGATCTTTTGGAATAGTATAGATGATATCCGTTAGAAGAATTTTTGCATCGATGTTAATGAAAGCCTTAGACGAGCCGACCAAGGAGTTCAGGCCCATTTGATTGAGCGTATTGACTAATACAGAAGCTGTTGCGAGACGTCTGTCTGGTAAGGTCATAGCGTGATCATCATTACGATAATAGAGCTCATACCCAAATATATGCTCATCTTTTCCATAAATGGGTTGCTTAGCTATGTACAAAAAATTTGACATTTTACTTCTTTATTAATAATTGTTATATACTAACATTAAAATGACACAAATGCAATAAAATTAGCTCAACTTAGCGTATAAAGTCCAAAAATATACCCCCCTTGTAACGCTCTTGTAAGCATACCCCAATAGGGTTGTAATTTTATCAGAGGAGGAGTTCTTCTGGTTAAAACAACTCTATTGAAAATCAACACCTTCATACCTGTCATACAGCCATGTTGCTATAGTGTTTATGTCATCCTCATTTAGCTGAGTTTTTTGCGAGGGCATGACGCCAAATTTGTCTACCGCACCGGGGTTACACATGGTCTTTGCTAATTCAGGATATTTAATATAGTCTTTGATAAAGGCAATGACAACCGCCCTATGAACATCATCGTCATCATCTTTGATGATAATATTTGATTTTAGTTGCTGGGCAACCTCATTCATGGGAGGGGCTTTTAATGTCTGAAAGGTATCAAGGGCAGTTTTTTTGTCCAGTATTTCTATATGACAGGCTGAACAGGTTTCATCAAAGATCTTTTGACCTGCCTTGAGTTCATTCTCCTCGCCGGCAATAAGTATAATGGGTAAGAGATATAGGGGTAAAAGTTTTTTTAACATAAGTATTCCTTTGCAAGATATTCTAACGTGAATATATTTCTATTTTCTTGATATATAACAAGAAACATGGCAAGGTTAAGCTGTTAATTTAACGTTAATTTGTTACAATCACTGATGCAAAAAAAGAAGATATATTTAGCCGGGTTTGATGTTTTTTATCCCAATGCGATAGAGGTCTTGGATCAGAAGAAAAAGCTGTGCCAAGACTATGGTTTTATTGGTTTGGCCCCTTTAGATAATAAAGTCGATTTTACCCAGTCAAAAGAGATGATCCGCAAGGTGATCTATGAAGCAAATATTGAGCTTATTAAAGATTCGGATATCTTAGCTGTGAATTTAAATGTCTTTAGACACGGTGAACCGGATGCAGGTACTGTCTTTGAAATAGGTTATGGGGTTGCTTTGGGAAAAGAGGTCTATGCTTATGTGGACTCATCTGAGACAATGCTGGAAAAAACAAGAATGAATGATGCAAACTGTCTTTGTAAAGAGGGTGTTTGGCAAGATGGTAATGGTCTGATGATAGAAGATTTTGATGGTATGTTTAACTTGATGATAACAGAATCAGTAACAATTATAAATGGAAAATTACAAGACGTTTTGGAGATTATAAATGAGTAATATGGATAAAATATATTTAAAAGACTATGAAGAGCCGGCGTACGCGGTAAAAACTATAGACTTGGAGTTTGAACTTCACAATACGAAGACGCTTGTCACAAGCATTATGCGTATTGTTCGTATCGCTGATGAAAATGAAGCACTTTTTCTCAATGGAGAAGAACTTGCACTTGTATCGGTAGTGTTAGATGGACGTGAACTGCATGAGAGTGAATACGAGTTAAATGAGATGGGTCTTACGCTGCATAAACTTCCGCAAGAATTTACTCTTGAGATTAAGAACACTATCAATCCCGAAGCTAATACTGCGCTTGACGGACTGTACAAATCAGGGGGTATCTTCTGTTCTCAAAATGAGCCGGAAGGGTTCAGACGTATAACGTACTTTACAGACAGACCTGATGTTATGGCAGTGTATTCGACTAAGATAGTTGCGGATAAAAAAGCGTATCCAATATTGCTCAGCAATGGAAACCTATATGAGTCAGGGGAACTTGAAGACGGTAAACATTATGCTATCTGGAAAGATCCTTTTCCAAAACCTTCTTACCTTTATGCCCTGGTCGCAGGTGATTTAGGCTGTGTGAATGACAGTTTTACGACAATGAATAAGAATGAGATAGAACTCAATATTTATTGTGACAAAGGAAATGAAGCACAATGTACTCACGCAATGGATTCTTTAAAGGCTTCGATGAAGTGGGATGAAGAGCGCTTTGGACGGGAGTATGACCTTGAGATTTATAATATTGTCGCGGTAGACAGCTTTAATATGGGGGCGATGGAAAATAAGGGACTGAATGTCTTTAATTCGCATTATGTTTTGGCTGATGCTGATACTGCGACTGATATGAACTTTATGGGAATAGAGTCTGTCATTGGACATGAGTATTTTCATAACTGGACTGGAAATCGTATCACTTGTAGAGATTGGTTTCAGCTAACACTGAAAGAGGGCCTGACAGTCTTTAGAGATCAGGAATTCTCTTCAGACATGAATACCCGCTCAGTTCAGCGTATTGCTGATGTCAAAGCTCTTCAAGAACGTCAGTTTGTTGAAGATGCTTCTGCGACGGCACATCCTATCAAACCTGATGCCTATATACAGATCAATAACTTTTATACGGCAACCATTTATGAGAAAGGAGCTGAGGTCATCCGCATGATCCATACACTCATTGGCGAAGAAGGTTTTAGAGCGGGAATGGATCTGTATTTTAAGACCTTTGACGGACAGGCGGTTAGAACAGAAGATTTTATCTGGTCTATGCAAGAAGCTTCGGGGTTTGATCTTGAGCATTTTACACTTTGGTATTCACAGTCAGGAACACCTGAGGTCGATGTGAAGACAGTTTTTGACAAAAAGACAAAAACACTTTCAATGACATTGACACAATCGTTCTTATCACCAACACAAACCTCTCAAAAACCGTACTTTTTTCCTTTTAAGGTAGGCTTATTAAATGCAAGCGGAGAAGAATGTACTTTAGAGTTAGAAGACCCTCAAGGACAAAGTCTCATTGCGCAGGGTATTTTGATCATATCCAAAGAAGAAGAGACATTTGTATTCAAAGGGATTAAAGATGCTCCTATCTTATCTTTAAATAGAAACTTCTGCGCTCCTGTAAAAATACATACGGCGTATTCTTTAAATGAATATGCCTTTTTAATGGCACATGATAAGGATGAATTTAACCGTTTTGAAGCTTCTCAGACCATTGCTTCTATGGTATTGCATAAACTCATTGATGCAGTCGAAGCCAATACAGCGATGAGTCTAAGTCAAACCTATGCGGATGCTTTTGGAAAAGTACTCTTAGATATGCAGATGGATATGTCCTTAAAGGCCGACTCTTTGACCTTACCTTCTATCTCAATCTTGATGCAAGAGAGAAAGGTCCTGGATGTGGAAGCGATTTATGTGGCACGCAATTTCTTAAAACGTGAACTGGTGCGTTTATTAGGAGCAGATATCCGTGCGCAGTATGACTCTTTAGATCAGCCCTGTGAGTACACTTTGGATAACAAGGCTATGGCAAGACGTAAACTGAAAAATACACTTTTGTCTTATTTAGGAAGTCTCAAAGATGAAACACCGGTACTACAGCAATACAAAAGTTCAAATAACATGACAGATCGTCTGAGTGCGCTGAGTATCCTGGCGAACTCAAAAGGTGAGGGAAAGACGGAAGCATTGGCTGATTTCTATGCTCGCTACAAGAACAATACACTGGTTATGAACAAATACCTCTCTGTCGTTGCTTCCTCAGAATTAAAAGAGACACCTTCTAATGTCAGAGCACTGCTGGATGATGAGGTCTTTGATATGAAGGTGCCTAATCTTGTGCGTTCACTTATTGGCTCTTTTGCCAGAAATGCCTTGCATTTTCATGCTATTGACGGCAGTGGATATACCTTTATAGCCGATAAGGTTCTTGAACTGGATAAGATAAATCCCCAGATCGCTTCAGGTTTAGCAGGGGTGTTTAAGGATTATGGACGTTTGAACGAAAAGGCAAAAGGTTTGATGAAAACCGAATTAGAGAAAATAGTAAACACAGAAGGTCTATCTAAAAACGTGTATGAGATTGTTTCAAAGATCTTAGGCTAAGTCATAGAAGTTAGTAAAGAGGGGGAAGGACTATATAGCGAATAGCAAGAAGCTATTCACTGGAGAATTAGTTTGTTTCTTCGATCTCGACAACGTCGATTTCCATTGGTGCAGGTTGTGCTAATGGAATAAGACGTGCGGTCTTTGCTTCACGTAGAAGCTGAAGACGGTTTTCAATCTGGAAGTAACGGATCACCGCTGCTGAAGGCATTATCTTTTTGAATTTAGCTACGTAATCTTTTTTAAGGACATGTTCTGCTTCCTCAACATTTACCCATTCAATGATGATTTTATTCGCGTTCTCGTCTGTCATATTGTTATAATCAACCGCATAGTTTTTAATCAGTTGCAGTTCAGACATACGATGCTTCATCAGTTTTTGCTGGTATTCGTCATAGAGCTTTCCAAAATTCTCTTTCATCTCACCCTGAAGACCCATATTGGCTAATACGATCGCTTTTTTCTGCACTGCTTTGTTAACGAGCAGAAGTTCAATCTCATTGTTTGGTAAGGCAAAAAGTGTCATAGCACTTAGGACTGTTCCCGCGATAATTTTTTTGATCATGTTATATCCTTTAGGTTTTCATTAGTGTATAGCTTCAATACTAAATAACAAATAAAAATAGATAGTATTCTTTTACAGATGGGATTTTAGGACAGACAAGTGTAGAAAAAGTGTTAAATATTTTTATTCTCATTCTTTGCTTTGTAGAGTGAGATGTCAGCTCTTTTCTCAGCAAAGGTGATGTCAGTGTCTGTCTCATTCAATTGGGCAATACCCGTTGAAATAGAAATATGTGTATCTATTCCATTAATAGTACAAGGCCTCTGTGTGAGCTCTTCTTCAATGCGCTGGGTTAAATGCGTAGCTTGTGCTTTGTTTGCCTCAGGTAATAATATCATGAACTCGTCTCCGCCCACTCTAAAGGCATAATCGTTTTCACGCTTTAGATTCTCAAGAATTTCCCCAAGATATCTTAATACATTGTCACCACCGTCATGACCATAAGTGTCATTAAAGTTTTTAAAATTGTCTATATCCAAGATGATGAGAGAGAGGTCTGTCTTGTATCGTTGATGACGATTTGTCTCTTGCGTACTGATGTCATTATAGGCACGGCGGTTAAAAAGACCTGTCAATACATCTGTACGCGAGGCTTTTTCGGCGATAAGTTTTTCTTCCTGAGTGATCTTCATTCTATGCGCAAGGGCTAAAGAGAGTAATATGGCATCTAAGATCATGCCAATGTCCAAGGCCTTATACGTATAGTTATAATATGGTATCTGTCCCATGACTGCAAGTGCGGTAATAACAGTTCCAACAAGTCCGCTAATGGAGCCCAAAAGGAAAAAGAAAGAAGAGATGTTTCCCTTGTATAAAGATGTTACTGCGATTGCAAAGATAAAGGAACTGATAATGGAAGACAGACCTATAGCTAAAATAATATGATAGTGATAGCCACCTGAAAATGCCGATAATAAAGAGATCGCAATCAGTAAGACAGCAAGAATATTGCTTGAAAGATTAAGTCTTGGATGCATTTTCTTCAGATTCAAAAAGGATTTGGCAAAGAGTATGTTTGCAATCGAAAAAAAGAAAATTGAACTTGATTGCATCCAATTTTGTATTGAAGGCGAGTCCGGAAAAAAAAGTTTAAAGGTATACCCATTATAAGAAGCATTGGCAATCAAAAAAGCTGTGACAAAGAGAACGTAATAGGCATAATAAGGTTCCTTTGTCCCAAAAAATAAAAAAAGATTGTATAAGATCATGGCAAATAAAACACCATAAAGTAGACCTATGTATAGTGATTGATCAATCTGTTCTAGCAAAAAGGTCTTTTCGTCGAGAATTGATAAGGCAAAGACAAAGGGATCTCTCGTCTTTACCTGGATGTAAATATACGATATTCCAGGTTCAAAATTATGTTCTTGGTTGATAAAAGGATGATCTATGCTTCTTTTGATGTAGTTAAAGGTATTGCCCAATTCGTATTGTTTTTGTTGCTTTGCAGGGGAGATGATATTGACTTGTATATAGTCCAACCAAGCTGCTTCAAACACCAACAGACGAGACTGCAAGATCTTCTGGCGGTTGTCAACCTTGATAACGTACCAAAAAGCACTGGAAGTAAATGGGTAGGAAAAGATCTCTTTATCTAAGGGGACAAAAGCCTCCTCAGGGAGGTTTGAGATATGTTCGAAATCGAGATTTGCATCCTTGTCCTCATAGACGAGCATAGACTTGCCGACAAAATTATGTGAGGTGTTGAGATCAACGACAGGCTGCGCGGGAAGGGCAAACATAGATGAAAGGAAGAGGCATAACAATACATAAAACCTTCTGTTCATCTTTTACCTCTGTCTGAATTTTTAGCAATAATAGTGTGATTATTATTAAATATAATTAAAAACATTAGCTTAATGATTCAGTTCTTTTTTCAAATCGGTGTTATCCATCAGTACAGGTACAACGATCAAGGAGGCAACGACAGCCGCGATCGTCCCGAAAATAAGCGCGACTCCCAGCCCGCCAAAGACTGCATCTGAAGCGAGAAGCGTAGACGCTAGGATAATGGCGACGGCGGTCAAAAATATTGGTTTTGCCCGGGTTGCAGTGGCATAGGCGATGGCTTTTTTTTGCTCCATCTTCTTGTCTAAAATCAAGGACTTGGTAAAGTCAAGGAGCAAAAGCGAATTTCGTGAAGAGATACCGATGAGAGCTATAAAACCTACAAGCGAGGTTGCCGTTAAAAAGAAGGTATCGCTTGAAAAGATATCCATAATAAAATGTCCGACAATGACACCAATAATAGATAAAAAGCTTCCAAGAAGAACAATCCCACTGAGTTTGAAGCTTTTGTAATAGACAACCATCAGTAAAAATATCAAAACAAGTGCGGCAATGAAAGCACTGCCAAGGTCAACAAAGGTATCCAGAGTGACTTCCATCTCTCCATCCCAAATAAGCTTATATATTTTATGTGTATTCTTGTCTTCCAGCTCAAGATTAAAAAGACCGATCTTTGATATTTTATAGGCGTCCGTAAAGGTATTCAAGATGACATTTCTAGCATCCATCAGCGGATAGACCTGTGAAAGCATATCTGTCTCGGCCATGACATTGGTCATCTGATGCAGATTTTTAGACATGATCATAGGGTTAGATTTGACACCAATGACAGTGACGATTTCTGTAATGGGTACCATCATCCCTTGGGTGTTCATCAGTTTTAAGCTGGCAAGTTTTGCTTCAATCGCTGTTTTGCTTTTTGAACTGAATTCTTTGGTCTCATGTGAAAGTGTTAAAAAAATAGGAATCTGATCATCATAAACATCTGAGTTTTTAACAGAGACTTCCATGCCTTCAAAGGCCAGATACAAGATATCATTCACCTGCTTGACATTCAGACCTGATCGCGCGATCTTAATGCTGTTGACACGAACTTCAAATCTGTCATAGATATCATCTTGCATGATATCTATATCTACTAATCCCGGTGTGTCTTTAAAGACCTTTTCAACACGCTGCGCTAATAAACGTATTCCTTCTGCTTCGGGTCCATAAATCTCAGCAACGATAGCGGCCATGACGGGAGGACCTGCGGGAGGTTCAACAAACTTGATACTGGTTCCTGTATAGATATTTTCACAGTCATTAGTGATTGCTTTACGCATACGTTGAACCATAAGATAAGAGGGTTCGTCTCTGTGATGTTTTTTACTCAGGTTCAGGACGATTTCCGCAAGGTTTTCACTGTTCTTGAAATGTGATCCTTTGATAAGACCGGCAAAATCGAGAGGGCTTCCCATGCCTAAAAATAGTTCTGTATCAAGGACTTCTTTCTCTTTTTGGATATGTTTAATAACACAGTCTGTGACATGTGAAGTCTGCGAGATGGATGAACCTGAAGGAAGATCGACATAGATATTAAAGGTATCATTGTTTTTACCCGGAAGCATCTTTGCCAGAACCAGTTCTGTAGGTATCATCAGTACGGAAAGTATGAATGACAATAATGTAAGCAAAAGGACAAGGCGTTTTTTGTTTTTATTTTGTAAGACATTTAGCACGCTTGTTTCAAACTTTTTAAACATCTTCTTCCTTTTTATGCTCAGGCTTCTTTAGCAATCGTGTTGCCAAATAGGGGGTGAAGATATAGGCTACAAATAAAGAAGCAACAAGTGCGACCGGGACATTTGCAGGAATGGGCTTCATAAACTGACCCATCATCTGTCCGACGAAGGCCATAGGTACCATGGTTAAGATAATAGCTAAGGTCGCTATATTTGTCGGCGGACCAATCTCGTCTGTGGCCATGGTCATCAGTTCGTCCTTATCCATATGCTCTGCCTCTTCGGAGTGAAAATGGCGGTGGATGTTTTCAATAACGATGATGGCGGCATCAACAAGTAGACCAAGACTTAACAAAAAAGCAAAGAGGGTGAGCCGGTTGATCGTCTGTCCTGTGATATAAGCGACAAAAAGTGTGATGGCCAAGATGGCCGGTACGGAAAAGGTAACGATTAAAGACTCTCTCCATCCCAATACAAAGATAAGTAAAATTGCGATGATTATGATAGAAAGGATGAGGTGAAAGACGAGTTCGTTAACGGCTTCATTAGCCCTTTCTCCGTCATTGCGTGTAATGACATAAGAGATGCCTTCCTTTTGTATCGTATCCTTGTACTTTTCAAGCTCTTTTATAACAGCTTCGGCGATCAAGACGGCATTAGTCCCTTGAAGTTTGGAAACGGTAAGCGTGACCTGGTCTTTTAGAGGAGAAAAATGTCCATTTTCAGCTTGAATAGAGATATGTGCCGATTTAAACTCTTGAATATTATAGCTTTGCGTGACGGTTGCTATCTGCTTAAGATAGATGGGTGAGCCCATATAGGAGGCAACGATGATATTGCCGATATCGTCTGCTTCATCTATAGCATTTTTCACACCCAGCATAACAATTTCATTAGACCTGGTTGTATTTTTGATCTGAGGAACGTTATAAGACAGAGCTTGAACGGCTTGGACGATTTGTCCCATGGAGAGGTTGTAGCCTGAGAGTTTATGGAGATCGACTAAGATATTGAACTGATGTTTATGGCCACCCTTGATATTGGTAACGGCAACATTATTTAGGCCATTGATATGGTGCTGGATAAACTTGACTTTGTCATACAGTTCTGAGGCTTGCATTTTTTTATTATGGGAATAGAATGCAACCGAGACGATAGGAATATCGATATCGATATCTAGGGGTTTTATGATAGGTTGCATAGCACCTTTAGGCAAGATATCCATATTTTGTAAGATCTTGTCATAGACCTTGAGGTTAGAGTCTTCTTTCTCTTCACCGATGTAAAAAGCAGCATTGACAATGGCAACATTATCCATAGCTCTGGAATATATGTGTTCTATTCCCTTCACCTCTTTGAGTTTTCGTTCCATAGGCTTGATTAGAATCTTATCGACTTCTTTAGCAGATGTACCGGGGAGGGCCACGATAACCGTTGATCCACTGACGACCATTTGTGGGTTTTCTTCACGTGGCATCATCATCAAAGAGAGGTAGCCCAAAATAAGTAAGAAGGCTCCCAGTAGCGGAGTTAAAGGGTTGCGTATGAAGCTCGCAGAAAGCTTACCTGCCATATCTTTCGGGGTGTAAGCCATCTTAGTCAACCTTTACAGTCGCATACATACCGGGGTAAAGACGGTGTTCACCGGCGTCAATAGAGACCTTGATCTTGAAGGAGTGTGTCATTGCATTTGATGAAGGGATGATCGCATTGACCTTTCCTTCAAGTTCAAGTTCAAGGGAGGGAATCTGGATAAGGACTTTTTTATCATAAGAAATACGTTTGAGTTCACTTTCGGCAACCTCCACAGTTACTTTGAGCTTGTTAAGGTCAGACAGGATTATGGCTGGCATACCGGGCATTGCCATCTCACCGACCTTGATGTTCTTGGCAACGATAACGCCCTCATTAGGTGCGGTGATACGAAGGTATTTGTATTGGTTTCTAACTTCATTTAGACGTGCCTTGGCAATAGCTATCATATCTTCCAGTGTTTTGGCCGCGAGTTCAATGTTCTCAACCTCATATTTTGAGACCATGTCTTTTTTAAGAAGACGCTTGTGTCTTTCCAGATTTAATTTTACATTGGTGTACTGGTTTTGATACATTTGAAGCGATAATTCCGCCTGACGTGCAGCAGAATCTATCTCTCTGGAATCAATACTATAAAGTGCTTGACCTTTTTTGACCTGTTCGCCTTCCGATACATTGACCTCTGTTACAAATCCCATAAAACGGCTGGTAATCATCTTTTCATTATCGGAGATTATCGTACCAGAAAGGGTGAGAGGTTCTGCCAAAAGTAGGCTGTACAGGCTTGAGAATAATAAAATAAGTTTTTTCATAATGCGTTTCCTTGAGGTAATGCACCTAAGCGTTCAAGCGCAAAGATCTGTGTATTTCTTGAATTTTCAGCTTTTAAAAGCTGAAGAATTTTTTCCAGCCAGCTGCTTTGTTTGATGATAACATCATTCATTGAAACTAACTGCTCTTTATAACGGCCTTCATAGTTTTCGTAGATCTGGCGTGCAAGTGAAAGCTCAACTCTCAGGTTTTTGATCTCAGCATTGGCTGTTTTGATCTTGGTCTGTATCTCTTTAACTCTTAAGGCGATGCCTTGTTGTGCCAGATCTGTCTGAGTCTGCATCTTAAGGCTTTGCATGCGGGCTTTTTCGATAGCAGCACTGTCAGCGCCGGCGTTAAAAAGGTTCCATCTAAGCTGTACGCCCACCGTATAGGACTTATGATCGTTTGCGTCGCCCAAAAAAGTGTCATCAGCCGTTTGCATCTCTGCCATGGCACCTATGCTTGGAAGATACCGTGACTCTTCGGCGATGACCATACTCTCACGGATTTTTAGTGCTGCCTTGGCCTTTTTTATATCAATATTGTTTTGTAGTATTTCATCAGATGATATGCTTGGCGTAGGTAAGTCATAGGTGGGCGTTTGTATCTGTGACACTTCCTGGTTGAGTAAGAAGGAGAGATAATGGTATAGCAGTTCCTGATTTGACTCAAGCTCAATGATAATACGCGTGACATTAGCTTTTTTAGATTGAACTTCTAAGAGGTCGATCTTTTTTGCATACCCTTCATTGATCATCTCTATAGTCATCTCTTCTAATCGTAAAATATTGGCATGTATATGTCTTAGGTTTTTAAGGGAGCCTTCAAGCAGACCCATATCAAAATAAGATTTTCGAGTTTCATATATTTTCGCATTGAGCTGGTCTTTTTTGTCAAGAAGGGATATGTTTTTCATCTCTTTTGCCATATCCTGATAGGCACTGAGTTTGTTTCCCGTATAAAGGGGAAGTACATAGCTGAGCTTGCTTTGGAAAAAGCTTCTGTCGTCGGGATAATTTAAGTCATTGGGTTGAACACTTAAGATATTGGGGTTACTTGCATCAAACTCGGCAAAACCAAAGTCTCCAAAACTGGCTTCTCGTGAGGTCAATTTGAAGCCAAAGACATTACCTGCATCATTCGAGCGAGATATATTTTGAACAAAATTGAGTTGACCATAATCTTGAGCATTTGCCATATCATAAGAAAGTTCAGCACTTCTAAGCTCATAACCGGCAGCTTTGACTTCAAGATTTTGCTCTTTTAATAAGGATAAGGCTTCCTCTAGGCTTAAAGGCTGCGAAAATAGATGCAGTGAGTAGAGAAAAAGTAAAAACAAGGCCCGCATACTAACCATCCTTATAATATTAATTATTTTATATTATACATTATTTGTATCTAAAAGATATCACACGACTACTATAACAATTTTTTAGCAAAAATGATATGATTCGAAAAAGTTTAAAGGAAAAGCATGATCATTCATATTGTAATGTTAGCATTTAAAGAAGAAAATAAAGAAAAAAACCTACAAAAAGTAAAAAAGGAATTAGACGCCTTGATCAATAAAATTTCCAGCTTAAAAAGTATGGAAGTGGGTTTGGACTTTATGCAGAGTGAACGTTCTTTTGATCTTGTCTTGACAAGCACCTTTGATACCAAGGAAGGCCTTTGTGAATATGCCGTACACCCTGCGCATTTGGACGTGGTGAAATTTATTAAAGAAGTGACAGTAGAATCAAAGGTCGTAGATTACGAGAAGTAAGAAGTTTATGTCAGCACTCAATGAGTGCTGAAAGAAATTAAAGCGAGTGCTCTTTTTTATAAGCCATAAGAATTGTATGCGCTTCATCTTTTAAAAGAAGTTTTTTCTTTTTTAGTGTTTCTACTTCCATGTCTGTTAAGGTCAAGTCACCTTTTTCTGCTTTGGTTATTTCGTCGTCAAGGGCATTGTGCTTGTCAAAGATATGAAGAAAATGAGCGTTTGCTTCGTGGTTTTCTTTCATATGTGAAATGATGTCTCTGTATTCATGTAACATGTTTATCCTTTTATTATAAGCTTCATAATGAAGTGTTTTGAAATTCTATATTGATATAGTATAAAGTTTGATAAAACGAGAGACATTTTTATAAATATGTATTATGGTTATTTGTATCCCAAGGGTAATTATTCGTGGTTATACTGCTATCACATTGTGAAAACAGTGAATATACAGTAAAGGAAAAACTATGTTTATGATTCTTAGTCAACGCTATGTTCAAAAACTTGATGGTTGTATAGCAGTCTTAGTTGATATCTGTGGTAATGATGCCATTGTAGAACTTGATCAAGGCAAAATACAAAAATTCTCAATAGAAAACTTCAAAACACTCTTCACGTTCAACGACTCTCTTTAAATCACTGTTTGCTTGAATGCAAGCACTCATTCTTTTCAACAAATCTCGCTAAAACTGTAGTAGACAATATTCGTATTCGTATTCGCCTCGACTCATACGGTCGTAAAAGACATTGCCTTATGAATTTATACATAAAATATAGTAAATTGGTCTTTACGCGTAGGTAGCAATATATTTATTTTAGCAGGAGCAGATACTTCCAATCTGTGATGAATCTTTGATAGAAAAGCTTTATACTGTTTTTATATAGACTGTAAGAATATACAGTTAAAGGAGCGAAAATGGCAAGAGTTCTTGTATTAGGTGGTGGTGTCTCAGGGCATACTGCTGCGACATTTGCTGCAAAATGGTTGGGGACTGATCATGAAGTAGTTGTGGTGACTCCCAACTCAAACTGGAATTGGATTCCTTCAAATATTTGGGTTGGGGTTGGCCAAATGACGAAGGATGAGGTTGTTTTCGAGTTGGACCCGGTATATAAAAAAGCCGGAATCACCTATAAGCAGGCAAAAGCAGTCTCTCTAAACCCTGAAGGAAGCACACAATCAGATAAGCCTTTTGTGACAATAGAATACACAGGTCAGGGAAGGACAGGTGAGACAGAAGAGGTGACTTATGATTATGTTATAAATGCGACAGGGCCAAAGCTGAATTTTGCGGCTACCGAGGGGCTTGGTGATGCCAATGGCCTCGGTGAACATACAGTTTCTGTGTGTACGGCTGAGCACGCGGTACATGCGAATGAAGAGTTGGAAAAATGTATTGAAAAAATGAGAAATGGTGAACGCCAGAAATTTTTGGTCGGTACAGGTCACGGTATGTGTACCTGTCAGGGTGCAGCTTTTGAATATATCTTCAATATCGAGCATGAGTTGAAGAAAGCCGGCGTACGTGAGATGGCTGATATGAAGTGGATATCAAATGAATCATTCTTAGGTGACTTTGGTATGGGTGGACTTCATATGAAGGTGGGGGGATATGTTGTCAGCTCGAAACTTTTTTCCGAATCACTGTTTGCTGAGCGTAATGTTGACTGGGTGATAGGTGCGCATGTAAACAAGGTTGAATCAGGAAAGGTCTCTTATGAACTGTTGGACGGTTCGACAGGTGAGGAGTCATTTGACTTCGCTATGCTTATTCCTCCATTTGCAGGCGTAGGTATGAAGGCTTACGCTAAAGACGGTTCAGACATCACGGATACGGTGTTTGCTCCAAACGGATTTATGAAAGTGGATGCAAATTATAATGCCGGATCGTACGAGAATTGGAAAGCCAGTGATTGGCCAAGCACGTATCAAAATCCGACCTATAAAAATATGTTTGCCTGCGGTATCGCTTTTGCACCGCCGCATATCATCTCAAAGCCTATGAGCTCTCCAAATGGGACACCGATCAATCCTACGCCTCCGCGTACGGGAATGCCTTCTGGAATCATTGGAAAAGCTGTTGCGCACAGCATTTGTGACCTTATCTTAAAAGGTGAGGGTACTGACTTGCACAGAGCATCAATGGCAGAGATGGGCGCAGCCTGTGTTGCTTCTGCAGGTAAGGGCGTGTTTACCGGTACTGCTGCTGCAATGACGGTGTACCCTGTTGTCCCGGATTTTGAAAAGTATCCGGGAACAGGACGTGATACGGAGTATACATTCGGTGAGATCGGTCTGGCCGGACACTGGATCAAACATATCTTACACTTTATGTTTATTCATAAGGCAAAATTGAAGCCGGGCTGGACGTTGATCCCAGAATAGATATACAAAATCAAAAGGATGAAGAATGGATAAGAAAGAGATACCGGAAGAATTGAACTTTCAAAAAAGTGAGCAGATGAACCTTACCATGATCCCGGGTAAGTTTGCACGCGCGATGCGCACGAATATTATTTGGCAGTTTATCCGCTTTGTCATCATTAATATAAAAATGCTTATTGTTGTCAGCAAAAGCCATTAATTTCTTGAGCCCTTTGGCCGGTTCCTGTCTTTTATAGATGCATTAATGAATGATGGTATAAAAAGTATATCTCTTTATGAGGAAGTGAATGATGGTTAAAGATCTCGTTATCTACCCTGATACACGCATAAAGACGATGTCTGCAGATGTACGTTCTTTTGATGAGGGTTTGTATGCTCTGATGGAAAACATGCTCGATACGATGAATAAAAATGCTCTTGATGAGATCAGTGCCATTCAAATTGCTATCCCTTGGGCAGTGACACTCATAAGGCTAGATGATACGATATCAGAGTTGATCAATCCTCGCGTTATAAGTATGAACAATCCTGTTGAGTTTGAAGAAAACAGTACTTATTATCCTGGAGCAAGCGCGATTGTCCCCCGCTTTAATGATATTAATGTTATTTATCAAGACAGGCATGCAAAACAGCACGCGCTCAAGGCAACAGGGCTGCTTGCTCTGAGAATCCAAAAGCAGATGGATTATAACTACGGAAGTACCTTTGTCGATCGCCTTCACGCCAAAGACCGAGTGACGTTTGAAAAACAGATAGCATCAGGTACAAAAGGTCTTATTCAGAGCTGTCCAACGACTTTTAAAAGGGATGCTTTGACAGGTTCTTTCAAACTGATGTTCTATTTTATGTTTTTTACCCTCATTGGAAGCCTGTTCGTATCTGATACAGCACTCTTAAAAGGGATAGGGAGTCTTTATAGCTATAGTGTTCTCTTAACGTCTATCTTGATCATAGGGTACTTTTTTTATGCACAATATGAGGCCCGGCAATCTTCTAGCTGCACAAGCTGTCAAACAGGCAATATAATCGGAACTTCTTTTATAGCACTTATTAAACTCTTGGCACTAGCAGTAGCGGGATATTTTCTTATTAATCCTTAGGGGTCAATGTTTTGTTTCATCGCTTCTCGATGAAGGTCTTTGCACCTGTGGAAGAGATAGAGTGAAACGTGCTCCCTTAGGTGTGTTTTCGACGTGGATAGTACCATCGAGGTGCTCCTCGATAATTGACTTTGACATATACAGCCCTATGCCGCTGCCATTGTCTTTGGTCTTTGTCGTGAAGTAGGGGTTAAAGATCTTATTGATGATACTTTCATCAATGCCGCCTGCATTGTCTTCGACACTCAAGTAGATCTTGTTATCATGACAATCGATGCCAAAGTTGACTTCTCTGTCTTCTTTACGTTTTTCGATCAAGGCATCATGGGCATTCTTTAAAAGGTTCATACAGACTTGGATGAACTCATTTTTTCTATTGTGCACATAATAATCAGGCGCGTCCTGTATCGTTACTTTTATCTTCGCATACTTGATTGTGGAATCAGATAAGGAAAGTGCCGTGTCAATAGCCTCTTTTAACTCATACGTTTCTTCTTTGGTGTTCGTATTGTAAAAGTTCCTGAAATCATCAATAGTCTGAGACATGTATTGCAAGTTATTGTCGATCTGCTCATGTGCCTCATCAAAAGATTTTGCATCAAACTTTTGAAGTTTATATTTAAAATAGAGGTTCTGGTTGATCAGAGCAAGTGTATTGAGCGGTTGTCTCCATTGGTGTGCAATCTGTTCTATCATCTCGCCCAAGGCAGCAAAACGCGACTGCTGCATCAGCATCTTGTCTTTGTGACGTTCTTTTAATAGCCCAATTTCAATGCGCTTTTGCAGGGTCAGGTTGAGCTCGTTTGCTTTTTGCAGATACTCATCTTGAATCAACTTGATCCTGTCGCCTAATGCCCAAGAAAGCATCAGCATCTCTACAGCGGATCCTATCTGTTGGGCATGATTCATCAGATAAAACCCGCCAATCAGATTGAACTTGTTTAAAGCAAAAAGTATGCACCCTACTAAAAAGACAAACCAGCCAATCACATAATATCTAGCAGGGCGATACCCCTGTTTAAGTACCAAAAGACCTGAGATTAATAAAACAATTGGACCAAAAATAGACAAGAGACCATCAATCTTGACGACAGTATGATACGGCGCGATGAAAGCTGCGAGGGCAAGTGCAAAACAAAAATACATAAAATATTTCAGCAACACATCCATACGCGGTATATATTGTGAAGTCTGTAAAAAGTTCCGTGTGAATAAAATAGCTGCAAAAGATACGATTGAGGTGCCTAAGATGGAAGCATGCTCGACTAACCAAGGAAAGCCTCCCCACAGGTAAGCAACACCAATCCCATCAAGTGAGAGTTGCCAAAAGACAAAAGAATTGACAAACAAAAGGTAAAAAAGATAATTTCTGTCGCGGGTGTATAAAAAGATGACACCGTTATATAAGACGATGATAATAAACAACCCGTAGTATATTCCTGCAATGATAATGGGTGTGTATTGACTCTGTATCAGTGATTTTGAATTATATATTGAAAGCGGGACTTGTAAGGCACCTTCTGTTTGAACACGTATGTATAAAGTGTACTTGGCCGCTTTAGGAAAGACTAGCTGGTGGATAAAAGAAGGATCAGAAACCTCACGTTTAAAAAAAGGGCGTAATTCACCGCAATAGTCACGTGAAACAAGTCTGTCTTTATCATCAAAAAGATAATAGTCAATATAATCCAGTGGAGGATAATTGATCTTTGTCCACCAGTTTTGTGACAATTGCTCCGGAGTAGGCGAAAGAACAAGTCTAAACCAGTGCGGCGTATTGTCGATACCGAAGTTTTGAACGCCTGAATGGCATGGACTAAATTGTTTTGTCCTGACCTGTTCTACAGAAAGTGAGGCATTATTATCTACAAAATATGATAATTTAAAGTCCATGGTATCTTGGGCATAAAGAGCATGTGCATTGAGCAATAGAAAAAAGATAAGGAGATGTTTTGTCAGCAAATTTAAACCTAAATTATGATTATTTAACTATATCTAATTAGGTATTAAAATTAGCAAAACATTAAGAAATCTGCTATAGTAAGTTGGAAATAAAAGGTAAGGTATGGAAATAGATAAACTCAGTACGGTGAGAGAACATATAGTTGAACTACAGGGGCATAAAGAACTTATCTTAAGCCAATGGATCTCTTATCCTGAACCAAAAAACATACTTCACTTTCATAAGATTGATGTCGCCTTATTTAAAGAATATTTTGGATCAGGTGTTTTTGATTATTTTATGGATGTTATTGCCAATAAGAAGAATCTGGGTGACTGCCCTGTCATGCATGAACTACTTACTTATCTGAAAGACCGCGATATCTCAGCAAACGAGCTTTTTACCATCTGCAGTCATTTTCGAAAGTCTATGGTGGATTTTTCGTATGACGCAAAAATTAACTCCAAAGAGCTGTTTGATGAGATATCGTATGTCTTTGATGAAAACTTTGCAGGGGTCTTAAAACTTTATACGGACACGATCTTCCAAAAAGAACAAGAGATCGCAAAGAATGTTCAACTGCTGAATGAATATAAAAAAGCCTTGGACGAAAGTGCTATTGTCTCCAAAACGGATGCAAATGGGATCATCACCTATGCGAATGAAAACTTCTGTGAGATCTGTGGATACAGTAAAGATGAGTTGATTGGAAATTCACATAATCTGGTACGCCATCCTGATACACCTGACGATTTTTTTGTGCAGATGTGGAAGACCCTAAATACACAGAATATGTTTAAGGGAACGATAAAAAACCGTAGAAAAGAGGGCTCGTCGTATTATCTTGATATTACCATTGTTCCTATCATTGATCCGATTCAGGGTGTGCGCGAGTTTATTGCCATAGGCTATGAAGTGACGACCTTGGTCAATGCACGTCAAGAAGCACTTGACGCGGGGAAGGCTAAAGAATCATTCTTATCCTCTATGAGTCATGAAATACGTACACCTTTAAACGCAATATTGGGCTTTGTATCTATCTTGCTTGATGAAGAAGATAATCCGCGTCATAGCCATTACCTTCGTATTATTAATAACAGCGGTGAAAACCTTCTGGGTATTATTAATGATATATTGGACTTTTCCAAGTTAAGAAGCGGTGCGTTTAGTGTAGATAAGAAGCATTTTAATCCACATGATGAGTTTGCACATGTCTTGGAATTGTTCTCTCAAAGTGCTTATGCCAAGAATATATTGATCCGTTCTTTTATTGATCCTTATATGCCTTATGAGCTGATAGCAGACCCGTTGAGAATCAAGCAGGTCTTTTCCAATATCTTCTCCAATGCGATCAAGTTTACCCCGGAAGAGGGTGAGATTGAAGTCCTTATAGAATACAAGGATCAAAAAATAAAGATCTGTGTCAGTGACAACGGCAAAGGTATTTCTGAGGAAGAAGAGGACAAAATATTTGATGCCTTCAAGCAGGCTCAAGATACCCAAGGTGGAACAGGTCTTGGTTTATCGATCTCAAAACAGCTCACAGAGCATATGGGAGGTAAGATCTCTTATCACAGGCGTAATCCTAGAGGAAGCCGGTTTGAATTTGAGATACCGGTTGAAGAGCCTTTAAATAAGGTTAGCTTCCCTTTTGATCCCACGCCTTTTCAAAAGTTTCGTATTGCGATCTTCTGTCCGCAGAGATCACTTGAAGAGAGGTTTACCTATATTCGCCGTTATTGGGACAGTTTCCAGCTGAATGCCTTTTGTATTGAACGCTTGGATGAAGATGAGTATGACCTGCTGTTTTTTATTGATAAATATACCAGTCCTGCGTCCAAAAAAGAGATCATTGGACTTGATGTTCCCAGTGTTGCACTGTTGAATGCTCCCAGCAAGCAATATGATGAATTTCCTCATGTGACGCCTTTGGTGTATCCGATCTATTGTGAAAAAATGTACCATTCTTTCTTAGAAGCGCTGGAGTTGACGTTTAAGGATGATGCCCAGTATGTGAGAAAATACAAGCAACGCCGCTTTAAAGGGCATGTTCTTGTTGCTGAAGATAATATTGCCAATCAGGAACTTATCAAGATTATACTTGAGCGTTATGGCTTGAGTTACTACATCGCTTCGGACGGAATAGAAGCGGTGCAGACCTTTAAAGTTGCCTCTTTTGATCTTGTTTTTATGGATGAACAGATGCCGCGTAAAGACGGCTTGGAAGCCACCCGTGATATTTTGACATATGAAGACCTTAAAGGTAAAAAGCATATTCCCATTATCGGATTAAGTGCCAATGTGATTGAAGGGGCAAAAGAGAGGGCGCTTTCTTTCGGTTGTGATGCCTTTTTAGGTAAACCTCTTGTCATTCGAGAATTTGAAGAGATATTGGAAAGATATCTTGTAGAGCAAGACGCCTTAGAAAAAGAGAATAGGGGAGGACACCTTAAAGAAGGCGGTATTGATATAGCACAACTGAAAAAAGAACTTCTCTTGGAAGACGACGAGGTTCGTCTGCTTCTGCAGACTTTTGTATCAAAAATGAAGAAGTCATTTCCTGTACTGACGCAGGCAATTGACAAGCAAGAGTATAAAAAGATATCGCTTGAAGCACACTCAATAAAAGGCTCTGCAGCAAACTTCAGGTTTAACAGATTGGAAGAACTTTCCAAAGCGATGGAGCTGAATGCCCGCCGAGAAGACGAAGGTTTTGATTATAAGAAAGCGCTCGAAGAGATGGAAGAAATTATGGCTGAAATGATGGCCTAATCATCCGCCTCTATATAATATCCCATACCTGAGGCATTTTTTATGATGTCCGTTGGAAGTTTGTTACGCAGTCTCCACACCAAAGTACGTACACTGTTTTCTGTAGCACCGTCTTCTTCCCAAACATAATTCATTGCCTGCTCAAAACTTACGACCAGACCAAGTTGTGCCACAAGTATACGGATAAAAGCATTTTCTTTTTTAGTCAGTTTGATCTTCTCATTCTTATAAAAGGTCTCACAGGTACTGATATCAAGATGATAGTCCCTGGCAAAGGGGACAAGAGGCTTGTCAGATACCTTTTTGGTATAAAGAAGTTTTTCAAGGTGTGACTTGTTGAGTTGAAGCTCGTTGATATCTTCTTTGAGTTTACGCTCTTCTTGAAACTTATACAAAGCCATTTGAATGGTAGAATGAAGACTCTTTGGATCAAAAGGCTTGACAATATAACCGTATGGTTCTGTAACCTTAGCTTCATCAAGGATATCTTCTTCGACATGTGAGGTCAGGTAAATAAAGGGAATAGCATGTTTGCTTTTAATATAAGAGGCCAGATCAATACCGTCTGTACTCTCTTGTAAAGAGATATCAAGTAAGATCGCATCAGGCTCATAGATCTTAATCTTGTTTCGTGCTTGGATCGTGTTTTCAGCGATAGAGACAACCTCATAGTTTAGCTTTTTAAGGGCCATCTTGAGGTGCATTGCAGTTACTTCATCGTCTTCTACAATTAAAATTTTTTCTTTACTCATTCGCCTTTCCTTTGGTTGAAATTAAAATATTATAACGCACAAATATAGTAATGATATCACATTATCTCTATACTGCCACGGAAGAACGTGAGCTTACTCTTATTCTCAAGAGCTTTACGTGTTCGACTGATGACGAAGCGGGAGGGCGGAACCTATGGCTTCCGTACTGCAAAGAGTAGAATATGGTGTTGATAAAGTACTATTCTCCTGCTTTAAGCGTGTACAGAGTGATCTAATCTGTTCCTACAGCTGGATGTATAAACGTCGAGGTAGATTGGTGTTCCTAAGGGCTTGTCTTAGGAGGATTATAGCTATATTACTCTTTTGTTGTTTTACATCCCGTGTTCAGACCCAAGACCGTATATAAGGGACAAAAACTTATTAATGAAGTTCCTAAAGGAACAAGACCGATAATAGCTAACCACCAGTATGGGGTAAGTGCTGCTGCAGCAAAAAGTCCAAGGGCAATAACAACACGGATGATTCTGTCAATTTTTCCTAGATTACACATTTTAGATCCTTGTCTTGTTTAGATAGGACCATTATAGTGCAAATATTTTTTTTAGTGTGTAACTTGGGTTACGTAAGCTTTACAAGCCTGACAAGCTCAGCTACAATAAGCTTATGAAAAATACGCCTTTTAAAAACCGACGCAAAAAACTTTTAGATATGATGGAAGAGGGGATTGCACTTGTGCCTTCGGGTACTATGATGACACGCAGTAATGATACGGAATTCCCTTTTAGACAAGAAAGCAATTTTTATTATCTTAGTGGCTTTGATGAACCTGATTGCCTACTGCTTTTATGCAAGAAGAAAAATCAACATAAAACAATCATATTTTTACGTGAAAGAGATCCTGAAATGGAGATGTGGGTAGGAAAGCGCTTGGGGGTGAAGGCTGCAGCCAAGACTTTAGGTGTGGATGAGGCTTATGATATAGCTACCTTGGAAGAAGAACTTCCGAAATTACTAGAAGGGTATTTACGGCTTTATCTTGATACCTTCGTTGAGAATGCGTATATCAATCGTGTGAAAAAAGTATCAAAAGAGCTTTTTCATAAGCGTAATATCGATCTCTCTCCTCGCAGTTTTATTCACCTTAACACCCTGATTGAAAAACAGCGTCTTGTCAAAGAAACATTTGAGATCGATCAGATTAAAAAGGCAATGTCCATTACTACTCAAGCCCATCACGCTGCCATGGCTATGGTGAAACCGGGAATGAAAGAGTATGAGATACAGGCTGTCATAGAGTATATTTTTAAGAAAGAAGGCTCAAAACATGACGCCTACACAACGATAGTTGCCGGCGGAAATAATGCGAACACCTTACACTATGTTGAAAACTCTATGGACTTGAATGCGGGTGAGCTTATGCTGATCGATGCCGGGTGTGAATGGAACTATTATGCTTCTGATATCACACGTACGACACCTGTAAGCGGAAAATTTTCTAAGCCACAACAAGCTTTGTACGAGGGGATACTTGATGCTCAACTGAAGGTCATTGGTTCAATAAAGCCGGGTATCTCAAAGCAGCTCCTTCAAGAAAAAAGTGAGATACTTCTTACACAGGTCATGATCGATTTAGGCATCTTAAAAGGTTCTTTGGATGAACTGATTGAAAAGAAAGTACATAGAAAATATTATCCCCACGGAGTAGGGCATTGGATGGGTCTAGATGTCCATGACACCTGTCCATACAAAGAAGAAGACGGCAAAGAAGTCTTGTTTACAGAAGGAATGATTCTGACTGTAGAACCGGCTATTTACCTGCCTGAGGATGATATGGATATTGCCCAAGCCTACCGAGGTATAGGTATCCGTACGGAAGATGATATTCTCGTGACATCTACGGGGCATGAAAATCTTTCTAAGGGTATTGCCAAAACGATCGATGAGATTGAAAAAATGTGTGCGAGAGACTACAGAGAGTTTTTATGACCCAAGAGGCCTTGGAAAAATACTGCTTGTCAAAGCCTGGAGCGGTTAAAGAGTACCCCTTTGATAAATATGTAGCTGTTTACAAGGTTTCAGGCAAGATGTTTGCTTTAGCTAAGGATGGGGAAACCCCCCTTCGTGTAAACCTTAAGTGTGACCCCTTGTACGCCATGGAATTACGATCTCTGTATGCGTCGGTCATTCCCGGTTATCATATGAATAAAAAACATTGGAATACTGTAATCTGTGATGCAGACGCCGATGATGAGAGTATAAGGTCATGGATAGACGATTCTTATACGTTGGTCTTTACCTCTTTGAGTAAGAAAGAGCAGGGCCGGATCTTAGATGCATATTGAGTATAATGTCGTTCTTAAAGGATGTGTTGTCTTGAAAACTTATTCCTTATGGAAGGAAAACTAATGAATAAAAGTTTTATAACGAATATCTTAGCCCTTATGCTCTCGGGACTAGGATTCTTTTTATCTGAGCCGTATCATACGCCTGTTTTATACATGGGTCTATTTGCACTTTCAGGTGCGCTGACAAATTCTATTGCGGTACATATGCTGTTTGAAAAAGTGCCTTTTTTATATGGGTCAGGTGTAATATCTCAAAATTTTGAATCATTTAAACAGAGCATTAAAAATCTAATGATGAATGAGTTTTTTACTGCGGAAAACATGCAACGTTTTTTGCAGGAAGAAGAAAAAAGCCTGGATCTTGAACCTGTAATCGAAAAGACAGACTTCTCACCGGCATATGACGCCTTGGCAAAGACGGTGATGGAGTCTTCTTTTGGGGGTATGCTAGGTATGTTTGGCGGTGAAAAAGCCATAGAAGGGCTTCGTGCTCCCTTTGAGGCGAAGATGAAACTGGCAGTCAAAGAGATAGCAAAAAGTGAAGATTTTCAAAATAATATCAATGAGGTTTTGTCGAACTCGAGTCTAAGTACGGATCTGAACATTAAAATAGAGTCTGCTATCAATGCGCGGATGGATGAGCTTGATGCCCAGATGGTAAAAGAGATGGTGCAAGGTATCATTGCTGAGCATTTAGGATGGTTAGTTGTGTGGGGTGGAGTGTTTGGCGGTTTAATCGGTCTTATCTCGGCCTTATTACTGACGATATAAGACTTTTAGATGCGCGTGTGTTTCTCTCAGAGACACCTTGCTATTTACTTACAGTAATAGAGACATCTCCAATCGTAATTGTCTCGCCTGCAGTTATCTTTGCGGCTTTACGTGTTTCAATTTCACCTGCACGTTTGACATGACCTTCTGCAATCAGTTGTTTCGCTTCAGCGCCGCTGTCAACTAAGTCTGCTGCTTTGATAAGCTTATATAGTTCTATGTATTCATTAGTGATTTTAAATTCCATCTGCAGTCCGTGTGTTAGTTTTAACGTAATAGTAACGAATAGCTGGTAAAATACTTGTTAATCAAAGAAGTTTATCAAAAGGTGCTGCCATGAAAAAATGGAGTTTGAGTTTTAGAATATGGCATTGGTTACATGCCTTTGTTGTCTTAGCTTTGCTGGGAACAGTCTTTTTACGCAAGACGTTTTTATCATGGCGGGCTAACAGTGAGATACTTTCGGCGCAACTTACGACTATGCATCTGGATGTAACGACAGAACAGGCTAAAATCTTAGCAAAAGCAGTACGTGCACCTATGTGGGAATGGCATATTATTATGGGATATGCGCTTGCCGCTTTGCTTATCATACGAATCATACTGTTCTTTAGTAAAAGTGGTAAAAAAAACTACCTCGATATGGCTAAAAAAAGCTTGCATAAAAAGTTGGTGACAATTGGCTATATTGGGATATATTTAATCCTTGGTTTTATGGCTGTGAGTGGATTACTTCTTACGTTTCATGAAGACCTTGGTCTTTTGAAAACAACGACACATACTATCAAAGAGGTTCATGAGTTTGTATTCAATTTTGTCTGGATATTTGTTCTACTGCATATTATAGGCGTTGTTGCCGCTGATAATGGGGATGATAAGGGCATCATCTCTGATATGATTAATGGAGGAAAGTTGCGTTAACAAGGCGAAAGAGTGGGTGTGAAGCCCATCTTTCAAAGTGTCTTTTACCAGCTATCTCTTGGTGGACGTGCGGGGCGAGGACGTGCTTCATTTACACGCAGAGTTCTTCCGTCAAATTCTTTGCCTTCAAGATCAGAAATCGCTTCATCTGCACAGCTGCCATCGGCCATCTCTACAAATCCGAATCCACGAAATCTGCCTGTTTCTCTGTCGTTGACAAACTTAACTGAATTTACTTCACCAAACTCTGCAAACAAATTTTGCAAGTCCTCTTCGGTTTTACTATAAGGGATATTCCCAACATAGATCTGTTTCACATTGCACTCCGTTGAATTAAATATTATTATAAAACTGTTAATAACAGAAATAAATAACATGAAGATTATAATAATATAATAATTCTTAATGTAAACTGTAATTTATATAAAAATTGTGATTTATTTAAGAGATTTTTTTTGGCAGACAGAGGGAGTATATCTGTATCGTATGGAGTCCAGCTTAAGGTACAATATACTTATGAAGTTTGGTGTAATGTATTGCCAAAGACTATTACCTTGCAAAAGAAGCTTAAAATGAAAACAAACAGTCTGTATATATCCTCATTGAAACCACATTCAGGAAGTCTTATTGTTAGTATGGGAATGATGGAGATCTTACGCGCACGATTTGAGAAAGTCGCCTTCTTTCGTCCCTTCATCGGAAAAAAAGAGAAACTTGACAGTGATATAGTCTTTATGTTGGATCATTATAACCTTGATATGAAGTATGAACAGGCTTACTCTTATAGTGTAGATGAGGTAGAAGAACTGCTGTCCAATGAGAAGATAAAGCAGATACTTTCTAAGGTATTAGAAGACTTTAAGGCCTTGCAAGAAGAGTTTGATTTTGTGCTGTGTGAGGGTTTAAACAGAGAAAGCTTTAATATGAGTATTTCACAAGACTTAAACATACTTGTGAGTAAAAATCTTGCAACACCTTTTATTTCTGTTGTAAATGCTAAAGACAAGGATATAAAAGAGATTCGAGAAGAATTGAATATTGAAAATGAGGTTTTAAAACAACAGGGCTGTAGACGCTTTGCCAGTTTTATCAATCGGGTCAGTACAAATATATGTCCTGGGATACAAAGCAAGTTTTCATCTGAAGAAAATTGCTTTGTGCTACCTGAGATTGAAGAATTAGATCTTGTTAGTGTTGCCGAGGTACTGGAAAAACTTGAATGTAAGCGTCTGTTTGCAACGAAAGATGATCTTCATCGTACGATTAAACGTTCAAGGATTGCCGCTATGACCTTGGAAAATTATCTTTCACGTATGCAAGACGGTGATTTTGTGATTGTTCCCGGTGACAGGGCTGATATTATTGTCGGTATCTTAGCCTCTTATTACTCAAAGAACCACTCCACCGTTTCAGGAATAATGTTGACCGGAGGTGTTCTGCCTTCAAAGGAGGTCATATCACTGTTTGAGGGGATGGATGAAGAGTTTTCTATACCGGTGTTAAGTGCAGAGGAGGACACCTTCAGTGTGGCTCGCAGTATTGATAAGGTTTATGCAAAAATCCGTCCGGGCAGTGCGCGTAAAATAGCGCTTGCTATCGGGGCGTTTAATACCCATGTTGATATCCAGCGTTTAAAAGAGAGTTTCTTAGACTATACGTCGACAATAATGACACCATTGATGTTTGAATTTGGTTTATTTGAAAGGGCACGTGAACACAGAAAAAAAATTGTCTTGCCTGAAAGTCTTGATGAAAGGATATTACGTGCAACAGAGATCTTGCTAAGACGTGATGTGGTTGATATTATTCTTTTAGGCAGTCCTGAAGAGATAAATTTCAAGGCACTCTCTCTTGATCTGGATATTTCCAAGGCCCGTATCGTAAACCCAAAAGACTCGGACCTCTTAGAAAGTTTTTCCCAAAATTTTTATGAACAACGTAAAGTTAAAGGGCTGAGTTTGATTGCGGCACGAGATGCTATGGCACACTCAACATATTTTGCAACGATGATGGTACAGATGGGCTATGCAGACGGAATGGTGTCGGGGGCGATACACACTACCCAAGACACAATCCGACCGGCCTTGCAGATCATCAAGACCAAACCGGGGATTACTCTTGTTTCAAGTCTGTTCTTTATGTGTATGGATACACGGGTCTTGGTCTACGCAGATTGCGCAGTCAATCAAGACCCAAGTGCGCAAGATTTGGCACAGATCGCGATATCGTCAGCAGCAACCGCAGCTGAGTTTGGTCTTGACGTAAGGATTGCTATGCTTTCCTATTCTACAGGAGATTCGGGGCAAGGAGTAGATGTTCAAAAAGTAAAGGAAGCAACAGCGTTTATCAAGAAAGCGCATCCTGAACTCTTGGTAGAAGGGCCAATCCAGTATGACGCGGCCATTGACCCTCTTGTTGCTGTTCAAAAGTTGCCAAACAGTAAGGTGGCGGGGCAGGCAACAATCTTTATCTTCCCTGATTTAAATACAGGTAATAATACCTATAAAGCAGTACAGCGTTCATCCGGAGCTGTGGCGATAGGGCCGGTTTTACAAGGCCTCAAGAAGCCTGTTAATGATCTGAGTCGTGGTTGTTTGGTCGCAGATATCGTCAATACTGTGGCTATCACGGCCATTCAAGCAGGAGCACAATCGTGAAGATACTTGTTATAAATTCGGGCAGTTCTTCGTTAAAGTTTAAGCTTTATAAGATGCAAGATGAGACAGCTCTGTGCTCGGGATTCATTGAGAAGATAGGGGAAGAGAAGTCTTTTGTTTCTTTAGTGTTAAAAGAGCATAGGCTGGAAAAAAAAATGCATATAACGGGGCATACTGAGGCTTTGAATATACTTTTTGATCTTCTTTTTGAATCTGGCCTGATCGTTGATTTAGATGAACTTTATGCGGTGGGGCACAGGGTTGTGCACGGGGGCTCTTATTTTAGTAAACCGACACGTGTTAATGCCGAAGTTATAGAAAGGCTTAAGTCGCTTATTCCTTTGGCTCCCTTACATAATCCGGCTAATATCTTGGGGATGCAGGCTCTGCGTGAAAAATGCCCACAACTTAAACAGGTAGCTGTCTTTGATACGGCTTTTCATCACACTATGCCTGCATATGCGTATGAGTACGCTTTGCCAAAAAAACTGTATAAGGAAGAAGGTATTCGGCGTTTTGGATTTCATGGAAGTTCGCATTCGTATATCTTGAAACAAACTGCAAAGATACTGGAACAAGAAGAAGCGAAGACAAATATCATCTCCATACACCTGGGAAACGGAGCAAGTATTTGTGCGATTGAACATGGTAAAAGTGTTGATACTTCAATGGGGATGACACCCTTGGAAGGTTTGGTGATGGGCTCGCGAAGTGGGGATATTGACGCAGGCATTATCTTTTACCTTCACCGCCATAAAGGGTACAGCATAGATGAGATCGATTCGCTTTTAAATAAACACAGCGGATTGGTTGGCTTGTGTGGGCAGAAGGATATGCGTCTAATCTTGGAAAAGGCGCATGATAATGCAGATTTTAAACTCGCGCTTGAGATTTTTGTTTATAGAATTAAAAAATATATAGGTGCTTATTTGGCCGTTTTAAACAGAACAGACGCAATTGTCTTTACGGGAGGCATTGGAGAAAATTCGTCTGAGATCCGAAGTATGGTCTGTGAAGGTCTTCAAGGATTAGGTCTGCAAGTAAATGAAGAAGAGAACATGCAGACAGATAAGCGTGATTTTTCTTTTCATGACGCCGGATCCCGAATAAAATTAATGGTCGTTTCTACTGATGAAGAACTTGAAATCGCAAGACAGACTAAAGAGACCTTAATGTCTGCGTTGAGATAGGCTAGGTCATGCAAAAAAAATGTATATGTGGAAACGATAAGAATTATGAAGCGTGTTGCGGACGTTTCATTCAAGGTGCTCTAAAGCCGCAAAGTGCAGTTGAACTTATGCGTTCACGGTATAGTGCCTACGTCTTAAAAGATGGTCAGTACCTTTATGATACGTGTTCGTCTGCATTGAAAAACACAGAGGATATTATTGCGATACAAAACAACACGATAGAATGGTTAGGACTTAAAATTGAGTCTTTTAGCGACTATGAAGTGACTTTTATGGCATACTATAAACATAATAATACAATTGAAGTGATGAAAGAACATTCTTTTTTCATACTTGAATCCGAACAACTGCGATATGATAGAGGTGAAATGCTTGAAGCAAGGATCTCTCGTAATGATGCTTGTCCATGTGGATCAGGTAAAAAATATAAAAAATGTTGTGCCTAAATAGGCCTCTTTCTTAAAAGGTTTTGAGTGAAGATTAGTCGACAGTTTGACATTAAAAGCGGTATCCATACTATGAAGCTACTTGAAGACGGTAGGCTTGCTGTGATTGATGTGAAAAATGATTTTCGCTTATATGACTTAGATGCGTATAAACTTCTTGATGGTTTTAAAAGTAATCTTTCTGAAAATGTTCTGTATGTAAATAATATGGCAATTTCCTTAGATGGAAAATATTTAAACTTTTATAATAGAGAAAAGAAAATTTCTGCTTTATTTGATAATACCAAACGCGGTTTTACGCATGAGATCAATGCTCATCCCGGGGGTGTTGAGACAGTAGAATTTACCCGAGATAATAAGTATTTTATTACCGGTGGTATGGAAGGGCGTTTGTATATGTGGTCCGTATCCACCGGAAAAAAGGTCGATACACTTTCGCATCATTCTGACGCTATTTCTGCAATCAGTTCTAACGAAAATGGACGCTGGATAGCCACGGCAGGGTATGACAAGATTATCAAAGTCTTTAACCGCTCTTTTCGAAAAAACCATTATAAGCTCATCTCGCATCAAGAACCGGTGACTACGGTGAACTTCCTCTCTTCTCAAAGACTTCTCTCAACAGACAAGGAAGGAAATATTCTGATCTGGGATGTTGTCAAGGCTACCGTTATCGGACGGCTTCCCAAGTTCGATGCGCATATTACGGCAGTGTGTTTTGATGCAGAAGAAAAATTTTTATTTGTAGCCGGTCTTGGCGGTATGGTCGGTCTTTATAACCTTGAAGAAAAAACACTTTTGAAGATCGATTTTTTAAAACAGTTAGCCGGCATTACACAGATGTATTATTGCGATAAACGAAATCTGCTTATCTTTGGTCTAAGTAATGGACAGATCCCTGTGTATGAACTTGATTCGCAAAAAGAGCTTTTTGCAGAGCATATGCGAAAAAAAGAGTTTCAAGAATGTTATATGCTGGTAGAAGAAAATCCTTTATTACTCTATAGCGAGGTTTATGAGAGTCTGGAGCTTCTGTTTAAAAAATCCTATGAATATGCAAAGACTTTGCTGAAATCTCAAAAGACCCAAGAAGCAAAGGATCTAATGAAACATTTTACAGCTTCTTCGGCAAAGCGTCTTATTACGCAAAAACTGTTTAATGATTTCGCTGTTTTTGGCACCTTTAGTACAGCGGTGCAAAACAAAAAGTATATGATGGCGTATTCCTTGGCCGCAGAATACACAACACTAAAAGAGACCGATGAGTATGCAAAGATGGAAGCTGAATGGAATAAGATTATTATGGTGATACGCCGTATAATAAATGACAAGTCATCTGAAGAAAAAATAAAGCAGCTTTTTAAACCTTTTATGGGCATCCCCGGAAAAAATCTGATTATAAAGTCACTCTATACAAATCGAAATGTTTTTATCTTGTTTGGAAGATACCTTAAGGAAAAAGATTATTTTAATGCCTTTAAACTCGTAAGTGGACATCCTTTTTTAGAAGAATTTGAAGAATATGTAAGACTGGTACGTATGGGAGAGGCCTTAAAAGACAATACCCTTAACACTTTTAATGAAGGTGCCTATTATGAGGCAGTAAAACTGTGTGACGTATTGAGTTATTTTCCGGCACAAAAAGAGTTTGCAGAAACGCTTAAGAAAAAGGCTAACATCTATGCTGAGACAATGCAGTATTTTGCTGAAAAGAAGTTCTCAGCGGTGTATAACATGATAGAAGAGCATCCTTTTTTAGAAGAGGCAAAAATAGCCATGGATATAGAAAAGGGTTTTTTACTGTATTATGAAAAAGCGGAGAATTATGCAGCAAGCGGTAATGTTGCTGCCGTTAAAAAAGTCATGGATAAGTTTTCAAAGATAAAATCAAAACTTCCCTCCATCATTCATCTTGTTAAGATATCTTACTGGGCACAGATCGAACAGGGCGCTTCGGAAAATGTCAGTGACGCTGTCTTGAAAAATGCTTTTATGAAGTATCAAAAGATCTTTGGTTATGACAGTATGCTCGAAGATCTGCTGAAAGGGATTCAGCAGAAAAGAGCGTTGAAGATTGACTTTGATATCGGAAGTAAAAAAGAGTATACCGGATCACTTTCCTCGCTTGAACTTAGTCTATTGGACTAAAACTTATTTTCTTGTGATCAATTCCGTATTGTTAAATATCTCCCATCTTTCTTCAAGTGTCTCGTTGTAGGCATAGACCATTGCAATAAGTTCCGTCTTTAGAAGCCGTTGTTTAACCTGCGATATCGCTTTTAGTTTAAAGTCTTTACACGGTTTGATATTTGCATTGGAATGAAAGCTAGCTAGAGTAAAACCAAGCGCAGAGGCATAGTTTTTATAGGCGCGCGTCTTTTCGGATTGGGGTTGAAGCTTTAAACTAGGATTGAGCTTGTTGACATAAAAGTTCTGGCCATCAATAGTGATATGTCCTACATATTGATTTTTATTAAAACTGGAGATCACCTTCTCTTGCTTGAGTAAGGTCGTATTGAGATAAGCTTTTTTCATCTTGGCATTGACCTGATAAGTAACGGGTAGGGTTCGTGCTGAAAGGACAAAGATAATATCGTCTTCTACTGCCTTAGTCTTTCCTTCACATAAGAAGAGGTAGTCTCCATATTCATCCATAGCAATATCTTTTACAGGTAGAAGATCAAAATCCTTGAGATAGGCATTCATTTTTTCTTGCATAAGTTTTGAGTGTTTGCTGTCAACTCTTTTCAATGTCTCCATTCTGGTGTTAAAACGACGCGCTTCTCCTTGCAGCTTTGTGTATTCAACCAATATGTCACTTTGTTTGGTACTGCTTAATGCCTCATCTATACAAGGGCATTGAAGCTTTTGATCTTCTAAGCGTGCAAAGTAACCGTCAACAAGGGTGCCGAGTATAGCTTTTTCTTTTGAACCCGAAAAATCAGAATCTTCTTGCATCTTTAAAAGAAGATCACTTAAAAGTGTGAAAATGTCATACCTGTAATCACCAAGATGGGCAAATTGTTCATTATTCAAAGTGACACGTACATGGGGCTTTTCAGTTGAACCAAGGGTGTTTACATAGAGTTCTCCATGAATCCACGTGATAAGCGCCTGCGATTTTAAAGTGCTGCTTTTTTTATCGAAATAAGCATAAGAGGATCGCGGAGTTTCATAAAGATAGGTCTGAATGTTTTCCTGCATGGCATGTAAAAGTTTCTGCGTATTTTTTTCGTTCTGGAGAGGGTACTTTATTTGAAGCTGTTGAGACTCGTCAAAGGCATGGCTCACGATAAAGATGGACACCAATAATAGAATGGTTTTCATGTTTTCTCCTTAATTTAATAGGAATAGATTAGCATATTTATAAACAATAAACAATAAATAGTGTTATCAAATTATATTCACTAAGTTATAGTTAAGAGCACATAAAACTGACCGGGGTTTTTAGAAGTGCCCTTATTGTCTAATGCATTATTAACCTCTTCTTCGATATAATCGCGAAATAATTTGATATACAGAGTTTCTTACAGAGAATTTTCATCAAAAAAATCAAATCCTGTATAAGAAACTGTAACTAAAGGAAATTAATAGATGGTATCAGTAAACAATTTAACGATGCGTTTTGGATCACGCGTACTTTTTGACAATGTCAATTTAAAACTTGATCAACATAAACGTTATGGCCTTATCGGGGCCAATGGGGCAGGTAAGACAACCTTCCTTAAAATTCTCTCGGGTCAGATCAAAGAATATGAAGGCGATATCTCAATTGGTTCAGGGCTTAAAGTCGGCGTATTGGGACAAAATCAGTTTGCGTTTGAAGACTATACGGTTATGGATGCGGTTCTTTACGGGAACAAGCGTTTATTTGATGCGACAAAGGAAAAAGAAGAACTCTATGTGAATGGTGACTTTGATGATGATGCAACAAACGATCGTTTAGCTGAGTTAGAGACGATTTGTGTGGAAGAAGATCCGACATATGAATATGATGTTCACATCACTAAGATCCTTGAAAATCTTGGTATTCCTTCTGAAGTTCATAATGACCTCATGTCAACAGTTGAATCCTCCATGAAGATAAAGGTCCTTTTGGCGCAGGTACTTTTCCCTAAACCGGAAGTATTATTCCTTGACGAACCGACGAATAACTTGGATATCGAGACTATCGGATGGTTGGAAAATGAACTTAAACGTCATGAAGGTACACTGGTCGTCATTTCTCACGATAGACACTTCATTAACTCAGTTGTAACGCATATCCTTGATGTGGATTATCAAAAGATCCGTCAGTTTACGGGAAATTATGATGAATGGTATATCGCTTCAACAGTTATGATGAAACAACTAGAAAACGATAAGTCAAAGGCTGAAAAAGAGAAGGCTGAGCTGGAAGCCTTTGTCCGTCGTTTCTCGGCAAATGCCTCAAAAGCAAAACAGGCAACTTCACGTCAAAAGCAACTTGAAAAGATCAATATTGAAGATATTAAACCTTCTTCTCGAAGAGATCCAAGTATCGTATTTAAAGCGAAACGCCAGATGGGTGGCGAAGCTTTAGATATCAATGATATCGCGCATGATTATGGTGAAGGCGGAAGGAAGCTTTTAGGCGGTATCTCTTTACGTATTGATCCGGATGAAAAAATTGCTGTTATCGGGCCAAATGGTATTGGTAAGACAACACTTCTTAAAATCATCATGGAAGAGATCAAACCGACTGAGGGAACAGTAAAGTGGGGGGCCACTATTGAACCTTCATATTTCCCTCAAGATACGGTTGAGACTATACATGGTGACGGAACGCTTTATGAATGGTTACGTGCTTTTGACCCTAAGCGTGAGATTGCTGAGATCCGCAACTGTCTTGGACGTATGTTATTTAGCGGTGAAGAACAAGAAAAGTCTGTTGAAAATATTTCCGGGGGTGAAAAACACCGGATGATGCTTTCTAAGATGATGCTTGAAGAAGGTAACTTTATCGTTCTTGATGAACCGACCAATCACCTTGATCTCGAAGCAATTATTGCCTTGGGTGAGGGTCTTCGTGACTTCCAAGGAAATGTAATCTGTGCTTCACATGACCGTGAGTTATTGGATGCATTTGCGGGACGTATTATTTCACTTCAAACGGATGGAAGTTTCATCGACTTCAAAGGTACGTATGAAGATTTTGCAGAGAAGTACGGTCACTAAAAGGAAAGAAAAATGGATTTTAAGGATATTATCGGATTAGGCATAGCTGGAAACTTTGCGCTTCATTTGCAGCAAGCAGGCGAAGCGGAAGACTTTAAAGATGTTCATGTAGATGATGAAAATGCACCTAAGGGTATTTTTCCTTTTTATCTTCCTGGTACTGACAAAGGCGTTCTCTCTGAGTATCCTCTCTCTTGCACTACGCAAGCCTTGCATAGTTCGGATGAAAAGATCCAAGCTGAACCGGAAGTTGCTCTTTTATGTGACCTGGAATATACAGATGGAAAGGTGAGTGCTATTAAACCCACCGCTTTTGGTGCTTATAATGACTGCTCAATCCGTCGAAAAGGTGCAAAGAAGATTTCTGAAAAGAAGAACTGGGGTGCGGATACTAAGGGTATATCTGAAAATTTGATTTCCTTAGACAAGTTTGAAGAGGGTGGTATGTTGGATAACTGGCGTATCTCTTCTTTCTTACGACGTGATGGAAATGTTTTTAGGTATGGTGAAGATGTTGAGATCTCAGGATACAGCTATTTTTACAAACAACTGCTTGAGTGGGTCCAAGACAAACTCAATACACAAGAAGAGGATGGCCCTTTAGAAGATATTGCTGCCTATATCAAAGAATGCGACTATCCAAAACAGATGCTGATAAGTATTGGTGCGACGCGTTACACAAACTATGGCGAGACGACTTTTTTAGAAAAAGGCGATGAGGTCTATGTTGTTTTGTATGATAATAATATCTTTTGTAAAAATCCTATTTTATGTAAGGTCGTTGCAAATAAACTGGATGAAGAAGGTATCTGTTATCTTCACCAGAAAGTGATATAAACTTTCTTTTGATGAGCAAATTTTTAAGATTTAAGGTCATTTCACCTCTACATTAGTGTAGAATATACTACTTTTAAAAAAAGGTAGATAATGTTTGATTTTATTCGTAAGCTTTTTAAAGCACTTAACTCTTCAGGCAAGTCATGGCAACTTTCAGGGGCCATTGTCCTTGCGATATTCTCCGGATTTCTTCCTACAAACTCTCTTATTTTGTTTGATCTCCTTTTTTTAGCCTTGGTCTTAAACCTTAACTTTGGACTCTTTCTGCTCTTCACAGTGATATTCTCTGGGGTAGGCTACTTATTTGATCCGCTCTTTGAATCGTTGGGTTATGCCGTCTTGACGAATGAAGGACTTAAGGGCTTTTTTACCACCCTTTATAACTCGATGTTATTTAGATGGTCGGGTTTCAATTATACTCTGGTCACAGGTTCCTTGATCGTTTCTGCAATACTGGCGCTTCCGGCATTTTTCATCCTGAACAAGTTTATTGCACTGTATCGTGTACAGTTAGGAGAAAAACTAAACGAGTGGAAGCTTACGAAATGGATGAAACTGTTTAACGAAGAAGCAAAGAGTACTTCTGTTTTTCGCTGGTGGGGAGTAGGTGTTTTTGGTGGTTTAGCCGCTGCGATCATTTTGTTTATGGTGCTTTTATTTGATCCTATCGTAAAATTTACCTTAGAGAAGTCGCTCTCTTATGCTCTTCAGACGCAGGTAACTATCAAAGAGTTCAGTACCAGTCTAAGCAAACTGAGTGTTGAGGTTTCAGGGATAGAGGTAGCTGATAAAGATAAACTCAGTCATAATCTCGTACAAGCTGAAAAAATAGCCTTTGATCTTGGTTTTACTGCTTTATTAGAGAAAAAAGTTATGATCGATCTGTTAGATGTAAGGGCCTTGGCCTTTGACATTAAACGTGGTAGACCAGCTGAGGCCTATGAAAGTAGGCTTGATAAACCCGATGAAGTGCACAAGGACGTTGAAAAGAAAGACAGTAGTACGCAAGAGATATCAACAACCTTTGCTTTGCCTGATGTCGACGATATCTTAGCAAAAGAAGAGCTCACATCTGTGAAAGAAGCACAAAGACTTAGATCCGATATAAGTGCAACACAAGAAAAGTGGAAAAAGATCTCTGCAGAATTAAAAGCAGCGAATGAGATAGACACTATCAAATCAGATGCAAAAAAACTTGAAAGTTCTTTGAAGGGAGCAGATATCCAAAAGATCGCATCGGCGGCTAAAGATATTGATGCGCTAAAGATGAAGATATCTTCTTTGAAAAATAAGTACGGTACACTTCAAAAAGAGTTTGATGCTGACCAAAGACGTCTTAGAAGCCAGATAACACAACTAAAAGATCTTCCTAGCAAAGATATTAGCCGACTTAAGAAAAAGTATTCTCTTGATGCTACGGGCGGGGCTAATCTAATAAGTATCTTGGTTGACAAAGAAGTGGGGACTTATATGAAGACAGCCTTGAAATATTATGCCATGATACAGCCCTATATCAACGAGGATGACGAAGTTGTTGCTGAGGAGGCCAAGCCCCCAAGAGGCGAAGGTCGCTGGATAAGGTATGCTAACCATTCTAAGGTACCTGAACTTTTGATTAAAGAAGCTAAGATAAACATCAAACTGAAGCATGATGAAGTCAATGTCATGATTAAAGACCTTTGCTCAAATCAGAAACTTTACGGCAAAGCGATGATCTTACATGCAGATGCCAAGGGAACTGAATATAAGGATATTTTAGCAGACATCATTGATGATCGACGCCAGGAAAAAGAAAAGATTGACTTTAACATCAGGCTAAGCGGTTTTCAAAAAGATACTTACACGATGGAAGTTGTCGAGATGAGAGATATTTTGGTAGACGGACGTCTAAAAGGGACGGTTACGGATGGGCTGATTTTGGCAAAAAGCGATATCTTAGTGCAAAAAGTACAATTGCAGATACCTTCAAGAAAAATACTTGATGAACTGGTGTCTTCTATCTCAAAATTCAAGGTCACTGTCGGTCTCAAGGGTGAGGTAAAAAAACCTGCCATTACCGTTGTGTCAGATTTGGACAAACAGCTTTCTTCGGGTTTAAAACTAATTGCTTCTAGGGAAGTAAAGAAGTTTGAAGAAGAGTTGGGTTCAGGGGTGTTAAAAAAGGCTGGGGCTTCATCAGAGGGGTTAAATGCTGAACTTGGTGATACCGGTGATCTTCTCAGTTCAAAACAGAACGCTCTTTCACAAATCAAGTTAGACTTTGCCTCAACGTCCAACCCTTTGAAAGGAATATTACCATTTTAAAAGCAGGAAAATATAAACATTATAAGGGCCCGGAATATGAAGTCCTTGATATTGCTAAACATTCTGAAACAGAAGAAGAACTAGTGGTGTACAGAACTTTGTACGGGGACTTTTCTTTATGGGTTCGTCCTTTGGCAATGTTTGTTGAAGAGCTCGAATATGAGGGTAAGAAAGTGAAACGGTTTGAATATATAGGAGAGATAGGTGAGTAGAGGTCAAAAGTTAGATCTAAACATTGGGGCAGGCAGTTTTGAAGATGAGTGGAATGTGGTTGAGGGTAAAAAAGTACTGAGCAAAAAAGAACTTGTTGCACCGGAGAAACACTTTCTGGTCTTCAAGTTTGAAAAACGAAAAGGCAAGCCTGTTACGCTTATCGGTCCTTTTCAAATCAAAAAAGATGAGGGAGCATCTCTGCTTAAGAAGATTAAAAAGTCTTTGGGCAGCGGAGGCAGTTATAAGGATGAGTTTATGGAGTTTCAGGGTGACTGTAAAGAACGGCTTCGTGAGTTGTTTAGCAAAGAAGGGTTCAGGTTTAAAAAATGAGTATTCAAAAGGCTGAGTATGATGACTTGGAAACAATCAGTCTTTTGATGCAAAATATTTTTAAAAAAAAGATGCAAACTCACTACAGTGAAGAAGGACAAAGCGCTTTCCTGGAAGAAATAAAGCTTAGATCTTTACAAAAACGGTTTTTGCAAGGGAACATTTTTTATGTCAATGAAGGTATGACGGCAGTTCTGGAAGTTGAAGCTCCTTGCCACATCGCTTTTTTATTTGTTGAAGAGACACAACAGGGCATAGGAAAAAGTCTATTAGAAAAAGTACTTGATGAGACAGAGGCAGATATCTGCACAGTTGGTTCTTTTAGTCAATCTATAGGTTTTTATGAAAGACTCGGGTTTGAGTGTGTATCACAAGAGAATGTTTTCCATGGTCTCAGCTTTACCCTTATGGCTAAAAGGGTAAGATGAGGTATTAGATACTTATGGAGATTAACAGAATCATTAATACCGTTTCTTTTTTATATTGATAAGGATTGTCGTTCATTTAAAAACTTATTAAACTTTGGCGTAAGGCTCGAAGTCCTGTGCCATGAATAAATTGAGTAAGACTATAGGTAATAAATAAAAGGAGATATGATGATATCCGGTTTTTCAAATGCTTCAAACTCACATGTTGTCCATCATCTTGCTCATGACTCTGCAATGCCTATGCCGTTTAAGATTCCAATTGTCTTAGAAACACTCTTAGATGAGGACCTTGATCTGGACTATGACCAGAAGCAAAAAGATCTACTTGATGCACTTCGTTACAGTTTCAATGCCAGGGTTGCCATGATAAAAAAGGTAAGCATCAGAGAAAGCGAATTATTACATCAAATGACGCAAGCAGGACAGGATACTGAAAAGCTCAAAGACGAGTATGCTGATTTACAAACAGATAAGATGCAAGCAAGTGAGATGTTTTTTGATATTATGAACACCTTTGCAGATCTTTTAAATGCGCAGCAATATGAGAAGTTACTACAGGCGGCGGGAGTATCGATCTAAGGTGAGGGTTAAGCGCTTTGAGGATGACTGGCATCATTGATCTCTGTGGAGATCACTCTGTTTCTACCTGCTTCTTTTGCTTCATATAAATTCTCATCTGCTTTTTGCAGGATCTTTTCAGCTTCAGTGAACTGGTCCGGATAGAGGGTGATAAGACCGATAGAAATAGTCACGTAAGAGCTGGACTTGTTACCTGTGTGCTCTATCTTAAGTGACTGCACATTTTGGCGTAGTTTTTCAGCCATATAATAGGCTTTTTCTTCTTCGATATCAGAAATAAGAACACCAAACTCTTCACCGCCGAGACGAAAGAGATAGTCAGTAGGACGTTTTAATGTACTCTTCATTACTTTAGAGACCTCTTTTAAGGTCACGTCACCCTTTAAATGCCCATAGGTGTCATTATATCCCTTAAAGTAGTCTATATCTAACATCATAAAGGCCAAGGTCTTCTTTTCACGAATACAGCGTGTGAGCTCCCGATTATAGACAAGGTTAAAATAACGTCGATTATACAGTTCCGTTAAGGCATCCGTTATAGAAGCTGTTTCGAGTTTTTTATTAGCTGACTGCAATTTTTTCGTAGCAAGTATCAAAGAACGTTCATTGTTTTGAATACTTTTAAAAATAGGGACGACGATGATAACAGCGGTAGAAATGATAAAAATCAAGATAGCAATGAGTTTATAGATAGTCTCATTATAGGTATCAATTAGCGTTTTACGCTCGTATTGGGCAATATCGTGTTCATAAGAGAGTATTTTGTTGATAATCTTATTGACCTGATTGATGTTGTCAAGAAGTGTCTTTGAAGAGAGGTTAGTGATATGCTCTTCGTCCAGACGAATAAGCGCAGAACTTAAACGCTTAAGATAATGCGTTGATTTGGATAGTTCCGTTGTGGCATACTCAACATAAGCCAATTCATAATCGCGTTTAAAATGAGATCGGTATGACTTCCACAAGGACAAGATGTTTTCTCTACTGAGAGAAATCTTCTGTGCAGCTTCTGCCGGACTGATCTGTGAGGTGGTTAATTGATAGAAAGTGATACTGATATCTTTATTATAGATATTTTGAATATCACTCAGTTCACTGACAGGAATGAGACTTCCAAAGTACAAGGCATCAAGATTACTTTTCATCTTGTTCATATTATAAAAGCCAAGAGCAGAGGTAAATAAAAGACCAACTATAATAAGCCCTAAAAGGATATACAGTTTGACTTTTAGTGATAATGTATCAACCAGTCCCAAGGCTTTCCTTCGTTTAAATATATTTAGCCAAATGTATTTGCTATAATTATAGTTATAAAGCAAAAATAGTTCCTATAAAGGTTAAGTATGGAAAACGAAGAAGTAGAATTAAACTCACAAGAGCTTTTTCTTGGATTAGCTATGGTATTACACTCTACTGCAGGTAATATTGAAGAAGGAAAGCTCTCTTATGAAGATGCAAAAGAGATATATATCAAGGTTCTTCCTGATATCTCACGTATGATTTTACAAGAACATACCGAAGAAGAGATGATCTCTGCAGCAAAGAAAATGGGCGGACTCTTAAGTGAGATAGCAAAGGCCAAGGGAATTGAAATATCTCAATAAAAAGTACGACTGAGTAAAAGAGTTGTATCTATAGAGCTGTTGGCGCTATACAAGGCATTCCCTTGTGCCAATTGGCAACCAAGCGTTTTGATCACGACCAAGGTGTCTGAATCGTCTATCTCTTCTGCGATAATGTCAGTAGTGAGCGTATGTGCAAGCTGGATTAATATTTGTAAATGTTTTTTGCCCTGTTCATCCTTACTTTTAATGAAATCCTTATCAAGTTTAAACGCACAAATAGGTAGTTTGAGTAGGTCTGTAATAGAAGAAACACCCGATCCAAAATCTTCGATGATGAGTTTTGCTCCAAGTTCTTGCAATGCCTTCAGGGGGTGTGTCAACTTTTCCTGCATCAAGATATTTTGCCGGATCTGAATATGTAAAAGTTGCGGATTAAAGGTGTTTCTTTTAAGTGCTTTTTCTATCTGAGCTTGGCACTCTTGTTGTGTGAGGTACTGCTGTGGCAGTGAAAGACTTAGGTTAAATTCGGTATTAAACTTACTTTGCCATTTTTTGACCTGAGAGATAGACCTTGTTAAAAGCCAAGAAAGTATCTCATTAATAAAATCACTGCGCATTGCGACGGGTAAAAAGACGTCTGAAGAGACTTTGCCATAGGTCTCATTTTCCCAATGTAAAACCGCTTCAAATCCTATTATAGTATTGTCTTTTAAACAGACGCGTGGCTGATACAATATAGACATCTCATTTTTTTCCAAAGCATGGCGGAGTTCCATCTCAAATATCATTTGATTGACTGAATCGATATTTAGCTCTTTTTTAAAGAACTGTACATTGTTTTTTCCCAGCTTTTTTGCTCTGTACATGGCATTATCAGCATGTTTAAGTACAGACTCAAGATCAAAGCCGTCATCAGGATAGATACTAATACCTATGCTTGTGGTTACTTTCATACATGCATCATGATACCTTATCTCTTTAGCTATAGTCTTGATCATCTTTTGTGCAAGTATGTTTAGTGAACGTGTATCTGAAAAGTTTTCAACAATAAGGGTAAATTCATCTCCCCCCATTCGTGCAAGCATGTCTGACTTTCGAATAACCTTCTTTAAACGATTGGCTGTTTGAATCAGTACTTCATCACCGGCATTATGACCGTAGGTGTCATTGATATGCTTAAACCCGTCCAGGTCCATAAAGAAAACGGCACACTTGTTCTTATACCGTTTGGCTTTTTGAACACTTTCTTCCAGTCGGTTCATAAAGGAGTGCCGATTGGAAAGTTGCGTAAGGGTGTCAAAATGAGCGAGCTGAAAGAGCTTGTCTTCACTTTGTTTACGGTAGGTGATGTCATAAAATATCGAGATGTAGTGTTTGATATCCTTGGACTTCTCACCCTCAATCACACTGAGGTATACGGGAAAAGTCTCTCCACTTTTATGACGTTTGCGCACCTCCCCCTGCCATGCGCCTTTATCGTGAAGTTCGTTAAGGATAGTGTCACATTGATTTTCTATCGTTTTATCGCCACACCACAAGAGGTTGAAGTCCTTGCCCAAGACCTCTTTTTTATTGTAGCCTGTAATATCGCTAAATGCCTTGTTTACGGTTAGAATCTTATGGTTTTCATCACTAATAACAACGGCTTCAAGCGTATGCTTGAAAACGATGCTGTTGACTTCTAAACGCTCTTCTGCTCGTTGTTGTCGGGAAATATCTTGTATTGTTGAGTCTATCCAAGTAGGCAGGTTGCCCTCATAATGAAGTTTTGAACTCACGGCGATAGTGAGTTTTTTTTTATTTGATTTTTGCATCTGCAAGACGCTGTGGTTGACCTTTCCATTGCGCAAAAGTTTTGCTCTGTACTTTTTTCGGTCGTCAGGATCTTTATACAGATCTACAATAGAACTCTTTAGCAAATTGTCTAAATTATCAAAACCAAACATCTCGGCGCAGGCAGGATTGGCTTTAATAATTTTACCTTCATCTATACTGGTGCGTATTAGACCCACACGAACACTGTTAAACAGGCTTTCATACGATTCTTTTTGAGTTTCTAGTTTACTGTAGGCATTTTTTAAAGAGGTGATATCGTTGAGAATAGTCAAGAAAATTCCTTTTTCTTGACTCTGGATGCGAACATGATAATGACGCTGGAGTTCTTGTGCATAATATTCTGTGCAGATGTCTTTTTGATTAAGGGTGACATCACCGCAAAGTTCTATCCAACTCTTTTGTGTTTGAGGGAGAATATCAAGGATATTTTTTCCGATGATATCTTCTCTTTTTAGCCCGGTTAAGGTCTCAAAAGAGCTGTTTACCTCTAAAAAACGATAATCAACAGGCTTATTCTCGTAATCCAGAATGATCTCATTGACTGCATAACCGTTGAGCATACTGTCAAGGAGATGATTGTAGTCAGAATGTTTATGCAGAATATGTTCAAAGTCTTGATTATTCATAATTCCCTCTTAAATTATTATTATACTTTCTTATACTTAAGATTTATTAATGTTTAAAAATATTATATAATGATACTGTGATATTAAAAACACACAGTTAATACTTTTATTAATCAAGGGATGTCTGATAAGTGCTTTAGGATATTAAAAACAGTGCATAAAGGTATGGTGTGAGGAGACTGTGAAGTTAGAACTTAGTTTAAGAGCAGGTCGAGTAATACGTATAATCCATACAAAAGAAGGGCAATAATACCAAAGACGAGTACAATCCGCGTTAGAATAACAAAAATGACATGCAGTACAGTAGAAAATTTTGTTTTCATAGTTGCTCTTTATCTTTTTTTGTAAGGGACGGTCTTTAACCCTTTCCCTTGGGCATAATACATGCCACCACGAAGATTGATGACATTCATATGATAATAGTTTGCAAGAAACTCTGCAAGAAGAGTAGTACGGCTTCCTGTATGGCATATGATGGCAAATTCTTCTCCCTCTTTGACATGTTTTTGAAGTTCACTCATAAAAACAGGGATGTCATATTTTCCTCTATCGTCAAAAAAGGTAATGGGAATAGCTCCTTTTAGAAGGCCTGTCTCTTTCCATTCCGGTTCAGTGCGAATATCAATAATAGTGATATTAGAATCTATTAGCGCTTGAGAGGGGTATTGATTAATTACCTCTGCAAAGAGCGTGCTTATAAAAAATAGTATGATAGATAATAGTCTGGTCATTTTGAGTCCTATAAGAATATTACGTTAAAATTATACAAAAAAGTAGATTAGAGGCATATGGCATCTGAAAAAAAAGTTGAGAACGCACAAAGATTACGCTATATACGCTTATTAGAGCGTTTTTTTAATAGTGTTATCTCTTATTTGACTAAGAGCGAAGAACCGACAAAAGAACAATACGTCAAGCGTATTGAAAATAATTCAAAATATCTCGACAGAACAGAGCCTATTGCCTTGTACAAAAGTGAACTGACTGATTTGGAAAACCTTGTTAAAAAGATGCGGGATTTGGCGCATAGTGATGACAGTATCGAAGAGATCTCTAATGCTATTTTACATGCAGCCAATAAGCTGGAACAGAGCAATAATAACAGGCGTTATAAGAAAGACAAACACAAGAACGATCAGTATAAAGACTGGCAATGAGTTTTACCAAGCGTCTTGAGAGGTTTTTTATTCTTGGGATTGTTTTGGCTTTGAGCTATATACTTTACAATTGGTACCAAGGACAGGTGTTTAAGAATAATCCCCTCGCACACAAACTTGTTGAAGATGTACATAAGAAACAATCGGAGGTTCTTGAACGTATTTATAAAAAATACCATATCAGACCACAAATCCCGCTTATAATTTCAGATGAATTTCACAGTAATCTTTATGGTCTTACCACGTATAAGGATGCAAACCTTGAAATACTGCTGAACAAAAAACGTTTTAAAGAGAGTGCAAACTATATGATAGATGAAGTGATACCTCATGAGTATGCGCATGCCATGGTCTTTATCTTAGGTGAAAAAAGTTCTGAAGATGGGCATACTAAGGTTTGGCAAAAGATCTGTCTTGAACTTGGGGGTAAACAATGTGTACGTTATGTGGACAATGAAGAGATCATCCGTCAGAAGATGGGCTTTTAAAAAAAGGATTGTGTAATGAAGAAATTATATTTTTTATTTATGACTTTCATTTTTGTAGGGTATTGTGAAAATTCAGTCAATGTAGAAGTCCCTTCTATCGAAAGTCATGAGTGGAAATTAATCAGCTTTGGATATACCAAAATGGCAGTGCCTCAAGATGCTTTTATAGGCCTGAAAGATGGACGTTACTTTGGTAATGCCGGCTGTAACGGTATGGGTGGTAAGTATATTCTAAAAGGCAAAGAAATACAGTTTAAGACGGGGATGTTAACAATGATGGCCTGTCCTGATATGAGCTTGGAAGCAAAGTTTACAACAGCATTGCAAAGTGTTGATTCTTATGAAATAAAAGACAAGACACTTGTTTTATTGCATGACATGCATCCTGTTTTAAACTTTATTAAAAAATGATCAAACATCTATTAGTAGTACTGCTTTTTTGTTTCAGTGCTTTTTCACAGATGAAAGGTATGAATATGTTTCCTCAGAACTATGATGCTTCAGATGTTTCCGGTATTTCTATTTTAGATGTCAAAGAGCTCTCTTTTTCAAAGATGAATGGCATAGCATTTACCGAGATCTCAGCATTGGCATATGATCAAAAAAGAGGGCTCTATGCCCTAAGTGATAAGGGAAATGTTTTTAGACTTGAACTGCAGATAAAGGGGTCAAAGATACAAAGACTCACGCTTTTAGATGCGTTTTCTCTTAAAACTAAAAAAGGGAATACCTTAAAAAAGAACAGACGTGATTCTGAAGGCTTGGCCCTTAGTAAAAAGGGTCTAATCGTCTCTTTTGAGCGCAAGCCTCAAATATCGCTATTTAATTTTGAAGGGATCAAACTTAAGAACTATCCGCTGAATGAACGCTTGCAAGATATTGACAATTATCAAGGCAAGAACAAAGCCTTGGAAGGTTTGGCAAAACACCCTGATTTTGGTCTTATTACAGCGCCTGAGACTCCGTTAAAGGGTGAAAACAAAGAAATCCATACCTTATACAGTGAAAACAGAAAATGGAAATTTAAGGCAAGTGCGAAGATAACCTCAATAGAGGTGATGCAAGATAAAAACCTACTTGTTTTAGAACGTGAGTTTCATTTACTTAAAGGGCATACAATCACCTTATCCAAAGTTGATATAATGAACTGTCCATCAGGCCTGTGCCCACGTACAACCTTGGCCTCATTAAAGAGTTCTGAAGGCTGGAACTTGGATAATTTTGAGGGAATTACGCATATCAAAGACAATATCTATCTTATGATAAGTGACGATAACGGAAGTGTGTTTCAAAAATGTATCCTGGTCTTATTTGAGATCAAAAACTAAGGGCCTTTTACAAAAAAGTCCAATGAAAGAGAAGTGAATTATGGAATTAGAACTGTATTTTTTACGTTCAAGCGAACAATATTTGGCAAAAGAACTACTACATTACGCTGCGCGTTTAGATGAGACAGAAGAGAGTTTGAAGCATCATCCTTATCTTGAGCAATATGAAAGAAATTTTGGTTCTTACAGTGGTGATATAGGTGTCTACATGATAGCAGACAAAAAAGTAGCCGGAGGCGCTTGGGTACGTATACTTGCAAATGGTTTTGGGCATATAGATGATGACACACCAGAGCTGGTCTTTGCCGTAAAACCAGAATTTAGGAACAAGGGTATTGGCACAGCTGTTATGAATCAACTCTTTATAGAAGTATCCAAGGTGTTTTCACAGATGTCCCTGTCCGTAAGAGAAAACAACCCAGTAATAGCCTTATATGAAAGGCTTGGCTTTACTAAAGTAGAAGGCAGTGAGAGAGAAAATACAGCAGGAAGTACTTCGTTTACAATGCTCAAAGTGTTTGATGAAGTTGAAGAAGAAAAAGAGGTTAAGCACTTAGAAGAAGAGTGCTTTAGAAAGTCTTTTGGACAAAGAGGATAAATCTTATTTAAAAGAAAGAGTGTAAAAAGACTTCAAAACCTCTTTTCTTAGGTTCAAAACTCGCTTGCACAAGCCCGCCTTGTTCCGGTGCCAAAGCCTCTCCGTGAATAAAATAATCAGAGGTTCCGTTTTCATGTTCTATGCGAATCTGATAACGTGTAGCTCCCTTAAGCATCTTGTTGCACGAACCCTTTTCCATAAAAGATAAGAAGTTGTGGATCTCTTGCTTGTTAAGTTCTGCCCATTGTTTCGTTCTTAAGTGCATGATCTTGATGAGGGCTATCCCCTTGAGTTCAGTTGGAAAAGGCACTATGTCATTTTGCCATTTTGATCTTGAAAATGAAAATATCTCAGATATTGTCATCTTGTCTCCTTTTACATAAACGTGTTTAGTTTTTAGTAAGTTTCTTCTTACAAAAATACTAACGTAAAAAGGTGTCGGGTTGGTTAATGAGGTGTGAACACGTTTAAAGGCAGTAATTTTAATTATTTGGTACTTTTAAGTAGCAAATATCTTTTTTTGACTATAATTATAAAGTAATTAATATATTAAGATTATGCAGGATTGACATGGCTATTAAAATTAAAACTAATTTTTTTCCTCCCGTAGATAAACCGAAGATGTACCTTGTCTATATCCTCTACGACAAGTATATCTCATGGGAATTTAGCATGCGAATCCTTAGGGATGTTTTCCATAAAAACCGAGAACAAGCAGCGGCCATTACAGATGAGATCCTCACTGATGGGGAAGGACTTTGTGGTGTTTACCTGTTTGACGTAGCCGAAACAAAAGCAGAGACCGTTGAAGAACAAGCGAAAAAAGAGGGGTTTTCTCTACGCTGTCTGGTCGAAGAAGTTTAGTGTTTTATAGGTAGCGGCCTGTACTTGTTAAGAGTTCTAGTCACCACCGCCACCAGAACCTCCATCTCCTCCACCATCATAACCTGAACTATCTTCAGTTCCATTTCCGTAAGAGGAATGAGAAGCATTTGAATAGTGATCCCAAAACTCATACCACTGTGCATCGTTTTGACTTCCACTCTCTTTATATTGAGCATATCTACTAAGTAAATATAGTTCGGTAATTGCTCCAACAATTGGAACAAGTAAAATGAATATTATTTTAAAAAACTTTTGTCGTGGCTCGTACAACAAGTCTTCAATAGCTACAACATATATTGCAGGTAAATCAAGTAATACAATCGTTGCGATAATTACGGCTAGTAAATATATCATTCTGTCTCCTAACGGGGGCGTACAGTACCAGTACAACTCTTTAATAGAAAACATTATATATGACTATTACGAAATTTATCATATTATACAACACAAAAAATGTATTGCTATTTTTTAATAAAATGTCATAGTGGTGTTTTTTACATCATTATGAAAGCGAAAACTGTTTTTATATCAAAATGAATGTTAGGCTATTTGTTTATGAGTTAATATCCATACACTTTGTAGTGCTATTTCTGGATTTCAGCAATAGGACAACATTATGTTACTCTGTTTTATACAGCGAACTTCATAAAATTTTCAGTTTAATGAGTATTGGTAGTAGAAGACTTACAAGTTAGTTTTGGTGGAAATTGCACTTGATATTAGAATGGGTGGAAAAAATGTAAACTAAATAAGTGTTGTTTGATTTGATATTTTAATAAAGTGGCTGTTGTAGGGTGTTTAAAAAAAGTTGGTGACCCCAAGGAGATTTGAACTCCTATGGCATGGATGAAAACCATGAATCCTAACCATTAGATGATGGGGCCGAAGTATAACAATGGTGTCCCGTGATGGATTCGAACCATCGACATCCTCATTAAAAGTGAGATGCTCTACCAACTGAGCTAACGAGACATTTTACAAGCACTAAGTGTTTGTGGATGGGAATTATAGGAGAATAATTATTTAAAGTCAATAGTATTTATAATAAATATAAAATTTTAACTATTTAGATCTGTTTGGTAAGGTATTTTATTGATTTAGGAAAGAATAAGTTGTATGTTTTATCTCTTTTTTAATGATGAAGTGAACACGAATTGGATAAAATCAAGAATATGATTTTATTTGAATACAATTTTTTACTTTTATTATTGTTACCGATACTCTACTGCTTATACAGATGTCGTGAAGAGGTTGTTAAACGTGTGTTTGTGCATCTTCATCTTTTTTCTTTAAAACGCCCGCGGTTTTGGGTACAAGACCTTTTAAAACTTCTGATTGCACTTTTGTTGGTGATATCTTTGGCCTCGCCCATTTTAATAGACAAGACTAATCCTCTAAACAGACAGGGGATCGACATCGTTTTATCCATTGATGCCAGTGGTTCTATGCGTGCCTCAGGTCTGAGTGAAAGACGGGAGACACGTTTTGAAACAGTTCAGACAGTCGTCAGAGATTTTATATCAAAACGTTTGAATGACAATATCGGCGTAGTTCTTTTTGGGGATTTTGCCTTTATTGCCTCACCTGTGACCTATGAAAAAGAGGTTGTCTCGGAGATGGTATCTTACCTGCAAACGGGCATGGCAGGTGATAATACAGCCATAGGAGAGGGGATAGAACAGTCTATTCGGGCCCTGTCTTACTCCAAAGCTAAGACCAAGGTGATTATCTTACTGTCTGATGGGGAACATAACAGCGGACGTATCTCGCCAAAAGATGCGGTGAAACTTGCGCAAGAACGAAATATTAAGATCTATACGATTGCTGTCGGTGATTCTTTTAATCCTGCCTTGCTTCAAGAGATAGCCTCTGCAACCGGTGGCAAGTCCTATGCTGCAGTGAATGAAGAAGAGCTAAAAGATGTGTATGAGCAGATCAATAAGATGGAAAGCTCTCAAATAAAGTCTCAGCAGTTTTTGAAAAAAGAGTATTTTTATCAGTATGTTTTACTGGGTGCCTTTTTTCTCTTGCTCTTTTACACCCTGCGTAGATTTAAGGCAGTAGCATGAGTTTTTTAGCACCTGAATTTTTATGGCTTGGTCTGCTGTTATTGATACTGATGTTATATAGACGACAAAAAAAAGAGTCTAATATCGCTAAACAGACAAGGTATAAGCTTATATTTCTGTATCTTTCACTGATGATGATGGTGCTTGCCTTGGCGCGGCCGGTGTCTGAAATGGCGCCTATTAAACAAGATTATGAGGGAAGTGAGGTGGTTATCGCATTAGACCTTTCTTACTCCATGCAAGCACAAGATATCATGCCTAACAGGCTGCAAGCCTCTAAAGCTTTTATTAAAGAGCTCATAAGCAGGCGTGTTCATGAGCGTTTTGCGCTACTGGGATTTACAACTAATGCAATCATTCTTTCTCCCTTGAGCTCAGATGCGGAGCTTCTTTCTCACCAGCTTGATCTGATTCGGCCTGAACTGGTGATGACCAAGGGAACGGATATGGCCTCAGTGCTGGAATTAACTACCAAGTTGTCTCAAGTGAAAGCAAAGAGTCTTATTATTGTCGGTGATGGCGGCGATGAACAAGATTTTTCTAAAGCGATTACTTATGCCAAAGAGAAGGGCATAAGCGTCTCCATAGTAATGATGGCAACCCCCTCTGGTGCAAGACTTAAAGGTAGAAACGGAGCCTGGATAAAAGACAGTTCGGACCATCTCGTCATCTCATCGGCAAACATGAGAGCAAAAGCCCTGAGTGAAGCAACGGATGGGATTTATGTCCAAGATGGTGAAAGTGGACTGGATGCAATATCTTCCTGGTTGGACACGCGGGAGAAAAAATTATCCAGTGCTGATTTGATGATGCATAAAGAACTTTTTTATTATCCTCTCTTCTTTGCCCTTGTCTTTTTTCTTTTGGGTGTGACAAAACTACAGGCGTATCTTTTAAAAGGGCTTGTTTTTATATTAGCCCTCATTGGAGTGAATGCTCAGGCGGATATGCGGGAGTTTTCAACGCAGAGTGCAGGGGATGAAGCCTTTGTACAGCAGAAATATGTGCAAGCGTTGAAGAAGTATGAAAAAACAGGCCAACGCTCACCTGAGGATCATTATAACTTGGCCAATGCGTATTATAAGGCCGGAAAATATGAAGAGGCCATTGATGCCTATAAGGAAATACGCTCCAAGAAGGCTTCTTTAAAGGCCAAGGTTTTTCATAATCTTGGCAATGCCTATGTGCGTCTTGAGATGTTTGCAGAGGCGAGGATCGCTTATACGAAAAGTCTTATCATTGCTTATGACAAAGAAACGGACGAAAACCTCTTGTATATCTCAGGTTTTGAAAAACATGAGGGCCTGCAAACGGGTCAGCAAAAAGGTAAAAAGAAAAATGAGAGTAAGGCGTTAAAGGACACCTCCAAAAAAGAGGGCGAGAAGAAAAAAGGTGCGGGTTCATCTAACATGAAGGTCTCGGCTCAAGCAGGCGCCGGGTCTAAGACAAAAGGGAAGAAGGTCAAGAATGAGGCGCAGGTACAGTTTAATGCATCGCAATCAGGTCTGTCCTACCGTCAATACGAACTTATTAATGAAAGGAGTGTGAATGAAGAAAATCCTTGGTAGTCTTTTGCTGTTAAGCCTCAGCTTATTTGCGAAGAGTACTTATGAATGGAAGGTAGAGCTAAAAGATAGGCAGTTATATCTTCATCAGGCAACGGTTCTGAGCATGGAATGTTCTTTTTCCAAAGAGGGTAAAAATGATGATGTCAAGTTCATCCCGCCACGGGATGTTCCTTTTGAATTTAAACTCTTGAATGAAAAAAGACACTTTGAAGGAGACATTCAGACATTAAAGTACAGGTATCTTGTCTTTGCAAATAAAGCAGGCTCATACGACTTGATCTTAAAGCCAAAGATGCTTTTTACGACCCAAAGTGCTATTGATAATGTTATTGTCGGACGTGACAACGTGAATGATCTTGAAATGGAAAAAGAGACAGCCAAGATAGAACCGATCCCTGTTGTGGTAGATGAAACATCATCTTCTCTGACAGGAAAGTTTGTTTTACACAGCCAGCTGGACAAAACCAAGAGCGCAGCCTTTGAACCGGTGCATCTTGAGATTGAAATAGAGGGTGAGGGGAATATGCAGGCCCTTGAACCCATTAATTTTGAGATAGAGGGGGTTCAGGTCTTCTCTGACGAACCTGAGAAGACCTTTGTCTTAGGGGAACAGGGATATAAGGGGAAATGGCTACAGCGCTTTGCCTTTGTCGGTACACAAGACTTTGTAATCCCCTCTGTTACGGTAGTTTATTTTGATCTGCAAGGGAAAAAAGAGCTAAGCCTAAAGACACCTGTGTATAGACTGGAAATAGATGATGCCGGTATGAAACGTGAAGACCTTATTGATAAGGTCGACCTGCCGATACAGAAGATCCAATGGAAAGCATACGTGGGGTATGTCTACTATGCCTTGACTTTTTTAGCCGGATTTATTTTTGCGAAACTTTTTAGATTGCCACAACGTAGTGTGAAACAGGAAAAAGGTATAAATATCAAAAAGGCAAAAACGGCGAAAGAGCTTCTTGATGTTTTGATTCTTTGTGAAAAAAACCTCTTTTCTCATGAAATCGAGGTTTTGGAAGAAGCTGTGTATAAAGGTGGCAAGGTGGAACTCTCTGCTCTTAAAAAGAGCGCTCTTTTAAGGCTGTGAGGGAGTTCACACTTTTTCTACACATCGGCATAATAGTGTTCCATAAAAATAATACAAGCAGGTTTAAAAGTAATTTTGACTTGCTATAATAAGTGCAATAATTAACAGGATAAAATAGATGAACGAAACAATTTCAAAGATAAAAGAAGAAGTCGCGAAGGTCGTTATCGGTCAGGAAAAGATGATTGACGGGCTTTTAGTTGGGCTTTTGTGTGAGGGACATATCCTTATTGAAGGTATCCCGGGATTAGCGAAGACAACAACGGTAAATGCACTTGCACAAGCTTTGGGCCTTGGATTCAAACGGGTACAGTTTACACCGGATCTGCTTCCTTCGGATATCTTAGGTGCTGAGATATATGACCCTCATCAAAACAAGTTTAAGATCAAGCAGGGGCCTGTTTTTACGAATCTTTTACTTGCGGATGAGATTAACCGTGCCCCGGCAAAGGTTCAGTCGGCACTGCTTGAAGTCATGCAGGAGAAACAGGTGACCATTGGTGAAGAGTCCTTTAAACTGTCACCACCATTTTTTGTAATGGCCACACAAAATCCGGTAGAACAAGAGGGTGTCTATCAGCTTCCAGAAGCGCAACTTGACCGTTTTATGATGAAACTTGTTGTGGGATACAACACCAAAGAAGAAGAGCTTGAGATCGCAAGACGTATCTCTAACAAGACCAATGCACAGATCAATACAGTTATCACTTTAGCTGAATTGGAAACGCTTAAAAATGAGGTGACTTCGGTTCATATGGACGAAGAAGTTGAAAAGTACATGATAGAGCTTGTTTCGGCAACGCGTGATCCTATTGCTTACGGTCTGGCAGAGATTGCCGACTATCTACAGTTTGGTGCGAGCCCGCGTGTCAGTATTGATATGTTTAAGGCAGTCAAGGCAATGGCCTTTTTGCGTGGAAAAGATTATGTCTCACCGGTGGATATCGCTTACATCATCAAAGAGATCATACGTCACCGTATTATTCTGACGTATGAGGCAGAAGCCGAAGGTGTAACAGCTGATGAGGTTATTGATAAGATCGTTGCCGCTGTAGCAATCCCGTAAGTGATACTCTGAATTATGTCTCAGTTAGCCAAATCAGATGTTTCTATGAAACTAAAGAAGATTCTTGTACGTGCAAGGCGTCAGGTCTTTTCTGAACTTATCGGTAATAACCCTTCCATTTTTCACGGTGAAGGCTATGACTTTATAGAACTGCGTGAATATATGCCGGGGGATGATATCCGCCATATTGATTGGAATATCACAGCCAAGAAACAGCAGCCTTATATCAAAGTCTTTAAAGAAGAGCGTGAACTTAATGTTGTTCTTGTCTCCATGCTTAACGGCTCGGTACATTTTGGCTCTAAAAAATTCAAGCAGGATTTTATTGCAGAGATCAAGGCGCTTCTGTCTTTTTCGACAATACGAAACGGGGACCTTCTCAGCTCATTTATCTTTGCCGATAAGCTCTATAAAGAGAACCGTCCTACTAAAAAGGTGCATGCGGTACAGTCTTTAGTCTCGGATGTTTTGGATTTTGATGCCTTGGGTAAAAAGGCTGATTATGCCCAGCTAAGCAAATATTTGATGAGCAGGCTTAAAAGAAAATCACTAATTATCGTTATCGCTGACTATTTTGATCTACCGGATTTTAGGGTCCTGGCGCGAAAACATGAAGTGATCGCTATCATTATACGTGACCGAATGGAAGAACATCCTCCGTCGTTTGGATTTTCAACCCTGCAAGACCCGGAATCAGGAGCGGAACTTGAAGGTGACTTTAATGGGGCAACAATGAAAGCCTATAAAGCCAAAGTAGCAGCACATGATCATAAACTTTATGAAAAACTTCGCAAAGACCAAGTGCGTTTTGTAAAAATATATACAGATGAACAGGCCGTTGTAAAGCTTAAGCGGCTTTTTGAAGGGAACATTTAATGCGAGATATTCCTTTACACGATATCAAACCCTTAGTAGAAGTCCCTGATAACTCTTTGACTGTTCTTATAAGCATTGCTTCAGTGATACTGGCGATTATAGTGGTGGCCTTATTGGTATGGTTATGGAAAAGCTACAGTAAAAACAAAGAAGAGAACCTTAAAAAGTTTTATTTGAAAAAACTTCATACCGTTGATACTACTAAAGCAAAAGAAGCGGCATATGAGATCAGCGAATACGGTAAACATCTGGCTGTGAGCGATAGAGCAATTGAACTCTTAGCCAGTTTGGATAAGCGTCTCTCCTCCTATAAGTATAAAAAAGAAGTGGAAAAGATAGATGATGAGACTCTGGCGCATTTTCGCGTTTTTTTAGAGGTCATTGATGCAGATTGAGTTTCCCTATCTTCTTCTTGTAATCGTACTGTTCATAGCGTGCGCTTATTATTGTAAGCAGCGCCAAGAGAGTCTTATGTTTCCGCATATGGGACTTTTTGGTAGTGCTTCTATGACGTCGTCGTATCTCTTGCAGGCCTTGAAATGGCTAGGGATAGTCTGCCTTGTTATTGCACTGTCTTCTCCTTATGAAGAGAGAGAGATAGCGCTTGATCCACGAGAAGGATATGATATTGTCTTGATTCTTGATGCAAGCGGATCGATGAGGTTTCAGGGCTTTGATGAGAACAATAGAGAATTGAATCGCTTTGAAGTAGTACAGAACATTGTGGATACTTTTATTCAAAAACGCTCCAATGACAACTTGGGCATGATCGTCTTTGGTGCCTATGCCTTTGTTGCTTCGCCTATTACCTATGATAAGAATATCTTGTCAAAATTGCTTAAACAGCTTTATATCGGAGTAGCCGGCAAAGAGACAGCCATCTTTGACGCCATTGCCCAGTCCGTTACATTGATGCAGGAAAATAAAGCAAAATCCAAGATCGCAATTTTGTTGACGGATGGAAAGAATACGGCAGGACAGATACCTTATGACGCGGCTATCTCTTTAGCACAAAAAGAAGGTCTTAAGATCTATACTATTGGAATTGGCCGTCCGGGAGAGTTTTCAGAAGGGACTTTGAGCCGTATTGCACAAGATACAGGCGGGGAGTTTTTTGCTGCGTATTCAGCCGAACAGTTAGAAGGGATTTATGATAAGATCAATTCTCTGGAGAAATCTGAACTTATCGGTGAGAAGTTCTTGCACAAGAGCTATTATTATGTCTATTTTCTGTTTGTCTCTTTTATGAGCCTTCTACTTTATCTGGTTATCCGTTCAAAGAAGGGGTGGGCATGAGTCTTTTATACCCGATCTTTATTTACCTCTTGCTACCGGTAACTCTGATACTTTTTTATTTTATCATGACAGGTTCCAAAGCAAGTTTTAGTATGTTCGATAAAGCCGTTTTGAATCGACTGCGACATGAGAATAAAAGCCTAAGCAGACCCGCGCGCAACACACTTTATCTCGTGGCTTTTTTATCTATGATACTGGCGCTGTCACAACCTGTCATAAAAGATGGTGAAATCGTGGTGGAAGCGAAGAGTGCAGATATCCTCATTGGGATTGATATCTCTGATTCGATGATGGCGGAAGACCGGTATCCAAACCGTCTTGATTTTGCCAAAGAAAAGGCGATATCTTTAATTAAACAAGCTCCGCATAACCGTATTGGAGTACTTGCCTTTGCTAAGCATGACTATATTGTCTCTCCCTTGAGTTTTGACCATAGCTCAGTTGCTTTTTTACTTTCCAAAGTACAGACAAAAAGTATCACGGAAAAAGGTACGCATCTGGATTCAATGCTAAAATCGGCTATTTCTATGCTTGAGCATGCCGACACCAAGAACCTGCTCCTCTTTACAGACGGAGGCGATGAAAAAGATTTTTCAGATGAGATAAGTCTGGCCAAAGAAAACGGTCTGCGTCTGTTTATCATTGGTGTGGGTACAGCTGAAGGAAGTCCAGTGCGAAGTCCCGATGGCGGTTTTATAAAACATAATGGAAATATTCTTATCTCAAAACTAAACCCTGCGATCAAATCTCTGGCTACCGATACAGGCGGTGTGTATATCGAATCTGTACTGGGAGATAAGGATATCAAAGCCATGCTTGATGAAATCGAGTCAATTACGGAAAAGTCAACCTTGAAAGAAGAGACAATCCCTCAATATACACAACTGTTTTATTATCCTCTTTCCCTGTCGGTACTGTTTTTCCTTCTGGCATTTTCCTCTTTTCCCAAGAGAAGCGTAGGGGCAGTGATCTTACTCTCTTTTATTTCATTATCCAGTAATGAAGCACAGGCCGGTTTGTTAGACTTTAAAAAGTTAGAAGAAGCTAAAACTGCCTATGCGAATGGGGATTACAAAAAAAGTGCCACTGTTTATGAGGACTTCGCTGTGGACTCTTCAGAGGGGGCTTATAACCTTGGAAACAGTCTGTATAAGGACAAAGAGTATGAACGAGCACTCAAGGTTTACGAACGCGTTGCTACAGAAGATAAGGATTTTAAGGCAAAAGCCTTGCATAACAGTGGCAATGCCCATGTTCAACTTAAACAATATAAAGAAGCGTTAAAAGCCTATGAAGAAGCCTTGTCGCTGAAAGAAGATAAAGAGACACAAGAGAATTATGAAGCGGTTAAGAAATTCTTAGAAGAACAGAAAAAAGAAGAAGAAAAAAAGAAGAACGAAGAACAAAACCAAGAAGATAAAAAAGATTCTGAGGATAAGCAGGACTCAAAAGATCAAGAAAGTTCGGATAAAAAAGAGCAGTCTGAGGATAAGGAGTCAAAAGATTCCAAATCAGAAAATGATCAAAAAAGTGAGAAGCAAGACGCAAAAGAGAAGTCCGAGAAAAACGAAGATAAACAGTCAAATGACTCAAAAGGTGAGCAGAAAGAGCAAGATTCACAAGACAAACAAGAAGATAAAAAAGAAGAAGACAAAAAAGCAGCTGACAACTCTTCTGAAAAATCACAAGAGCAAGAACAAGAAGAAGCGGCTGCAGAGCAAAAAGATAAAGGTGAAACAGAAGAACACGCTGTACCTGTCAATATGAAAAAAATGAGTGAGTTAGAAGCAAAGAAATGGCTAAAAGCTATACAGCAGTCTCAAAAAGGCCATCTGTATAAGATGCAAGATTTAGAACATAATGAGGATAGTAATGAAAACCCTTGGTAAGATAATTTTATTTTTTATGATACTCTCATCTGTGAATGCAGAGGTCAAAGTCAGTGTCGACCGATCTGAGGTCACGCGTGGGGAGAGAGTGACCTTCACCCTTACGGTTACAGGATCGGGGGACGTACGTGTTCCTCCCTTGGACGAACTGTGTGGTTACAGTATAGAAGGCAGGATGCAGAGCCGAAAAGATGTTTTTTCTAATGGAAAAAGGGCGCAGGAAATGTCTTTGATGTATGAGATTATGCCTCAACGCTCATGTATCATCGAATCCTTTCCTGTTACTGTTAATGATAAGGAAGAGATGACAGAAGCAATTAATATTACTGTTTCAAAGGTCGCTATCTCTATGAATGAGCCACTCATCGTTAAGATGCAAACCGATAAAACCTCTGTGTATGTGGGTGAACCTTTTGAGATGAAGGTAAACTTTCAAGAACGTCAAAATATGGACAGTGTTGCAGAGTCTATCTCCCTTCCTGACAGTAAAAACATCTGGATAAAAAGTGAAAATAAGGGACAGGCTTTTGTTAAAGAAAGGTATAACACACATACGAACATGTATGCATTAGCCGCTCAACAAAGCGGACAACTGACATTAGGTCCTTTACGATGGGATGTGAAGGTGCGTTCACGTACACGTGATTCCTGGGGTATGGTCTATGCCACTGCCAAAACAAGGACAGTCTTTTCCAATGAGATAGAAATCGATGTAAAACCGCTGCCTGAAGGTATAGACCTTGTTGGTGAACTCGACATTAATGTGCAAGTAGATAAGGCAGAGGTAAATTCCGGTGAAGCCGTTAATGTGACGATAGAAGTAAAAGGTCGGGCGAATGTAGAAGACATAGAAGCCTTTAGTATTCATCTTGAGGGGGCGCAGGCATTTAATGAAGAACCTAAGGTCACGCATTACCTTAAAGACGGAAAGTATTATGGTTCTTTTGTGCAAAAGTCTGCTTTAGTTGCTCAAAAAGATTTTGTTATTCCTTCTTTTGAATTGCGCTATATGGAGGTTCAGACGGATACGGTAAAGCGTATTCATTCTGAGCCTATAAAAATAAAAGTCAATAACGCTAATCCTGTTGAACAAGAAGCGTTAAAGATTACGCGTCCAAGTGAAGAGATTAAGGATATTAACGTCGAAGGAAGTGGACTTAGTCTTTTGCAGGGCTTACTCCTTATTTTAGGTGGTTTTGTACTGGGTCTTATTTCAGCAATGATACCGTGGAAAAAGCTCTTTTTAAATGAGAAATCAAAGCATAAGGTCACCATCAAAGAGTCTAAAGAAGTTTTACAACTTCTTATGAGCAATATGAAAGAAGACAAAGAGATTGAAGCTCTTGTTCAAAAGCTTTCTGAGAACCTTTATGAGGGAGCATCTCACAAGATTGATAAAAAGAGGTTAAAAGAGATAGTGAAAGCGCTTCAGAACTAGAAGTTTGATTTTGAGTTAATTTAAAAAACAAAGCAGATTTTTTTAGAAGCTTTGTTATGATAATGAAAATAAGGGGGACAGTATGGAAATACCTACCTATGTGTTTCAATCACCATATTCATCTGCGGTACAGGTTGGAAGACCGGACCCTCAGGCTGTGACACAAGAGAAAACTTCTGAGGCTGTGGACGTGCTTTCTAAAACTGGAAATGTTGCTATGGCAGAGGCGGAGGCTTACTTGACTCAGGTCTCATCGGGCGCTTCGGTCAATGTGGCTCAAAGTCTAACAGACACAGGCCTGAACAGTTCCTTAGAAGGGTTTAGCAGTCTCAATCAACAAAGTAAAGCTCTGGAAGCATACTCAAGTTAGTCTTTTGACTTGTGAGGGTACTCTTTTTGAGCTATGTGAATATGAGTGTTAAAGGATTAGTTTCTTATTGTAAGATGTCGTGCAAAGTGTTCGCATCTTTCATCTTCGTGTCAAGATCATCCCACCTCTCTTCTTGAATCATCTTTTTCATCTGTGCCAGTTCTTTTTCAAAATAACTTAGTGAATCAAGCAAATGGGTCTTGTTTTGGCGGAAAATATCTCCCCACATATTAGGCGAAGACTTGGCTAAACGGCTCATAGAACGAAAACCACCGGCTGCAAGGTTTAGGATATTTTGATGCTCTTCATGTTTAAGAACCGAGTTTGCCAATGAGTATGAGATAAGGTGAGGCATGTGTGAAATAAAAGCGACATGCAAGTCATGTTCATGGGCTTTCATATAGACCAGTCTCATGTGAATCTGTGAAAAGATACGAACGGCAGTCTCTTGCTGATGTTCTCCGGAATTTTCCATGTCGCACAAGACAACGACTTTGTCATGATACAGGTCATCCAAGGCAGCAGAAGGCCCGAATTTTTCTGTTCCTGTCATAGGATGGGCCGCAACGACATTGTGGCGGAGGTTTACAGGAATAGATTGAACGATCTTCTCTTTTGTTGAACCAAGATCAATAATAGTCGTATGTTCACCGACGCCTTGAAGGTCTTTCAAACAAGCAATTATCCCATCAACGGGAATGGCCAAGATGATGATGTCGGCTTTTTTGATCTCATCAAAAGAGACAATTTTATTAACGATATGCAGTCTTAGTGCTTCTTTCTCGTGTTCTTTGTTATGATCAAATCCTATGAGTGTTTTTATCATTGGAAGTTTGTTCATAGCAATGGCTAAAGAACCACCCATTAAACCCAGTCCAATTATTGCTGCTGTCATGTTTATTTCTTTTTTGTTCGCATTATAGCAAACTTTAGCGGTCCATTTAAGTTTGCTATAATGCTGAAAAAAATTTAGGAATTAATATGCCTTATTCACATCTTTTTAAAAAAGACAAGATGTTGTGCTCATGCAATCATATTAGTATAGGCGACGCGGTGGCTTTTTTAAAAGAACATGATATAAAAACAGTTGAAGAGTGGATGGCGTCAGATATTCAGCCTGTAGGCGATAAATGTGAAGCTTGTCATGAAAACGGAACAGAGAATGACGGCGTGACACTTGCTGTTATATTGTCACAGGTTAAGCAGGGAAGGCTTTAATCTTCTTATGTGAGGGTCTGAACATCCTTCATAAAGTCAAAAATATGCTCTTGAAAGTCTTGCATCAGTAAAGTCGGTGTGCGTTTTTTATTATAGATAAGAGAAAATTCACGCATAAAGATGTGATTTTTGATAGGTATATGGAAGAGTTCTTTTGACTGAAGTTCTTTTAGTACGGATATACGGGGAAGACAGCTAATATAATTACTGTCTAAGAGTAAAAAGTTTTTGATTGCCTCGGTCTGCTCAAGTTCGAGTACAATATTGAGCTCTTTGTCCACAGGTTGTATCTGATCCAAAAAGATGGATCGTGTTCCTGATCCTTTCTCTCGCAGTATCCACTTTTTCTTGGCTAAAGTATCAATGTAATGCTCATCTTTCAAGTTTTTATCTGAACTTACTACTATAAGCTCATCGGGTGCGATAACATGTTGTATTAGAGAAGATGATTGAACATTCCCCTCAATGAGACCGAGGTCTATTTCACCATTTTCTATAAGAACAACGATATCTTGTGTATTGGCCATTTTCATATTTAAAGAAACATCTTCACGTTTCGCCATATAGCTGGTCATCAGGGGGGGCATAATATAGTGTGCTGTCGTTAAACTAGCACCAACATTGATCTCGCCATGGAAATGGTTTTGCGTGAATTTCTGATGCAAGCTCTTAAGTTCGATAAAAAGAGGCTGGACCTCTCGTAAAAACAGCCTTCCACGTTCATTTAAGACCAGTTTTTTTCCCATACGTTCAAAAAGTTTTTCATCCAAGTGACTTTCAAGTTCTTTCAAGGCCATAGAGATAGCTGATTGACTCATCTTGAAATGGTTGGCGACTTCAATGAGTGTTTTGGATTTGGACACAGCGATAAAGAGTTCGATTTGACGTAGAGAAAACATATAGACCTTTTAAAAAGGGCATGTTTGCCCCCTTAGATTAAGATAACTTTTATTGAATATTATATCATTTTTATTTAATTTTTTTGAAGGTAGATAGTGTGATATCATTTCACACTTAAAAATAGAAGGAAGTCTCATATGCAAAGACGCGATTTTTTCAAAAAATCACTGGCTGTAGCTGGTGCGGCAGCGATAGGAAGCTCATTAGAAGCAGCTTCGCAACCAATTACTGGGCAAAAAGTATCACAGGTCGCTTTTCCTCAAAAGCGTCCGATGATCACATATTCGGACAGACCACCTCTTTTAGAGAGTCCAAGAAATGTTTTTGCGCAGGCAATCACACCTAATGATCAGTTTTTTGTGCGTTGGCATATGCCTGAAATCCCAACTCATATAGACCTTAAGGAATATAGACTTAAGGTTAATGGCGAGGTAGAAAAAGAACTTTCATTTACACTGGATGAGCTTAAACATGAGTTTGAACCTGTTGAAGTGACAGCAGTACTTCAGTGTGGTGGGAACGGACGTTCTGCTTTTTCACCTATCGCTGGAGGTATACAGTGGGGTAATGGAGCTGTAGGTAATGCGAAATGGAAGGGTGCTCGTCTAAGAGATGTCCTTGAGCGTGCCGGTATTAAAAAAGGTGCCCATTGGATCGGCTTTAATGGTCTTGATAATGCAGCTTATTATAAGACACCTAACTTTGTACGTGAGATGCATATTGAAGAATTGGATGATCATGTTATCGTTGCTTATGAGATGAATGGCGAAGAACTTCCTTACTTAAATGGTTATCCTGTACGTCTTATTATCCCTGGATATTACTCAGATTCATGGGTGAAGATGCTTTCAAACCTTACGTTGACAACAGATTATCAGAAGCTTTTCTTTATGGATGTGGCTTACCGTATCCCTGATAATGATTGTGAATGTGAAGAACCGGGTTCTCACAAAAAGGTGAAGACAAAACCGATTACGACGATGAATGTCAAGTCAATGATCGGTTATCCGACAAATGACACAAAAGTCTACCTGAATTCACATCTTACAGTACGTGGGGTTGCCTTTGATCAAGGTAAGGGTATTCGTGAGGTTCAAGTCTCAATTGATGGTGGAAAGACGTGGGAAGCAGCTATTTTGGATGATGGTAAAAACGGACGTTATTCCTTTAGAGAATTCCGTTATACGTTCAACCCTTCGAAATATGGCAAGCAGACTATCATGACCAAGGCGATCAACAAAGCAGGAGAAGAACAGCCCTTAGCGAAAGAGATTAAATGGAATCATGGTGGTTACAAATATAATGGTATTGATACCGTGACAGTTGAGGTGGTGTAAATGTATAAGTTTCTTTTAGCAATCGCATTAACGGTTCTTTCTCTTAGCGCTGCTGAGGTAAAAGAAGATATGCAAGTTCCTTATATCCCTTATGAGATAAAAATGGGTGAGCATTTTGATGTTGTCCAGGCGCAGTGTCTGATTTGTCACTCTTTTGGTTATATCATCAATCAAGGACCCCAGTCTAAAGCATTTTGGAGCGGGAAGGTCCAGAAGATGAAGAATGCTTTTGGAATGGATATTACGGATGAAGATGCGGTTTTAGTAACTGAATATTTATACAAGCATTACGGAAACGGAGACGATAAATAAGTCCTGGGCTTAGCGTTTAAATTATCTTACATCTTGTGCAGCATTTTACTGCTGCACACCCCTTACACAGACTTCGGCTATAATTACTCATCTTTCAAATGTTAAAAAGGGAAGTAAATGAAAAAAATTATTATTATGTTTCTATTGATGGCAAGTGTGTTGTTGGCTGAAGAAAGAACCGCTACCTTTGGGGGCGGATGCTTTTGGTGTATGGAAGCTGCATTTCAACCCGTAAAAGGGGTGGTGAGCGCAGAATCTGGGTATATGGGAGGAGAGGCTCATACGGCGACTTATAAGGTCGTGTCGCAAGGTAAAAGCGGGCATTATGAGGTTGTACAGGTTCATTACAACCCTGAACTTATCTCCTATGCACAGCTCTTAGATATATTTTGGAAAAATATTGATCCGACTGATAAAGAGGGACAGTTTGCAGATAAAGGTCAGCAGTACCAAACGGTAATCTTTTATCAAAATAAGGAAGAAAAAGAATTGGCGATAAAGTCAAAAGAGTTGCTAAATCGTTCAGGCAAGTTTGAGAAAACTATAGCAACTAGGATTTATCCTGCAAAAGAGTTTTATCCTGCAGAAGCGTATCATCAAGATTATTTTAAAAAGAATTCATTACACTATAAAATGTATAAAAAAGGTTCCGGAAGAGAAGACTATATTCGCAGAACATGGAAATAAGGAAAGTATTTACTATTTGATATTAAAATACACCTGATAATGGCGATATTAAAATAACACGGAGAAAATATGGGAAGCTTAGATTTTGGAAAAATAACAACAATTGTGATCTTGTTTTTTATCGGGGTGTATTTTTTTGGTGATAAAGCCTTGTATTGGTATAATCATCAAGATGACCTCAAGTTCAAAATGAGTAAAATTGTTTATACCAAAGAGGACTTTTTGGATATGGATAAGCCCGAAAAAGATAGTGTTTTAGCAGAAATTTCTTCTTTGTGTGTAAGAAAACACGCTGTGGATAAATTATCGTGTGAAGATACTTCTTACTGGTTAGGGGACGGCCTTGAGAAAAAAGGCGTGCAACTGGAGTTGACTATGGAGTTAATGAAGACGTGTATTGATTCGTGTGAAACAGGAAAATATGACCCTTCACTTTATATCGAGGTGCAAAAAGCTACGGATAAGTCTACAGAAAAATCAGAAGGAACAAAATGGATTTGGGACGAAGATTAAACCTTGTTTTTTAATAAAAGTATCCTAATGTGACATATTTTGCCTTTGTCACATTTCTTCCTTATTTCCTTTTTACTTTTACTCCCTTTTAACCCCACTAAAGATAAAATTTTAGACTTAATATTTATGTGTTATTTTAAAGGTTACATTTAATGAGAATTTTGTTTTTGGCATTGATCTTTTCTGTAGGTATTTTACACGCCAAAACGGTAAATGATATACAATTTGACGGACTGGTTCACCTATCGGAATCTGTCGCAAAAGAAAACCTTGGTTTTGAAGTTGGAGACAGGCTTTCTGAAAAAAAAGTTGATGCGTCTATTAAAAGATTTTTCCAATATGGATATTTTACGGATATTTGGGTCAGCGAAAAAAATGGTGTACTGATTTACCATTTTAGTGAGAAGTCTGTTATTTCACGCGTAGAAATAGATGGTTACGGACAAGGCGATGAACAAGAAGATTCAGAGCTGTTGCAGATAAAAAAAGGTTCACTTTATGATATAAAAAAGATAGCCAATGCAAAAAAACGTTTGATTGAGACAATCTCGCAAGAGGGATATATAGATACCATTGTTGAAGTTGAGACAACTACCTTGGATAATGGAAGTATCGAACTTGTTTTTAGGGTGAACAAGGGCGAAAATATTATTATTGAAAAGCTGAGCTTTGAAGGTATGACGGCGTTTGTAGGCACTGATTTTAATGAGGTGATTGCGAATAAAGAACACCAGTGGATGGGCTGGTTTTGGGGACGTAACGATGGTGAAATGAAGCTAACAGAGCTTCAATATGATCCTCTGCGTATCAGAGATATGTATATGCAGTACGGTTATTTGGATTCAAAGGTTGATGATCCCTTTGTACGTGTTGATTTTTCTCAATATGTGTCAGACATGTCGTATACTGTTTATGAGGGTGAAATCTACAGGGTCAATGATATTATTCTAGAACAATCGACGAATGTTATTGAGGATGATAAGATTCGTGAAGTCATCAAGTTAGAAATCAATAAGGCCTTTAATATAAAGACCTTTAGAGAAGATTCTGACCGTATTAAAACAATTATTGCTAACCTCGGATATGCGTATGTTAAAGTCTCGCCTGATCTTAAAAAAGATAAAAAAGCACATACCGTTGATGTTGTTTATAAGATCAGACCTGGAAAAAAAGTTTATATCAGAGATGTGCTTATTTCTGGAAACACACGAACGCTTGACAGGGTGACACGACGTGAGATCTACCTTGCCCCGGGAGACCTTTATAATTTAACTGATATTACAGATTCACGTAATTCTTTACAAAGAACAGGTTATTTTGAGTCAACTACAATTGAAGAAAAACGTGTTGATGAACAGACGATGGACTTGATCGTCAAGGTTAAAGAGACACAGACTGGAAATATTCAACTTGGTGGGGGATACGGGAGTTTTGGCGGTATCTTACTCTCGGCAAGTATCTCAGATAGAAATATCTTTGGTTCGGGTATTAATATGGGTTTTTCAGCTGAGACTTCGGAAAGAACAAAAAGTTTTAGCATCAATGTAAGTAATCCGCGTCTAAATGACAGTGATTTTTCCGGTTCAGCATCGGTGTATATCAATGAGACAGATTATGAAGACTACACTATTTCAACACAGGGAATAGGACTTGGTCTAGGACGAAGGTTGTCACGATTCTTGTCTGGTTCATTGGGCTATACCTACGCAGAATCACAATACAGTGATTACACAACAATAATAGATGATATTGACACCGATACAATTTTATTTGAGGACTACCAAAAGTCTGCTGTTACGGTAAGTCTGAATTTTGATAATACAGATGATTATTATGTTCCAAGAAATGGTATAGCTGCCGGCACAAGTCTTGAGTTCGCCGGCTTAGGTGGAACGTCAAGGTTTATTAAAAACAATGATAGTTTTAAAATATATAAGGGTGTGGAAGATTATGTTGGTTTTGATTTAATTCTACGTTATAAAGCGCGTTTTGGACATATCTTTTATAATGACAGTAGCGTTACGACCGGACGTGAAGACCTTCCTACCGCAGAGCGTTTTTATATGGGTGGAGTAGGTTCAGTACGTGGATATGAGTCGTATTCTCTTTCACCTAGAGATTATCTGGACAGACGTATCGGAGGTACGACAATGTTTACGAACTCTGTAGAGGCAAGTTTTCCTCTTGTACCCAAGGCAAAACTGCGCTTGACCACATTTTATGATTATGGTGTCTTAAGGGGTAATGCTCAATACCTAGGAGATATTACTTCAGTCTATAAAGAGACAATTCGCCGTTCAAGCTATGGTACAGCAATAGAATGGTTCTCACCCATGGGACCAATACAGTTGATTTTTGCGAAAGCACTTCAAAGTGAGCCAGACGATCAGACATCAACATTTGAATTTACTATAGGTCAAAGGTTTTAGTAAAAAGGTCTTTGGCAGTTTTTAGAGGGTTTCTCAAACAAGTCGTATATTAAAGTAACTATTGCCTGTTGTGATATCTTTAAGTTTTTCTTCTAGAAGGTGCTTATGCTGTATCTGTATACACAAGTCCTTACCCTCAAAATATATCTTACACTCTTTTCCCGGACTAAAATCATTAAAAAGTGTCAGCGTAAGACTCATTAAAAAGCTAAGGGCATTGACGACTTCTGTATTTGGAAGATAATCCTTGTACTTTTGCAGATGTGATAGGGCGGGAGATTTTTTACGCTGATAACGTACAAGTGTAGATATGAGCATAGTATCCTTGTGCGAAAAGGCATAGTTAAGCCCATTAAGCAAAAGATAATAAGCATGTCTGTGTGCCTCATAAAAGTCAAGCTCTTTACCAATTTGACTTAGTTTGACGGCATAAAGAAAGAGCAACTTATGTTTTGTATTTAATTTGAGGGCGTTAACACATATATCAAAGAGCACACCGGAATATTTATTTATTTGGGTGTTTTCATTTTGAGAGAATCGATCTAACAGGCTTCTAACGCTGGGGTTGTAGTTTGTTGGAAACTTGTGTTGCTGTGAACGTAAGATATCATTAAGGTAAAGTCCTTCTCTAACGCCGACACCGGAGGTGATAACTTTTTTCGCATTGATATATTCAATGAGCTGAGTAAGAATGAGCAAGCCCGGTTGGATAACATCTAAACGATCTTTTTTAACACCTAATTGTTTTAAGTCCTTCTCATCCGCATTTAATATATCATGAAAATAGCTCGCCTGCTTTTGTATTTTATAGGTAAAACCATGTAGCTTTTGATAGGCCACTTTCTCTTTTTCCAGGATCATCTTACTCAAAGCCCGAAGTGTTCCCCCGATACCAATTATATTTTCATGCTTTAGATTGGAAGGAAGTTTTTTGAATTCATTGAGAATATGTTCTTTTGCACCATCTATATCGCCATTGTCAAAATATAACTCTTTTAAGCGCACTGTGCCAAGATTTAAGGAGACAGTGAATGTGACTTCTTTGTTTTCATATAAGGCGAGTTCTGTTGAACCACCGCCAATGTCTATTGTAAGTCCGGTATCAAGATACAAAAGGTTTGCTGCAGCTATACCACCGTAATAGGCTTCTTTATTACCATCGATGATTTTGATACTAAGCTGAAGTCCCTGTTTGACACGTTGAATAAAAGCCTGTCTGTTAGGTGCATCTCTTAGGGCTGAAGTAGCGACACAAAGGACTTTTCTTACCTTATAGTACTGGAGGGTTAATATAAACTCTTGAAGGGCATTGTAGGCACGTTCTAGTGCCTCATCTTGCAGGTTGTTATCGTTCTCGTAGGCATTCTCACTGATGCGCACACGTGATTTTGTTTCATGGATGAGATGAAATGCAAAACGACTCGTCTTCTCATAAATAACCATACGCGCAGAGTTTGATCCGATGTCGATAACGGCTGTGCGTTTTGCCAAGTGCTTACAACTCTTCTTTTTGGATTTGTTCGTATTTAAACTTTAATTCGGCGATTGTCTCGACATTATCTTTGTCAAGAACAAAACAGTCAACAGGACAAACACCGATACAGGCTGGTTCATCATAGTCACCTACACATTCTGTACATCGATCTGGATCGATGATATAAATCGGATCACCTTCTTCAATTGCCATTGTTGGGCACTCTTCACGACATGCGTCGCAGGCTATACACTCATCATTAATTAACAAAGACATTCACTACCTTTATGATACCAGTCATTTGGACTGGCATAGGGCTTTTTCGCCCAAAAATTCAATAGAGATTTATAGCAGAATAAAGCTTGAATCTATTTTAAATTATAAGTATAAGTTGTATTATTTGCTTGTTGGCAAAACACAACTCAAAGAAGAAGTCAGTTCAAGGCTTGCAATCGCCCCTTGAGCGCCATCTGTTCTATTCTTGATAGTAATTTTTGCATTAAGCGCATCGGCAGCACTTTTTGATAAAAACAGACCCAAACCGACACCACTTTTATTCCCTGAACGTTTAAAAGGGGCAAAATGATCAAAACTTTCATCTACACCAAGTCCTTCATCAATGACTTGAATACATAAGCCCTTTTCTGTTTGGAAGCTTTTTAGAAGGACTATCCTCTCTGAAGGCGTAAACTTAAGAGCATTTTGTAAAAAGTTTTGAACGATTTGGTTAAGAAGAGTAGGTTGTAACGTAGCCATAAAAAGATCGGGTTGAAAATCCATTTCGATCTTTTTATGTTCATTTTCTGCCAGAAGTTTAAAGTCATTTCCTTTATTTCTTAGGTAAGCAATAACATCAATTTGCTCGGGCGTTTCCAACTGGGCACCTTCTTGACGACCGATATTTAAGATATCCGCAATGATCTTATTCATCTCATCAATTGTCTTATTGTTAATCTTTATCGCTTCGATATATTCATTCGCTTCACGTTTTTTTATCAAGGTGACCTGATTTTTTAGCTTCATAACAGCCAAAGGAGTTTTAAGTTCATGCGCTGTACCGATAAACAGTTCTTTTTGATACTTGACAAAGTTTTGCAGGCGGGCAATAAGATGGTTTAGTGTTTCACCCAAAGGAAGAAACTCGATGGGTAGTTGCTCCGTCTTTATAGGACGAATAAGGTGCTCATTCATATTTGACAAACGTTTTGTCAAGGCGTTAATAGGTTTTATAAGCATGGTTGAGAGTGTGATAGCATAAATAATTATGATGACAAAGCCGAGGATATTGATGATGAAAATAGAATTAAGGATCTTTTTTAACAAGCTTTTTGTACTTGTGATATTTTCGGTGACCTTAATGTAAGAATGGTCTTTAAGGTCAAATGGGTATATCAGGCTTAGGTGCACCTTATTCCCTGCATAAGTCTCAATTAGGTTGATCGAACCATCAAAGCTAGGATCTGCATACATCTCAATATTTAACCCTAGTGAGACATCTGTGCCATCCCTTACGGATTGCACAGATTCATAAGAAACAACATGTTTAGCCACATTTAAGAGTCCTTCTTTTTTATCATCGTAGATGGATTGCTGGATAAACAGATAAAGAATGGACGAAAAAATAAAGATAAGTGCGGCAGAAGCGACAAGCAGTTGAATAAGAAATCGACTTCTAATACTTTTTTGGTAGGTGAGCATGAAAGTTCTTTGGTTTTATTTTGATAATTGATTATACACAAAAATTAGTTAAGGAAAGAAAGACCCCACAAGGGAGTCAGAGAGGTGTTTATACTTCTTTAGGGAAACAAAAACGGTAACCACGACGACGAACTGTTTCAATCGTTGTGATATTTAGGGGTTTGTCCATTTTTTGACGAATCTGGTTGATAGCAACTTCGATAACGTTTGGCGTTACCAATTCAGGTTCTTCCCAAATAGCATCAAGAAGTTGTTCTTTAGATACGATTTGATCACGGTGACGTGCAAGGTGAGTAAGTACTTCAAAAGGTTTACCCTTAAGTTCTATATCTTTCTCTTTGTACGTGATCTTTTCTTCTTCAGGATTGATAATAAGGTCTTCAATCTCGATGATGTTAGAACCACCAAAGCGTAAACGTGCTGCAAGACGAGCAACAAGAACATCAAAGTCAAAAGGCTTGCGGATATAATCATCAGCACCTGCATTTAAAGCTTCGATTTCACTCTCGTTATCATCACGTGCAGAGATTACAACTACACAAGTCTTAGGTGTGTTTTGTTTGATATTTCCAATAATGTCAATACCGTTTCCATCTGGAAGCATCCAGTCCATTAATACTAAATCGTAATTACGAATATCAAGATAGTATTCACCATCTTTTACATTTTCAACAACATCACTTTGGTAGCCAAATTCTTTAAGGCCTTCCGCTAGTGTCTTATTTAGTGTTACTTCATCTTCGATAATAAGAATGCGCATGAGCGTCCTCGTTAGGTAAATTTTGACAGGATTATAGCATAGTTTTAGAAAATCTTAAAGTTTTTTTTAGAAAAATTTAAAATTTCTTTCAGTAAACTTTAACATTGGAGACAGAAACACGGCAGTTATGGAGTATATTTGGCTTTGTTATCTTTATCTGGAGTTCTTCTGTAAGTGGAAAATTTTGTACGATGAGATTAAAGAGTTCATTGAGGGCTGTCTCAAGTAATTCATATTTTTTTTCTTGAAGATTCGTTTGTATGAGCGTAGCAAGATCAGCATAATTTATAAAAGTATCTGTATAGTCATACTCAAGCCTAAGGTTAATGAGCACTTCTTGGGGGTTGTGGCGCTCAAAGTCAAGAAGACCAATAATACATTTAAATTTCAGATCTTCTATATGTATGGTCATTAGATGACTTTTTTCTCTTCACCCTTAAACAGTCGGATGATATTTGGAATATGCTTATAAATAATGATAAATGCAATGATCAAGACAGGTGCGTGCGGCATGTCCGGATGGATTATAAAAGAAGCGATAACCAAGGCGACAAGAGCGATTAATGATGATACAGATGAGACCTTTAAGGTCTTTGCCATAATAAACCAAACGCCAAAGGCGATGGCTGTTTCGATTGGAAGCATTAAGGCTAGAACACCTAACCCTGTTGCAACGCCTTTGCCCCCTTCAAACCAGAGGTAAACACTAAAACAGTGACCGATAACGGCTAGAACGGCAATGGCCCAAAGTGTTGACTCCGGCAGCTGAAGCAAGATCGCCAAGACTAAAACAAACATACCTTTAATAGCATCTAAGGCTAAAGTAGCGGCGCCTAGTTTTTTGGCCAATGCAGGATTACTCTCTTTTACGACGCGTAAGACATTTGTCGCACCGATACTTTGTGAACCTGACTCTTTAATATTGACACCGGCAAACAGTTTTGCAAGGATAAGTCCAAAAGGTATAGACCCAATAAGGTAAGCTGCCAGATAAAACTGACCGTTGGTATTAAATAAAATTTCCATTTTTTTCCAGTTCGACCTTAAATTAAAAGGCCAGTAGATTTTGATGGTAAAAGTGTAGTGAAAAATTTGTTATACTTGCATTAATTATTTACGATATTTATAGATTTAGGAAACGTTTTGCAAGTTACACAAGAAGAATATAGAGAAAAAATCATAGCACTTAAAGAAAAGCTGGACGTCACTATAGTTGCGCACTTTTATCAAAGAGATGAAGTTTTTGAGATGGGTGATATCACCGGCGACAGTCTTGAACTTGCGAAACGGACGATGGATGATGATGCAGAATATGTCCTTTTTTGCGGGGTTGGATTTATGGGTCAAAGCGTAAAGGTCTTAAGTCCTGAGAAACGTGTTGTAATGCCAAAGATAGCCTGTTGTGCCATGGCTAGAATGATTGATTCGCTCTATTTTGATGATTCTGTCAAGGCAATGAACGATCAAGGAATTACTAGTGATAATATTTTGCCAATTACCTATATCAACTCTAATGCAGATGTTAAGGCCAAAGTTGGACAAATGGGCGGTATGGTCTGCACCAGTTCAAATGCCAAAAAGATTATAACTGCGGCGCTTGAAGAAGGAAAAAAGATCCTTTTTGTACCCGATCGCTGTTTGGGGCAGAATATTGCCAATGATATGGGTCTAAAATCAGCAGTGATCGGGATAGATGAAGATCTGGCTTCTGCTGATATTATCTGTTATGACGGATTTTGCTCAGTACATCAGCTCTTTACCATTGATGATATTAAGTTTTATAGAAAGAAATATCCGGGGATTAAGATCGTTGTTCATCCTGAATGTGATCCTGCTATTTGTGCGAAGGCAGATTTTGTCGGTTCGACGTCTCAGATTATTAAATATATTGCTGACGCAGATCCTGAGCAAAAGATTGCGGTGGGGACAGAATTTAATCTGGTAAACCGTTTACGTCCAAAGAACACTTATGTCCTTTCATCAACGAAGCCGGAGTGTCCGACTATGAATGAGACGACGTTGGAAGATGTTTATCTTACACTCAAGGCTATCGATGATGGCGAACCTATAAATGAGATATTAATAGAAGAAGATACGGCTAAATGGGCGAAGATAGCCTTAGACAGGATGATGGCATTATGATCAAGGCCTTTGTCCGTGAAGTCCTTGCTGAAGATATAGGTAGAGGTGATCTTTATGCTTTGGTGGCAAAAGCTGTTCCTGCTTCTGCCAAGATCATTGCAAAAAGTGATGGTGTGCTTTCGGGTCAGATCTATGCTGATGCCTTGGCCGAACTGGAAGGTTTTGAAATAGCTTGGAAGAAAATAGACGGGGCCCACTTTGAAAAGGGTGATGTTATTTGTGAATTAAAAGGAAGTTCTCATACACTTTTACGGATAGAGCGCACTTTTTTAAACATAGTCTTGCATGCCAGTTCTATTTCAACGTATACAAATGTCTTTGTGAACCTGATTGCGCCTTACGGTACGAAGTTGCTTGATACTCGAAAAACCAGACCAAAACTACGTATTTTGGAAAAGTATGCAACACGTCTTGGCGGAGCAGTGAACCATCGCCTGGGATTAGATGACTGTTTGATGATCAAAGATACGCACCTCAAGACAATAGATGATATTCATGCCTTTATGACACAAGCACGTAAACAGATACCCTTTACCTCAAAAATTGAGATTGAAGCTGAAAGCTTTGAGCAGGCGAAAACCTTTATGGAAGCAGGCGCGGATATCGTTATGTGTGATAATATGACACCTGAAGAACTCTGCGAGGTTGTTGCCTATAAGCAAGAAAATTATCCGGATATCTTGCTTGAAGCCAGTGGTAACATCTCTTTAGAAACAATAGAATCGTACGCCAAAACAGGTGTAGACGCGATAAGTTCAGGTGCTTTGATACATCAATCCACATGGATTGATCTCTCTATGAAAATGGATTAAAGAGTAGTTGTCTGATATGCCTAAGGAATTTTAATTGGCAGATGATCAGGAAAAGACAGAAGCTCATTATTATTTTTTACGCCACCGCAAGGTACTTGCGATGGCTGCGTTAACACTGGGTTCGATTCAGCATCGAGCTCAAGGCACAATGTGCTTTGTAGGTTCTTCTAAGGAATTTTAATTGGCAGATGATCAGGAAAAAACAGAAGAACCCACTGCCAAGAAGATTGAAGATGCTCGGATGGAAGGCAATGTCCCAAAATCTCAGGATATGTCGGGACTTTTTACTCTTTTTGTTGCTATCTTAGGATTTTTGCTTCTTTTTGACTTTATCGTTGATCATTATTTTAATCTTTACAGATATTATTATTCACTTTTTTCGCAGGAGTTCAATAAAGAGCTTGTTTTTGAGATAGGCCTGATAAGCTTAAGAGAGATCCTCATCATGGTCATTCCTCTTGCACTTTTGGTAGCTATTGCCGGTGTCGGAGCAGCGCTTGCTCAATTTGGGTTCATGTTTACTACCAAACCACTTATGCCCGATTTTAAAAAAATAGATCCCATAAAGGGTATCAAAAACCTGATCTCAATGAAGAAGCTGATAGAAGGAATAAAAATAACGCTCAAGGCCTTTATTACACTTGGGGTTGGCTTTGTCTTTTTTTTTATGTTTATTGAAGAACTCCCGACAGTAGCTGCTTTTTCATTAGGCGATCAGATGCAATGGCTACGTGACAAGGCGATTATCTTAGCGTTAGTGATGTTGCTTATCACATTTGTATTTGCCTTGGCGGATATTATTATTGTAAGAAAACAGTATTTTGACGGTTTGAAAATGAGTAAACAAGAAGTAAAAGACGAGATGAAAAACATGGATGGAGATCCTATGGTCAAGGCCAAGATCCGTCAGATACAGATGCAAATGTCACGTAAGAGAATGATGGCAGAGGTACCGACTGCTGATGTTGTGATCACCAATCCTACCCATTATGCAGTAGCCATACGTTATAAAGAGGGTCAAGATAATGCCCCTGTGGTTGTGGCAAAAGGAATGAACCAGATCGCCCTTAATATTAAAAAAATAGCCAGAGAGAATGAGGTGCATATCGTTCAAAACCCTCCCTTGGCCAGATCCATTTACGCTGAAGTGGATTTAGATGCACCTATTCCTGAGTCACTTTTTCAAGCGGTTGCTGAGGTCTTGGCTTATGTATATAAGATGGATAAAAAACGGTAATTTTTTCAAATACGGGCTGTAAAGTAAAGACTTAAACCCTCTATTAACCATCTTAAAGTATACTTCCAAAAAAAGTCAAAGGCACTTTGAAAAATAGGCCTTTGCTTTAGTCAACAATTAAGGACCCAATGGTGCATGAACTTGTAAAAGCATTAAATGATGCCAAGCACATTCTTATTATTGCCCATGTAAACCCTGATGCGGACTCAATGGGTTCAGCCCTTGCTATGTATACGCATATTTTACGTCTTCACAAGAAAGTCACCCTGTTTTGTAAGACAGAAAATATGAATCCGGCCTTAAAATTCTTGCCTTTTTTTCAGAAGGTGAAATCAAGTTTTCCCAAAGATTATGATCTGGCTATGAGTTTTGACTGTGGTGCCATTAAGCGTTTGGGAGTAGAGCTGACAGGTCCGTTGGTCAATGTGGATCATCATGTTTCAAACGAAAACTATGGAAGTATTAACCTTCTGGATACGACGGCTATCAGTACATCTCAGGTCTTATATGATTTTTTTGTGAATAATGATATTAAGATCAATGCAAAGATGGCAACGGCTTTATATGCAGGCCTGGTTGATGACTCCCAGAATTTTTCAACAGCTAAAACGGATGAACGAACTTTTCTTATGGCGGCTGATCTGATAAAAAGTGGAGCAGATAATGCTTTGTGTGTACAAGAACTTTTTAAAAACCGTTCTTTGGCATCACTTCGGATGAAGGCCAAGATGCTGGGCGAGGCACGGCTTCATTGTTCAGGAAAGCTTGTTTCTACTCTTGTGCACAAGAGCTTTTTTGAAGAAACAGGTGCCTATGAGGTTGATTGCGAGGAGGGCTTGCATGAGTCCTTGGACCTGGTTAGTGTAGAGGTTGCTTTAATGCTTCGATATACTAAAGACGGACGTATCAAAGGCTCACTCAGAAGCAAGAACGGGATAAATATGAATGAGATAGCCTCTTGTTTCGGCGGAGGTGGACATGTTCATTCAGCCGGTTTTATTTGTGAGGGTGGTTCACTGCAAGAGATAGAAGACAGGTTGATAACTGTCTTAAACAACATCTTGTTACAAGGTGAATAGCTTCACATTATAATAAGTTAAAAAATTCAAATAAGGTAAGTACACATGAGAAGAAAAAACAGTTCATCATCTATAATATTTTTAATAATTTTTGGAGGTATCATCGCAGGTGTTATATACCTCTACAATTCTGCGATGTTTGAGCGCGATGTTCCTGCAATTAGTATTACTAAAGTACAGTATTGGAACTTGAAAGAGCCTATTGATATTTCTATTGAAGATGCCAGTGGTATTAAATGGTATGAGGTGAAGATGATCTCATCTTCAGGAGAAAAAGTCCTGTCTCAAGAAGCCCTGTTAAAACCGCAAAACAAGCTTGAACTTAAGGTTGAATACCCGAAGATGGCATATGGTATCAAGGATAAAGAGATCAAAATCGTTGTAACAGCAGTGGACGCAAGTCAGTGGAATTTTTTCTCAGGAAATTCTGTCAGCATTGAAAAAAGCTTTATAATTGATAAGAAAAAGCCAATGGTCTCTTTGGTAACTAACTCGTACGGGATATATAAAGGCGGTGCGGCTCTTGTAATCTTTAGGGCTAAGGATGAGAACCTAAAAGATTTGTATGTTGAAGTCAACAAAGATAAACGTTTTAACGTGCAGCCCTTTTATAAAGAGGGATATTATGCAACCCTGGTCGCCTGGCCGGTGACTGAGGATAAATTTGATGCACGTGTTGTAGTGGAAGACAAGGCGGGCAACAGTATCCGTATACATATCCCCTATTATCATAAGGCAAAGACATACCGTACTTCTAAGATCAAACTTTCAGATCGTTTTCTAAAAGGAAAGATCGCTGAATTGGCGTATGACTATCCCGAAACGCAGGGTGTTGAAGACTCGATTGAACAGTTTAAGATCATCAATGAAGATGTACGTGAAACGAACGAAAACCTCATTCACGCGGTTACCTCAAAGGTCTCAGAAGAGATGGTTTCAAATTTTTCAATCAAACCTTTTTACCCACTGAAAAATGCAGCCAAAGTTGCAAGTTTTGGTGACCATCGTCTTTATTATTATAATAAGGAAAAGGTTAGTGAGTCTTACCATCTCGGATTAGACCTGGCCAGTGTGAATATGGGTGCAATTAAGACACAAAATTACGGTACAACAGTCTTTGCAGAAGAAAATGGTATTTATGGAAACCTTCCTATTATTCATCACGGTCTGGGACTGTATACAATCTATGGACACTGCTCGAGTTTGAAAGTAGCAGCGGGAGATGCGGTTAAGCCAAATGAACAGATCGCTAATACAGGTAAGAGTGGGTACGCTATGGGAGATCATCTCCATTTTGGCGTTCTTGTCCAAGGTGTTGAAGTTCGCCCGGAAGAGTGGATGGATCAAGATTGGATCCGTCTAAATATTACTGAAGTGATGAAAAATGCAAAGAAGTTGATCGGTAGATCATGAAGGTCAAGCAGCAGACTTTAAAAGGTTTTGAGTTCGATATCGACAGTGATGAGGCCTTTGAAGAGTACTTTACAAAGAATGCTCCCTTGCTTAGCGGTCACTTGCTGATTCTAAAAGGTGAAGTAAGTCAAAAGGTACAGAGCTTTTTAGAAGATAAATCAATCGCTTATGTTAATGCAAATGAAAAAAATCTTCAAATGCGTAAAAAGAGAAGCACGGCAGTATTAGATGATCCGGTCACCCCTTTTATTTCAAGTCAGACGACTGAAACAGAAATCCAAAGTCCTGTAGGCAATTCCGTCTATTATCGACCGATACGCTCAGGAGAAGAGATAGAATCAGACAGTGATCTTGTCTTTTTCTCACGTATCAACTCTGGTGCGGTGATTGAGTCCTCACGTTCCATTCAGGTTTTTGGTATAATTGACGGATTAGTTCGTAGTGATGGAGATTATCTTATACTTAAAGAGATTGGAAAAGGTAATGTCTTTTTTCATGGAGAAGAGTTAGAAAAATCACAATTTGATGGCCAGTTAAAACTTATACGATATCAAGACGGCATTGTGATAAAAGATATTTTAGGATAATAATATGAAGCAAACAACTATAGCAAAACCCGTTGACTTAGTAGGTATTGGCTTGCATAAGGGTGTTCCTGTCAGTTTACGTTTAGAACCTCTTTCTGCAGGAAGAGGGATAGAATTTTATCGATCAGATGTGAATGTTAATATTCCTTTAAAACCTGAAAATGTAGTAGATACACAGATGGCAACGGTAATTGGGAAAGATGGCTATTTTATCTCAACGATTGAACATATGCTTTCTGCCGTATATGCGTACGGCATAGATAATTTACGTGTAATCGTGGATGCAGATGAGATCCCGGTTATGGATGGTAGTTCTGCCAGCTTTTGTATGCTTCTGGATGAAGCGGGGCTTGTTGAATTGGATGCACCGAAGAAGATATTAAAGATCAAAAAAGAGGTCATAGTAAAAGAGGGCGACAAGTATGTGAAGCTTTCTCCTTCTGATGATCTTAATTATGATTTTACGATTAAATTTAATCACCCTGTTATTGCCAAGCAGAGTTTTACACTAAACTTCAGCAAGGCAGAATACAAGGATAAGATTTCAAAGGCACGAACCTTTGGTTTTTTACATGAGGTCCAATACCTTCGTTCCAAAGGACTTGCTCTTGGCGGAAGTCTTGAAAATGCTGTCGTGTTGGATGACAAAAAGGTCTTAAACACGGAAGGCCTACGCTTTCCTGATGAATTTGTACGACATAAGATTTTAGATGCCATAGGTGATATGTCTCTTTTAGGCCTTAACTTTATAGGAAGTTATGAAGCGTTTGCTGGCTCGCATGATCTTAATCATAAGTTAACACTTGCCTTACTTAAAGAGCCGGAAAACTATGAGATTGTTGAGCTTTCAGGTGTTGAAGCCAAGGAATTAGCACACGCATATGCCTAATGTTGATCTTATTGTTATTGAACTGAGTTCTCCTATCTTGGTTGGTGTATACCAAAATGGCGAACTTATCAAGACCCTGTCTTCCACTGAACAAAGCTCCGAAGCCTTACCGCTTATCTTCAAAGAGATACAAACCTTGTATACAGTGGATAATATTGTTTACACCAGAGGTCCGGGCTCATTTATGGCGATTAAGGTGGCCTATATCTTTCTAAAAACATTATGTATAGTTAATGATGTAGAACTTTATGCTACCAATGCATTCACCTTTAACAACAATAAGCCGATAAAAGCCTTCGGTCAACTTTATTTTGTGTATTGTAATGGTATAATTACGACCAAAAAGTTTGAAGAGCCTCAAATGGCTGGCTTTGAACTTCCGAAAAAAATAAACCTGAGCGACTATTCAGAAGAAATAACACCCTTATACGTCTTACCCGCTGTATAAGGTTAATGTGTAATATTCTTTGCTCAAAAAAGGATCATAATGATAATAAGCGTACCTGCGACCAGTGCCAATCTTGGACCGGGGTTTGATTCACTCGGCCTTGCCTTAGACTTGAGAAACACCGTTGACATCCGTCCCTCACGTTTTCATTCCGTTTCTGTCAGAGGTGAAGGAGAAAACAATCCTAAACTCAAGGGCAATAACCTTTTTGTAGGTATCTTCAATGATCATTACAACAAGTTAACAGAAAAACGCCAAAGTTTTAAGTTTACCTTTAACAATCAAGTCCCGCTTTCTCGTGGACTTGGTTCTTCTTCTGCTGTTATTGTCTCGGCGATCACGTCAGCACATGAAGCAGCTGGGGTACGAGTTTCAAGACGTAGAATTTTAAATCATGCACTACAGTATGAACCGCATCCTGACAATATTACCCCAGCAGTTATGGGAGGGTTTAATACCGCTGTAATTGAAAAAGGAAAGGTCTTTTCAGAGAAAAAACATATTCCGCCTTATTTAAAAGCGGTAGTGGTTATTCCTAACAAGCCAATTTCTACGGCGCACTCGCGCACAACGCTACCTAAGTCATATAATAAAGAGAATGCTGTTTACAACCTTTCTCACTCTTCACTGCTTGTTGCGGCATTTTACAGTGAAAACTGGGAACTATTGCGTATAGCGTCAAAAGACAGGTTCCATCAACGTCAGCGTATGAAGATGCTTCCTGAACTCTTTACCATTCAAAAATTAGCTTATGAAAATGGTGCGTTGATGAGTACGCTTTCAGGATCGGGGTCAACATTCTTTAGTATGTGTTATGATGAAGATGCTGAACGTATACACACAAAGATGGAACAGAGATTTCCGGAATTTACAGTGAAAACCTTAGATTTTGATAATTATGGTCTTAAAATAGAACGTTAATCCTACATCTATAGAGATTGATAAAGAAACTAAGAAAGAATAGGGTATAATGGCGCGCAAATTACATGTTCCAATTAGAATGTGTTTACAATGTAGACAGCGACTGCCTCAAGGCAGTTTGGTTCGCATACAGTGTAAGGACAAGAAGATTCAGGCCTTTGATGGCATAGGGCGTAGTCTCTATGTTTGCCCTACATGTATAGAAAATCCTAAGCTGGTTAAACAACTGGCAGGTCGCTGTAAATGCGAAAAAGATTCACACGAAGAGATTAATTCTCTACTTAAGGAGCTAAGAGCTGATGATAGATAAGGTAAGAGTACACGAGATCGCGACAGAACTGGGTATAAAAAGTAAAGAGGTTGTTGACAAGGCCGCAGAAATGGGTATCGAAGTTAAAACCGCTTCCAGTGGCGTTTCTCCGGAAGAAGCGGAAAAGATTATGAACTTTATCATGAACCCTGCTTCTTTCACACCACCAAAGCCAAAGCCAGTAATTAAAAAAGCTCCTAGTAAAGAAGAAACTGTTGTTGAAGAAAAAACAGAGGCAGTGGCAGAAACAGAAGTAACTGAAAAGGTTGAAGAGACTAAGCCTGCAGAAGAAGAAACTGCTGTAGCGTCTGTTGAAACAAAAGAAGAGACAGAAAAAGCTGCCCCGGTTGCAGAAGAAAAACCAGTTGAAGAGAAAAAAGCAGTTAGCCCTCTTATTAACAAGGTGACTTCAGAGCGTAAACGTTCTGGTTTGAAAATTGTTAAAAAGAAGAAACCTGCCGTCGTAGAACCTATAACACCAAGCTACAAAGAACCTGAGTTTAACTCCTCTTATGGAAAGATGTCGCCTGAAGCGATTGCTGAGATGCAAAATCGTTCTTCTAAGAAGAAGAAAAAAGCTCCGTCAACGCACACATCTAAAAGTCAAGGTAATAGAATGGATATCTTCGGCGGTGATATGGCCGAGGTTTCTATGGATTTTCAAGAAGATCAAGTTGTACTATTAGACTTTCGTGAAGAAGAAGCGCGTAAAGAGCGTGAAAAAGCTATTGAGCTTGAACGTAAAGAACGTGAAGCGCGTAATGCAGCTAATCAAAACCAAAATCGTCGCCGTCCGAATAATAACAACAGAAATCGTTCAGTGTCACGTGGAAAAGCAAGCAAACGCCGTCGTAAAGATGTTCCAGATGATACTATCGTTACAAGCGTTGAAATTCCTGAAGACATTCGTGTATATGAATTTGCGGAGAAGATCAACAGACCAATGATCGAGATCATTAAGGTGCTTTTCGACCTTGGAAAAATGGCAACTAAAAATGACTTCTTAGGAAAAGATGAAATTGAAATCCTTGCAGAAGAGTTTGAAGTTGAAGTAACGACTATAGACCCTAAAGCAGCCTTTGACCTTGAAAATGCTCAAAATGCAGAAGATGTAGAAGTCGATCCTGATGCAGTAAAACGTCCTCCGGTAATTACTATCATGGGTCACGTAGACCATGGTAAGACCTCACTACTAGACGCAATTCGTTCAGGACGTGTTGCCGCAGGTGAAGCAGGGGGCATTACACAGCATATAGGTGCGTATACTATTGAGAAGAACGGTGAGAAAATAACATTCCTGGATACTCCGGGACACGCAGCTTTCTCAGCAATTCGTTCACGTGGTGCTCATGTAACGGATATTATCATTATTGTTGTTGCGGCTGATGATGGTGTTAAACCACAGACTATTGAATCTATTAAAATGGCAAAAGAATCGGGTAATCCGGTAATTGTTGCGGTGAATAAAATGGATAAAGACGGTGCAAACCCGGATATGGCAATGGCCGGTATGGCTGAACATGGACTTAACCCTGTATCTTGGGGTGGGGATGTTGAATTTGTCCCTGTGTCTGCTAAAACAGGTATGGGTCTTGATTCACTTCTTGAGACAATTCTTTTACAAGCAGAAGTTATGGAGCTTAAGGCTAACCCTAATGCACTTGCAAAAGCAACTGTTGTTGAATCAACAGTTGAAAAAGGTCGTGGTCCTGTTGCGACAATCGTTATGAGTAATGGTACATTGAGCATTGGTGATCCAATAGTTGTTGGTTCAGCTTACGGACGTGTTAGAGCACTGTTGGATGACAATAAAAAGCCTATTAAAACACTTCTTCCGTCTGAGACGGGCGTTGTCGTTGGGCTTAATATTGTTCCGGCTGCAGGTGAGATACTTGTTGCTATGGAAAATGAGAAAGAAGCAAAAGAGATAGCACAGAAACGTCATGAATATGATCGTCATAAAGAGCTTTCTATCTCGACTAAGTCAACGATGGATGACCTTACTGCGATGATCGCAGAAGGAAAACTCAAAGCACTTAGTATTATCCTTAAAGCGGATGTTCATGGTTCTCTTGAAGCACTTCGTACTTCACTGACTGAACTTCGTAATGATGAAGTCAAGGTTAACATTATCTCTTCTGGCGTTGGTGGTATCACTGAAAATGATGTGGCATTGGCAAACGGTTCTGATGACTGTGTTATTATGGGCTTTAATGTCCGTCCTACTGGTACGGTTAAGGCAGCGGCAAAACAGTTTGGTGTTGAGATAAAGACATATAATATTATCTATAATATGATTGATGATGTTACCGGGATGTTAACAGGTATGATGTCTCCTAAATTTACTGAGACAAATACAGGTCAAGCCGATGTTAAAGAGGTCTTCAAGATTCCTAAGGGTGTTGTTGCCGGCTGTATGGTCGTTGACGGTAAACTTGTTCGTGGTGGACTGGTTCGTGTTATTCGTGAAGGTGTTGTTATCTTTGAGGGTGAACTTACTTCACTTAAACGTTTCAAAGATGATGTTAAAGAGATCTCTAACGGTTACGAATGTGGTGTTGTTATTGAAGGCTACACTGATGTTGCACCGGGTGATGTTATCGAGACCTTTACAAAAGTAGAGCAAAAAGTAGAACTGTGACCCCCGCAGATATAAAGAAAAAACGCACAGAATCACTCCTTCTAGAGTTGATTCCTGAGGCGATGTCCTCCCTGAAAGATGCCCGTATTCATGAAATAGATGTTGTTGAAGTGGTGTGTTCGAGAGGACGAAGCGATGCTAAGGTCTTTTTAGATCCTCACTCCTATACTGAAAAAGAGAGAAACCTTTTTTTAAAGCTTCTTCGTGGGGCACGTCCTATTATTGAAGCCCATTGTATGCAAGATCAGGGTTGGTATCGATGTCCAAACCTGACATTTGAGTTTGATACACACTTTGAGACAGTCTCGAAGGTTGAAGATCTGTTCAAGCAGATCGCTAAAGAAAGAGGAGACACAGAAGATGAGTCTTGAAAGTGATATTAAAAACGTAGTCGAGTCCATGGACTTGTCTGTATACGACATTATGACCGTAAGTGAAAGCGGTGACACGATTTACCGTATTTTGATTAATTCAAAAGAGGGTATCAGTCTTGATAAATGTGCAGAGGTGACGCGCATGCTTAACCCACTTTTAGATGTTACTCCTCCTGTTAGTGGAGATTACCGTTTGGAAGTCTCTTCACCGGGAATTGAACGTAAGCTCAAATCACTTAAGCATTTTAATGCTTCAGTTGGTGAAAAAGTTAAAATAGTGCTTATCTCTAATGAAGTCCTTAAGGGTGAACTTCTTAAAGTAGAAGGCTCAAAGATAACTGTTCAAGATGAACAAGTTGGCGAACAGACTGTTCCTTTTGACGAAGTAATCAAGGCATCTACCTATTTTGAATGGTAATGAAAAATATATGAGGCTCGCTCTTGAAGCTGCATGGCAGTTTCAAGGCCTGACTTATCCTAATCCCGCCGTTGGATGTACTATTGTACAAAATGGCGCTGTGATCGCTATTGGAGCACATGCCAAGGCTGGTGATCCTCATGCTGAAGTTATAGCCCTTAAAGAGGCTTATATGGCGCTTAGCATAGACAGAGGGATAGAAAAGCTGACTAAGGCTTCTGATATTCATGACTACCTTTTAAAACACCATAACGGTATCTTTTTGTTCTGTGATATGTACATCACGCTTGAGCCCTGTGCACATGAGGGGAAAACACCTTCTTGTGCTTCGTTGATACAGAAGATGCGTCCTAAAAATATTTACATCTCCCATTATGATTCAAATCCTGAGGCAAAGGGCGGAGCGCAGGCTCTGATTTCCAGCGGGATGAATGTACATCATGGAATGTGTGAAGAAGAAGGAAATGCCTTACTTGAACCCTTTATTAAGTGGAATAAGCAGAATTTTGTCTTATTTAAGTGGGCGCAACGTTTGGACGGGACAATAGATGGTGGACTGATCTCAGACGAGGCCTCACGCCGAAGGGTCCATGAAATACGAAATTATTGTGATCTAATTGTAATCGGTGGCAATACTGTTCGTACAGACAGACCGGTATTGGATGCACGTTTGGTAGAAGGGAAGGCACCTGATGTTCTTATCTATTCAAAGTCAAAAGACTTTGCACAGAATATCGCTTTATTCAATATCCCCGGTAGAAGTGTCTTTATAGAAGACTCTCTGGATAAGATCAGCGAGTATAAAAATGTTTTGATAGAAGGCGGTCCAGCGATGTTCAAAGCAACAAAGAATATTGTAGACCGATATCTCTGTTTTCTTGCGCCTAAGAGCGGCGGAAAGGTTGCATATACAGATGAAGCAACTGAATTAGAAATTTTAAATACCAATCAATTAGACAATGATCTGATGATTTGGATGCGTGGGAGTAAATAATGGCAATTGAGAAACAAGAGAAGATTGTAGAAATGTTTAATGACATAGCTCCGACTTATGACAGAGCTAATCGTGTCTTAAGTATGGGCATTGACAAAACATGGCGTAAAAAAGGCTGTGACCTTGCGTACAAGATGAAGGGTGACAAAGATATAGACCTTATCTTGGACATCGCCTGTGGTACGGGTGACATGATGGATTATTGGATGCGTAGAGCATCTAAGCATGACATTGAGGTTAAAAAAATATTAGGTGTCGATCCCTCAGATGGGATGGTTAATGTCGCAAGAGAGAAGTTTCCAAAATTTGATTATGCTATCTCTAAAGCAACAGAGATACCTGTTGAAGATGCTCAGGCTGATTTTTTGTCTATCTCTTATGGGATTAGAAACGTAGTGGAACGAGAAGAAGCCTTACACGAGTTTAACCGTGTACTTAAACCTGGTGGCTATGTTGTCATCTTGGAGTTTATGAAACGTGAAAATCCGGGTGCTATGGCCAAGGTAACAGATTTTTATCTTAATAAGGTCTTACCGCGTATAGGCGGTGCCATCTCAAATAATAAAGAAGCCTACGAATACCTTCCTAATTCTATTGAAGGCTTCTTGACGATTGAAAAGATGCAAGAAGAACTTGAAAATACAGGTTTTGAGGTTTGTTACTCTAAGAGTTTCTCAATGAACATAAGCTCACTTATCATCGCGAGAAAAAAATAAGACTCAAACGGGAGAGATAATGAATATTCTTTCTGTTGACGGTCTGAATGAACAGATCAAAAACCTTCTGGAAACTACTTTTATACGCACCTTTGTCGAAGGTGAACTTTCCCGTGTTACCTATCACAACAGTGGACATATCTATTTTACCCTCAAAGATGCCAGTGCTTCTATCTCCTGCGTGATGTTTAAGGGAAATGCTTCTCGGCTAAAATTTAGGCTTGAAGAAGGACTCAAAGTCGTTTTAGAAGCGGCAATAACGGTGTATAAGCCGCGTGGGCAGTATCAATTGAACGTAATTTCAGCTGAGCCCTCAGGGCAGGGTGCCTTAGCCTTGGCTTTTGAGCAGTTAAAGTCTAAACTCCAGGCGCAAGGCTATTTTGCTCCTGAGCATAAAAAAGAGATACCTAAGTATATTATGAATCTTGGCTTGGTCACTTCCGAGACAGGTGCAGCCTTACAGGACATGCTTCGTGTTGCCCAGTCTCGCTGGCCATTGCTGAAGATATCTCTTTATGACGCCATTGTCCAAGGGGAATCGGCACCGACTTCCATTGCCAGAGCGATTAAGGCGGCAGACAAGAATGGACATGACGCGATTGTTGTAGGACGTGGCGGGGGAAGTATGGAAGACCTGTGGGGATTTAACGAAGAGATCGTTGCAAACTCAATTTATCACTGTAAGACACCTATTGTTTCAGCTGTGGGACATGAAATAGACTGGGTCATATCAGACTACGTAGCAGATCTGCGAGCACCTACTCCTTCTGCTGCGATGGAGATGATACTGCCTGATCAAAATGAGATTTTGATGAACATTGACAGCCTTATGCAACAATTGACCCGGACTCAGGCTCAAAGGCTGCAAAGAGAGAATGAAAAGATCAAACACCTAAGGTCTTCATTTTCACAAAACTCCATTGAAAACCGCCTTAGGATGAAGCTGGACGAGGTTAAACAACTAAGACTAAATTTCAATCAGAAGATGGCGTATAATCTTGAAAGTGCCAAGCGTGAGGTAGGACCGCTTTTGGATATTATCCCACGACAGATGCAGACAATATTACAGGCTAAGTCAAACCAGTTGAAACAGTTGCAAAGTGCCTTTGATATGCAAGACCCAAAACTAAAAAGTAAAAAAGGCTTTGCTCAGATATCAAAAGAGGGTAAGCTTATAGAGCTTGAAAGTCTAAAAGAGGGTGATACCTTCGAAGCGATGAGTGATAAGGTCACTCTTATAAATGAAGTCATAACAATTAAGGCAAACAAATGAAACGAATTTTCACCCAAACACATAAGCCGATTAAATTTAAATTTAGACAAACGACAGAAGACTTTGTCGTTACAGAGATACCACTCTTTGATACGCCGTCAGATAAGGGAAACTACCTTATTGCTAAGGTGCAAAAACAAGAGCTTTCTACTATGGAAATGTTGACCTATCTTGAAAATGAGTTACAGTGTTTTAGCATCGGTTATGCCGGTTTGAAAGACAAGCATGCAACAACGACTCAGTATCTTTCCATTCCTTTGAAGTTTTCCAGAAGTTTTGAAAGATTACACCATCCGCGTATCAAGATCTTGGAGAGTTTCAGAGGCAAAGAAAAGCTTTCTATAGGCGATTTAAAGGGGAATAATTTTTTTATTCGCCTGCATGATGTCAGTCCAGAATCTGCGAGAAACCTTGCTGAAGTACTTGATGACATTATGCGTCACGGTATGCCAAACTATTTTGGATATCAGCGTTTTGGCCGTGACAGTGCAAACTTTGAAAAAGCAAGAGACGTTGCCCAAGGAGAACTGATTATGAAAGATACAAAGATTCATAAGATTATGTTGCATGCATATCAATCTTATCTTTTTAATGATTGGCTGGCAAGGCGGGTTGAAATCTCCAAAGATATCAATTCAAAAGAGTGTGAAGAACTTCTGATTAATCTCAATATATCTCAAGAAGAGTGTGAACTGATGAAAAACCAGGTTGGTCTTTTATCAATTTTACCCGGTGATATCATGTACGAGTCAAAGACAAAAAAGTGGATAAATGTTACAGATCTCCAATCCATACGTAAGCCTTATAAGGAACATAAAATAGTACCTACAGGTCTTTTAGCCGGTGCAAAGGCTTGGCGGGCGAAGGCATTGGCGGGTGAGATAGAACATCATTTTGATGACCTTACCGTAAATGCAACAGGACTACGTAGAGATGCCATTGTCTACCCTAAGTCAATCCGTCATGAATACAAAAAAAATGATAAATGTTTTGAACTGAGCTTCACACTTCCAAAGGGTTCTTATGCAACAGTGTTACTAGAAAACCTGGCAAATAGAGATTTAAGCCCTCAACAATAAAGTTTTTTTAATTCCACACAATTTTGACACAGTGGCTTTTTAGAATGGACTCGATAAAATAATCCACATCGAGTACAGAAAGGTTGACTATGTTTTATAATGAACTTCTTTTTTTTAATAACACCACCATACATATTCGCTTTGCCTCTAATTTTGCATTAGAAAAGATATCTGATCTTCTTCAAGCTAAGGGAATGAACCCGGAGATAGCTATTATAAGAGCGCAAGAGGTTTTTGCTAATGAGAATGAAAAAGCAAGTCTATATCTTTCTAATTTACAGAGTTCATTTGATACGGAGATCATGAAAAGGGTGTATGATTTTATAGCGCAAAAAGCACTTTTTCAAGAGCCTATACAGTTTAACTCTTATGATCAGATACTAAGAATGATGCAGCAGGTGTACAGCTCTTCATTAGGTGAAGAAGAATTAAAACAGATCAAGAATATTTCTCAAGCAAACCATTATGGTATAGCCTTACTTCGACGGTAAGACGTATATGTACGATACCTGATTCTTTGTATAAGTTAGTGTCATTAATGTGATACAATGATATAAATAACTTACTACAAGATGATGGAATACATGAATAATGATTTACCTGTTTTTACTTATCCTGGAAGAATTGAGCTAAAAAATACGATCAATATGATCAAAAATATCTTAGATGTATTAGAAAAAGATTCGAAGGGGGTTCTCATCTCCTTGCAAAAGTGCGGCTCTTATGCGAAAGAGGAAGATATAAATGCTTTTGGAAAAAGCATGAATGAATTACAAGGCAGTATCAAGATTGATGTTGCCTTGATAGATTACAGTCCTGCACTTTTTGAACGAATCAAGCATATTGCCAATAAGAATGCAATAAAGTTACTTAACTCTATCGATGCAGCTGTCCTTTTCTTAAATCCGAAAAGTCTAAATGAAGAGCTTAAAATCTTACTTTATGAACCGGATAAAGTAGCCTGCAATACAATCAAACAAGCACTAAACGGAAGTAAATATAAACTCTATATTGCGCATGACAATCAGAGTTATAAAAATATTATACAGTTAGAGAAAATAGATATTACCATTAGTCAAACTATGCTGACATCCAAAGAAATATCCAAAAATAAGACCACCAATGGTTTGAAATTATCCAAAGAACTTGTCAGTAACCTTCCTCTTTTTATCGATACGGCAGTAGAAACATTAATGACATTAACCGCTCTGGATGCTGAGAAATCCAAACACGGCATAGGTCATTTTAAAAATAATTTTGATGATACTCCCCTTGCAGCATTGATGAAGTTTTCAGGTCCTTTTCAGGGGACTTTTTTTCTTATCTTTCCAAAATCTATTGCCTGCAAAACACTGACAGCAATGATGGGTGAAGACGTTGATCCGGAAGATACTGAGGCTTTAAAAGATGGTGTAGGTGAGTTTTGTAATATTATCACCGGAAGTATTAAAAACAAGCTTCAAGGGAAAGAGTTTTTTATGACATTTGAATTGCCTCAAACCTATGGAAATATTCAAGAAATTTCTAAAATGGTAGAAAAAGAAGAGGGTATATGGATTGATATGCTTTTGGAAAAAGACCCTTTTTATATCTTCATAAGTCAATAATTAAGACGTTAAACCTTTATATTTTTAAAAGTATTTTGTCCAAGATAGCTGTAGGTAGAATGCGTTTTAAGCTTCCTAACAGGTGCGTAGCTGAGGTGTTGTAATACCGTGGTCTTGGTTTTTTAGATTCCAGTATTTTTAGGATATTTGCAATAACAACATCTGAGTTTCTTGTAAAAGGGTCTTTCTCTTTCTTTTTCTCATGAGGGAGAAGTTCTTGGGCATACTCTTTTTTAAAGACAGTCGCTTTTCCGTCTATATGTTCATAAAACTTTTGAGTTGCATTTTTTCTAAAGTGAGAATGCACAGGCCCCGTATTAATAGTAACGATATGTATATCATCTTTATCAAGTTCTAAACGCAAGGTGTCACATAAACCTTCTATAGCATACTTGCTTGCATTATAAGCACCTCTAAAACGTAAAGAGATAAGCCCCAATACAGAAGAGTGCTGGATAATGCGTCCATAGCCTTGCGCTCTCATAAGAGGGATAACTTGTCGCGTTACCTCATGCAGACCAAAAAGGTTGGTCTCAAACTGCTCTCTTAATACATCGGTTGGTATATCTTCTACTGCTCCAGGTTGACCGTATCCGGCATTATTGAACACGGCATAGAGTTTTCCTTCTGTTTTAGCCAAGATAGCATCTAAGGTTTTAGAAATAGTTTCGGACCTTGTGACATCTAAAAGATAGCTATCAAGACCCTCTTCTTTTAGGCGTTGGACATCTTCACTCTTTCTCGCAGTGGCAAAGACCCTGTAGCCATTGTTATGTAAATAATGGGCGGTATCGTAGCCTATGCCACTTGAACAGCCTGTAATGAGTATTGTTTTTTGCATACGCAATTTTAGCTAAATCCTAGACTCTTTGTATTAGAATGTCAGACAAACAAAAGGAAAATTATGAATATTAAAATTTTAACGACTATGGTAATAACGATAGCGGTTGCGGGAGCTATTTTTTTCATTTCAGGACAACAAGAAGAGGGTCCTAAACCTATTGATCCAAAAAATGTGGTTAAAACCAAGGTTAACATGACGGGTATGACCTGTGGACATTGTGAAGTGGCTATTGAAAGAATCTCAGCCAATAAGGGTGTTTCAAAGATAAAAGCGATAAGTGCAGAGCAAAGTGTTGATGTTGAATATGATAAAACACAAACAGATATTATTACCATCATGAAAGCGATTGAGATGAAAGGTTTTACACCGGTTTCTTATGAGGACGAAAAAGGTTTTCATGACTTAAACGTGAGTAAGGTCGAAGCGACTGAACCTGAGATGAAATGTGGTAGTGGTAAATGTGGCGGAGCAGGAAAGTGCGGTGGAACAAAGTAAAAGAAAAACTTTTACTTTGCCAGTTTAAGTTCCCCAAGATCGTTAAAGATAGAATTTCCTTCATTTAACCATGATTCAAGTCCACCATCAAGATATACAACGTTCTTATAGTGTAAATCTTCAACAAGCATTTTGGCTGCTAAAACAGCTGACTTTCCCTGTCTACAATAAACAACAACTAAGGCATTCTTATCTTCGATTTTAGACTCAATGTCAAACATTAAAACACCAAGAGATACCGCCGCATTGTCCAGGCCTTCAATGGAACCTTCACCACGCATATATGGCTCACGCACGTCAAGCATCCATAAATCATCTTCATTGGCAATCTTCTTTTTAAGTTCTTTTGCAGAGATTGATTTTGTGACCTTTTTAGCGTCTGCAATCATGTGTTCACTGGTTGCGCTTCCTGCCATTAGCGGTATGCTTAAACACATTCCTAAGATAACCGTAGTTACTATTTTATTAATTCTCATTCTTACCATCCTTTAATCATAGTGATTATATTATCGTAAAGATTAAATATATCTTTTTTCAGTTCTTCCTCACACTCAAGTGCACTAAGTGAGAATTTTAGGTCAATTGTACAAACGTAAGGTTTCCCCTCTTTTTCATACACAGAGATACGGCAGGGCATAAGGATATTTAGTTCAGGATGAGTATTTAAAAGGTGTGCAGCCACAGAAGGTTTACACAGTTCGAAGACAGAGGCATACTCTTTTATCTCAAACCCACTTTCAGGAAGGTTCTTGGAAAATGGAAAGTGTTTTTTCATCATTAAACCAAAGGTCTTGGCATCGTCTTCAATTCGATTTTCTATCTCTTTACATGAGATCTGTGTTGCAAAGGTACGTATCAAATAATATCCTTATCTGTTATTTAGCTAACTTGCTAATTAGAAAGACGCATGGTATAATTTCTTACATGTAAAGTCAAGAGTATAAGGGAAAAAACTGTGTCGAATATGGAAGATAAGGTGCGAATATTTAAGGCTTTGGGGCATGAAACCCGTTTTAAGATCTTTAAGAATATATTTGCGGGCGGATACGCCTGTTCCATAGACGAAAAACAGCCGAAAGGGGACCTTATCTCTCAAGCAACCTGTGTGACCAGTATCGCAGAAGAGTTTGATTTTGCTCTGCCGACGATATCTCGTCATCTTAAAGAGCTAAAAGATGCAAAGATTATTACTATGACGAAGAATAAAAATAAGATTTATATAGAACCAAATATTGAAACGATGAAAGAAATTTCAGGGTGTTTCAAAGACCTTGTAGAAAAGTTTGAGTCCGGTGCGGCTTACCAGTTTGATAATACAAAGTAACTATTTAGCTATTTAGATAAGGAATTTAACATGAGAAACCTTCTACTTCTTACTCTTATGACCCTGGGACTATATGCTTCAGATGTTTCATGGTACCTGTCTTATGTAAAGGCTGCAGAGGTTGCAAAAAATGATAATAAACCTATGCTTGTTTTTATGAATAAGCTGGGTTGCGGTTCTTGTACTTACATGAAAGAAAATGTCTTTACTGACCCTGCTGTCCTTGCTTACCTTGATGAAAATTATGTTGCAGTTTCATTAGATATTCATAGAAATGATGCACCGCCTGCTCTTCAAGTCACGGTAACGCCTGTTTTTCATTTTCTTAAAAGTGACGGTACTCAGTCTTTAGAGACACTCGTAGGCGGTAAAACGGCTCCTTTCTTTCTAAAACTCCTTAAAAAAGCAAACCCAATGTCCAAATAATGTTTAGGTTTCTCTTTTCTCTTTCTTTTTTATCGGGTCTGCTCTGTGCTGACTCGAATACTTCACTTTTATTTAATTATACAGAAAAGGCACAAGAGGATAGGCTTACTTTTAGTGGGCAGTATCGGGGCCGTTTTGATATTTATGATGGTGTTAATAAGGTAGCATACGGGGATGAGTCTATTGATGCTCAAGGGTATGTTCGAGGTGATTCAAAAGACACTATCTATTTGCAACAGATCATTCTAGGCTTTACGTATCGGCCGGAGAAGGATTTAGAGGTTAAGGTCTCTATGTATGATGCTCGCTCATGGGGGTCATCTTTGGATGCAGATGATTTTACTAAAAACCCAAGGACACCTGATCAGTACAGGATGTCATATTATGACGATCACTGCGAACTCTTTGAAACGTATATACGAAAGTATGGTTTTTTTAATAAGAACCTTACTTTTACTGTGGGCAGGCAACAACTTGGTTATGGTGATAGGCGAATCTTTGGCCCGGGAAAATGGGGAAATACAATGGGATGGCTTTGGGATGCAGGTCATTTTTCTTATAAAAATGATAAAAATTTTGTAGATATTTGGTATGGACAGACTCGTACAAAGGAGCCTGATGACTTTAGTGTTGCCAACAAACACCGTTATCAAGGAGTGGGCCTATATAGCCATTTTGAAGCATCTTCGCTTAAGGTAGAACCTTTTGCTGCCTGGCGGAATAATCTACATCATGATGTTAATCCAGAGTTGAATTATTATTACGGCGGAGCACGGGTGTATAAGCTTGATGAAGGATTTATTTTTGATAGTACTGCAGTACAGCAATTGGGAAAAATAGGTGGAAATGATGTTCATGCTTATGCGTATGTTGTAAAAGGCGGTTATAAGTTCGCAAATAAATATGAACCGACATTTACACTTGGATATGTTTATGCTTCAGGGGACAAAGACCCCCATGATGAAAAGGCAGAGACTTTTACTTCTCCTTTTGGTGCAAATGACGGTCTGCATTATGGTCGTATGGATCTGATGTTTTGGACCAATATGAGGGATATTCAAGCCAAAGCGTCTTTTAATCCTTTAGCCAAAATGCATGTTCAGTTTGAGTACCATCATTTTAATCTTGCAGAGGCTAATGATAAATGGTATTTTTTTGGATATAAAAACAAGGCAGGCAATACCTATACGGATATAGGGGATGAATACGATCTTATTTTAAAATACCAAGCGACTAAAAACCTTGAGCTTTTAGCAATTGGTGCTTACCTGAATGCAGGGGACTTCATTACAAAAAATGACATTGCGCAAAACAACGCTTCTAAGGTTTTTTTACAGTTTAAATATAAGTTTTCTCTGCAACCATGAAAAATTAACAAGAATTCAAGCAAAAAGATACCATAGTTCGACATAATCACACAAAGTAGAAATCATGTCTTATCTGATAGAATTTATGACGGCGCTTTTAGATCTAAGCAATGCCATGGCACCTTATATACTTTTCGGTCTGGCTTTTGCCGGTATCTTACATGAGTTGGTCCCCGAGACTTTGGTAACAAAACATCTAGGTAAGGAAAGTATCTCTTCAGTTGTTAAATCAACAGTCTTTGGTATTCCTCTACCCGTATGTTCTTGCGGGGTCATTCCTTTGGCTACAAGTATTAAGAAAAGCGGGGCTTCGAAGGGAGCGACACTTTCTTTTCTTATCTCTACTCCTATTACGGGAGTCGATTCCATATTGGCGACATACGGGATATTCGGATGGGCTTTTACACTTTACAGAGCGTTGACTTCCATGGTGATTGCTATGGTTGCAGGTATTTTAACGAATGTGTTTGACAAAGAAGAAGAGATAGTGAAACCGGTCTTTACGACAGTAGGTCCTCCTCCAACAGCCTTTTCCGTTTCCCCTTCTTTTAAGCCAGAGCCAAAGGAAGAAATCAAAAGTTGTTGTTCTTCAACGTCTTCTGCGGAGGGTAAGAAAAGTTTTTCTATACAAAAAGCTTTGACATATGCTTTTGGAACCTTGCTTGGTGATATTGCAAAGCCACTGTTCTGGGGTCTGTTGCTTGGAGCTCTTATTACAGTGGCTATTCCTGAAAACTTAAGTGATATCTTAATTGAGTATTCATGGTTGTCTTATTTAATCGTTATTCTTATTGCCGTACCTATGTATGTTTGTGCTACTGCTTCTTTGCCTATAGCTGCAGCACTTATGCTCTCGGGTGTAAGTGCGGGAGCTGCCTTTGTCTTTTTATCAGCAGGTCCTGCAACAAACACCGTCACCATAGGTGTTGTTAAAAAGATGCTGGGAACACGCTCTTTGTATATTTATCTTGGCAGTATTGTTATTGGAAGTATTGTCTTTGGTTTAGGACTTGATTATCTCTTTGTTATCACTGATATTAACCCTCAATCCTTAGTCCATATGCATGAGGAAGTCGGATTTATTGAACTTTCAAGCAGTGTTATCTTATGGACGATGATATTGTATTTTCTTGCTCAGCCATATATTAAAAAAGATAAGCCAAGCTGTTGCTCTGATAGCTGATGATTGAGGAAGCACTTAAGCGTATTGAAGTGGCTAGAAGGGAAAAGCTGACCTATCTTGATCTCAGCGGGATGGGCTTAAAAGAGGTTCCCTCTGAGATACTGGATATAACATGGTTGAAAACACTTTCTTTAGCGGATAATGAGCTTAGCGATATAAGTGGACTAAGTGCTTTGCAGCAGATCCATAAATTGGCCTTGTCGCATAATAAGATAGTGGACATTACTCCTCTTTCCAGGCTGAAAAAGTTAAAGTTTCTCTTTCTTGAGGGGAATGCAATCAAGGATGTTTCTGCACTGAAAACGACAACAACACTTAAAAAGCTTGTACTTACAAATAATACTATTTTCAGTATTGATAACTTAGATGGACTTACCGCTCTTGTTTATTTGGATGTCGCTTTAAATCCTTTGAATATGAGTGAACTAATGGCCTATAAACAAAGGATGCCTTCCCTTCTTGTGTATAATATTTAATATGTTGTAGTAAAATAACTGCTATAATTAAGAGAATAAAATAGGGATGACGATGAAAAACACATTACTAGAAGATATTCAAGTAAATTATTTTAAGCATGCACAGACGATACTTGATTCTATCAAAAATGAGCTATATGAGCATGATCGTTATAACGTCAACTACAGTCTTGCTATAGGTGCAACAAATTCAAAATTGGATATGCAAGGTTTTGCCAAACTGATTCGTGAAACGGATAAATTCATCATACTTAATGAGCATATCTGCTGTATGGTCTTCCCTTTTACAGATGCAGCGCAAGGGATTAAGGCAGCTTCGAATCTTTTAAGCAAGTTTGAAATACGTTTCTTCTCTGAAAAGATTTATATTGGTGTTGTAAATGCACAGACCTATGAAACACCGATGAAGCAGATAGAAAAACTTTTTGAGATATTAAAGTATGCCATTGAAAATGGCATGCAAAATATACCTCTGGACAGTACAAGTTTTGAAGCGGGTTAAATCCAAATAAAATATGATAAATTTGTTGTGATTGTATGCTAGAGTAACAGCATAGATAACAAAAAGGATCTAAGATGAAAGCTTTATGGATAGTGAGTTTATTATTGACGGGTATAATTGTTGCCGGACAAGGGTTTAATGCGCCTTCATTTTCTTATTTTGATACTAATAAAGATGGGAAGATATCAAAGGCTGAACTTGATGATGGTAGACAAAAACGTCAAACTGAAATGGCTAATGAAGGACGAATGCTGAGAAATACAGCAAGTGCTCCGACTTTTTCTGAAATAGACAGCAACGGGGACGGTTATATTAGCCAAGAAGAGTTTGCTGCACATCAAAAGAGTATGCGGGTAAATTAATTATCAGGTTTTCTCTTGAAAACTGTACGTTTGAGGCCCTTTAGGGATTAATCATAATTAATGATGGCTGCGTTTATAGTTTGATTTTTATTGTACTGAGATAGAGTGGCTTAGGGAGAAGAAATAGAGACTAAGTCTATTTCTTTTTTATAAGGGACATAATGGCAGAGAAGTGATGCTTTTTTACGCGACTAAGAAGATTAGTCATTTAAGCCCACTGTCCAACCTTGTCGCCAGTCGTCTTCATTTGAATATGCACCGATGAAGGCGGCTTCATCGAAGAATAGATTTTGAGTAACCTCTTGAACATTCTTGGCTTGAGTAATGCTATTGACTGTATTGCTAGGGTCTTGGAAGAAGATGTCTTTTACCTTTTGTTTATCAACTCCGGTGGCTCTTTTATATGAGAATATCTCATCATTACAACTATTTAAAGTAACGCTTTGCAGTTTAATGTTTCCTTTTTTTGCACTGGCTCTATCACGTACTCCAAAACATTTATTAAAGCCGTCGACATAACCGTTGATGAGCATTGCACCACTTCCTCGGCGAAGCAAAATACCCTCATGAGAACTAGCACTCCCGTGCATCTCAAAGTTCGCGATAATAGGTTTTGAAACAGGAGCAGCCGAAAAGTTTGCACTGAGGTTGTCTGCTTCTATTCCCCTTGGATTTCTTGAGGTGGTCGTGGTCTGTTTGATGTAGACGTACTGCATCTTTCCGCGATATCCGTGATCGGTATCGATATTGTCATCTCCATTTCCAATCAGCACGATATGTTTGAGGTTGACCGTTCCTCCCCATAATTCGATACCGTCATCAAAGTTATTGTAGACTTCAATATAATCGATCATTGTCTTGTCCCCTACGCCACCCAAACTCAGCCCGTTTAGTTCTTTGTCTAAGCCGACTTCATTACCTGCATACTTGATGAGGATATAGCTAAGTACACCCGAACTGTCGTGAGGTTTGTCTCCGCCAAACTTGCCTCCACTTAGGGCAAATTCGAACTGTTCAACACCTTCTACATTAGTGGGGGCATTTCCGGCGATTACGAGACCGCCCCATTCACCTTTATGATGTTTTGTCGCCAATCCTATAATGTCTTTTTTTGAAGTGAATATGATAGGTTCATCTTGTGTTCCTCTGGCATATATCTGAGAACCTCGTGAGATAAACAGATAATCATCTCCACTTTGACCAAATACCTTCGTGCCACTTTCTATTGTTAAAATAGCGCTGTTCTCATTATCACCACCGATAATAACTTCATCTTCTAAGGCCCAGAGAATATCTTTGCTGAGAGTAATGTTATCAGTGATGACACCACTAAGTTTACATACGGTTTGTGTGTTGAGCTTACCAGAGAATTTTGAAAACTCTGGACATTGGGTGTTATTGGTAGTGTTTGCTTGCAGATCTTTACTGAATAGACCGAATTGGTCTGAAATAATAGCTGTGGTCGCTCCAAAGGCAATAGCCGAGCTTATTACAAATGTTTTAATCATGTTTTCCCTTTAAAAGAAGTGGACTTCTTTGTCGTGGAATCCTAAATGGAATTTATTACAGTGTCGTTACGCTTTGGCAACATTTTGGGGAATATAGTGCTTCTGCATAACCACGTTACTAAAGACTATTTGAGCTCTTGAATCGTTAATAATAATATCTGGGTGACATTCTCTGCCTCTTCATTAAAAAAGAGAAGGGCATCTTCAAATTCTTCGCTCTCCTTAGGTATATTTTGAGAACTTAGGCTACAGGAGAGTTTGTCAAGTGCCGGTGTGGGTTCTTTAAAGTCTATGTTCAGGTTCTGAGTTTCTTCGATAGGCTGAGCGTTATTAATAAGATAAAAATGATCATTATCTTTGACATAAAGCTGGGCAATAGAAAGTTGTTCATTTTTTGTATTTTCACCTGTGCTAAGGTAAAAATATTTTTGTGTTTGAATATATCGTACATGAAGTTTTGAAAGTTGTGCGGACATGGTAAGCCTTGATTGAGATTTGTGTAATTATGCTGAGATCTTACCAAGATTATAATGAAGTATAGACGTGGGAGTAAACTTTTAAGAAAGTATGAAGTGCATAAAAGAGAAGAACTTTAACGAAGATCAATACAATCTTGCGCTAAAATTTTATAAAAATTCAACAAAAAAGATCTGTATGCATACTTTGGCACAACTCCGCTGTGGAGAACTCAAGGGGATAAAACGTTTAAGTTTGAGTGAGAATCTCTCGTCTTTTCCTCCGGAGATATATGAACTCTGTGATACACTAGAAATACTTGATCTGAGCCATAATGCGCTAAGTTCTCTACCTGCAGATATCAGCCGATTGAAAAAGCTAAAGATCGCTTTTTTTTCAAATAACCTTTTTACAGAAGTGCCTTCTGTCTTTAAATCTTGTAAAAACCTTTATATGTTAGGTTTTAAGGCAAACCAGATTGAGGTCTTCGATGAGGATATCTTGCCTTTGAGCATTAGTTGGCTTATTCTTACGGATAACAAGATTACAAAGGTGCCTGCTTCTATAGGAAAACTGCATAAACTCCAAAAGTGTGCTTTGGCGGGAAATCGCATAGAAGTTATTCCTAAAGAGATACAAGCATGTGAAAATCTGGAATTATTACGGCTTTCAGCCAATGAGATAAAAGAGATCCCTTCTTATCTTTTGAATCTACCTCGTCTTTCATGGCTGGCTTTTTCGGGAAATCCTTGTTCAGGGCATCAGACATTTTCTCATCGTGAGTTGCCTGATACAGACTTAGAAATAAAAGAACTTCTTGGAGAAGGCGCTTCAGGAGAGATATACAAAGCCTATTCGAAAAGTCTTGGAAAGGATATCGCTTTTAAACGCTTCAAAGGAGCGGTGACAAGCGATGGCTACGCACATGATGAGATGAATGCTTACATGAGTACGGGAGAACATCCAAACCTAATTAAGGTCTTGGGTCGCTTGAAAGGTGAAGAGCGTTTGGGTCTGATACTTGAGCTTATTCCCAAAGAATATACCAACCTTGGAAATCCGCCAAACTTTCAAACCTGCACACGAGATACGTTTGAAGAAACAAAGTATTTTAACAGTGAGACGATAGAACAAATAGCTAAGGACATAGCTTCAGCCGCAGCACATTTACACTCAAAAGGTCTGATGCATGGTGATCTTTATGCACACAATATTTTGATAAATGAGAATGATCATTCGTATTTAGGTGATTTTGGAGCAGCGAGTTTTTATAAAGATGAAAGCGGAGCGTATGAGAAAATAGAAGTACGGGCTTTTGGCTGTCTTTTAGATGACCTATTGAACCTGTGCAGGGTTAAAGAAGGTGAAACATATGCGCGTCTTAGTGCACTTTCTCAACGATGTATGAGTATGGAGATACAACAAAGACCACGCTTTAATGAGATGGTTTTTTAAGACTTGTTTTTGAATTGATACATCAAGATAGAAGCGGCAACACTGACATTAAAACTTTTCACCCCTTCTATCATCTCGATACTGACCTCTTCATCACAGACCTGAAGGACTTCTTTAGAGATGCCTTTTCCCTCATGACCCATTAATAAGACCCATTTTTGAGGTATTTTTATCTGTGCCAAAGGCGTGGAATCAGGTGTGACTTCAGCGGCAAAGATCGTGTAGCCATTGTCTTTAAGATGCGTCAGAGTAGTGAATATATCTTCATAAAGATGGGTTCTAAGCATGCTGACATGCCCCATAGAAACACGTAATGCGCGTCTTCCGTAGGGGTGTGGCCCTTGCTTTGGCAGAAGGTAAGAATCTACACCCAAGGCCGCGGCAGACCTTGCTATAGAACCGATGTTTTCAGTTGAGGATATCTCATCAAGCATGATAATATTGTCTCCGAGTTCATCTAAAGGTGTCTCTTGCGGACGAATCCCGTGCATCATAGCATTATGATGGATCTTATGGCCGACGATCTCGTGCATAAGCTTTTTATCTGCGAGGAAGAGTTGCGGTATGTTTTTAGTAGAGATCACGCTCTTAAACTCATCATAATACTCTTGTGTTGCAAGAATACTTTTGACCTCAATGGAACTTTCAAGTAGCTTGTTGATGACTTTTGGACTGTCGGCGATAAAACTGTTGTCCTGGGTGAAGGCATTATCGCGAAGTTGTCGGTACAAAAGTAGTTCGGGTCGGTCTAAGTTGGTTACGGGTATATAATTCATAATGAATTATATACTAACATCCGCCATGTGTGAGTATAAAGGCACCAAATTTTCTCTGTGGGTCATCTTCATCTGCGATACCATTTATACCGGTAGGCTGAGGTGGCGTTATGCTTCCCATTGGAATTGACACAGGATTTCCGTCATACACACTTTCTATCATTGCCGTACCAAAAAGATCAAAGCTACTGTGGACTCTATATGCCTCGCCTACAGTTAATACCCCGCTTAGATCAACACTGACGCTTGGGTCTTCATCATAATTATAGATCACTATACGTGCACGTCGCGGATCATAGGTGTTTTCACGTACAAAAATCTTTTTTCCGCTTAGAGGAGGCGTGTTTTGAACAGTGTTCCCATCTGCGCCATCGGCAATATAAGTGCTGGCTTGATCAGTTAGACCGCGTAAGACAGTGGTATTTGTTATGGTTAAAGGCGACCAGGCACCCGCTACCCAGAAGTTTTCTGCAAGGTAGTTATTATCTACGACACCATCTTGTCCTGTCACACTTCCTCCATACCCAAGGCGGGTCCCTCTGCCATTCATAGAAAAACCAAGATTGTTTTTCAAGATTAAGTTCTTAACTGGTTGCAGACCTCCGATAAGACAGTTGTCCTTTTTTTGACTGGCTCTTGGATCAGATGAACCTGTCATGTACCAGGAATTTTCCTGAATATCAAAATTATTCATCTGACCACCTTCGGTATAGACATGTATACCAGTACCAAAACCAAAAAAGATAAGGTTGTTGGTGAGTTTTTTAAAGCCGGTGTTGTTTTGGGCATAAATGGCGTGGCCATGTCCTCTATCGGGTGCGGTCCAGCCGTTATTGTAAATGATATTTCCATAAAGCTCAGAATCAGGAGCATTTGACCAAGAAGACATCCCGCTGCCGACATTGTCATGTACGATAAAGTTGATGACCTTTGTGTTTGGTCCTTGAACATTGACCCCGTCATTGGTAACAAGGTCGGTAGGGTTGGAACCGGTTTGTGTTGATGTGCGTGTTGTTGATGAGCTTAAGACTTCAAGTCCATAATATTGTGTCCATTCTCCATTAATTCTTAATGCAGAACCTCCTGTAATATCATTTCCATCTAAAACGACTTGCTTACCCGGTAGTGGCTTGACCTTGATAGGAAGACCTACACTTCCGCGCAGTTCGGAGGTAAAATTTCCCTTGTAAATACCTTCCAGCAGCCAAAGTGTTTGGCCTGCGGAGACAGGAGACGCGGCAGACAGGGCAGTAGTCAGGTCCAGAGGGTCTTCTTGGGTTCCTGCGGCAGAGGCTGTTCCTGTGGGTGAAGCAAAGACTCCTGTCGCCGTTTCAAGGGGAAGGTTGGTACAGGTGGAGTTGGCAAAGGTTGTAGCATCGATACTGTTAAAAGCAGTCTGCTTAATCACTACAGGTGAAGAGGGGTCGCTGGTACCAAAATCAGCGCCAAGGAAGCTTGTTCCGCCATCGCCGCCACCACAAGCACAAAAGCTGAGTGCAAGTAAAAAGGTGCCTGGATAGAATATGAGTTTGTTGTGCATGATGGGATCCTCTTGGGTGCTAGATTAAGTTAATTATACATAAAAAAAGACAATAAACATCAACATAATATACTCTAAATCAATAGACATAATTGATATTTCAGCAGAATTTTTTTTAAAAGTCTTTAGTTTCAAGATGACAAACTATAATAATTATATAAATTTTTATTAGGAACAGTAGATGGGAAATCAGCGACTCTTTAAAATTGGTGTTAATCTTGTTAAATTTGCATGGGCAGTGGAAGTGGTAGCGGTTTTAATCGGTTTTCTAATCTCTGTGATTGTCTCTTATTCGGTGTATTTTGAAATCAACAGAGACAACCATACTTTTACCTTTAATGACTTTTCTTCCATCTTGGTGGCGGGTCTGCCTTTCCTTCTTGTTGCTATTGTTGAAGCGACTAAGATCCCTGTGGCCACTGCGATGATGTACGCAAAGCACCGTTCTTGGAGGATCATGCTTTTTATAGGTGTCCTTATGTTGGCGCTAATCACCTTTGAGACGATGATCAACGGTTTTGAACGTAACTTTGCAAACTTGACTTTGGCTATTGATGAGCGCAAGGATAAAAACTTACTGCTTGAACAGAGCATAAACCATATTCAAGAGCAAAAGAACAAGATAGATATTATCAGACTTGAAGATGTGGAAGCCAGTTTTTCACGAAAAGTAGCTCAGGCAAATGAAAACTTTAATGAGCAGTTAAAACGTCAAAGTGACTATGTCCAGGCCCAACTCAGTGGAATGGATGATAGTTATAAAGATAAGGTAAATGCTGAGTTAAACAAGCTGTATGCTCAAGAAAGTAGTATCTATGGTGCATGGGATAAGGAACGTGACACCTTGCAAAAACGTCTGCGAACTCTGCTTAATCAAAACCTTGAAGGGGCTAGTACGGACAAAAAGAAGTTGGGTGCTGAACTTGATGCCCTCAAGGCAGAGATGAAGGTAAAGCTGGATGATGCAAACTTTTTCACCCGTCCTGCTGTAGAGAAAAAATACCGTAAACTTGTTGCTGACAAAGAGAAACGTCTGTACGCTGTTTCTGATTACGCAACGGGTTCGAAGGCTTTAAAAGAGCAGACGGGGACAGAACAACAATTACAAGACCATTTGGAAGTTGTGGGTCGTAATTATCAAAAGCGTATCGATGCGATACGTGCACGTATAAATTATCTTAATAAACAGTTGCAGGGACAACAGGGTTCTAATGAGTTTTTGCGTAACAAGTACCGCAATGAGCTTGAAGTCTTTACCTTAAATGCCGTTCAGCACAAATCAGATACGATTAAAAGAGCAGCAGGCGAGAAACAAAAACTCTATAATGAGTACGGGATAATTCAAGAAAAGGTAAAGATACTTGATGCCCAGATACATGAACTTCAAAAACAACAAACTGCAGTGAGTTATGATATGAATAAGATGGTCAACCAAAATCAGGTATATCGGGTGGCTACGTATATCTCGGACAAGGAAGATGCTACTGAAGTTCCTCATAGTTTGGTGGGATTAATCGCCTTTATCTGGTTTGCTTCATTGGCATTTATTAGTTCTGTGACCGGGGTGTTTTTAGCCATTTCGGGTATTTACATACAAAAATGCTATGCGCCTGATCTGGTTGAAGATTAAGACTCTCTTTTTACGGGGGGGGGTATGAAAGACGTCTGTTATAATTTTTATACTATTATTTCCCTTTTAGCCAAGGGAAAACACTGATGAAAAGACTTTTACTTTCTGTACTGCTTATTGGCATAGGTATGTTTGGCTATTTAGCTTATGTCAATGCGGCCAAAATCTATCCTTTTTATGAACAACTCAGTAAAAACCATGTCGGCTCTGCAGTTGATCTTCAAGGAAGTGATCAGAAAGAAGCCTATTTCGTTGGAGCGGACAAGTGCGTACAATGTCATAAGGATAAGCACAGAGCATGGCGCCACTCACGCCATCCAAAGATGATACAGGACCTCAAGGCTGATCCTTCCGTGGTCGTCGCTGATTTTTCTAAACTTCCCGAAGATGCTGACTTTGCTTTAAAAGATGCGGTCTATACGGTGGGCAGCAAGTTCAAACAGCGTTATATGATGCGCCATGATATAAACGGTACAGAAGATTATGTCTTGGGTAATTATCAATGGAATGTACAGACAAACAAATGGCAGAAGTTCAAGCCGTGGAAGTATTGGTATAAAGATGCCTACCCCCATAAGAATGAAGAACTTCCGACCTCAAGAGCCTGCGACGGCTGTCACTTTACAGGCTTTATGTCGACTGAACAACGAGTGGATGTGGGCATTGCCTGTGAGTCTTGCCACGGGCCTTCGTCAAAGCATGTGGCGAACCCGACATCTAAGGTCTATATTGCTTCGTTAAGTGATCCTGTACGTCAAAATGAGGTCTGTCTGCAGTGTCACATGCGTAACCGTGATATGCGTTTGAAAGACCATAATATAAGTGAGCTTTTTGGTGATGCGAAGGATTACCCTGCAGGATATGAAGCGGGTAAACCTCTGAGTGATTACAAGTTTGTCGCACCGTTTACGATGGGGCATGAGACAAAAGAGTTTTATGCCAATGGAGCGGCAAAGAAAAACCGTACTCAGGGAAATGAGTTTGTTCATTCCATGAAGGGAAAACACGGTATCACCTGCATCAATTGTCATAACCCCCACACTTTGGAGCCGACGGCAGAAAAAAATACGGGTAACAAACTCTGTATGAACTGTCACACCTTCGGCTCCATTATAGGACCACATCAAGACTCTTTGGCCGAACACACCCGCCATAAAGAGGACTCAAAAGGTTCGCTCTGTGTGGAGTGTCACATGCCAAAGGTGGGAAGACATACCGGAAAATCACCCTTAACGGTACGCTCGCACCTGTTTGGGTTCACTACACCAAGTGAGACTGTAAAATACGGCATGCCGCATGAGACCAATGCCTGCTTCGCCTGTCATAAAAATGACAGAGATATGAAGAGACTCCAAGCTGATTTGGAACACTGGGGCATGGTAGGCTGGGATAAAAGATAAAGTACTCAAATAAGCTATGGACTGGGCCTTATAGGCATAAACATAATAGTTAGATCGCACAGTTTAGAGACTGTATTCATTTGACAGTGAAGGTACAAACTTAGACAGAAGGAAATTCCTTGCCTCTTATTACGCTTGATTACGTGGATATACTTGATGGAAAGAACGAAAAAAAAGTTTTAGAGTTTTCCACAGATCTACTCAAAAAACCAGTCAATAAAAATTCACTTTTTGTGATTAAGGTTGATGGCGAATCCATGCAGCCGGTTATTCAGAACCGGGCATTGGTTGTGGCTGATCTTTCTCAAAAAACAGTTGAAGATAAAGGAATTTATCTCGTCTATACGGAAGATAAAATGTGGATAAAGCAGGCTAAAAAAGAAGCCAGCGGTATGACGTTTGTTTCTATCAATAAAGCCTTTTCACATCTTGTGTATGAGGAAAGAACCGTACGTATCGTAGCTAAAGCTGTTTTGTCATTTAATACTTTTTAGCCAGACGCTGTACTATATCCTAGTGCAGATGATAAATCTTATATGTTTTTACAGGCCTATTATCAATTCAGTTAGCCAAAACTATTTCTAATTAAAATATCTTCTGCACTTAATTAACTTATTATAGGGATTTAGCGATAATATTTTATACTCTCTGATTCGATAATGTGCTAACACTTGACTAATGTAAGTGTGTGATACTACGGCTATCAAAACAAAAGGAAATGAAATGAAAATGTTTACATTAACACTCGCATTACTGGGAACGCTGGGCGTAGTCGCAGCGGATGAGATCACATCTATTGATCAGCAGATCAAACAGATCAAAGAGGCACCGGCTAAGGAACGTGTTAGACTTATGAATGAGTTTAAACTGCAGCTTAGTACGATGAATCAAGATGAACGCACTCAGGCACTCACCAAACTTCGTGAACGCATTCAGGTGCAGACCATGAAGGGTGATAAAGAAGCTCAAGGCGAGCAGGCACATAATAGGATCAAAGAGCAGAGTAAAGATGCGAAAATGACCCAAGAGATGAAGCAGACGCAGGAACGGAACAAAGTTCAAGAGCAGAGCAGAGTTTCTCAGATGCAAGAAGATCAGCAGATGCAGCAGACACAACGTATGAACCAGCAGCATGTGGGTGATCAGTTTGCACAGCAGTTTCAAGGTGCCGGTCAAGGTGCACAGATTGACATACAAACTCAGCCAAACGGAATGAAACCAAGTCACTAAGAACTACCGTCTTTTGACGGTACACGGGAGATTATATGAGATATCTATTTTTTACATTTGTTTTTCTTACGATAAGTTTGCATGCCTACTCAGATGCTGACTTGGACGGGGTCGATGACTTGGTGGATAGGTGTCCCAATACACCCATGACCGAGCTTGTGGATATTAGTGGTTGTACCACCAAAAGCCTTGCCTCCTTGCACCATTATGATATTATCTTAGGTGGGAGCTTCTCCCAGACGGATTATAATACAAATGAAAAGACTGATACCTATACTGCTCTGGCTCAGGTCGATTATTATTACAAACAATTCTCTATTCAAGCATCTACTTCTTATTATACTGCCGATAGTAGCGCTTACAATGATAATGGTATGAATGATTCGATGTTGGCGGCGTATTATCAGTTTAGGTTGAGTGAGGACTTGCTTTTACGCGCGGGAGTGGGTGTGATCTTGCCAACGTATGATACGACGTTAAATAATAACAACACCGACTATACAGCTTCAATAAGTCTAAGCTATAGTTTGGATAATGTAAATATTTTTGGAAGCTATGCCTATACGCAGGTAAATGATGATGATGTGATTACACCCGATATTATAGTAAACTATCAAAATACAAACGCGTACAACGCCGGTTTGGGGTATCACTTCGGTTCCAGATTGTATGCCAGTGTGGCTTATAATGCGGTCGACAGTATCTACCAGAGTGTGGAAATGATAGAAACGGCATCTTTGTACACGTATTACGGGATTGATGAACATTGGTTTACAACGGCAAGTTATGCCTATGGAGTGAGTGACTCGGCGAGTGATAATTATATTGCCCTGCGCTTGGGATATTATTTCTAAAAATGAAAGGTCATAAGGATGAATAATAGGATCTTATTACTCGAAGATGATCATGAACTGGGACAGACACTTAAAGACCTTCTCGAAAGTGAAGGGTATGATGTGGAACTGGTAACAGATGGAAATATGGCAGTCGATGCCTCTTATGAGGACAATTTTGACCTCTATGTTTTTGATATCAATGTACCCGAGATTAATGGTATTGAGCTTTTAGAAAGCCTGCGCAATGCAGATGACAAAACTCCGGCTATCTTTATCAGCGCGCTTGTTGACTTGAACTCCATCTCAAAAGGATTTGAAGTGGGTGCGGATGATTATATTAAAAAACCTTTTTTTCCTGAAGAACTGCTCATTCGCGTCAAGGCAAAATTTTCCCAACATGAGAAAAGTATCCAGTACGGGGATCTTGTTTATGAAACTCAGAGCAAGACGCTAAGAAAAAATGACAAGGTCGTTTCTATGGGGGAAGTCCAAGAACGTCTGTTTGATATATTTATTCAAAACATCGGACAGGTCCTTGACAAGACAGTCTTGCTTGAGTGTCTTGAACATCCTTCAGACTCTGCTCTGCGGGTGGCCTTGACTAAATTGAAGCAGACGACAGGACTGAAGATAAAGAACATACGCGCCATAGGATATACTCTTGAAGCATGTTGAGCTAGAATCTCTGATAAAAAGCTTTCTTCTTTTCTTTATTTCCATGACCACCCTTATCGTAGTGATCTTCTATAATACCTATACTAAAGAGCTGAAAACACTCGATGAGACTCTTTTCGCGCAGATGCATATCTGTAACTTTGAACTAAAATGTGATGCGTTCAGCATGGATTTTTTAAAGGCGGAAAGTGATGATTTTTACAGCCTTCATAAAGATGCCAAGGGCTTAAGTTCTATCTTTCCCATACCGGGCTCGCAAGAGTATTCCTTAGAGATACGTTTTAGCCAAGCGTCTTATGAGGCAAAGATAGAAGAGATACAGCAGAACACATTTACCTATTTTATGATAGTGATGCTCGTCGTCATACTCTTCTCGTTCTTATTCTCAATTTATGCGCTTTTTCCGCTTCGTAATGCACTTCGTCTAACGCAGGAATTTATCAAAGATATTTTGCATGATTTTAATACACCTCTGTCTACGCTTAGACTTAACAGCGCTATGTTGAAAAAGGACCTTGGCGAAAATGAGAAGATTAACAGGATGGAAAAAAGTATACAAAATATCCTTGATCTTCAAGAAAACCTTCGGGCATATCTACAGCAACACAAAAGTCAGGTGGAAAAGTTTGATTTAAAGCCTATGGTCGAAGAACGTCTGATGATGTTAGAAAAGAACTATCCGGAGATACAGTTTATTGCGAATGTCCCTTCTGTTATGCTAATGACAAACAAGAGTGCACTCTCACGTATCTTGGATAACCTTCTGTCCAATGCTTCAAAATATAATAAGGCTAAGGGAAGGGTGGAAATTGTCTATGATAAGAACAAAGAGCTCATCATCATCTCAGATACAGGAAAAGGGATTAAAAACCCCAGCCGAATCTTTGAACGTTTTTATAAAGAGCAAGACAGGGGGGTCGGTATCGGTCTTCATATTGTTAAAAAGCTTTGCAGTGAGCTGGACATCAAGATAGGGGTCGAAAGTAAAGTAGGTGAGGGTACCAGCTTTTTTCTACGGATTGGCGCTATTCATTATAAAGCTATAAAGCCGTCTTAAGATTACTCAACATCTCATCTTTTTTGACATAGGCTATGCTTTCCCAATAGCCTTCTTCTGTCTTTGCTTCAATAAAAAAAATGGTCGGGATCCTTGGGGTCCTGAACTTTGCAGGAAAGCTGCTTTTGTCTCTTAAGACTAAAAGGGGGATGAATTTCTCAGATACGATTTTCTTAACACCTTCATCACTTAGAGTGTTCTTTTCTAGTTTTCTGCACCAAGGACAATAGTCTGTTACCTGCACCAGCATGAGTGGTTTATCTGCTTTTAAAGCTGCGTCTAGAGCTGTCTCATAATCCGTATGGTAGTTGAGTTCTTTTGCGATGTCTGAGCCAAGAAGGGACAGAGTAAGTGCGATGACGAAGAAGAAAGCTTTCATAATAATCCTTTACCTCTATTGTAAAGAAGCAAAGGTTACAAAGCATGAAGTTACTTTAATTAATTACTTTATTTAAGAGTAAGATTGCTGAAATACGCACCAAGCAGTGCCGCGCTCTCGCCACTTAGACGACGTATAAAAGAATCCATCTTATCTTCTTTTTTCCAGATTGGTTTATTTACAGAGCTTAAGGTTTCTAATGCAATTTTAGCATCATAAGCAACACCTACCTTGTCAATAAGTCCAACCTCTTTTGCCTGAGACGCTGTAAATATATGTGCGTCGGCAAACTCGGTATGCTTACTTGGATCTAGCTTGCGGGCCTTACTGACATCAGACACAAATAAATCATAGGTGTCATTGACTACCTTTTCTAATTCAGCCGTCTCATAAGGTTTCCATGGCCTGGAGGCTGTGCCGACCTCTTTGAATTTTCCTGCCTTGACTATCTGAGAAGAGAAGCCAATTTTCTGAGCGAGTTCTTCGTAATTTGCCCCTTGCATGATAACACCTATAGATCCCACCATGGAGCCCGGATTGGCATAAATCTCATTAGCATAAATACTTGCGTAATACGATCCACTCGCAATTGTCCCGGCTGCATAAACAATAACAGGTTTTTCCGCCTTAAGACGTTTGATGGCTTCCATAATTTCTATAGAAGGAGGAACAGCCCCGCCGGGTGAGTTAACGACAAATAAGACACCTTTTATATTTTTGTCTTCACGTGCGTCTTCAAGCTTCTCAACAACAACAGATGCATCCAAGATGATACCTTCGAGTTTTATCTCAGTAAGGTTCGCGGGTTCAAGATCAGCTTCGCTTGGTGAAAATATTAAAAAGACGATGAGCAGAAAAATCATAGCCTTGAAGTGTTCTTGGATAAATTTCATTACTGCGAAAAAGGGTGAAAAAAACTGTTTTAGTGCGTCCATTAGTTAAGCTCCGTATGATTGCCGTTGATGTAAATATGAGAAATCGGATAGTGATGTAAAATCAGATGAATTGGCAGTTGTTCTGATGGTTCGTCTCCCAATGCCAAGACAAGTAGATCTGCATTTTTACCCTCACTAATCTCGCCGGTATTGAGATTAAGTGCTTTTGCTGCGTGAATTGTAACAGAGGAAAGTAAATTTTTAGCCAGTTCAAGCAAATCTGACTCTTTATGCATAAATAAGGCGATTTTCATCTCTTCAAAAAGGTTTAAGTCATAATTAGAACTTAGTCCGTCTGTTCCACATACCCATTTGATCTTATGTTTTTCGATCTCTTCCAGATTTAGGGCGCCATTTCCGAGTAGGCGGTTTGAAACAGGGCAGTGGATGATGGTATGTCCTGCTCTTTTAATCTCTTTGTATTCCTCTTCATCGGCATGTACAACATGTGTAAAAAGCGTTGGCACTTCTTTAAAAAGCTCTAAAAAGTCTTTTGACGTATTGACCGCATATTCTTGCTTTAATAAGTCATTGAAAAAAGGTTTAAAATCACCCCCGTTTTCATCGAGCCAATGCCTTTCTGCCGGGCTTTCCATGTAATGTGCGCTAAGGGGGTAAGAACGTAAGCGTGCAAGTTCAACTGCTTTTTTTATAAGAGCAGGATGAACGGAATAAGGCGAATGGACAGCAACGGCGGGATAAAAACCTTCTCTTTTGATAGTTTCTGAGGCTTCCAATCGAGCCTTGAAATCACCAAATAGTGCGTCCGCCATGGTCGCTTGCGAGCCAATAAGTTCATTGAAAAAGACGACGTTTTGTTTGGCTTGGGCGGCGGCATCAAGATCCATTGCGTGTGAAGAGATAGCCCCAAAGCTTGTTGTCCCTGAACGCAGCATCCTGTCTGTCGCTTTTTTCATACAGTCGATATCGCAAGTATTGATGAGGTCCTCTCTATGTTCTATAACAGAATGCAGCCAAGGGAGAAAATTTCCGTATTTAAGTTGTGTTTTATTGGCAGAAAACTCAAGGTGGACATGAGGGTTTATGAGTCCGGGCATGACTAAAGAGTAGGGTGGTGTGTCGATGACTTCTGCATCGGGGTATATTTGTAACAGCGCATCTAAAGGAGCGATTTTGACAATTGTCTTATCGAAGGCAAGGGACTTTCCACTGATAACTTCATTATTATGAAGTATGTAAGAGACGTTAAGAATTTTCAAATTATAAATACCTTTAGGAAACTAAAAAAAAATTATGCTTTATAAAGATATAATAGTACCTTAAATTTAGAGACAAGGTAGATAATGAAAGTTGTAGTTATTCAAGGACCAAACCTAAATATGCTTGGCGTGCGTGAACAAAACATTTACGGACCAATGAAATTAGAGCAGATACATGCGCAGATGAAAGAGTTTGCAGAGAAAAGCAACGTTGAAATTGAGTTCTTTCAGAGTAACTTAGAAGGTGAGATCGTTGATCGTATTCAGGAATGTCTTGGGGACGCGAATGGTATTATTATCAATCCGGCAGCATATACGCACACTTCTATCGCTATTCGTGATGCTATTTCCGCTGTTGCAATGCCAACGATTGAAGTCCATATCTCTAACATCCACCGTAGAGAAGAGTTCCGTCGCACCAATATGATCGCGCCGGTATGTGCTTCATCTGTTATTGGTTTTGGACCATTTGGTTATCATCTTGCAATGACGGGTATGGTACAGATTTTTTCTGAAATCGCTGCAATGCAAGAAGCGCAACAAGCACAGCAGGCTTCACAAGCCTAGTATGCTTAAAACATCTTTGACTGATAACTTGATACTGATAAAGCGATCTCTTTTTCCTGCTCGGTACAAGGCTTCAACAAAGCGTTATAGTGTGACGCTGGGTGTCGGTGGAAACATCGGAGACCTTGTCCGTCGTCTTGAAAAGCTGAGTCTGTTTTTGAGACAGAGTGAGCTTTGTGATCTGGTCCAAACAGGGCCTATTTTAAAAAATCCTCCTTTTGGATATGTGAATCAGGAAGACTTTTATAACTCAGTTATCTTGGTCAAAACGAATTTACAACCCAAAGCTTTTTTGAAATATGTCTTGGAAGTTGAGCGTAAATTCGGGCGTCGTCGAAGCTTTGCGAATGCACCGCGAACGCTAGATATAGATATGATTTTCTATGAAAACAGAAAAATGAATACGAAGAGTTTGACTCTGCCTCATCCACATTGGCAAGAGAGAGAATCCGTAGTAATACCAATGGCATACATGGAGCGTAGATGAAGATATTGACCTTTAGCGGTATATCCCCGGCTGAAGCACTGAAAAAAGCTCAATTAAGTGTTGGTGAAGATGCTATGCTGATTGAGACGAAGGAAATACGTAAGAAGAGTCTGACGCAGACAGCCTTGTATGAGATTATTGTCGGTATTGATGATGAGATGGCGGCAAAACTAAGTGCCAAAGAGAGTCAGTCGGCTGTGGAAGCTGCAGCTCCAGTAGCAAAAAGTTCTGCTGATGTTCTTTATAATATTTCTGAAGCGGCGCGTCAGATATCTAAGATCGCTGAAGTGACTGAAGAAGAGAATTATGATCATGAATACAGGGCATCAAAGGTCGTTGCCAGAGTCAAAGAGAAAAGTGCAGACCCTGTAGAGTTTAAAGAGATCAAGGATGAGATCTCTAAACTGGGAGACAAGGTAAAACTCATTCAAAATATGTTTTGGGATGAGCGATCTGACAAGATGGGTGATATTCATATCCCACCGGAGTTTTCTGAGATATACAAGCTTACGCTTGAGAGCGGGATGAATGCCGGACATATAGAAGAAATTATGGGTATGACGCTAGAGCATATGCCGCTTAAGATGCGGGAAAACTCTCAGACGGTCAAGCGTTATTTTCAAGTATTGCTTCGTAAGATGGTCCCGGTAAGAATGGAAAATACACCTAAGCCCGGGGCGAAGAAAGTCATCATGCTTGTTGGACCTACCGGTGTTGGAAAGACAACCAGTATTGCAAAGTTAGCCGCACGCTACTCGTTTATGATGGAAAAGAAATACAAGGTTGGTCTTATTGTTCTTGATACCTATAGAATCGGTGCAGTAGAGCAGTTGATGCAATACGCAAGGATGATGAAACTGGGGATTGAAACGGTGGTCGATCCGCCTGAGTTTGCTTCTGCCCTGAATGCAATGAGTTATTGTGACTACATACTCATAGACACAATGGGATCTTCTCCTTATGACAAAGAAAAGATAACGAAGATTTATGAGTGTTTGCAAAACAATACAACAGCCATGAGTATAGACACCGTCCTTGTCTTACCGTCTTCGATAAAGTATGAAGACCTCAAAGCAACCTATGAGAACTTTGATCCTTTGGGTATTGATACGATGATGTTTACGAAGCTGGATGAGACCAGAGGCTTTGGGAACATATTCTCTTTGATGTATGAGACGGCTAAACCTATCTCGTACTTCTCTGTAGGTCAGGAAGTACCGGAAGATCTTGTTGTTGCCAGCAGTGATTATCTCATCGACTGTATGCTCAACGGTTTTGACAGGAACAAAAGATGATTACCCAGGCTCATAAGCTAAAAGAACTTATGAATGAAAATAGCCGAGGTACGGCTAAAAAGACAAGATTTGTTGCGATAACAAGTGGCAAAGGGGGTGTGGGAAAAAGTACAATCAGCTCTAACCTCGCTTATTTAATGGCGCATTACGGACTTAAAGTCGGTATCTTTGATGCAGACATCGGTCTTGCAAATCTGGATGTTATGTTCAACGTAAAAATTAAGAAAAATATCTTGCATGTGCTTAAAGGGGAAGCCTCGGTAAGTGATATCTTGATCCCCGTTGTTCCCAACCTCTTACTTATCCCCGGTGAGAGTGGTGATGAGATCTTAAAATATAGTGATGGAAGTCTCTTTGAACGTTTTATGCAAGAGGCTCATGTCCTTGATGACCTTGATATTTTATTAATAGATACCGGGGCCGGTATAGGTGACCATATTCAACTTTTTCTTAATGCAGCAGATGATGTTATTGTCGTCACGGTGCCTGATCCTGCGGCGATCACCGATGCTTACGCAACGATTAAGGTGACATCAAAGATTCGTTCTAAAATATCTTTGATCTTTAATCAGGTCCGATCTGAAAAAGAAGCCCAGCTTTTATATGATAAAATAGCTAAGGTAGCTAAAGCTAACATCGGTCCGCATCTTGAACTTGAACTTTTGGGCAAGGTCAATGCGGATGAAAAGGTGGGACGTTCTATTAAGCAAAGAAAGATATTTTCTCAGGAAAATCCAATTTCACCGACAACACGTGATCTGGAAAAGATCGTTAAAAAACTTTCACGAAATTTGGAACGAAATGTGCTGGTATCTCCTGAAGAAAGCGGTATTCAAGGACTTTTTAAACGTTTGATAACGCACTTTTAAATTTGGGAATAAGGGAAATATGAGATATGCGCAGTACTAATTTTGTCTCTTTCCTAACTGTGCAAGGCTTTTTTATAGGTTTTGTATTCTCAGTTTTAAAGGCACAAAGCGCAGAAGGGATATTAATATATACTCTCTTGATTACAGGATTTTTCTATCTGTTTTCACACTTTGTAATTTCGTTTTTTATTCGTTATACTCCCCTTAGACAAGAATATTTTCCGAAGATAAGGCATGAGGAAGATTTGGATTATTATGCCAATGAGATTTCCAAACGTGAGACAGTCATTGAAAGTTCTTATGACTTTCTGGAAGCTTTGGATAAGCAGTATAAACAGAAAACACGAAAGAGGAAAGCCTAATGGACTGCTCGCGCGCGAATGCTTATGTGAATGAGCTTAAGCACAAAGAAGATGAACTGGCTATTCAGTATCTTCCTGCGGTCAAGGCTATGGCATTTAGACTTAAAGAGAGACTGCCTTCTTCAATAGACTTCTGTGATCTGGCAGCAATTGGGACGGAAGAACTGGTTAAATTAGCACGGCGATATGATATTAAACAAAATGATTCGTTTTGGGGATATGCAAAAACACGTGTGTATGGTGCGATGTTGGATTACCTTCGTTCTTTGGATATGGTAAGCCGGGCAAATCGAAAACTGATAAAGATGATAGATAAGGCGATAACAACACATATGGCCGAGAATGAGAATGAACCGAGTAATGCTGAGCTGGCCTTGTTGTTAGATGAGAATGAAGACAAGGTCAATGATGCGCGTATTGCCTCCGAAATATATGCCGTGATGCCTATTGATGAGCAGCTGACTTTGGCCGGAGAAGGTAATACCTTAGAAACGGTAGAAAGAGAGGACTTGCTAGAAGTAATCGAGCGGGTCTTAGACAAGCATAGTGAACGCGAACAGTTGATTATACAGTTATATTATTTTGAAGAGTTATCCTTAAAAGAGATCTCTGCGGTCTTGGATATTACGGAATCTCGTATATCTCAGATACATAAGGCACTATTGAAAAAAATAAGAGATTCCATAGGAGCTGATAATGGCTGATATACTCTCCCAAGAAGAGATCGATGCCCTTTTGGACGTTGTTGAAGACGAGGGTGATGACGCCTTAGCAATTGAAGAAGAAGAAGTCTTTCAACAAAAGCAGATCACGCTTTATGACTTTAAGCGTCCGAATCGTGTCTCAAAAGAGCAGTTGCGTGCCTTTAGAGGGATACATGACAAGATGGCACGATCACTTTCATCTCAGATCTCTGCCATCATGCGTTCTATTGTAGAAATACAATTGCACTCGGTTGATCAGATGACCTATGGCGAGTTTCTGATGTCTCTGCCAAATCCTACTTCTTTTAATGTTTTTTCAATGAAACCATTGGAAGGATCAGGTGTTTTAGAGATCAATCCGTCCATTGCCTTTCCGATGTTGGACAGGCTTTTGGGTGGTAAGGGCGAGCCTTTTGAATCTAATCGGGAATTTTCAGATATAGAACTTAGTCTTTTTGAAACAGTACTGAGAGTTATGATGAGTACCCTTAAAGAAGCATGGGGCCCGGTTGCGGAAGTCTATCCATCCGTAGAATCAAAAGAGTCAAGTCCTAATGTTGTTCAGATCGTTGCACAAAATGAGATTGTCGTTATGGTTGTTATGGAGATCATTATCGGGCACAGTTCTGGAATGATGAATATCTGTTATCCGGTTATTGCTCTTGAACCTGTTTTACCAAAACTAGCAAGCCGGGACCTTATGCTCAATGAGACTTCGTCCAAGAAGAGCCGTAACCAAGAGCTTCAAGTTCTTATTGGAGGCGCAAACGTTATGGTGGAAGCGAATCTTGGAATGGCCGAACTGAGCCTGAGAGATGTTCTTGATCTTAGCGCAGGCGATATTATCCGACTTAATGCAAGCGCGGATGATATCGTAAGTCTGAGTGTAGATGGAAAAGAGCGCTTTAGAGGAGAGATCGGTCTTCGTCGTTTTAGAAAATCGATCAAGATTACTGAAATTGTCAACACAGAAAGAGATGATGTTAAACGTGTTCTCAAGCATTATGAAGAGATCAGAAAAGAAAAGATCTCCGGTGTGAAAGAAATCATGTTTGATGAAGAATATGAAGATGAGGAATATGAAGATGAATGAGTTTATAAAGCTTTTTGAATCAGAAACAATAGCAACAATTGAAGGCTTGACGGGTCAGGCACCGATTTTAGTACTTAAAGAAGAAGAGACCTTATCAATCGTTTCTAATATTATTCCTCCAACGGCTGTGGTAACAGCAGAAGTGACAGGGGATATACAGGCAAAGGCGGTGATGGCGATTCCACCTACTTTGGCTACTGCCTTGGGTGATCTTATGTTAGGTGGTGAAGGCGAAGGCAAGGAAAGTATGGACGAAGAGGATCTTGATGCAACAAAAGAGATCGCTTCAAATATTCTTTCGGCATTATCTACAGCACTGACGTCTCAAGCCAACCTCCCTTCTTTAAGCTTTAAGGTAACGGGAATAGAGTACGTAGATGAAGATGGAGAAGTAAATCTTGAAGACTACTCTAAAATGTTTGTCTATAACTTTTCTCTGGGTGATATTAATTCTTTGATGATGTTTGTCATTGATGATACAATTGAACGCGCCTTAAGCATCGAAGGCACTTCTGAGGAAGAAGAAAATACTTCAGCTAGTGCGCCTCAGGCATCATCTTCCGGGGCTGCTTCGTCAGGATCAGCTGCTTTTGAAGGAGATGAAAATAATAATATAAACCTTATCATGGACGTAAAATTGCCAGTAAGAGTACGTATTGGACAGAAGAAAATGCTTTTACGTGATGTACTTAGTATGGACATTGGTTCTGTGATTGAGCTCAATCAGTTGGCAAATGATCCTCTTGATATCTTAGTAGATAATCATGTCATAGCCAAAGGCGAAGTCGTCATTGTTGATGGTAACTTTGGTGTTCAGATTACAACTATCGGTACTAAAATAGACCGTCTTCAACAGCTAAAAGGCGATTGATAAGGGAACGTGAGATACTCTTTATATAAAAAGTAGTAAAAAGTTTTATCTTGGAAAGTTAAAATCTTTCAAGGAAAGCTCACGTTAAAATAGTCCTTATATTGTCAAAATTCACAATTATATACTTTCATAGCCACTAACTATTAACTACCTTACTTAAAGGATTTTTTTATGGAACGCAGAAGAAGAGCGCAAAAGGTTATACAAGAACGATATGCTAAAGATATAAAGTCAGCAGATACCTGGTCAGTTTTTAAGATTATTGCTGATTTTGTTCATGGTTTCGATGAACTTGGTGATCTTGGTCCTTCTGTTACTGTATTTGGTTCAGCACGTACCCCTAAAGACCACCCTTATTACAAGAATGCGGTGATATTAGGTGACAAACTTGGAGCAGCAGGATTTAATGTTATCACCGGGGGAGGACCGGGTATTATGGAAGCGGCTAATAAGGGTGCTTACAGTAATGCGGAAGTAGAATCTATCGGTTTAAACATTGATCTTCCAATGGAGCAGATGGTCAATCCCTATACGACAAAAGAGCGTACCTTTGATTACTTCTTTTCACGTAAGGTAATGCTGGTTAAATATTCTATAGCCTATGTTATTTTTCCAGGTGGTTTTGGAACGCTTGATGAACTTTTTGAAGCGCTCACGCTTATACAGACTAAGAAGGTCGCCGGAGTAAGGATTTTTGTTGTTGGGACAGAATTTTTTCAACCTTTGATGGATTTTATGAAAAATACCTTATTGACAGAGGGTATGATAGATGCGGAAGATTTGGATATTATTACACTTACAGATGACCTGGATCATATTGCAGAACAGATTAAGACCTCATTGGGTGTTCAGATTGAAGCGCTCAAGGAGGTAGGCATGAAAGATACAAAGTATTATCATTCATTAGCTGACTTCTTTGAAAACCGTGATATTTGTAAGGGTAAAGATTCATATGATAAATAGTTAGGGATGAAGATGTTAAAGAAAAAAGTTTTAATCGGTATGAGTGGAGGGGTTGATTCAACGGTTTCAACACTACTGCTAAAAGAAGATGGTTATGAGGTTGAAGGTGTGTATATGAAGTTGCACTCAAAGCCAGGATATCATGAAATCCATCAAGTACGTGCCCAAAAAGCGGCCGACTTTGCGGGTGTTAAACTACATATTCTTGATCTACAAGAGACCTTCAAAGAAAAAGTTGTCAATCCCTTTATAGAAACCTATCAAAAGGGTGAGACGCCAAACCCTTGTGCCTTATGTAATCGAAATCTAAAGTTTGGTGAAATGCTGAAGTTCGCTGATGAAGTGGGTGCTGAATTCCTTGCCACGGGTCATTACATCCAAACAGATGGAAAGAATTTGCTTCAAGCTGAAGATGATACGAAAGATCAGAGTTATTTTCTCTTTTATATCCAAAAAGAGATCTTGCCGCGACTTGTTTTTCCTTTGGGAACACGCCATAAAACAGATATAAAAGAATATGCTGCGTCAATAAACGGCTTAGAATCTTTTGCCTCTCAGGCAGAATCATCTGAGATCTGTTTTGTCGAGACGACCTATACTGACGTGTTGAAAGATTATGTTAAAGTGGATCAGCCCGGTGAGGTTATTGATGCGCAGGGAAATGTGGTTGGCGAGCATAAGGGTTATATGCATTACACCATCGGAAAGCGTAAGGGTTTTACCGTTCATGGTGCACATGATCCCCACTTTGTTACAAAAATACTTCCTGAGACAAATCAGATCCAAGTTGGTTTAAAAGAAGAACTTGAATGTTTTGATGTTGAACTTAGGGATATGAATATGTTTGATGAGAGAACAAGTTTTGATACCACGGTAAAACTTCGCTATCGTACTACGGCGGTGCCTTGTCATGTAGAAATTACGGGCAGCACGGCAAAGATCAAACTTCTTGAACCGGTACTGGGTGTTGCTAAAGGTCAAGCAGCTGTCTTTTATGATGATAACAAGCTTATAGGTGGCGGGTGGATAGCTTAGCGCTTTTGCACAAACCAGTTAAACTCACTTTCAGAACATAAGACATTATTAATGTCTTTGATTTGAATCTTCACTGTTATACTTCCTCTTCCTTTGTTTTGAAACTGCATGTTAAACTTTTCAATGACTTCGTCGCTAATAGTAGCATAAGCAAATATTTTCTGTACAGCAGGCTTTTTATATTTTATAGTCGCATCTCTGAGTAAGGAAATAACCTCTCCTTCCAGTTCAGGGAAAAGCTCAATCAGGTACAAACCGCTTTTTGTCTCGGCTAGTGTAAATTGTGCGCTTGCATGTATTGTCTTAACGTGATTTTGTAAATGATCATTATAGTCTAAAGAGAGACCTTCTTCACAGGAGTTTACACCTATAAAACTTGCAAAGGGGATGTCTGCTACTGTCATATTCTTTTCCTTAGTCTATATAAAATTTAGCGAAAATCGGAAGGTGATCAGAATAACCTTTTCCGGTGTGATGTAGCGGTCGGCTTCGGCTTCTTTGCCATCTGTAAAAGTTTTTTTGAGAAGGGGTGAAAAGGTAAGGTGCTTTAAAACTGTTAAAACTTCCATCTACATAATGACTCTGCGTTGGCTTTAATAAAGAGGGAGAGATAATGATATGGTCAAGGGCTTCTTTGTTACTTTTATACATATGTGACCAGCGCTCTTCTTTGGGTAGTTCCATCCAGAGATTATAATTACCTTCTTTACTTAGGCTTCGTCTTGTGTAAAGTTCTCCCTTTCCATCAATCGTTTTTAAGATATGATTAATACCTGTAATTCCTTTGGTGTCATTATGTTTACGTTTTTTTATAAAGCTTTTATGCTCTTCATAATGGGCATTAAAATCACCGGTGAGTAGATAGTTACTGTTTGCAGGAAGTTCATCTAAGCGTTTTTTTAAAGCTTTTGCATAGCGGATACGTTTACTTTCGGGTCCTGATTTCGCTTTCCAGTGATTGACATAAACATATAAGGGTTTTCCTTCTATAAAGACGGCTGCTTCCAAGATATTACGTGTAGCTCTGCTTTGTGAGATTACTATCTCTTTTTTTCGTATAGGGTATTTGCTGAGAATGGCATTTCTTACTGAGGTCTGTTTTTTGTCGGCTATGGCTCTGTACCTGTAATAAAGGCCTTGGCGTGAGATCTCTTTTTGAAGATCGCGAAGGGCCACGTCGGACTCTATTTCTGTAAGGGATATGAGATCAGGACTGATATCGACAATGACCTTGGCAATATTTTTGATCTTGGCTCTGTAGGTCTTGGTATTCCATTTCCAAACGGTATTGGGAATGTATTCGCTGTATTCGGTGCCATTGTAGTTAAGATCAAAAAGGTTTTCTACGTTATAGACTGCAATTTTCACGGTGGTTCCTCCAAAAAGAGAGAGTGTTAAAAGAAGGAAAAACCAGAGGTTTTTCACGCAGCGATGCCGTTAAGTCGTAGTAGACCGGTTGTATCAAGTTCTCTTCCCATGAATTTTTCAAACAGTACAGACATGCTTTCACTTCCGCCAAGTCCCAAGACGATATCCCGATAAGAAGAAGCGATCTCTTCTTCAAAAATACCGTTATCAACAAAATGAAAGAAGGCGTCTGCTGAAAGGACTTCTGCCCATTTATAAGAGTAATAACCTGCCGCGTAGCCGCCTGCAAATATGTGCGCAAAACCATTTTGGAATTTATTGTAAGGTGGAGGTTTGAGAAGACTAAACTCGTTTCTGATAGAGTCTAGAAGCTCTTGCACCTGATCTCCGGTGTGCAGTTTCATATGAAGCTTGAAGTCAAAGATAGAAAATTCAAGCTGACGTAGCATCCCCATGGCAGATTGAAAGTTGCGAGACTTGTCAAGTTTAGAGATCATCTCATCAGGGAGTACTTCACCACTTTCGTGATGTTTGGCAAAAAGTGTAAGTACCTTAGGCTCGTAAGCAAAGTTTTCCAAGAACTGAGAAGGAAACTCTACTGCGTCCCATTCCACACCATTGACACCACTGACTGAGTTCTCATTGACCTTAGATAGCATGTGGTGAAGGGCATGTCCCATCTCATGAAAAAGTGTCACGACATCATCATGACGAAGAAGAGAAGGACTTGTCTCGCTGGAAGCTGGAAAGTTACATACGATGTAAGCAGATGACAAGACAGGTTCACCTTTTTCATCTAGACAATGCGTCTGCCAGTTGTTCATCCATGCACCACCGCGTTTGGATGAACGGGCTTCAAGATCGATGTACAGGCGTGAACGTAGTTCATTATTAATATAAAGGTCATAAGCCGAAGCTTTCTCATCCCATAGTGTGACATTTGCAGGTCTAAACTCGATACCCAAGAGGCGGTGCAAAAAGCCAAAAAGTCCCTGAACAACAGAGTCTTGTTCAAAATACGGTCGATACGCTTCCTCATCAATCTCATATTTTTCTTTTTTGAGGATCTCGGAGTAATAAGCCGTGTCAAAGCTGGATATCTTGTTCTGTCCCTCTTTCTTAGCCAAGGCTTCCAGTTCTGCCAGTTCTTCTTTTGCTTGAGACTGAGATGCATGGGCAAGCTCTTCTAGGAAATCGATGACCTTGTCCGTTGAGGTTGCCATCTTTGGTGCGATTGAAAGTTCGGCAAAGTTGTTAAAGCCAAGTAGTTTTGCCATTTCTTGACGAAGCTGCATAAGCTCATCGATAATGGCTGCATTTTCAGGGGCACGTGTCGTGTAGGCCTTATACAGTTCTTCACGCAGGGCAGGGTTTTTTCCATACGTCATATAGGCAATATACGAAGGCATCTGCAGGGTAAACTTATACGTCCCGTCTTCTTGTTTGGCTCCGTCTAAGTCCGAAGGAGGAATACCTTCTACGTCTTTCTCATCGGTGATGATCAGTTCATAGGCATTAGTCGCATCTAAGAGGTTTTGAGAAAAGTCATTGGTAAGGGTGCTTTTTCTCATATTGATCTCTTTTAAACGATCTTTCTTATCTTGAGAAAGATGGGCACCGCTAAGCTCAAAGTCACGGATATTATGATCCAAGACCTGATTTTGTTCCTGATTTAAGGTGCTTCCTTCATCTTCTTTAATAGATGTAAAGGCCTTGTAGATCTCTTCATTTTGCGAGATTTCAGTGCCGTATTCGGTTAAAATAGGTAAGGCATCGGCATAAACGGCTTGTGTCTCGTCTGAATTATTGACAGAGTTTAGGTGAGAGATTGGTGTAAAGAACCATTGCAAACGTTCATCTATCATCTCAAAAGGTTTGACAAAATTTAAATAGGTCTTTTTGTCTATACGTAAAAGGTCATCTATTTCCTTTTTACTTTTCTCTAAAAGTGTTGAAAGTTCATCAATTGCGGTATCTAAATTAACGTCAAAGTCTAAAAACATATAAAATCCTAATATTGTAATAACGCTATTGTAAAGTATTTATTCTAAAATCTATGTTTACTTGTAGGTTTGTTTGTTTTTTTAGAGATACTCTAAGTGTTAAATAAATATCTATTGGTATAATATATTCAAATATAATATGAGGATATATGATGAAAACCTTACTTCTTATTGTGGCACTGTTTATGGGCAGTTCTCTTTTTGCTTCGACGTGTGAGGTCGAAAGCGTTAGCGTAAAGTGGAAAGCATTTCAAACATCTGAAAAGGTGGGGGTGGAGGGAAGCTTTGATACGATCAATTTTGAGGCTCAACAGAAGAAAGACGATTGCGCTTTTTCATATTTTACTATGGCAACCGTACATATTGATACGAGTACGGTAAATACTGACAACAAAGAACGTGATAGCATCTTGGTCTCTACTTTTTTTAAAAACCTTGTAGGCGATCATATTGATGCGATTATTAAACGTTTCGACCTTGAAAAGAAAGAACTGAGTGTCGAAATCACCTTTAACGATGTGTCTCAGACTATTTATATGCCCTATAGTTTTGATGAGAAGAGCTTAAAGGCAAAGGGAAAGATTGATCTTTTGAATTTTTCAGCCTCACCTTCTTTAAATGCTATTAATGAGGCTGCTTCAACAAAAGGCAAGGAAAAAGTGTGGAGTGATGTCGAGGTCTTTTTTGAATTGACCTTAAAAAACAAATGTGAGTAGCTTAAAGAGAAGTAGGCCCTCTGCGCAATCTGCTCCTGTTTGTTGCTAAGCCTTGGATTGAATCCAAGAAATCAATTGATTGGCATCCAAAACGCCTGATACTCTATCTATTTCTTTGCCTTGTTTAAAAAGTACCAAGGTAGGAATAGAACGTATATTATAATATCCTCCTAGGCTTTGTTGATCTTCAGTATTAACCTTGGCAAAACGGACTTTTCCTTTAAAATTACGAGAAGCCTGCTCAAAGTTTGGCCCCATAATCTTACACGGACCACACCATGGTGCCCAAAAGTCTATGATGACAGGAATATCATTCTTTTCAAGATGCTGGGCAATATTGTCCTTGGTTAGTTCCACTGGTGTAGTGTCAAGCAGGGGCTTTTTACATCGGCCGCAGTTTGGTTCACTTTGAAGCTTGTCTTTTGGTATGCGATTTGTTCCATTACAGTGTGAACAGACAATATGTATAAGATCATTCATAATTAACCTCGTGTTAAAGTAATTTTATTATAATCATTATAACACAAGGAAATGTAAAATATGAAAAACCTTATGCGCTATCTTTTTGTCGGGGCTCTTTCACTTATGCCGCTTACGCTGGTCGTTATGCTAGTGAATATGATGAAAGACCTTGGTGTTTCCGCCTTTTTTAAGATTAACAATATTACGAACTCAAACGGGATCACGGGTATCTTGATTCTTTTGGTGTTAAGTCTGTTTATGGTGCTTGGCTATTCTATAGAAAAGTACGGAAAATCCTGGATAGTTTCGATGATTGACAAAGTCTTTGAGAAGATACCCGCTATTCGTTCAATCTATGGGGTAATGAAAAAATTAGCAGAAATGTTTTCAGGAAATGAGACTAACGGAGGTAAAGAAGTCGTCTTGGTTGAATACCCTAAAGAAGATATCTGGGTGCCGGCTTATGTCCTTAATAAGTACAATGGCGTGAGCGTACTTTTTATCCCGACTTCTCCCAATCCGACCAGTGGGTATACCGTTATTATCAAAGACAATAAAATGATCAAGACAAGTTTGAGTTTGGAAGAAGCATCAACCTTCATTATTTCTATGGGAGCTGATTTTGTGAAAAAAGAAGAGCTCAGCGAATTGATTAACAAAGCATAAAGACGTTAATTGAGATAGATCAATCGTCTCGTTTGATGAGACTTGCCCCATAGTTTTTTATTAAGATATCATCATACATATCGGCCTTAGAAAAGAGCCGGCCCAGTGCAATAGCACCATTTTTATCTTCCAGCGAACTGTCTAGAATGATATACGAGAGTAAGATGGAATTATCATTGATTGCAAACTGAAGATAGTCCATCTTTGTATTCTCTTCAAGCATAAAATGGTAAATTTTTTCTATATTTTCATGGGGAAGACGGCACAGGGATGCATCAGCGACAATGATACCGTTGTCATAATAAGAGATCTCGATACGTGCTGTTCCGATATCAAGTTCCCACATTCTTTGACCTCTGCGCGCTAGAGTGACATCCTTGTTTAAACTCCTTAGAATACTTTCCAAGGTCTTGATCGTTCCAACAGGAATATATCCCTCGCGTCTTTTTTTAGCTACGTCTATCTTTACGCCACATTCGGGACAATAGTCATCTTTTATATCAGTTTCATTAACAAGGTTTAAGCACGATGAACAGCGGATAATATCATCTTTTCCTAAGCTGTTAAAGGCATCAAGGGCTTCTTGAACATAAGAGAAGGGAAGGGCAAACCCAAGGTTATTAGAGTTTTGGATGATAAAGGTGTTGACACCTACGACTTCTCCTGAGTCGTTCAAAAGAGGACCTCCGCTGTTACCCGGATTGATGGCGGCGTCAATTTGAATATATTCGAGTTCGCCTTGAAGGCGTGCAGCCTTTGAGACAATGCCTTCGGTCGCGGTGTAATTAAGTCCGTAGGGGTGTCCTATTGCAACGACCTTGTCACCATCATGTACAGCTGTTTTAGATAGATGAAGGGGTGTTTTAACGTCAAGTCTTTGTGTCTTGATAAAGGCAAGGTCATATTTTGGATCATCATAAACAACAGTAGCCTCACGCCTTTTTAAGGCTTTGGAGCTGATGACGACTTCTTTCAATCCCGTAACGACATGTGAGTTAGTAAGGATAAGTTCATGCTCTTTGAGATAAAAGCCTGAACCCGAGGCTAAAGGCGTTTCGATCTGAATAATAGATTCTTGATAGGTGTCCAGTATTTCTTGAGTATTCATATCAAGTCCTTTTAGAGTTCACTGAAATTAAGTGCTTTGACAGCATTAAAATAGGAATGATGGAATTTTTCATGGGACTCATAATTAAGTGTTGAGGAAAAATCATGTAAATGAGGGTACTGTTTTTTATATGAGCGGATAGTCTTATGGATTTCTTTCGCTATTTTGCTACTGTCAAGTTTATCAGATTTGATGAGGTTAACCATACCCAAGGCCGCATGAAAATCTGTGTTGTGAAGTCTGACATTAAGTTGGACAAGTTCTCGTAAGCAGTCGTTCATTCCAAAATTATAAAGCATATACAGACCCATGTATTCATAAATAGTGAGTATAACCTCTTCATATTTGTGCTCTTTATACCAGATGATCTTGCCCAGAGTCTCTTCAACAAAGGCGCGTATCTCTTCAGGATTGTTTGGCGTGAAGATATCAAAGGTCTGCTTGACTGCATAGAGACTTTTAGAGAGTTTTTTGCTATCGAGTTCTTTGAGCTTCAGAATTGCTTTTTGCAGGGCATCATTCTTTTCTTCTATAAGCTTATTATCTTCGAGGTAATATTCTTGTATAGCCTCATAAATGTCGTATCCAAGTTTTCCTCTTGGAGTAACAAAGTAATCTAACTTTAGAAGAAGACCTAGCCAAACAAAGGCAATGGCTCCCGATTGTTCTTGTGTGGGAAGGAGTGCGACCTTCTGCTCGGTCTTGTCGATCCACTCTCTGAAAAAACGTAGTTTTGTCTCTTTAAGAGGCGTGTTCATTGCTTCAATATGATCGAGTTCAACCGGGTCAAGATCATTAAACTCATCCAATAGAAGCTCTTTTTCCTTATCCGCATTAATAGAGATCTCTCTTAGTGGAAAGAAGACTTTTTGTGGAGACAGAGATGTGTTGTCAAAAAATATCTTTGCTTTTAACATGCCATGTGCAAGAGAAAAACTGCTATAAGTGTACATATAGTTTTTCTCAAGAAGACGTCGCATGACGGCGATATTGTCTTTGACAGTGTAGGCAATGTTGACATGCGCACTGAGATGTCTTTGTGTGATATTGCCTTTGACGATGGCGGAGCCTTGATATATCTTAAATTGTAAAGAGTCCCCATCTCTTTTAAAGCTGATGTTTCCCGTATCCACACCTTCATCATAAAAACACAAATACTTAAAATAGTTCTCATAACCTTCAATATATTGCTGTTGAGAAAAGGATTTTTTTGAATGTTGATAGAACTCTTGTTGCTCAGCTGTCTTTTTATAGGAGATAAAGCGTCCAAAATGATAGTCTTGCCCGCTTGATAGGGGTGCATTAAAAAGTGAAAACCAAGAAAACATAGATCACCTTTTTATAAAATTATCTACTATTGTAGCCTAATTTACAGACCGGGTTTAATTATAATAGACAAAAGTTATCACATTGGTGGCTAACAAAACAAAAAATCCTAATTTGTAAAAAAGTAGAGGTTCACGTTCGATAAATGTAAGGTCCTTGGCATAATAGGGTTTCACTTTTTCAGGTGACTTCAGTTCATAAAAAAACTCTGAATAATGTTGATACCTTTCTTCTGCGTCAATGGCAATGGCACGCATGATAATGGACTCCAGCCAATGTGGAATATTCTTATTAAAGATACTTGGAGGTTTCGCCTGTTTAAAGGTCGGTGTCTGAAAAGGTTCTATCTCTCCGTAAGGAAACTTTCCCGTTAATGCCCAGTAAAGAGTGACGCCGATAGAGAATATCTCCGTTGACTCGTTGATGGCATTTCTGCTAAAACGCTCTGGTGCAAGATAAGAAGGGGTACCTGCTCTGGAGTTGACTGCAAAGATTTCAACAACGCTTCCGAAGTCGACCATCTTAAAATCAACACCGACTTCGTCTTCTTTGTTGTAGATGATGATGTTCTCAGGTTTGATATCACCATGTACCAGTCCGAGATGAAGAAGGTGGGCTTCTGCCTTGTGTAAGAACTTGGCTAAGGCAATAGCAGAATCGATGGTAATCGGACGATTCTTTACGTATTCAGTGAGGTTGATTCCTTCCACAAGGTCCATAAGATAATATCTTGCAGAACGAGTTTCCGGAACCCAGGCATGGCCAAAGGCTTTGTGTGTGAGTTGTTTTGCATACCAGGCTTCTTTGACGAACTCTTCGAGTGATATGGGATCGTCCACGGCTTGTGGCATAGGAAATTTCATCACGAAGTTCTGTTTGTCTTTTTGGACTTTCCAGATGCGGCCATGTTCCATCATGGATGAGACCAGTTCGTAACCGTCAAAGATATCACCCTTTTTCAAGGTCTGCGGAATGAGAAGTTTTTGGTTTTTGATAGCATGTATCTCGTCGAGCTCTTCTATGCGAAAGATCTGCATTGAGATATCATCTCTATCATGGTCTTTATGCTCTTTTGCTGCATTTTGGACAATAAGTTTTGCCCCCAGTCCTTTTAATACTTCTTCTTTAATATGTTCATCATCTATCAAGGAGGTTAGACCGTCACTGCATAAGAGCAGAGTGTCTCCTGGTTTGATATTAATCACATTAATGGCCGGTTCAACATGATCACTTAGCCCACACGCTTGAATCAGCACATGCGATAAGTTTTCCTCGTCCATGATATGGTCAACACTGAGTTGTGTGAGACTCTTATCATGGCCAAGAAGGTAGATACGTGAATCACCCAGGTTCATTGTATAAAGTTTATCCCCTTCTATGACGGCAACACACAAGGTTGTAAGAAGTTCAATCTGCTCATATTGTGTCATTGACTCTTTAAAGAGGAGTCGGTTGATATGTTGGGTAAATAAGGTAAGACTTTGTGTAATATCCCAGTTCTTTGGACGTGTCTTAAAATGGTCGATGAAAAACTTGACTGTCTGTCTGGCCGCCGCACCGCCTTTACGTGCGGATCCGACACCGTCACACAAGACCGAGACTAAAAGAGAGTTTTCCAAGATGGCAAAGTCACAGGCATCATCTCCTTGTATATCCTTTGCTTTTGGCAAAATGAATTGAGATGACTGGACTTTGAGCATGCTAGGCCTTTGAGAGGAATAGATATTTAGTAAATCTTACCGTGTAAAATCTAATAAATACCTTCGTACCCGAGAGCACGAAAGGGGAAGAAAAAGTTTAGATACGTCCGCCGGCGACCGCACCCCACGTTGTTCTCCAACGCGTTTTTACAAAGGAAATACCTGCGATTGCGACAAGTACAACACCTGCAAAGATCAAGAACCCGGCAGTATATCCGTCAAATGCACCCTTAGACCAACCCAGCGTTTTGATGAGTGCCGTACCACCAAGACCTCCGGCTGCACCAATGATACCTGTCATGATACCGATGTCTTTACCGAAACGTTGGGGTACAAGTTGGAAAACTGCACCGTTAGCCATACCAAGGTTAGCCATGATAAGAAAAAGAACGATGATTGCAAAGGCAAACGGAAGTTCGATCAATGCGTTAATAATAGAAAGCGTCGCAACCATTCCATAAAAGATATAAAGTGATTTAATACCACCCATCTTATCGGCTATCGCTCCACCTACAGGACGAAGTACTGCACCGGCAAAGATACAAAGCGCACCAAAATAACCTGCCATTACTTTTACGTTTTCTTCGGCTAACCAGTCCATACCCAATGCAGACATCTCTGGCTGGTAGGTATTCATCAAGTAGACCTTCATATACCCGGCAAAGCCGACAAAACCACCAAAACTGATCGCATAAAAAAGGTTAAACCACCATGTGTCTTTGTCTTTAAGTAGTTTTGCATAATCTTTAAGCTTCTTTGGATTTGCCTTATAGACATCTGCCGGAGCATCTTTTGCCATAAAGAAATAGGTAATCAAAATGATTGTTGAAAGTACGGCACCGACAAGGAAAACTGACTGCCATCCCCAGTGTTCAGCGATCTTTGGAGCAAATAAGAAGTCGATAACGACACCAATATTACCCGCACCTGCTATACCCAATACAACACCTTGAAGTTTAGGGGGATACCATTGACCTGCTTGAGGAAGTGCAACAGCAAAAGAAGCACCTGCAAAACCAAGGCCTAATGCAACAACTAAAAGTTGATTGTATGTAATCGCTTCACCTTGAAAATAAGCAAAGAATAGCGCACCGATAACGACAGACTGAGAGATAAGTGCTGTTTTCTTTGCACCAAACTTATCCACACCAAAACCAAGCAGGATACGTAAAAGTGCACCTGATAAAATAGGAAGAGACAAAAGCGTTGCCTTTTCCCCGGCACTCATCATAAACCCTGTTGCTGCCAAAGACTCTGAGATCTCTGTAGAAAGTGGCCCTAACATCGTCCACACCATAAAACTAAAATCGAAATATAAAAAAGCGGCTAGTAGTGTCGGCCAATGCCCTTCACCCTTTAATGCTTTAAATCCTGCCATTGTGTTCTCCTCACATTGTGTTGCCGCAATTATAAGCCAAAAAGAAAGGGAGAATCACTCTGTTGTGATTAAAAAGTAATCATTTTAAGCTGGTTTCTTTCAATATTGTGAATGAAAGAGGATATAAATGATATTTAAAAGAATAGAATTCTAGTTTGGATCGAGTCAACGAGAGAATGTAGCGAAAATATAAGCAATAATAAAACATTATGATTAAAAAATAGGCATAATTGCTTTTGCGCTTTGCATGCTTTGCGATACAATTGCGCTTAATAGTGTAAGGTCAAGGAAGTAAATGAACGCAACAACCCCATTAGAACAATTTATTGATTATAAGGCAGACACGGGAATGCAGTGTGGAAACTACAGCATAGACCTACCTGAACTGCAAGAAGATGAGAACTATCGATTTCATTTTGATGCGACTGCCTGTGTGGGATGCCGCTGTTGTGAGGTGGCCTGTAATGAACAAAATAACAACCCTGCTGATATCAAATGGAGAAGAGTAGGTGAGAGTGAAGGGGGGATTTTCCCTGCTGTTTCTCAACTTTTTAATTCAATGTCGTGTAACCATTGTATAGATCCGGCCTGTCTGATAGGCTGCCCAACAAACTCTTATATCAAGATAGAAGAAACGGGCATCGTTATTCACGATGATCCCTCTTGTATAGGCTGTCAATACTGTACATGGAATTGTCCTTATGGGGTACCTACCTTTCATGAAGAGCGTCATATTGTGACAAAATGCCACATGTGCCATGAACGCCTGGATGAGGGACAGTCACCTGCATGTGTGCAGGCCTGTCCTTCAGGTGCGATCGAGATTGAGGTGTTTAACCCGAAAGAGTGGCTTGAAAAAGATATAGACGAACAAGGAAATATGCCGCATTTAGTTGATGCGCGTGTGACCAATTCTACAACACGTTATACCCTTCCTGATAACTTGCCTCAAGAGATGATAGCGGCGGACGAACACCATCTGAAACCTTCACATTCTGAGATGCCTCTTGTCTTTATGACCGTTTTGACACAGATATCCTTAGGTGCCTTTTTAGGACTTTTTCTAGGTGACCTCTTGAGTATAAGCGGAAAGACTTCGCCCAATTGGATCATGGCATTGATAGTTATGCTCCCAGCAGCCTTGGGTCTGCCTCTGTCTGCCTTGCACTTGGGACGACCGTTGAAGGCGATGACAGCGATGAAAAATATCAAGACTTCGTGGTTAAGCCGTGAAGCCTTGGCTTTGGGCTTGTTTACTGCACTTATGTCAGTTAATGTTGTCTTTTATTTCTTTGAAGTAAGTGTTTATTTAAGAGTGTTTTTTGAAGCTATTACATTGGGCATTGGTGTTTATGGTATCTATGCTCAGGGTATGATCTATCAAATCGTTGCGCGTCCCTCATGGAACCGTGTGAGTACATTGTTGAAATTTTTTGGGGTCTCTTATATTGGACTGTTTTTATTGGCCTTTGTATTATTGGCCCAAGGCCAGGTGGAAGCGGTCTCTCCTTTACTGAGTTTGGCACTTCTATTTGCTTTGGCTCAAGGCTTCTTCTCTTATGAAGACAGGCGTAGTCTCAGTGTTAAAAGTTCGTATGAAGCAGAATTAACAAAAACAAAACGTATTTATGCCGAATTTTTTTCTACCCATCAGGTCTTACGTCTAGGAACTTTTGTAGCAGGGGCGATATTTTTACCTCTTCTAGTCACGGCAATGGTGAACAGTTCACTTGCTCCCTTGGTACTTGGATTTGCAATCATATTGATGAGTGTTAGTGAACTTGTTGATAGGTTTTTATTTTACGCGACAGTGGTTCCCTTGAATATGGCAGGCGGATTTTTCGCCGGTAAACAGAGGCATTAAGGAGATATGATGATAGAAAAAATCAAGAACTTTCTTGGAGTAGATATCCAAGAAAAGAAGTATAAACTTTCAGATGATCCTATGTTTGGCCGTATTTCAGATGAAAAAAAACCGGATAAATGGGTTTTATCAACCTGCGGTTATTGCGGTGTTGGGTGTGGCTTATACATTGGTGTTAAAGACGGTAAGGCCGTGTATACCAAGGGAAATCCAAAACATGATGTAAACATGGGAACGCTTTGTCCCAAGGGGCTTAGCGAACATCAGATGATCAATGCGGATAATCGTGTGCTAACGCCATTGATTAAAAACAATGATAAGCATGAGCGTGCGACGTGGGATGAAGCTTACCGAAAGGTGAGTAATGAGTTTAAACGTATAAGCAAAGAGCATGGGCCAAAGGCTATTGGTGTTATCTCGACAGGACAGCTTCTGACAGAAGAGTTTTATGCCTTGGGTAAATTCGTTCAATTGGGACTTCGTACTAATAATTATGATGGGAACACGACCTTGTGTATGGCTTCGGCAGTTATGGGCTATAAGCAGTCATTGGGCTCTGACGGTCCGGTGGGATGCTATGAAGATTTTGAAGAAGCTGATGTCATCACGCTTATTGGTGCGAACATCTCTGATAACCATCCCATCTTAAAACTTCATTTGGCTAAAAATAAGAAAAAGCCTAAGATAATTGTCGTTGATCCGCGCTTTTCCAAGACAGCGCAGATGGCAGATATGTTTGTCCCGCTCAAGGCGAGAACAGATCTCGCGCTTATTAATGGTCTGTGTTACATTATACTGGAGCAGGGTTGGGAAAACCAAGAATACATTAGCAAACACTGCAACGGTTTTGGTACTTTGAAAAAACACCTTCAGGACTATCCTCCACAAGAGGTCTCAAATATCACAGGCATAGACGTTAAAGATCTGTATGAAATCGCACGTAGCATAGCGGGTGCTAAGGCAGCACTCACGGCATGGACAATGGGTGTCAATCAGTCCTATATGGGAACAGACACCGTTTCTGCGATTAACAACTTGCATCTTATTACAGGCCAGATTGGTCGTCCCGGTGCAGCACCTTTTTCTATTACGGGTCAATGTAATGCTATGGGAACACGTGAAACAGGATTTACTTCTTCTCTCCCGGGATACAGAAACTTCGGGGATGAAGCTGCGGCAAAAGAGTATGCGGATATCGTAAAGGTACCTCAAGAGTGGGTGCCGACGGAACGTGGTTACAAGTACGCTGAGATCATTGACGCGATAGACAGAGGCGAGATCAAGGCGCTATGGATAGTAGCGACGAATCCTCTGGTTAGTTTTGTCAATCAGGAAAAACTGCGCAAAGCCCTTAAAAAACTTGATCTTCTTGTTGTGCAAGATGCCTTCTATTCTGACACAGCTGAAATAGCCGATGTTGTCTTTGCCGCAGGAACATGGGGTGAGAAAGAAGGTGTTTACACTAACTCTGAGCGTCGGTGTAACCGTGCGAACAAAGCGGTTGAACCTGCCGGTGATGCTAAAAGTGATTTTGATATTATCGTCGAGCTTTCCGGGCATTTTCAAAATATACGGGAAAATCTTTTTCCAAACTGGACAAAACCTGAAGATGCTTTTAATGAGTGGAAAAAACTCTCGAAGGGACAACTCTGTGATTACTCCGGTATCACCTATGAGATGTTAGAAAAAGAGGGTGGTATACAGTGGCCGTGTAATGAAGCGTTTCCTAAGGGAAGTGCTAGACTCTATACAGATAATATTCCTTTTAGAACAAAAGATGCCAAAGCAAATCTTCTTTCTTTAGAGTGGATTCCAATGCAAGAGCCTTTAAACGCAGATTTTCCAGTGATTTTAAACACGGGACGAACTGTTGAGCAGTGGCATACAAGAACAAAGACAAAGACAATCGATATCTTAAATGATTTAGCTCCTGAGGCATGGGTCGATATCAATCCTGAAGATGCAGGGCGATTACAAGTAAAATCAGGTGACAGACTTGCTCTTTCATCGGTTCGCGGGCGAATTGAAGACGTAGTGGTCCGTGTGACACAAACGGTGGCTGTGGGAAATGTGTTTGTACCTTTTCATTTTAATGAGCAGCTTATTAATACATTGACTTCGTCTACCTTTTGTCCGAAATCGGGTGAACCAAATTATAAACAGACGGCCATACAATTACATTCACAATTGGTTCCACAGGGTCTTATTCTGAGTGAAAAAGAGATTACAGGGCTTGTGGAACATCAAAAAGTCGAGCAAGAGTTTTATGTGAAGAGTGCTTCAAAACTCGAAGCCTAGTCCTAAGCTCTTCCGGGGTTACAGTACCTTGAATGTTTCCTAAATGTCTCTAAAATACAGAATTAATCTTTTCTCAATATAATAAGTTTCTTTAAAATATAACAAGGATACCCATGCCTTTTAGCAAGATTGTCCTCTCACTGACACTCGTTTTTATCAGTTTATATGCAGGTGTCGCGGTTGTACCGAATGATGAACAGTATTATCTGTATGAGAAAGACGGTGTGGAGCTTATCTACACAGAACAAAACAGGTATGCAGCCGAACAGGCTTTGCTTGTTGAAAGAAGAATTAATAAGGAGTATGAGGCTTCTTACGGTTATCGTATGGATTCTCTTATGTATGTTGGCTTGATCTCGCAAAACAATCAGATCGCTAATGGTTTTTCCACACAGTTCCCCCTTAATATGCAGATCAATTATATGGGCGGTGCTTTAGAAAGTGATTATTTTACAAGCAGTTCATGGTTAAACACGCTTTTGTATCATGAAAGTGCACATAATTATCAGCTTAATGCCAAGGCGAGTGCGGTATCTCAGCAGATGTACGGTGTTTTGGGAAACAGCTTTCTTCTGTTTGGAATTTTTCCCGTAACCACGGTTCCTAATGTTATGATACCCTCTTATTTATTGGAAGGAAACGCTGTTTTAAACGAGTCATGGCATGGAAATGGAGGACGTTTATACAGCGGACGTTTTCGTGCTGAGACACTGATGCAGGCAAAGGTTGGAAACATTCGTCCAGAGTTTTTGTTCAACCAGTCAATTTATGCTTTTCCTTATTACGATCGCCATTACATCATTGGCGGATTTTTCCAGTTATATCTGGCTGAAAAGTATGGCTTACACAAGACTAATAGCTTCTTTTATAATAACTCAACAACGTGGCTATGGCCTTTTCAAACCAATGCCGTCTTTACAATGACCTTTGGTGAAAATTTTGAAGAGGAGCTGAACGGTTTTAGAAGATGGCTGGAAAAGGAGGATAAGGACTTTGTTCAGGCTGCAGGGGAAGTTCTTGCACGTGCGCAGTCATTTACTCCTTTAAACAGTGATAAAAACACGATATATTTTATGACCTCGGATGAGAAGCGTGCACCGGAACTTATAGAAGTGAGCAAGGCAGACAAGTCTCTTAAACGTACAAGAGAAAGCTTTTTAAAGGGAAAGATCTTTGATAAAGAGGGGAAATATTATAGTCTCAGTAGTGGGTACTATGGTCCTACAAAGATCTATCAAGGGCTTTTTGATAAGAATGCGAATCTTCTTTATGAGAGTAATTCTAAGGTTATTCAAGGCTACTTGAAGAATGGGAATACGGTGTATTTTGATGTGAACAGTTCCTTTGATCAGCCTCAACTCTATGTAGGAAATTCTTTTTATGAAGTGGTGAATTCCTCTGTTTATATTGACGGTTCAGATAATCTGTACTACTTTAAACAAGAAGGAAAACAGCGCACCTTGTATAAAAACCGCAAAGCACTTTATGCTTACGAGGGGTATTACGGTCTGGTGAGTGATGTTGATAGTGAAGGGAATGTGTACTTTATTGCCAACTCAGAAAAAGGGAGTTCTCTTTTTCGCTTTGGCAAGGCAGGGGTGGATCGTGTGCTTGAAGCAGATAATGTAGTGGAAGCACGTCTTATTGATGATAAAGAAGTCCTGGTTGCGGCCGTTGGCGGTGAGGATTATTATTATCTCAATATGCCGCTTGTACATATAGATGAAGCGCCTTATGTCTTGAAGTATTTTTTTGAAGACAGTTCGGCCTTCTCCCCGGTGAAGACAGTGGCTAGGGGAGAAGAGTCCTTACCTTTAGACCAGCCTTACAAGGCGCCATCAAACCTGCATTATGCAGGAACACAATTTATGCTGGCTGCTCAACAAGGGGATGATGAAACGGTTGTGAGTTATCTTTTGGATATTGGTTTTGAGGATCCGCTTTTAAATAATAGGTTTTCCCTCTTTAGTAATCGCGGCTTAGATAAAGCCGGTTTGGTTGGGCTTGGCTACACCAACAACACTTATCTGTTAGAATATGGTGCCAGGGCTTACGGGGTATATGCAAAAGGTGATGACAGCAGTTACAGGATATATGATCCACGAACAAACACCTACTCTTCATCGGATAGAAATATTCCTGTGGATAACCGTAATTATGGTTTGAGTGCTTTTTTGAAACTTCCTGTGATGAAGACGGCTTATGACAGGGTTGATCTTAGTCTGAATTATTATCAGGATTATGATGATAATGCCCGTTCTCCCTTGATCTTGAAAGCAGAACTTTCTCATATAGAGCGTTACGGCATCTCCTTGTATAATAATTATGAGAATGCCTTGTCGGTTTATGCTGCCAATGACAGGGGTGATAGTTTGTATGGGCTTGACTATACGCTTGGTCATGATATGGAGAAGATGTTCTATATTTCAATGGATCTAAAAGGCGTAAGAACGGATTACAATAGAGAGGGGATTACCTCCTCGAATGCTGATTTTACGAGAGGGGTGAAGTTTACGAACTTTATCAATCCTGCGTTTGACGATCCTACTGTGATGATAATGCCATCATTGGCATACACACGTTTTGTCAAGCAGGCAGCTTATGGTGAATTGGCTGTCAAAAAACAGTTTAATGCGAAGCTCTTGTATTTTACCTTTCCTTTTTCGTTGACGAGAGAAGCGCTTTATGCAAAGTACCGTCATTATGATGTGAACGATTTTAATTATCATGAGCACATTAAGTACAATGAGTCAACCCTCGGAGTAACAGCAGAAGTTCTTGTTATGAATAAACTGCCTTTGCTTATGAGCATGGAATATATTTATAACGATAATACAAAGGACACCCATAATTACCGCCTAAATATAGGGGTGAACTTTTAGTAGTTAGACAAGGTTGCACGTAAGGACTAAGTAATATATTTGCTAGTGTTTATGTTAAATAACCAGGGGCTAATTATAGGGCAGGGCTATAGTAAAACATGCACCTATATATTCGGTTCCATCCACATCAAATGAACGGTTACTCGCAGTTAAGGAGCCTTTCATATGTTTCTCTATCATCTCTTTACTCATATACAGACCGATTCCCGTCCCTTGTGCTTTGTGCTTTGTCGTGAAATAAGGATCAAAGATTGAAGAGAGATTTTCTTTAGATATCCCACCTGCATTATCATATATTTTGATGATGACATGGGTGGACGTCTTGCTCATGGAGATAAGAAGGTACTTTTTTGCCAAGGCTTTCTCATCAAGGATATCTTTTGCATTATTAAAGATGTTAATAAAGACCTGCATAAGTTCAGAAGGATAGCCAATAAGTTTTATTCTGAACGTAGCAGTATCTTCGATGATACGGATATCATTTAGGCTTCCTTTGGAGATACTCAAGGCTGTTTTTAAGATATCATTAATATAGTAAGCTTTCTTCTTTTTGTCTTTTTTAAAATAGTTTCTAAAATCATCAATGGTATCGGAGAGGTATTGGGTATATTCGTCAATACGGTTAAATGTGTCATCAAGGCTCTCTTTGGTGGTGATCCCAAGCATATTCTCAATCTTAGCATTTCCCGTAGCGGTAGAGATCGCAGAAAGAGGCTGTCGCCATTGATGTGCGATATTTCCAATCATCTCTCCTAGTGCGGCGAAACGAGACTGTTCAGACAAAATTTTGTCTTTTTGACGGTTTTGCGTAACCTCGTTTTGGATCTTATTTTCCAAGGAGTCATTAAGTTCTTGAAGCTGTATGGTTTTATGGTAGATCTTATCCTCAAGCGAAAAGTTTAATTCATTGAGTCTGTTGGCATACTCTTGCTGTTTGAAACTGAGGGTCTTAAAGGCTGAGATAAGATCGTAGCGTTCATCCTTAGAGGAGATATTGGGAAGAGAATAGGAAACAGGCGAATTATAATCAATATCTTTCATCAGTGAAGCCAATTTAGTGATAGGTAAGATAGTGAGCTTTAAAACGATAGCAACAACAAGGAGGGTGACAAACATCAGAATAAAGGTTAGATAAGCTGTATTGATCAAGCCCTGAACCTCCTGAACATACTGATCCGCCTTAAAATAGATGATGAAATAACCGTCTTCAAAGTTGTACTGTTTGGCTAAAAGTGGCTTATCTTCAAAGTAGTGAAGGTGCATGTTCGCTTTGATGGGTAAGCTTTTACCTATACTGACAAAAGGTGTGTTAATAAAGATATGATAAATGTGCGAGTTCTCAAGGATTTTACGTTTGACATAATTAAGTCTGTCACTGTTTAGATGTGAAATATGATCAATCTCAGCCTTGGTGAAAAGGGCAATTGAGTCCATCTGTTGTTCTTGATGACTTAGAAGGGCAGGAAAGGAGACTTTTTGCGTATATTGGTAAAACAAGGCGCCAACAATCATATACGAGGCCATCATCAATATAATAATCTTTTTCGTAATAGAAAAGACGGTAAGACGCGTAGGCGTATGGCGTATAATATAATTAATATCTGAGAAAAACTGTTTTAGTTGCATAATTCTTTAATTTTTTATATGATAATACCATAAAGAGGGTAAGCCCTCAATATGTTTTGTTAAATAAGACTATAGAAATCATATTAGAAACACTTATAAAAGTTTTATTGGACTTTTTTAGTTAAAATCAACTAAAGTTGGTGTGTTGTCGATATATATCTATATGACTTAAAGGATGAATGCAGTGAAAAAAGTGCTTATTGTTGATGATGATATAACGATCGTGCGCTTTTTAAAGGGCTTGATTTCACAAAAATTTAACTATCCTTGCGAGAGTGCGAAGTCTATGCAAGAAGCCAAAGAACTTCTAGATAGCTCAAGTGACTATGTTGCGGCACTGGTTGATATCTACCTTCCTGATGCCAAAGAAGGTGAATGTGTGGACATGGTTTTGGCAAAAGAGGTTCCGGTAATCGTTATGACAGGCTCTGAAAACGCTGCTTTGCAAAAGAAGATGTTGGAAAAAGATATCTTGGATTATGTCAATAAAGATAATGCGTCCTCTTTTGACTACGCGATGAGACTGCTTCAATTTGTGTATGGCTTTGAAGGTTCGGAAGTTCTTTTAGTTGATGATTTAAAGACTTCACGTTTACAGATAAAATTCTCCCTGAGTAAACTTCCCCTGATTTTATATGAAGCAAACGATGGTAAAGAGGCTTTGGCACAATTGCAAGAACATCCAAAAATACAGCTGATTATCACGGATAAAAATATGCCGAATATGGGTGGGATAGAATTGATCCAAGAGGTGAGAAAAACTCATAATATGAACGAGTTGGCTATCATCGGAGTAAGCGCTTCACATGAACCTATGATGAGTGTAGAATTTTTAAAAAATGGGGCGAATGACTTTATTACCAAACCTTTTATGCCTGAAGAGATGCTATCAAGGGTGATCTCAAGTTTGGAGATGATTTATTATATAAAGCTTGCAGAAGAGTCGGCTGTCCTGGACTTTTTAACAGGACTGTATAACAGGAAGTATCTTTACGAGACAGGTTCTAAGTTGTATGAAAATGCGAAAAGACAGACCCTTTCTATTGTCGTTGCTATGATCGACATTGATTATTTTAAAAAGATTAATGACAGGTATGGACATGAGGCAGGCGATATAGCACTGAAAATGTTGGGTGAGCTGTTGAAAGAAGAATTTAGGGACTCTGATGTGGTTACGCGCTACGGTGGCGAAGAGTTTTGTGTCATCTTGACCAATACGGAACTTAAGTTTGCTATTGGGGTCATGGAAGGTATCTGTAAAAAAGTCGAAGCAATGGTAATACAAGTGCACGATATCAGCTTTGGAATGACCTTGTCTGTAGGGTTGAATGCAAATATGGGGGGCTCATTTGATCAGATGATTTCCTTTGCAGACGAGAAACTCTATACGGCTAAAAGTGATGGACGCAATAGAGTTGTTTCTTAACGTTTAAGGCGTAGGAGTTCATCTTTATAGGATAGGACAAGTTCTTTCTCGGTAATAGTTTTGATCTGATAGTTACGCTGGAGTTGGACTTTTCTTATATGCGAGAGGTCAGCTTTGATTCGTTTTCGTTGTTGAATCTTGAAGTTAAAGCTATTCTTATGGATAGAATATTTTCCCTTGAAGATGTTTGTGTCTTTAGCTCTTTCATAATGAAGGCTCAGTCTGTCGGCCTTGAAAACCAAAAGTAGCTTTGCGCCGTCACTGCTTTTGCCCTTCCACCTTCCATTAAGATTTTTTGCCGAACGCAGTTCGTTGTAACGAGTTATTACAGCCTCTTTCTCCTGTGCTGCTTTTTTTTGTTGGGCTAATTTCTGTTTGCGGTTAAGCCTTCTGTCATAGTTCTTTATGGCAGAGACACTTTTGGGATCCAAACGTAAGACCCCAATGTTTGTTTTTTTAAGCTGGTAGAATGTTTTTATGTAATTTTTTTTGATGATTCTATGCAGGCCTTCTTGTGCAATTAAGTAGACAGCTGTGAGCTCTTCTTTTAAGCTTCTTAACCCATCTAAGTATGCTTTTTGTTCTGCTTTGTTTAAGGTGTTGTTTCGGCGTTTCTTATCATAAGAAAGACCAAGTCTCTTATGCGACTGTGCTTTTTTTACAAAACCTAATAATACGTGTTTTTGATTTTTAAAGAAGGACATCTGTGCCATCTTTGACACAGCCGGGATCTCCTTGTAGATAGGGTCGCCAACAGGTTTGAAAAGTTTAGGCGTTGCAGCAAAGAGTTCAAAATAAAAAACAACTAAGAGAAGAAAAGCTTTATACATACGATTTTTCCTAAAAGAGTGATATGAAATTTTATCATAAGCGGTCTTGTAAAATGAAAAGGTAGAAGATTGTTTATTTTTTAATCATTTTCTTTAATAGGTTCATATATAAGATGCTATTATTACAGCATTAATATTGGGAGATTTTTAGTGATATCACATTTAGAAGAAGCTTATAAGACACGTAGTGTAAAAGTCAATAAGATTGAAAAAACAAAAGAACTAAAGTCCCCCATAGAAGCTTGGGAAAAATTAGAAGAATATGCATCTAAGGGTTATGACTTCATACCTGATGAAGATAAGGCTTATTTTTTAAAGTGTTTTGGTATTTTTGACCGTCCAGCGACACCGAAACAGTTTATGATACGTGTACGTATTCCCGGAGGTCAGCTCAGTTCACAACAGGCTGAGGTCGTGGGTAAGTTAGCACGTGATTATGGGAAAGACTATATTGATATAACGACACGTATGCAAGTCGAGTACAGATATCTGAATATTGAAGATATCCCTACCATCTTAAAAGAACTGCAAAGCGTTGGTATCAGTTCGTATCAAACGGGTGTGGATAACTTTCGAAATATTATCAATGATCCTTTGGATGGCATCGGTATGGATAATATTCTTCCTTCTCAGGGCTTGCTACAGAAACTACAATCTAAGTTTCTACATAATTGGGAGTGGGTATCTGTACTTCCTCGAAAGTTTAATACGGGTATTTCAGGTTCTATGTCAAACCGGTCGAATGTTTTTGGGCAGGACTGCTGTTTTGTTCTAGCGCAAAAAGAAGGGCGCTACGGTTATAATGTTTACCTTGGCGGAAAGGTCGGCAAGGTCGCAAAAAGTGCGGATATCTTTTTAAAAAATGAAGAAGAAGTTGCTTTGGCCTTTCAGGCTATTATCGAGCTCTTTAGAGATAATGGCTTTAGAGATAATCGAAACAAAAATAGACTGTTTTTTCTGATTGAAGCTGTAGGCATGCAAAACCTTGCAGAAGCAATCCGTGAAAAAGCAGGTGTTGATTTTACCAGAGCCGGAGACACCTTAACACTTATGGAAAACTTTGACCCTAAACAGGGCCGCGTTGAGATGCGTTCAGGTGCTTTTGCTGTGCACGCCGTGATCCCTTCAGGTGTCTTTTCAGGAACGAGTTTAATCCTTGCTGCAGAGGCTGCACGTGATTTTGGAGATGGAAATCTTCGTCTTGACGTGGAACAAAGTCTTTATATTACGGGTGTTAAAGAGGAAAAGATGTCGGCTATTTTAAAGACACCGTTCTTTGAAAAATATATGAATGTTAATACACCGTATTTTAACAATATGATCGCCTGTGCGGGAACGGAACATTGCCCTTTTGGTGTTATTCCAAACAAACCTGATGCGATAGAAATGAGTGAGTATTTGAGTGAGGCTGTGCCTTTAGACGAAGGGATGGTCCGTATGTATTGGTCAGCCTGTGTAAAAGGATGCGGTATCCATGGTATAGGTGATATTGGTTTTGAAGGCTGTAAGGCAAAAGTAGATGGAGTGCAGACCTATGGTGTTCATATTAGCATCGGTGGAAGAATCACAGGAGAAGGAGCAGAAGGGCACTCGGTCATGAAAACGGTTCCTCTTGTTTATGCCAAGTATTATGTTGAATCACTCATGCTTGAGTACAAGCGTCTGAAAACATCGGGTGAGAGCTTTGAGCGTTTTTATGAGAGGGTATTAAGTCAGTACTCGCATGCCAGCCTTGGTTTTATGATGATAATGAATGCTTATTTGCGCCGTAAGAAAATTGATTTGAGTGTTGAACTTTCTTCTGATGTGTCAACAGGCAGACACGAAGAATTTGAACTTTTTAATCTAGGCCGTACATTATATTATGCCCTCTATAAGGAAGAAGCTTATAGTAATTATGAAGCTTATGCTCCGGTAGGAAATGAAAAATTACAGCCACTTCAAAAAAGAGACAGCGGTATTGATGAGGTTTTAGCAAACACGATCTATAAGATGATACATCCAAATAAAGATGAGCGTGCAATGGTGTTTTCCGAATTACTTGATGATATTAAATACTAAACAAGTAAACTTTGCATTTATATTGAAAACTGTTATACTACTGAGATCTGTCTGATTTTACGAGGTTGTGCAAGTAAAATAAGACCTAAACTAAGGGTGTGATTATGCTTTATCTGATTGGTTTTTTTCTTCTTTTTGTTGTCGTTCTTCTGATTATTATTATTTTGGTCTTTAAAAAATCAAAACCACAAAGTTGCGAACTTACAGAAAAATCAAAGCCTGTACTGACATTGGAATCCATCATCAAGATATTAAAAAATGAAAAAAATGATAAAGATAAGGTTAATTCCCTAGTCGAGGAAATGGCGAAAAAATTTCCTTTTCCTGAAAATGAAAAAGAGGCAAATAAACATTTTGAGTTTGTCTATTTTTATGCAAAAAACCCGCTTCCAACTGCTAAAAAGATCGTAGAAATGCAAAAGATATTGAGTTATGCTAATCCAAAATATGCCAAGCAGATCGAAGACTTTCAGATGCGTGGTGTAGAAGCCCGTAAGAAATAGAGGTGTTAGAAGTTTTCTCCTCATTTTCATAAGCACTTGTAAAGCAATTTTTAAGTATAATTCCCAAATTTCTATAAAAGGGCGTTAATGAGCAAAAGGGTCTTGGTTAAATTTTCGGGTGAAGCTCTTGCCGGTGACAATGGACATGGGATTGATACGCAAATCCTAAAATACATTGCCAGTGAAATAAAAAGCCTTGTGGATGCAGGCATAGAAGTGGGTATTGTTATCGGTGGCGGTAATATTATCCGTGGTGTAACTGCTGCTCAAGACGGAATTATCCGTCGTACTGCCGGCGATTATATGGGTATGCTTGCGACAGTGATTAATGCAGTCGCTATGCAAGAAGCCTGTGAGCATGCGGGTATGAAAGTGCGTGTACAAACAGCCATTAAAATGGAACAGATTGCAGAAGCGTATATTCAGCGCCGCGCGGTTCGTCATCTTGAAAAAAGCCGTGTTGTCATCTTTGCAGCAGGAACTGGAAATCCATTTTTCACTACAGATACTGCAGCTACGCTCAGGGCGGTAGAGATTAATGCAGAATGCATTATTAAAGCAACTAAAGTAGACGGTGTTTATGACAAAGATCCAAATAAATACAGCGATGCTGTCAAATATGATGCATTGAGTTATGATCAAGCGCTTCAGGATGAGATTAAGGTAATGGATGATACGTCAATTGCTCTGGCTAAAGACAATTCTCTTCCTATCATTGTCTGCGACATGTTTAAAGAGGGTAACCTTTTAGACATCGTCAACGGCAATATGCAAAACTGTTCTATCGTAAAATAAAGTAAAATATACCTCGATTATCTAGTGGTAGAACGTGCTATAAGAATATTAATAAAAAAAGGATTCCAATGAGATTAGAAGAATTAACTGCAAAAGCACTTGAGCAAACTGGTGTAGACCGTTATCAACTGGCAATTGCAATTGCAAAGCGTGCAGATGCACTGCAAAATGGTGATTCAAGTAAATTGAATGTTGACACAAAAGCGTATAAGCCTGCTGATCTTGCATTGATGGAGATCGCTGAAGGCGTTATCTCTATCAAGGGTTTCAAAGTAGTTTAAATACTCGATTTAAAACAGATAAATAAGACGAACGGAGCATAATATGCAAAACATTATTGACGCCGTTCGTGAGATCCATGATCTAGAAGAGGCAAAAGCCTTTTTCCAAAAGCATGTTAAACCCACAGAATTAGTTGAAAAAGCCCTCCAGTTTTCAGAAAAAGCCCACATCGGACAAATTCGTAAAAGTGGTGAACCCTACATCATACACCCCATCTTAGTAGCAACTATCGTCTCAAGTATAAGTGAAGATGAAGCAATGGTCGTTGCAGCACTTTTACATGATGTTGTTGAAGATACTCATCTGAGTATTTCCGAAGTGTCAGCTGCATTTGGTGAGGATGTTGCACATTTGGTTGAAGGTCTGACCAAGATCGTCAAGATGCGTGACTCCGAACTGGTTGCTTCTGACTCGGAAGAAAAACTTATCGCTTCGGCATTATCATTTAGAAAAATGTTGCTTGCCTCTGTCCATGACGTCCGTGTTTTGGTAGTCAAGTTGTGTGATCGACTCCATAATATGCTCACTCTCGATGCCTTACCTGCTATTAAGCAAGCGAGAATTTCTGAAGAGACTATGGTTGTTTACTCACCAATTGCGCATAGACTTGGTATTTCAAGTCTTAAAAATGCCTTGGAAGATCTGAGTTTTAAATATATATTTCCAGAAGATTTTGCGCGTATAAATAAGTACCTTGCAGATAATTTTCATCAGATACATGAAAGCCTCAATGAGTTTATTGAAAAAGTCACTAAGTCAATGATCAAAAATGGTTTTAATGAAGATGACTTTGAGATCAAAAGCCGTGTAAAACACGCGTATTCAATTTATTTAAAGATGCAGAGAAAAGGGATCAGTATAGACGAGGTTCTAGATCTTTTGGCAATTCGTATCTTGGTGAAAGACCCGCTTGCCTGCTATAAGGTTTTGGGTATTATGCATCTGTATTTTAAACCCCTTTCCTCACGTTTTAAAGATTATTTGGCGATAGCCAAGGACAACGGATATCAGACGCTGCATACGACGGTCTTTGACAATACTTCTATATTTGAAGTGCAAATACGCACCTTTGAGATGCATAAGACAGCAGAACTTGGGGTTGCGGCACATTGGAAGTATAAGGATGGTGAGTCCAGTATCAACCTTGACTGGATGCAGAACCTTCAACTTCAAGGTGATAATATTGAAGAGTTTTATGAGTTGGTGAAAAATGATCTTTATAGTGAAGATATTTTGATATTCTCACCTAACGGGGACCCTTTTACTCTGCCTCGCGGAGCGGTTGCACTTGACTTTGCCTATGCGGTACATACGGAAGTTGGAAATCGTGCTATTGGTTGTTTAATCAATAAAACTAAGGCCACCTTACTGACTGAACTCAACAATGGTGACCTGGTGCGGATTATGACAGACGCTGAACCGATCACACGCTGTTCATGGATCGATACAGTAAAAACCTCTCGGGCTAAGACCAATATGCGTCTTATATGCAAGCAGCGTTTAAATCATATTAATACCCTAAGCGGTATCAATATACTTACGACTGTTTTACAACTCAACCAACCTCGTATTATAGAGTGGTTGAGTAAAAACAGTCTTATGGACTCTGTGTGTAAGACGGCTTTTGATAGTGACCACTTGAAGTTTTTAGTAAAGTCTTATCTGGAAGAAATACAAAAGAACAGCCGTTTCCAAGGATTTTTAACACGACACAAGTTTAAGCTTAAACAATACAACTTCGGTTCGGTTGAAGTAGCATCAAATACTTCCATCAACGATATGGTCTTTGATTATTGCTGTCATCCAAAGATAGGTGATGAAATCATTGCTTTCAAGGTAGGAAATAAGGCGCATATTCATCACAAGCTTTGTCACCATGCCTATGACCTTATTGTCGAAGAGACACCGATGTTAAGCGCACACTGGAGCACACAGAAGATCTTCCATTATCATCTGATCGTAAGTTTGCATAATACAAAGGGTGCCTTGGCAAACTTTTTACAGCACCTTGCCAAGATGGAAATTGATCTGATCAGTATTGAACTGGGCAAGGAACAGAAATCTCATGTACACTATTGTGAGATAGAGATGCAGTCGTTTGAAGGCGACTTAATGAAATTACGTAAAAAAATAGATGTAAAACATAAAATAATACAGTTCATCCGTACAGATGACGCATATCGATAAAGGGAAATAAATAGACATGGTAGAAACAGCATTAAAAGAGATCAGTCGGGGAACCGCAGAGGTTATTGACTTGGAAGGCATTGAAAAAAAAGTCAAAAAGTTTTATGAAGATGGTACTCGTTATACAGTAAAAGCCGGTTTTGATCCGACCGCACCAGATCTTCATCTTGGTCACACTGTATTACTTCAAAAACTTGCAGTCTTTCAAAAATATGGAGCGGATGTACAGTTTCTTATCGGTGACTTTACGGCAAAGATTGGTGATCCGACAGGAAAAAGTGCTACGCGCAAGCAGCTTTCAGACGAGCAGATTAAAGAGAATGCAGCTTCATATCATGAACAGGTCTTTAAGATACTAGCACATGAACATACCCAAACTGTTTTTAATTCTGAGTGGATAGAACCCCTTGGCGCTGCTGGAATGTTGGAGCTGACTACCCTTTATAATGTTGCAAGAATGTTAGAACGTGATGACTTTGATAAACGCTATAAGAGCGGGACGTCTATCTCTATTTCTGAGTTTTTATATCCACTTCTTCAGGGATACGATTCTGTGCATCTAAAATCTGATGTAGAAATTGGCGGAACGGATCAGAAGTTCAATCTTTTAATGGGCCGTCATCTTCAACGTGCTTATGAAATCGGCAAAGAACAGTCTGTTTTAATGATGCCTATTCTTGAGGGTCTTGACGGGGTTCAAAAGATGTCGAAATCACTGAATAATTATATCGGTGTAACGGATGAACCGAATGATATGTTTGGAAAAGTCCTTTCCATCAGCGACGATTTAATGTGGCGATATTATGAGCTTTTGAGTGACAAGACTTTAGAGGAGATAGCAACGCTAAAAGTAGGTGTTGAAACGGGTGTGATGCATCCAAAACATGCTAAAGAAGCACTTTCTCTTGAGATAACGGCACGTTTTCATGGAAACGAAGCGGCAGAATCTGCCAAGGCTGAGTTTGACAGAGTCCATTCTAAAAATGCTCTTCCTACGGATATGCCTTCGTTTGAACTAGAAGGACCTATTTGGATTGCAAAAGCGTTACAAGATTGCGGTTTAGAAGTATCAACTTCACAGGCTAGAAGAGATATTAAGCAAGGTGCTGTTAAAATAGACCAAATAAAAGTTGAAGACGAGCAACTGCAGCTGGAAGCAGGAAGTTATGTCTTACAGGTTGGCAAACGTAAGTTTGCTACGCTAAAGGTTAAGTAAATGTCATTCAAGTCGGTAAAAATTGGAAAACACACCATAGATATTCCCATAGTACAAGGTGGTATGGGTGTGGGTATTTCTTGGTCTCAACTTGCAGGAAATGTAAGTAAAGAAGGTGGACTGGGAGTTATTTCTTCTGTTGGAACAGGATATTATGATAAAAAAGAGCATGTCCAGCGTTTAGTAGCTCAGCGACCGCTTGAAGTTGAAAACTTCTACTCAAAAGCGGCATTGATAAAGATCTTTTCTGATGCAAGGAAGATCTGTGGCGACAAACCACTGGCAGCAAATGTACTGTATGCGATCAATGATTATGGGCGTGTAGTTACAGACGCATGTGAAGCCGGTGCAAACATTATTATCACCGGTGCCGGTCTTCCGACGAATATGCCGGAATTTACTGCAGACTATCCAGATGTTGCGCTTGTCCCGATTGTTTCATCAGCAAAGGCACTTAAAATCATCTGCAAACGATGGCAAAAACGTTATGACCGTTTGCCTGATGCGGTTATTCTTGAAGGTCCTAAGTCCGGAGGACATCAGGGTTTCACTTATGATCAGTGTGCTCTTGAAGAAAATCAGCTCGAAAATCTTGTAAAACCAGTTGTTGAAGAAGCTGCTTTATGGGGGAACATCCCTGTTTTTGCTGCCGGCGGTGTATGGGATAAAAATGATATAGATGAAATGATGGCGCTTGGTGCTGCAGGTGTCCAGATGGGTACACGTTTTATAGCTACGCATGAGTGTGATGCACATGACAACTTTAAAGATGTGCTTTTGGGTGCTAAAGAAGAAGATATTCAGCTTATGGGTTCTCCAGTAGGTTATCCTGCTCGTGGTGTTCGTACTAACCTTACCGGCCTTGTTGAAAGACGAGAGGGTCCTGCTATCAAATGTATCTCGAATTGTGTTGCTCCGTGTAATCGGGGTGTTGAAGCGAAAGAGGTCGGTTTCTGTATTGCAGACAGACTTTCAGATGCTTACGAAGGAAACCTTGAATTTGGTCTTTTCTTTTCTGGAACAAACGGTTATCGTATCAATGAGATCATTTCAGTTAAAGAATTGATGAAGAAATTAACACAAGGCGAATAGTCTGCGTTATCTTTTAGCCTTACTCCTTTTCAGTACTATACTTTTATCAAATACTACTGACGCTCTGCAACGGGCGCATGAAAGTAGTAACAGCAATGAAAAGTCAGAAATCATTCGTGCTTATAATGATTACAGAAATATCTACATTCGTGCCTTGATGAAAGAAGATGACAAGCTCTGTAAAACCTGTCTAAGTGGACTTATTAAAACAGGAAAAAAGCTTCATATTGATGTTGTTGAATACGAAACTAAATTAAAAAATCTCAAGACAAAAAAAGTAAAACCTAAAAAGATAAAAACTCCCCGAAGAATTATTGATAAAAAAGAGCCATCTAAGACGACTAAAAAATCAATTTCTTCTCAAAACAGGTTGAAATCTATACACTGGAAAGATAAACAACGTTTGGTTCTGACCTTCTCCCGTCCTATCAGAAAAAATGAGATTAATAGCTTTGCTCTAAATGATACGAAAAATAAAAAGTATAAAAAAATCTATGATGTTTACGCAGTGCTTTCGAAAAAGACAATGGAGCTAAAGCATAGTTCTGTAAGAAAGATCCGACTTGCCCAATTTGATCAGAAGACACTTCGAATCGTCTTTGAAAATGATGAAAAGATTAAACAGTCTTACAAGGTAGAGTCTAATAAACTTGTGGTCAAGATGTCTTCAGAAAATCGTGAATTAACATATATCCCTATAAAATCTAACCAATTCAAAAAGATAATTGTGATCGATCCTGGACATGGAGGAAAGGATTCCGGTGCGGTCGGGTACAAAAAGTATAGAGAAAAAGTGGTTGTCTTACAAACTTCAAAGAAGCTTCGCGATATTTTATTGAAACGCGGATATACCGTTTATATGACACGTAACTCAGATAACTTTATAAAATTGAGAAAACGCACAAAGTTTGCCAATAAGAAAAAAGCAGATTTATTCTTATCTATTCACGCAAATTCAGTACCAAAGAGAAATAGAAATAAAGCCAAGGGTATTGAGACCTATTTCTTGTCAACCAATCGAAGTGAACGTGCAAAACGTGTCGCAGCCATAGAAAATGCAGATATAGGTAAGATGGAAAAGGGCGGTATGGATGATGCCCTTCATCTTATGAACAGAGAAAAGATTTTTGCTTCAAATAAGTTGGCGATTGATCTTCAGCAAAATATGCTGGCCTCCTTAAGAACAGGTTATAAAGATGTGTCCGGAAACGGTGTCCGTTCAGGGCCGTTTTGGGTGCTAGTCGGTGCTCAGATGCCGGCTGTTTTAATCGAACTAGGTTTTATCTCTCATCCACAGGAGGCAAAACGTATGGTTGATCACCGATATCAGATGAAGCAGGCCATAGGAATTGCCAATGGGGTTGATAGGTATTTCGCCAAAAATCCGTAATGCTTAAAAGAGTTTCTTCAAAAACCTGTTGAGTTCTTTTCCTACCTTCTCTTCTATTTCCGGTGTGATCATAGACTTGGCATCAAGCTTGACGCTAGGTGCATTGATCTTTCCCTTGATAATAATGTCTCCCGGGTATTCTTTCACCTTTAGAGCAAAGCGTGAGTCAATATACTGTTGTTTAGAGTCTATGATAAGTTTTTTACTTTTAATAGTGGCATCCTTACTGATCATTTGAAAATCGGATGTGATGATATCATTGTTGATAATACTGACTAGGCTACCCTTATTAAAGTGCTCTTTTGTGAGATCTTTATGCGTGAGACTGTTGACAAGGTCTGTCATCTTCGAGCGTGTTAAGGTAGCCCCTTCAAAATGTGAATCAAGCTTGCCTTTTTTAGTCTTGGTATTATAAATAAGTGTACCGTTTAAAGGAGCATCAATCACTTGTGGGTAGTCCATCATCTTCAATATATCAAGTGCATGAAGGCTCTTGAAGTTTGCCGCGACATTCTCCTCAATGATAGTCGCATTAAGTTGACCTTGAAAAATCTTAGAGTACGCCGTGATCGTTAATAGCTTTTCCTTTTTTATTTCTCCGTTTATTCTGACTTCTCCATACAGTTTTCTCTCTAAAACAGGTTCTAGTCTTTCTAAGAAAGGAATGAAAAGCGCATAATCAGTTTTTAAACGGGCTGTTTTTATATCCAACTCTGTTTTATTCATTTCAATTGTGGCTAGATTTGAGGTCAGTGTAGATTTGGCTTGGAGTTTATTGTCTTTGATAGTGGCAGCAGAATGTAATTCAAATTTTGTATAAGGAAGCTTGATGTCAAAGTTTTTTTCAACGGTAGCTTTATCTGCCAAGCCTTTTTCAATCATAAGTTTTATTTTTCCGTTTAGGCTTGAAATTGTGTCCAGATCAATGTTTGCATCAAGCTCACCTGTAGCGTAAGATGGCTGACCTGTAAGATAAAGCAGTTTTGAAAGTTTCGCCCTTTTAATTTCAATCTTTGCACTGTGAGATTGAAGGTCTTTTAAGACAAGCGTGTATTGAGTACTGGATTGAGCAATGTCTGAACTTCCTTTAATCAGAAGTTCTTTTTTGTCTCCATTGAGTGTACCTGAGGTCGCGAGGGGACCACGAAGAGGTGACGATGTTATCGGTTTTAACAGAGCAAGTTCTTTAATGTCAATTTGATACTCAGCTTTTGTTTGTATGCTTGTCGGATTGATGTCTCCTTTGGAGTTTACCTTAGCGAGAT